>Ga0182015_10001398_pt1 | contig 31946 bp, 27 predicted proteins | sample 712P3MmetaG_FD_120478 | JGI IMG/M metagenome (GOLD analysis project Ga0182015, IMG submission 120478) | Permafrost microbial communities from Stordalen Mire, Sweden - 712P3M metaG | ecosystem: Environmental > Terrestrial > Soil > Wetlands > Permafrost | place: Sweden: Stordalen | collected... | reverse complement strand
TCCGGAAAAAGAGAAGAGTTTGGTGATCTTCATTTTTTGCAGCGAGCCGTCTAGCTTCGCGATGCCGACATCTTCCCCGGTAAACATGCGGCCATTGAATACGCGAGCAATAGCCAATCGTCCGAGATAGTCGCTGTAATCCAGATTAGCGACGAGAATTTGCAATGGTCCGTTTATATCGCCGGTTGGCGGCGGAATCGTCTGCACGATGGTTTCAAACAGCGGCTGTAAATTCTCGCCCGGCTCCTTGAGGTCACGCGTTGCAGTTCCGGCCTTGGCATTCGTGTAAAGCACGGGAAAATCGAGTTGCTCTTCTTTTGCGTCGAGATCGATGAAAAGATCGTAGACCTCATTCAAGACTTCCTGCGGACGCCCATCAGAACGGTCGATTTTATTGATTACCAGGATCGGCGGAAGATGTCCTTCCAGCGCTTTGCTGAGCACATAACGAGTTTGGGGCAGCGGACCTTCGCTCGCATCGACCAGCAGCATGACTCCGTCCACCATCTTCAGCGCCCGCTCGACTTCGCCGCCAAAGTCGCTGTGCCCTGGCGTGTCGACAATGTTGATCTTGACGTCGTGATAAAGAATCGCCGTGTTCTTGGCGAGAATGGTTATGCCGCGTTCGCGCTCGAGATCGTTCGAATCCATCACTCGCTCGATCATAGTTTCGTTCGAGCGGAACGTTCCACTCTGCCGAAGCATGGCGTCCACCAGCGTAGTTTTGCCGTGATCGACGTGCGCGATAATTGCTATGTTGCGAATGCCTGAACTCAATATGCTTCCTTTGTGGAAATGGGGATCACTATCACTTTACTATGCCCGAGGGATGAATGAGGTTAGTTCTGGAGGCCTGGCGTCGTTTTATGCGCAGATTGGTTGCATATGGGCACAAAAAATGCCTGGTACGACGACGTTAATTTAGGGGCGGCCTGGGAGTTACCGCCTATATATCGTTTTGATCGTGCTCGTTCCTGTCCGTGTCTTTTGCCGGACTCATCGCCCGGCCGTCGTCGTTATGATGGATTTCGATTCGTCCATTCACATTGTTAAGCTTGATATCGGTTCCGCCGCCTCCGATTTCACCGCGCAGGTTGTGGCCTACAAAGCGGTGATGCTCATGCAAACCAAAATCGTCTGATATCCCGCCCGATATGCTGGAGGCTTCCAAGTCAGCTTTCGAGTCGGAAGGAATTATCAAATCCACACTTCCATTCACTGACGACAATTGCACTGGAGAGTTTTCGAGGCGGTCGAACCCCGCTTCTAATGTGCCGTTAATCGTGGATAACTTAACGTCGCCTGCCAAACCACGGGCTGTCAGTTTGCCATTGATGCACGATGCATGTAATTGGCCGGTAATCCCCTGCACATCTAACGGGCCGTTAATGAGCTTGATCTCTTCCAGATGCGCGCTTCGTGGCACCATCAGGGTGTATTCCACGCTCGCGGGATTGTTCCATCCATCGTTGCGGGAGTATTCGTGATTCGGATATTGGGTCCGGATCGAAATATCATTAGCTCCGGCGTCGACTACTATTTTGGCTTCGTCGAGACGTTCTTTCGTATGGGCGTGCTTGATGGCATCGACCTTTACTTCGGCGCGATCCCAGCCGGTTATGTGCACGGAACCATTGATATTTTCGAGCTCGACTCTGCCATTTGCCGGCAGCGCGTAGACGTGATGAAACTCCTCGGTAAGCTGGCCTTCGCTTGTTTCCTGACCGTTTGCGTTCAGTAACACAGCGAAGCATGTTCCCAGAATCACACCCAACCACGTCGCCGTCCGCTTATATTTCATTGTTTTTCCTCGACTTCAAATCAGACGGGGCGATTATCAATTGGTGAGCGAGAAATGCGAAATTAAATGCGAGATGCTCGCGGAGTCCCGCGCACTTGCTTCACGGCTCCGCATAGCAGGTACACAATTAATATTCCCAACTCCGGTTCAATGGGATGGCGGTAACGGGCGAGCGGAAACACAAAATAAAATATCAGGGGATAGCAGACGATTAGCCAAAAAAACAACCACGCACCGGGGCGATTCTTGCGCAAGGCGCTTCCTAGTCCCCAAAAGGCCAGTAGCGACGAGGCGGAGAAGACAAGGCGGCCGGATAAACGCGAACGCGGAACGCCTCCCCAATAATAGGCGAAGCGCTTGGCGCACAAGATTGCGAATCGCGGATAATCCTGAGTTATGAACGCGACCGCCTGCCGCTTGCGTTCGGCCACGTAAGCGGTTTCTCCCATCTCTCCGTACAGGCGCAATTCGTGCGCGTTTTTTGAGGGATGCAGATCTTCCATCCACGTGCCATCGGCTCCGGGCCCGTTCCCGAGGCGAAGTTCCGCGCCAAAATTCGATCGAATGAAAATAAAATGACCGAACGTGATGTAGTTTCGAACTATCCATGGTGCGATACAAATGACGAAGACCAGGGCAGCGGCGGCGGTGTGCGTCAGGAAATCTTTTCTCCGCCGGAAGGCGTGATACCAAATCCACAGAGCCGACGCGGGAAGAAAAGCCAGAAGGGAAGTGTTCGTTAAGGCTGCGAGCCCCCAAAGAAATCCGAGCTGAATCCATGGTAGGACGCCATTTTTTTCGTCCATGACCAGCGTCAGCCAAAAAATGACAGTCAGCAGTAGCGTGGCGAGACTGGTTTCCCAAACCCAACGTGTTGACCAGAACATTATCGGAGGAAGTAGCGCCCACAGCCACGATGTCCAGCGGGCGACGTTTTTGCCGAAGCATTCGTTAGCGATTAAAAAAATGGGAAGGCAGGTCAACGCCGCAAAGACGCTGTTGATGCTGAGAAGAACGACCGCCGACGCTTTGCTATAGATTCCGAATACCTTAAATACCGCAGCGATAAGAAACGGATAAAGCGGCGGCTCCCATGCTGTTGGTCCCGTCACGCCATGAAACGGATTGCTGAATCCCCGGCCCTGCGCGAGAGAACGCCCAATGCGTCCCATCTCGAACCCGAAACCGAAATTGTCGTCGGTCGTCTTGAACTTGTAGGTGTGGGCAATGAGGATGTAAGCCAGGCGCAGGACGAATGCAATCATCACCATCCAGAAATATGAATCACGAACCTTAAGCCGCGCCGTGTTGGGAGTGCCGTTGAAAGACATCAGGCCGGGGTCGCGTCCATCGGATGTGCGCCTTACGCTCTTAAATGTTCATTTGTAGCTGATCCGTCGCGACTTGAGCAATAATCAGTTGGACGCAATCTACAAATATGCCTCACCTAATTAGGCTCGCGGCCGTGTCGGAATTGCCTCCGCCGGGCCAAGCCAAAGAATTTTCCTGCGGAACCAAACCGATTTGCGTGGCCAATGTGAATGGCACGATCACGGCCATGGACAATATCTGCCTGCACCGCGGCGGTCCGCTGGGACAAGGCAATATTGAGGGAAATAAAATTGTCTGTCCGTGGCACGGATGGCAATGGGATCCGGCGACCGGCGAAGCGGCGCATAATCCGCAAGCTAGAGTTTCGGTCTATCCGATCGCAATTGAAAATGGCGAGGTCTGGATCGACCTTTAAGAACTGGATCGCGTAGAGGCAGGCGTCCTCACCTGCCCCAGTCGAGGGGCGCGAGTCGCTCACCCAGACTAAGACCGGCGAGCTAGATCGCTCGCCCACCCAGACCCGACGTCTGGGCCTACGTGACAAGAGACCTACCCCAGATATTTCAAGAACTGGCGCGGCTGATTGTCGAAGCCGGGAAAGACTTGTGCCAGAGCTTTGTTTCCCAGATGGCGAGAGACTGCCTCGCCGACCACACGTCGGAAGTCGGTAGTAACGGCGAGATCACGTCCCTCGTAAAGCTGCGACTGATCGAGTCCGGGCCAGAGTCCATAAACTCGTTTGCCTTGCACCGGACCGCCCAGCACGAACATGACGTTCGCATGGCCGTGATCGGTTCCGCGATTCCCATTCTCGCGAGCGGTGCGTCCGAACTCAGACATTGTCACTACGACTGTGTCTTCTCCGAGATCGCCGAGGTCAACCCAGAACGCAGCAATGGATTGTGAAAATTCACGCAGTACATTGGCGATCTGCCCCTGTGTGCTGCCTTCGTTGACATGGTGATCCCATCCGCCGATGTCGGCGAACGCGACCTGCACGCCCAGATTCGCCTTGATCAGTTGAGCGAGTTGCTTCAGGCTGTCGCCAAATCTTCCTTTGGGATAATCGGCGGCGGCGGCGGGGGTATATTTTGCCGGATCGGCGGCCTTCAGCATTTTCACCGCTTCGAAAGTTTCCTGCCCGGTGCCGTGCAGAACTGAGTCCACGGATTGGTCGTACATCGCCTCGAACGTATTCGACATTGGGGTCGCGTTAGGATTTCGTCCGCCGACACCGAAATCGTTAATGTTGTTTAGAGCGACGGCCGGCTCGCTTCCGGAAAGAATGCGGGGCAATGACGGCCCCAATGCGATAGCCCGAAAAGCGGAGTTGGCCGCAGTATCGGGGAGCGATTTCAACGTGCGGTTGAGCCAGCCATCGTCCGTCGCTTTCACGCCGGGCGTGCCCGACTCCATAAAATCCTGCGCGTCAAAATGCGAACGGGTTGGATCGGGAGATCCAGCCGCATGCACAATCGCTAGATGCCCTTGGTTCCACAGTGGCTGGAATGCAGATAGAGACGGATGCAGGCCGAAGAACCCATCCAAGTCAATCATCGCGTTGCGCGGGATATTAATCGACGGTCGCATCGCATAATATGCGGGCTCGGCGTGTGGCACGACGATATTTAAGCCGTCGGCAGCTCCCCGCTGGAAGATAACCACCAGTCGCTTGTTATTGAGGCCCATCGATTCCGCGGCAAACGCCGCGCGCCTTAAGAAGGCGGGAACGGCAGCGGTGCCAACCACGGCTAGACCGCTGTTTCGAAGAAATACTCTACGGGTGATTGACATAATGGGCTCCTGGCTTCTAGCTACTAGCTTAGTGCTCCTAGTTCCTCTTCTGTCCTCAGCTAGCGCCAGAAGCTAGAAGCGGTTATCTCCTCTGAAACTCGGGTGACCCTAAAAGCAATCCGGCGATGGCCTTCACATTGGGCGAATTTGCCGGGTCGTCCAATTTTCTCTGAGCAACCTTGGGATCATCCAGCCTCGCGGCAATTGTGTCGTGGGTCTGCTTTGAGACGTCGCCGTCGAGCAAGCTGCTTTCGAGGACTGCCAACGTACCTTGCGGATCGGACGGCGGATTTGTGCCCAGAATTTCGGCGGTATCCACTTGCACTCCCTTGAGTTTGCCGGTGGTTAGTCCTAAAGCGAAATTCATGCGGCCCAAAAGCGCGGCGGAGTTCACCCACGCATCCACTTTCATCGAATATCCGGTGGGAGGCTGCATCCCATAGAGCGGCATACCCATATTCTGCAACTGGCGCGCGAGTGGCATGGCATCATCGATTTGCGCTCCGCTGGCGCGCGCGGCCGAAACCACGAACTCGAGAGGAGTTTTTACTTTTGCCCGATACGCATCTGGCGCCCAGAATTCCGGCGAGTGCAGCATGGTGGTCAGCACCTCACGAATGTCTCCATCTTTTTTCAAAAAGGTTTGCGCCATGCGGTCCACAAGGGCCGGCGGAGGATTATCGGAAACAAATCGCATCGCCAGCTTGGTGCAGATAAATTTGGCGGTTGCAGGATGGTGCGCCAGAATGTGCAGCACCTCGAGACCTTCTTTTTCACCCTTAGGCTTGATGCGATGGCCCAGCACCATCTTGTCCCCAGGCTCGTGCTTGCGCTCGTCGAAGGTGTAAGCCCGGCCATCTTTCGGCTCTTTCAAAGTCCAACCAGTGAGCACGCGCGCCAATTCGGTTACATCTTTTTGCGTGTATCCGCCATTCACTCCCAGGGTCTGGAGTTCCATCAGCTCGCGGCCATAATTTTCGTTCAGGCCGTTTCGTTTCCCTTTCGCTTGTCTGACTGGGCCGTTGAGTTTTGCGCGCCGGCGCTGGTAGCTGTCGGCGTGCTTTCCAATTCCGTTCGCCGCGTCTGAGTTTGGTCCTTCGCTCAACCAGTTGTCGAGATAAAAAAGCATTGCTGGACTCTTCGCCGTCGCAACTAACAAATCCTCAAATTTGCCCATTGCGTGCGGACGAATCACGTCCCGCTCATAACTGGTAAGAAGAAAACGATCGGCTTCCTTGCCGATGAATACATTGAAATGATTCATCCAGAAATCGGTCATCACTTCCTGCAATTGGCGCTGGCTATAAATGGCGCGAACTAATTTCGCCTGGACCAATTCGTCATCCACGACCTGCATGGGATTGTTGAGCGCCAGAACAGTTTCGCGATCCTCGGGACTCAGGCCCATAGTCAGAGCATCTCGCTTCGGCCCTTTGAGAGCCGTAGTCAATGCGATCTGATCCTCTGTAGGCATCGCCAGGATCGCCTGCGTTCGCTGATCGGGCGGCATATTGAGAATGCTGTCGACATCCACGACGCTATGCAAAATATCTTCGTGGCGGCGGTATATTTCTTCGTCAGTAGGCACCTGGGCGGCCCCAGCGTCATTCATATTCCCCGGGTTCGCGCTGGCCGCAACCAGTTGCTGTTTTCGTTCCTGCTTCTCCTGATACTTTTCCAATTGCGCTTCGTAGATTGAATGGTGAGTGGGGTCTGACGGCATCGGAATCTTGCCGTTGGCGACGGCACGAATGATTTCGTTCGGCGGAAAATTTTCAATGATCTGTTGCGTACTCATTTGCACTGAGCGGAATGGAGCGAGCCGGACCTGCATTGCGCTGTCGCCAATTTTTTCGGGATGCAGTTGCTGGTCAATCCATTTATCCAAGCCCATGGCGGTTGCGTGTTCGATCTCGCCGGGCGTGGGCCCAAATGCGAGCCGGTTGAGAACGTGCACCGCGCGCTTGTGCTCGTCCATCTGTTGCGCCGCCGGGATATCCTTCTTACGGCCGAGCGCCCATGGCACGGAAACTGCCAACAATAAGGTGATGGCTGGCAATCCAAAATGTTTTGGCTGCAATCTCATTTTTCTTTGGAGGTGCGGAGACTAGCTTCCTAATTATGAACCCAATCGGAGTAAATAGTTGCTGCCGCCCGGTTACTGTGGGGACGCTTTAGGACATGCGCCTGAGGTTAAGGCAAAAAACGTAATCGCATAAACTAAATGTCCCAAGAATCAACAGGATGGATGGTTGATGCTCAAGAGCTTAGGCCACAATCCTTGCCCAATCGATCAGCGAAGCTGCGACCTACTCCCGCGCATCAAACGTGAGGAGAAAATAATAGCCACATGAAAAACCGTTCAAAAGGATTGATCTCGCACTACGACGACACTTGGCTGGTGGACGGCGTTCGCACAGCTTTTGCTGACTACAATACCGTCCTCGGATTGGTGTCCCCGATTGATCTGGGCATCAAGGTAGCGCGGGAAGTTTTTCGCCGCTCGGGAATTTCGCCCCAAGACGTTGACGCCGTGATTGCGGGCAGCATGGCGCAAGCCAGCTTCGACGCCTATATGCTTCCGCGCCATATCGGAATTTATTCCGGCGTTCCTATTGAAGTCCCGGCTCATTTGGTGCAGCGGGTTTGCGGAACCGGAATTGAGCTGATTTTACAAGCCGCGGATTTGATCAAGCTCGGCAAAGCAGACCTCATTCTGGGGGTCGGGACCGAATCGATGTCACGCAATCCCATTGCCGCCTACACGCATCGCAGCGGCTTCCGCATGGGGCAAGTGGAGTTCAAAGATTTTCTATGGGAAGCTTTGCTTGATCCTTGCGCGAACCTCACCATGGGCGGCACCGCAGAAGAGTTGGCGAAGCGCCACAAAGTTTCTCGCGAGGATGTAGATCGGTTCGCCGCCGACAGCTTCGCTCGCGCCCTTGCGGCGCAGAAACGCTGTTTTCTGAGTGGTGAAATCGTTCCGGTTGTGAACGAAACGTTTGAGTCTGCCGGCCACACTGATCGCGGCATTCGTCTGCCGAAGGGAATTGAATCCTTTAGCGAAGACACTCATGTCAAACCTTCGCCGCTCGAAGCGCTGGCGAATATACGTCCCGCATTCGGCGGCGTGCAGACGGGCGGGAACAGTTCGGCCATTGTCGATGGAGCGGGAGCAGTACTGGTCGCTTCCAAAGATTTTGTAAATGCTAATGGCAATAAATCTCTGGCCCGCATTGTGGCCGGAGTTGCAATCGGAGTGCCTCCAGAAATTATGGGGATCGGTCCCGTGGCGGCTATTTGCGCTTTACTAGACGCGACTGAACTGAAGCTCGAACAGATTGACCGCTTCGAGATCAACGAAGCGTTCGGTGCGCAGGTTTTAGTTTGCGAGCGCGAACTTGGAATCGATCATGCCAAGCTGAATGTGAATGGCGGAGCGATAGCAATCGGCCATCCGCTGGGTGCCACCGGGGTTCGCCTCGCAATCACGCTTGCTCGAGAATTAAAGCAATCAGGCGGCCGCTACGGAATCGCATCTGCCTGTATTGGCGGGGGCCAGGGAATCGCGTTGCTACTGGAGAATCCGAAAAACTAAAAGCGACATCCGGGTGTTGAATGTTCAATCTCAGAAATCGGCCTGGGTGATTGCATTTTCTGTGCGATCTGCAAAATCGCGGCTTCCGAAGCTGCGAAAATCCTTTACATCGCGCAATGAATACGCGGACGTATTCTTCCCCGCCTTCACCCGAAACAGATCTATTCCATCCACATCGTGCATCCAGAATGCTGGTCTGGCATCGGGCTGCCCGGTCGCGATTTCGATGTTGCTGAATTCGAGATTGCGCGCGTGTCGCAGAAAGAATCCTCGCGCTGGAAGCCTTCCAAACATGGTCGATTCCGGATAGCCTTTCTCTTTTTCTGGAGGATCAATCTGCGCCCATTCTTTCGTGCCGCCGCCAACCTGCTGCAAGTACAAGTCTGAAATCTTGATATCCTCAATCAAGGTGCCGGGGATTCCGCTGATGATCGATGGATACTCCGCAACCGCGTTCGAGCTCACCAGGTTGTTCACCAAGACTCGCCGCAGAATGCCAGGCTTGGTCCCTTCCGGTCCACGCAGCCTGGCTCCAAGGCGCAGGAACAGCGGTGATTCCACCATTCCGCGCATCGTGATATTGCTGACGGTTATGTCTTCAATGATCCCTCCATCGACGGTTTCCAGCGCCAGGCCACGGCAATTTTCGAAAACACAATTGGAAATCGTGATGTTCTTGAAGCCTCCGTTCGATTCCGTTCCGCACTTGATGCGGCCTACAGGCGCGCGAAAGCCAACTGGATATTGCATGCGCTTAAATGTTCCATCCAGTAGCGTGCCGTAGTCGTAAATTCCGGTGACATAGCAATTGGTGATCGTCACGTTTTCCGTCGCGCGCTCGTATCCCAGGGCATAGGAACTTTTCGGACAAATGCCATCGTCCCATGGCGAATTCACTGAGCAATTCGAAACGCGGACATTTTTGCAGCAGTCAATATCGATTCCATCGCGATTCGTGTCGATCTTCACATTGTCGATGGTCACGTTATCCACGCACGTCAGCAGGATTGCGAAGTGCCCGCACGTCAGCATGGAAAAATCACGAAAGATGACGTTCCTGCAATTCTTCAGCGCAATCGCCTTATTGGCTACGCCCGGACTCTCTGCATGAGGTAACCCGCCTTCTCCGCGACTCAATCCCTTCCCCCAGATAAGGCCGGGGCCGGTGATGCTGACATCATGTAAATCCTCGCCCCAAAACAAACTGTTTCGCCAGTGATTGTGTCCGAAATCTTGAAATTTCTCCCAAGCCTGCGGCGGACCAGCGGGATCGTAGCCGCCGGTGGTCATCCCTCCAGGGGGAACGTCAGCTGCAAGAATTGTTGCTCCCGCATCGAGGTAAAGCGAAATTGAACTCTTCAAACGAATCGAGTAACAGAGATAAGTTCCCGCCGGAAAATAGATGGTTCCACCGCCTTTTGCGTCGGCGCTTTCGATGGCGCGATTAATCGCGGCGCTGTCGACGGTCTTGCCGTTCCCCAGCGCTCCGAAAGTACGGATATCGCAGATGCTGGGTCCGCGCTGCGGCGACTCCGAGATTTGCGCAAATGCATGTGGGTCGAACCCAGAAAAAGAACCCACGCCGGCGGCAAACGTGGCGGCCAAAAAGTCTTTGCGAGTTAATTTTGTGCTGAACATTTTTCCTCGAGTGAAATTTGAAACTTCGAAGTGCCGCCAGAGTTTATCAAAACAATTCCGTGAACCACCCCAGGATGCGGATAAAATGTGGGCCATACGGAAGCTATTCAGAAATGGAGTGTCATTCAATGGTGACGCGACGACAATTCGTATCTACAGGGTTGAGCATAGGAGCCGGACTGGCAGCGGGTTCCGCAACTACGCTCCTGACCGGCTGCGCCCATCGATCCCAAACCCCCGTTGCGCCCGCGACTGTGTCCAACGAAATTACTGGTCCCGGCTCTTTAAAAGCCCATGCCGCGGCTCATGGCCTGCTGACCGGAGCTGCGGTGGCGATCCCACTTTTGCGATCTGATTCTGTCTATGCTCAGATTTTGGTAGATCAGTACAGCATTGTTGTCGCTGAAAACGCAATGAAGTGGCAGGCATTGCGGCCCGCTCCTGACAGGTTCTCCTTCGGGGATGCGGATGAACTGGTGGCTTTTGCGGAGCGAAATCATATTAAAGTTCGGGGACACAATCTCTGCTGGCATGAAGCGTTACCGGGTTGGTTCGCGGACACGGTCACGAAAGACAACGCGCGTCAGTTTCTGACGGATCACATCATGACCGTCGCCGGCCACTTCAAAGGCAAATTGCACTCGTGGGATGTGGTGAATGAAGCCATCGCGGTCAAGGACGGCCGTCCCGATGGGCTTCGGAAATCTCCCTGGCTCGAATTTCTGGGCTCTGAATATCTGGACATCGCATTCCAAACCGCTCGCCAAGCCGATCCCAACGCGCTACTCACCTATAACGAATATGGCATTGAGTACGACAATGAAGAAGAAGGCAAAAAGCGTGCGTTCACGTTGCAACTGCTGCAACGCATGAAAGCCGCCAACGTGCCGCTAGATGCGGTGGGAATTCAGTCTCACATCAGGGCAGGAGGCCGCGCCACTGTTGGCAATGGCATCCGCGAGTTCATCGCCAGCGCGCGGCAACTGGGACTCCAGGTATTTATCACCGAACTTGATGTCAACGACGATGCTCTCCCCTATGATGACGTCCCGCAGTGCGACAAGGCCATTGCCGCCGTTTACTATGACTACCTTAATACTGTGCTTGCAAATCCCGCGGTCACCGCCGTGCTGACGTGGGGCGTGAGTGACCGCAACACATGGCTGAATAATCCGGCGCGGAAGAAGGAACATCCGAACCGCGGGCAGCGGCCTTTGCCATTTGACGAAAACTATCGCCCCGCACCGGCATTTTTTGCCATGCGCGACAATTTCGATCAGAGGACGGTGTAAGGGTCATCCGGCGGAAATGGGCCTACGATCAATATTTCGTTGCGGTTCGCGGATGCGATGGGTGGTAATCGCGTGCATTTTTGCGAGGGCGGCCGCGGCGCAGGTGTCCCCGCCTGCGCACCTGACCTCCGAACAGGATCATCAGCGGACGATGGATCTTCTTCATATAACTTCCTTGCGGCGGGGAGCCGACGGCGATCCCAAGTCGCCGCATAGCGCAAATTTCGACGAATCGAAAGTTCTCGCGTACACTCTGCCTGACCCGCTCGTTTTAAATAACGGCAAGCGGGTAAAGAACGCGAAAATGTGGTGGAAGCGGCGGCGTCCAGAGATTGTTGCAGACTTCGATCGGGAAGTTTATGGACGGGTTCCGAAGAATATTCCCAAAGTAAATTGGGAAGTGTTGAGCACCGTAAAAGAAGAGAACGGAAGTGTCCCGGTCATCACTAAAAAACTTGTAGGCCATGTCGATAATTCTTCATACCCCCTTGTCGGCGTCGGTATCCAATTGACGCTTAGCACGCCCGCGAACGCTACGGCGCCAGTGCCGGTAATGATGGAGTTTGGCTTGAGTCCCGAATTTCTGGCCGCTATGAAAAAGCGGTTTTCACCGGAACAGTTGGCGGCCATCATGGGCAGCGGCCCATCCTGGCAACAGCAGGTTCTCGCGAAGGGCTGGGGATATGCGACCTATATTCCTACTAGCGTCCAGCCAGACAACGGGGAGGGATTAACGGAGGGAATTATCGGTCTGGTAAATAAAGGACTGCCGCGCAAACTCGACGATTGGGGTGCATTACGTGCGTGGGCCTGGGGCGCCAGCAGTGCTCTTGATTATTTCGAAACCGATAAATCGGTCGACGCACAAAAAGTAGGCATCGAAGGCCATTCGCGCTATGGAAAAGCGGCGCTCATTGCCATGGCGTACGATCCCCGGTTTGCCATCGCGTCTATAAGTTCCTCCGGCGAAGCGGGGGCCAAACTCTGGCGACGCAATTTCGGAGAGCAGGAAGGAAACATCGCAGGCACCGGCGAATATCACTGGATGGCCGGAAACTTTCTAAGTTACGACGGCCCGCTCACCATAGATGATTTGCCCGTGGATTCCCACGAATTGATTGCACTTTGTGCGCCGCGGCCCGTATTCATTGGCGGCGGAGCGACGCAGGGCGACGGATGGGTCGATGCCAAAGGTAGCTTTCTGGCCGCGGTTGCCGCCGGGCCCGTGTACCGGTTGCTTGGCAAAAAAGATCTGGGAACCACGAAATTCCCTCCGATAGAAACTGCTCTGATCGATGGCGACATCGGCTTCCGACAGCATAGCGGCGGGCATACTCCCGCTCCCAACTGGCCGACGTTTTTGGCATTCGCCAGCCGTTATATTGGGCCCCCGTCCCTCGCCACGGGCACGACCGCACCCGGACCAGAAGTGGCGTTGACCTTCGACGATTTACCCGCGCACGGTCCGCTGCCACCAGGGGTAACCCGAGAAGACGTAGCTAAGATCATCATTAAGGATATTCAATCCGCGCAATCTCCGCCCGTTTTTGGATTCGTAAACGCGAAAAGAATCGAAGAGGATCCCTCCACCGCACAGGTTCTGCAACTGTGGCGCGATGCCGGTTATCCGCTGGGAAACCATACTTTCTCACACATGGACCTCGATTCGAATTCCGTGGAAGCGTTCGAAGCGGACCTACAAGCCGACGAGCCAACTTTACAGAAATTCATGGATGATCAGGATTGGCGCTGGCTGCGGTTTCCGTTTCTCCACGAAGGAGATACCCCCGAAAAGCATCGCGCCGTCGAGACTTTCCTCAAAGCTCACGGATACAGAGTCGCAGAAGTGACTCTCAGTTTTGGTGACTACGCCTACAACGAACCCTACGTGCGGTGTTTAGCCAAACATGACGAAAAGGCAATCGAACAACTAAAGCAGAGCTACCTTGACGGCGCGGCCGACTCTCTGACTGAAGGCCAACAACTCGCGAATTTAGTTTACGGGCGCGACATCAAGCAGATCATGCTCCTGCACATTGGTGTCTTCGAAACGGTTATGCTTCCGCAACTTCTCGATCTACTGAAACGGCGCGATTATAAGCTAATCGCGTTGACCGAGGCTGCGGCGGATCCCGCATATTCGATCGATCCGGACATTACCTCCAACTGGGGCGGAATATTCTTGCAGCAGATGATGCGAGCCAAGCATTTGCCCCTGCCAAGCAGTGAAGATAGGCTGAGTAAGCTGGACCAGGTTTGTAACCGGTCCGGAAGGTATTCTCCTGCGAAGCTTCGACTCAACCCCACCTCCCGTCGTTCTCGATGTAGCCGACGAGATGGGAATGTTGATCTGGACCGTAATGCGCTTTTCTTGAGCTTTGCGCAAGTGTCCCTCCGGACCGAGCAATCTTGCACAGAACTGTCAGGCGATATGTGCCATAGTGGAAGGTATATTTTGCCGCACTGCGTTCGATAGCAGAGGCGCTGCCGCTGGCAAACTGGAAAGTTCAATTCAAATGCAGTCTCTATGGCATCGTTGGTCGCTCTGGATACAAACGGTCCGTGCATCCATACAGCACAAGTCAGAAAAAATTCTGGGTGCAGGCGCTGCTCATGATGGATTTCAAAGGATGTGCCCATTCTGCGGGCTGATAACGTCACGTCACAAAGCCCACTGCCTGGAATGCGGCAAGTCACTCAAGCCAGCGTAGTCGGGCACTTCAGAAGAGTTGGTTAGCCGCATATTCGGGAAACTAGCGGCAGCAAATGGTTCGAGGTGTCGTCCTTCGAAATAAAAACGTCCGCCACAGGCATCGCCTGTTCTCGAATCTCGCTATCGCCCGAGACCATAATGATCGGTACCTGCGGACTGAGGCGCTTTATTTCCGTCGCGATTTTATGTCCATTCATCTCCGGCATGTGGTAGTCCACGATCACGGCATTGAGGCCGCACACTGTGGCGATTTGCAATCCGTGTTGAGGTGAAACCGCGATCAGTACTTCATATCCCTGCTTTTCGAGAAGCGTCCGATGGTAAGCCAGCACGCTGGCATCATCGTCGATGCACAAAATCGTTTTGCGTTTGTGGTATTCGGACATTAGAGATTCCTCACGCTATCAAACAACAATATTAACGCTGCCAGCGTAATTCTCCAGAGCTGCTGATGATGTTCAGTATTGCTCACGACCGTTGCACGAAGGTGTGTGGTCGATGGCGCGGGAAATCTTCCAATTTCTGTTTTTCTTCAATAATTTTATGATCCTTATTGCGCGACGCGGGCAGATGCTGCTTCAATCGTGCAGAACTATGTTGAGCAGTGAGCTGTGAACTTGTAAGCCGCCTTCGACGCCGCCGGCGTAGTTGATGAAACCCAATTTCCGGAATCGGTTCATAAAAAAACTGACTCGCGAACGGGTAGTTCCTATCATCTCGGCGAGAGTTTCCTGACTGATCTTGGGGACGACCGTCTCCGGGATACCCTCTTTCCCAAAATGCGCCAGCAATAAAAGCACGCGGGCAAGCCTCTTTTCGCTGGAATTAAATAATTGATCGACCAGATCCTCTTCGTAGCGTATGTTGCGTGCCAGCAAATAGGCCACGAACATGTCTGAAAACGCGTGTTCGCGATGGAGCGCTTCCATCATTGCCGGTTTTTCCACGCGCATAAGGTCGCAATCGGTCATGGCAGCGGCCGAGCCCATGCGCTGGAGTTGGCCTGCCAACGAACCTTCGCCGAAAAAGTTGCCGTCGCTCACGATGCCGATCGTCGCTTCCTTACCCGCTTTGGAGATGACACTGAGCCTGACTTTGCCTTTCTGAAGATAGAAGATTGAGTCCGCGGCATCTCCCTGGACAAATATCAATTTCTTTTTTGCAATCGCGAGGATCTTTCTCCCTTCCCCGATCGTGGCCAGAAAAGTATTGGGGTCGAACTCGCGCTTTCCCTTAATTGCCAGAGCCGTGGCCATTGGTATAGATTGTAGTCCCCACAGTGCCCATATTGGCATAAATCGTGACTAAGGCCGCAAAGGTAACGCGTGCTCTTTTGGGACAGCGCATCCAGGGAGTGTGCCATTCTGCACAGTTTTAATCATTGGACTGCGAGAACCTGATCGTGCGTTAAATGAACCAGCCTGCGAAACTCGCGCACTTTACATGCCACAAGATGTTCAAGTCGGAACCGTACTGATCGCGGAACCGCCGTCCATTGTTCGGGACCTCGGTCTGAAGAGTGAACCCTGCTCTGGCAATTGGCTCGCACTACAGTCAATAGACGCTTTCGTCCTCGATCGCAAAATCCATGCCGCCGGGTGGAATTTTCTTTTCATGGCGAAGGAAATCAAAGCGGTGTTTCTCGGCGCGCAAGGCAATGGAAAGCTGCACAGCGCGATTAAGCGAATCCTCGGAAAAGCCGGGCAAGATTTTAACTGCCTTCAGGTCACAGGAATAGATTCAAGAAGTCTTCTTGGTGTGTCTTATACTGTGGTTTCCGCTCATCCGCGACATATTCAGCGGGGATGCTTCATTGAGGATATCGAAAGACGACAGTCATTTCAGCAGGGGGTCTAGTGGAAACCACAGGGAAAGCCGCTCAATTGAATAGTGGCTTTAGCTTTCCTGCTTTAGGAGGTTGCATTGCCTTTTCGGCTTTACTATCGTGCGCTAAGGCTATCCGGTCTGGATGCTGGTCGGTACGAGGTTGGCCTGTGCCCAGTTCGCACATTTCTCCCGGTTTCGCGCCACAGGTCGGGCAGCGAGTACCCAAGTCACGTTTGCTTTGTGCCTTCATTACTACATAATGAACCTGCGCGGGGGCATCAGGCTGGTCAATTGTGATCAGCAGGTCTTATTCAGTCCATGCGTTCATACGTCTTAAACCAGCATCCAACTACAGATGAAAAGTTCTGAGAAGTCGATTTTCGATGAGCAGTACAGAGTCGTCGCCGTTGAGGCGGACCGTCTACTGGTTCGCGGAATTCATAGCGGGGAAGTTCTGACCATCGTAAATCCCCAGCCAGAAATCCCGATTTGCCAGGAAGATTACCCCCCCGGAAGATTGATTGCCCTTACCGACCCTTCCGTCGCACCGCAAAACTAGTTTGTTCATCGCCGTAATCCCGACCGAAAACTTTTGTAACCGAGTCAAAATTCTAAGTCGTTATTAATGTGAGCTGTCTTGCTCAGACATGGCAGCCGTGAAGCTGTCATTCTTCTGGCTCCAGATTCACCTTTATTTTTTTCGTTACTTGGCTTGATTAGCAGAAGCCAACCGGGCCAAGCATGGTGCTTGGTCGGATGCCAATAACAAATCCGATTCTTCGAAATCTGAACGCACCATGACGTGAGAAGACCGTCGAACAAACTCTGGCTCGAAGATTCGATTTCAAACTGCGTAGATATTTGTGACAAGGAGAAAAACTTTGAAAATCAACAAACTGCTACTCGCAACCGGCGTCATTCTCAGCTCCACGGCCTTCGCACAGCTAAGTACGCAAACCACGACGGTGGTCGAAAAAACGCCTCACATGACGACGTTCCGCGTAACCGTCGTCAGCCGCACGGTGCAGGCGGTCAACTATCAGCATCGCAGCGGGTCCACCAAATTGGATTTTGCCGGCACCGATCTTATGCCGGGGGCCGATGGATGGGCCGAGGTTAACAGCAAACGCGGTGCGATCGATATCGAAGCGGAATTCGGCGGCCTGCAAAAGCCCACGACGTTCGGCAGTGAGTATCTGACTTATGTCTTGTGGGCAATTTCACCCGAAGGCCGCGCTATCAATCTCGGCGAAATCCTGGTTGGCGGCGACGACCGCAGCAAGGTGAAGGTGACCACCGACCTTCAGGCCTTCGCACTAATCGTCACCGCGGAACCTTATTATGCGGTGCGCGAACCCAGCAACGTTGTGGTTCTCGAAAACATTGTTCGCGACGACACCAAAGGAACTACCGAAGCGGTGAAGGCCAAGTACGAACTGATGGAGCGCGGCAGCTACATTCCTACCGGCTATAAGTTCGACCCGGTGATTCTCGATGGCAGATTGCCCCTGGAATACTTTGAAGCCAGCAATGCTCTGCGCATCGCCCGCTCAGAAGGCGCAGAACAGTATGCCAGCGACAGTTACCAGCATGCTGTCCGGCTTATGAATAATGCCGATGAGTATGCCGCCAGAAAACACATGGACCGCAAGCCGCTGATCGCAGTCGCCCGCGAGGCAGTGCAAACCGCGGAAGATGCACGCGCCATAGCCGTCAAGAAAATGGACGAAGAACGTCTCGGCGACGAGCGTCGTGCTGCCGCTAATGCGGAATCGCAAGCCTTAGCGCAAGCCGACGATGCGACTCGTCAGCGAGATCAGGCGCAGTCTGATCAGGCGCGAGCCGAGTCAGCAAAACATGAAGCCGAATCAGCCACCGCCAGAGCTCAGGCGGACGCCGCCGATGCGCAAGCCGCTGCCGCAAAAGCGCGTGCCGATATGGCGGACAATCAAGCCGCCTCCGCAAATGCAGTCTCCGCGGCCCAGGCCGACGCTGATCAGTCACGATTAGCGGCCCAGCAAGCGCAAATGACAGCGCAGCAGGCTGAGACTGACAAAGCTGCAATGCGCGCCAAATTGTCTGCGCAGTTGAATTCCATTCTCGAGACTCGCGACAGCGCGCGGGGCCTGATCGTCAGCATGTCGGACGTTCTCTTCGACACCGGCAAATATTCATTAAAGCCCGGTGCGCGTGAGAAGCTGGCCAAAGTTGCCGGCATTCTTCTTGCCTACCCGGGTCTCAACATTGAAGTGGGAGGCTACACAGACAACGTAGGCGGCGACGAAATGAACCAGGCATTATCTGAAAATCGCGCCGGATCCGTCCGCGATTATTTGGTTCAGGAGGGCGTAGCCACAGGCTCAGTCAGCGCGAAAGGCTTCGGCAATACGTTGCCCGTAGCCTCGAACGATAACTCTGCCGGACGCCAGCAAAACCGCAGAGTCGAACTTCTCGTATCGGGCGATGCCATCGGGAATCCGGTGAATGCGACGACCGGAAGCTTGCAGTAAGCGCCGGAGCACCGTCACGAGGCTTGAGTGGTGCGAAAGTTAATTGGATTTGGCGCGAAATCTGAAAACGCATCGTCGACCACTTCTCCTGTCATCCTCCATTCCCCGAGCGTCATTGCGCAACCAACGACCTGACCTAGGATTTCGGCGTCTTGGGGATATCTGAGAACTCTAGCGGCAACAGGTGAGAGCGGGTGAGGCTGAAGAATCACGTCTTCACGACTGAGCGTACACCAGCAGCACGTGTATCCCTCTCGCGTCTCAACGAAATAAATCGGACGCTCGTATTCTGACTTCCATCTGCCCCTTGCAACCTTGTTTCTCGATTCATCAATTTGAACAAATGACCCCGGCAGCAAAATGGGATACATCGTAAAGTCCTCGCCGCCGATATAGCCGTAAGCGTAAGGTCGATTTAGAAGCTGCTCAAGATAAGAAAATGGTACTGCACCCCATCGCTCAACCATCCGGCTGAAGTTGGAGGTGCGCCGGGGGTCGAACCCCGGATGGAGACGGATAGGTATGTTAACTGAAGAAACTGGAGCGAGCGAACGAGAAAAATGGGTCTTGGCGGGTTGCGTGACATCCATATCGCTCGTTATTTGATTGAGATCCACGTCGAACAGTGCGAGTAGATCTCTGATGTCACGGCGATACACCACCGCCAGCGAGTAAAAACGAAAAATACTCGGGACTATTTCCTTGGTCTCGATATCAGAGAGGCGGCTGGGCGGGATTAAGAATTCTGTATTCCCACGCCTCTCCGCAATCTGTACGGTGCTGTGCTCAACGTCTCGCATGGTCAAGCCTAGCTCTTCTCGAATTAATCGAAGCTTTCTTCCGCCCGTTTTCATCTTTGGCCTGAAAATGACTTGCCGGGTCTTACTCACAAAGTCTTAACCACAAAATTGGCTGTATCGAACATACATTGCTTGGGAAGACGCGGTGCGCGAATGTTGATTAAGTTCGGATTATGTAAAAGATCATGCTACTAAGAGGTAAACCTAACGTGGGAATGTAGAATCGCGGAGGTTGATTCCTCTTTTGGCATCGTACGGTGCTCATGCCTACAGAAATTAGGGCTCTCGTTGTAACGCGCGACCCTGCGATGGCCGATATGTTTTCCGGCGGATTCCGTACGCTAGGAGTCGAGACTCAGAGCGTCGATGACCTGATCTCGGCCGCGAACCCTTGGCTCCGGTCGAAGGTCGAGGCTGTTGTCGTAGACTTCGATGGACTCGGAGATGAACTCTCAATTTTTGAAGAGCTCCGAAAAAACCCGTCCAATCAAAATGCGATTGTTATAGCCGTTGCGACACACCCGTCCGTCAGCCAGACAGCCTCGGCAAATGGGGCACAATTCATCGTCCAACGTCCGTTCTTGTCGGAGCAAGTTCATCGGGCTATCCGCGCTGCGCACGGACTGATGATTCAAGGACGCAGACGATACTTTAGGCTGTCAGCTTCCCTGGACGTCTCTCTCATCAGGGATTCCGGGGAAACTATCGAGTGTAAGTCTATTAATCTTTCTCGGAATGGCATGGCAGTCGACACTCCGCAACCTCTCAAGGTTGGCGAGTCACTCACATTAAGTTTTCTAGCACCACCGTCACAAGCGGATATGACAATTCGGGCCGTGGTCGTGTGGGACGATAACCATGGGAAAGCTGGGCTGAGATTCGGACGGGTTAGTCACCACGTCGAGGAGCATCTGCATGCCTGGCTAGACGACGAGTGTCTTATCTGGCATAAGGTTAGCTGAGGAGAGATGCCGGCAACAATATTAGTCGTCGAGGACAGTAGATTCCTACGAATTGCGAGTGAGCGGGCGTTAACTAGGGCAGGATTTACTGTTATTACCAGCGGCGATGGTGAAGAAGCTTTGCGGCTGGCGGCCGAAAAATTTCCGGACCTGGTCCTTTTGGACATGATGCTACCGAAACTCGGGGGTCCGGAGGTCCTCCAGGCACTCAAGAACAACGCTATCACGGCCCACATCCCCGTTATCGTGTTGAGCAGCCTTCCTCAAACGAACGAGGACAGGCTGAAACATGATGGCGCGGTTGCCTATTTCGAGAAGTCAAGGCTTTTGCTCCGTGACAATACCGATGTTCTTGTTATGGCCATAAAAGAAACATTGGCCCGCTCCCTGAGGTCATAGTCCCTTTAATTCGGAGGCTGCCGTGCGAGTTATGTTGGTGGAGGATTCGATCGTCGAACGACGAAAAGTAGGGGACCACCTGACCGGTTGGAACATAGAATTCCAACCTATCGCGAACGGTTTAACCGCCTGGGACATGATCCAAAAGCCAGACGCGCCCTGCATGGTGCTTCTTGATTGGGTTTTGCCCGGACTGGATGGAATTGAACTTTGCAGAAGAATAAGGGGCCTGGGCGCAAACGGGGGATACACCTACATAGTAATGCTCACGGCGAACGATAAGAAGCAGGATTTGCTCACTGCGATGGCAGCTGGCGCAGATGATTATCTCGTGAAACCTGTAGACCCGGAGGAGCTCCGAGCCCGTCTCATGGCAGGAAAGAGAATTCTAGAACTTCAGCAGTCCCTTCGGTTTGCAGCGACACACGATTTCCTCACTAGGCTACTTAACCGATCGGAGATTCTAGCCTCATTGAAGCGGGAACTATCTCGGTGTCACCGCGACGGCCAATCCACCGCTGTTATCCTGGCAGATTTGGACCACTTCAAAAGCGTAAATGATTCACTGGGCCATGCGGCTGGCGATGCCGTACTGAAGGAAATCGCACGCCGACTTCAGTCGGATCTGAGAGCCTATGACTTAGTAGGGCGGTATGGGGGGGAAGAGTTTCTGATTCTCCTGCCCAACTGCAACTTGGCTGTCGCGGCCCGGAGGGCAGATGAAATTAGAAGTTTGGTATGCAGGGATGCTATCATTACCACCTTTGCACCTGTGGCCGCGACGATGAGTATGGGGGTAACGGCAACCGACGGCGGCCAGGATTTTACGATTGAAGGTTTACTGCACCAGGCAGATCAAGCGCTTTACGCAGCTAAAGGAGACGGCAGGAACTGCGTGCGAACGTTCGCTTTGGCGGCGACCGCCCTAAGTTCTAAGAGCTGAACCTTGCGCCTTGGTTTACGTGGCGCGCGCGTTGCCCTCAACTCCGATCTTGATGTCATTTTTCAATTTACGGATCCGCCCCAAATAGGCAATGCTCGTGAGGAGTGCCCCGGCACTCGCTCCAAGCACAAATGTACCGATAACAAGTAATGGATCCAAACAGTGATATTTTAAATTGCTGCGTGATTATTCCTGCAACGAGCATCGAAAATTTACGAAAGAAGGACTAGAATTTTGGGTGCTAGTCGACTGGCGCGGTAGCAACGTCGTGCGACGTGAAACGAGGGAATTGTTGGAGTTGAGAAGCGCCGGCGGTCTGAGTGTCGTTGTATCCCTCTGGCCTAATTTGCAATTTCGCATCCCATGCGTCAATGGTGTACTTTCCGCGTAATGTCAGGGTTGTCCCCGATCTTCCCTGCGCCAGAATTTTGCCGGCGAGTGGCGGCGCACTGCTCAACAAGAGGCTGGCTCCAAAGCGGGACTGGACGAGATTTGGAACCTGTTTAGAACGTTCCGCAAGTTGAGCGAAAAGCCAACAGGTACTGAATATTCCGTCGGAATAACCTGCCTTTGTGGCAAGGGCAACAGCTGAGCTCCACTCTTCGGCATTCACATCGGCAGGCCCGCGAACATCAGGGTTGGCGCGGCCCAAAAGAGTCATTTCAGAAATTTCTCGGGCCAAGAGTAGAGGAAGAACTGAATCGTCAGGGAGTAGGTTCAGCAGTCCACGACTGACGATGACGGTATGTCCACTGTGAAAAATTTCAACGGGAGTAGTTAGAAGCACCCGGCACTCTATGTCGGGTAGATTGAGATTATTCGACACGGCAATTTTATTAACAATCACATTTAGGCCCCGTTCGACGATATCGGGATTAGCCAAGAGTTTCTCGTCGTCTAGATGGCTCGGGAGATAGGGTTTGCCGCTTCTCTCAGCAGTATTCCTGTAGCCCCAGATGAAAATATGGCCTCGATAATGGAAATCAGTTTCGCCATTATGATTTAATTGTTTCCAAGTCCGGTCCTCATCCAAGTAGCTATACCAAGGCATCCAAGTTCCTGGGGCAACCTCTTGCCGAACGCTGTCGAAGCTAAAATAAATCGGTATGTCCCCGCCGACGGTCCGTCTCCAAAATCCCACGGGGGTCGGCTTGAATGTCCCATTGATGCGAATAATTTTAAAGGTCGAAGACTCAACCCATATTCTCCCGCGGAACTTACCTCGCGCGCTGACGTCCTTAGGCGTAACGAAATAAGTAAGGCATAAGGCACCGCCGAAAGGCTCAGCCTTTATGTAGCTAAGGTTATAGGTTTCCCCGTCGAAATCTTCCAAGTCGACAAAAAGCATATCCAAAAAGCCGTCGGGATAGAGTTTCCATCTTCGCCCATTGTTGACCCGGACTGTTCTATTTGGGCCCGGACCGCCGAAAAAGAAAGTCTGGTAGCCACGGCGACCTTGTCCCGATTCTTCATATCCCCGACTGAAATCAACCTTACTAAGGAAATATGCGTCGTCGATAGGACGTTCTGCTTTCGTCTGAGGCGAAAGGCTCTGCAAATAGGTCTCAAGTCTAGGGGCGGTGCCTATTAATGAAGAAATCATTTGTTGCTCGCCCTCGAAGATTCGACGTTGAATTTGTTTCTGCGTCAGACCGGAGTCTTGGCTTGTGGTTGCAGGCTGTTGACCCTGCGCAACTGCCGCTAGCACGCTGAAGCAAATAGTTGATGCGAGTCTCAGGCGCAAAATCGGACCTATTTCCATTGAGGCCTATCTTCCGTAAATATTAGCTGCGCTATACACCGCGCCAAATGTATGAGCTGTGGTAAGAGCAACAGGGAAGGCTTTCCACCAGCCTCTGCCGGGAGAAACGCGCTTGAAGTGATAACTAAGGTATAACGCAGCAAGACAATTGCTGACGCCAAGGGCGTAGTAAGCTTCTCTACTCGGGTGACTTCCCAGGATGGGATTAGATTCGCGTAGACCCAAATTTAGGCCGTGCAGACTGATTTCGGAGTCCGCGACGTTGCTAATGAATGTTAGGGAATTTAAAATAATGAATTCGCGATCAATAATCTTCGGCTTATGGTACGGTTCGATAACGAAATCCCTGACGCTGGGTACTGCTGATTGAATAGCTGCTGGACTGAAACCTGCGGTGCTTTCCACTCTTGCATCTACTGGAGCGTCCGGTAGTATTGCCCTGGCAACCTCGCCCTTTGCTTGGGCAGCGGAAAACGAGGGTGCCGTCAACCATGTAAGAGCTACAGCGAGACACGCGAGTTGGCTCGCTACTAACTTCCATTCACTCAATGCACGATTACCGGGAACGGTGGGGGCATTTTTCGGAGCACACATATTTCCGAAATGTATAACTCATGTAAAACTTCCTAACACACTGTCGCGATTTTTTACGTAACGCGGAATTGAGGCTAAGAAAATGCTTGGAACCATATTGATTGTGATCCTGGTGTTGGCGCTTCTGGGTGCTTTGCCGAGATGGCCGCACAGTAGGGGGTGGGGCTACGCGCCAACCGGTGGATTGGGACTGGTCCTAGTGATCGTCGTTATCCTGCTGCTTCTCGGCCGTCTGTAGCGCTAACCCACCGTTATTGCGGCAGTTGGCCAGTCTTGCAAGTTTACATAAAACGTCCTACGCCGAAGCTGACACCGCATCAACTTTTCCCTGCTGCACAGTTTTATATATTTGCCAAAAAACCTCCAGATCCGTGACGACTTCCGCCGGAGCGCTTACCGGAGATAGTAGAAAATCCGTCGAGCTTCGCTGAAAGTCAAATCCATTGACGCGAATGTAGCCGGAAGGGGTAATCCAATAGGCACAATATCCGAGTGACTGAATTATCTCAAACGTGCTTTGATTCTTGTGTTCGTTAACTCTGGGCAGCACTTCGCAGATTATGAAAGGCCGGTCGCGAAGAATAACCCGCCGCATCCCGGCCAGGACGCTGGCTTCAAAATCCTCGACATCAATCTTGATCAGGTCAACCTTCATCGGATGCGAAGATTCGTAGTCGTCGAATCTCAGTGCCTCGACTTCCATTTGCGGCGACTGGTGTCTAACCTGCCAACTGCTCGAGGATAGCGTTCCGGTGGACTCTGCGTCTTTTCCTTCGCTCTTCGGCAGATACAACATTGCCGGACCAGAATAATCTGCCAGGGCCAGATTTTCGCAGGCTACACGCGCCTCAAGTCCATTTATCGCGACATTCTTTTTCAATCCCCGGTAGATTGCAGATAAAGGTTCGAATGCGACTACGAGAAGCTTCGGATTCCAGAGTGCGCCCAGGATTGAGTACAGTCCATAATTTGCGCCCACGTCCACAAAGGTATCCGCCCGCGAAAAGAAAAATCGAAGCGTTCGCGACGTTTCTTTCTCGTACCCATCCAGCCCGTCCCAAAACAAAAGAGATGCCAGCCAAATGCCGGCGTCTCTGGCTACTTTCATATGACTGCCGTTGGGCAATCGAACGCTGACGCTGTTCCTGCGCACCTTGCTCTTGATTTGGGAAGCTGCGCCGCTGCAAAATCTCTGAAACGGTTTTGCGAACCAGGATAAAAACAGGCTGAAGAGGTATCGTTCGCGCAATTGTTTCATCCTTCGAACCCAGCCCGCTTCCATAGTGAATCTCCAGAAGTTTCTTGCTCGGTACCCTATGTGTCGCTAAGGGCGCGATGTACGAGATGCACCACAATCGACCCCTCGCCCACGGCTGACGCCACGCGCTTCACATTGCCGGAGCGCACGTCGCCCACCGCAAATACTCCGGGCAAAGTAGTCTCCAACATGAGTGGGGGACGCGCCAAATGCCATTCAAAGGGCTGCGCCAGACCGGCAGAGGGATCGAGATCCCGCCCGGTGAGAATGAACCCCTTGGCGTCCATCGCAACGCACCCTTGCAGCCATTCGGTTCGCGGAGATGCGCCCGCCATGATAAAGACGTGGCGAATTTCATGGGTTGAAATCTCTCCAGTATTTTTGTCTCTCCACGAAACCCGCTCCAGTTGCGTGTCACCATCCAGCGCAACGATCTCGGTTTTGTAATGCATTTCGATGGCCGGATTCTCCGCCACCCGCTGAATGAGATAACGCGACATGGTATCGGATAATCCTTCGGAGCGGATCAGCATATGAACCTTGCGCGCGGTTTGAGAGAGGAATACGGCAGCTTGCCCAGCCGAATTGCCTCCGCCAACCACAATCACATCTTCGTCTTCGCACAACTGCGATTCGATATAGGTTGCGCCGTAATATATTCCCTGGCCTTCGAACTTTTTTAAATTCTCAATGGGCGGTTTGTTGTACTGCGCCCCGGTCGAAATGACAACTGCGCGCGCCGCCAAAACATGGCCGTTATCCAGAACAATTTCGTAGGGACGCCGTTTGCAATTCAGCCGCACAACGCCGTGCGCCACCATCATTTGCGCGCCGAATTTCTGCGCCTGGGTGATCGCCCGCGAGGCTAATTCCTGACCGGAAATTCCCGTGGGGAAGCCGAGATAGTTTTCTATCTTGGAACTGGATCCTGCTTGGCCGCCGGGATAGTCCGACTCAATCACGAGAGCGTCCAATCCTTCGGAAGCGGCGTAAACCGCAGCTGCGAGCCCCGACGGGCCTGCACCCACAATAATCAAATCCCGTATCAAGGATTGATCGATGCTGGCATTCAATCCCAGGCAATCCGCCAGCTCTTGAATGGATGGATTGCGCAACACGGTGCGAAAATTGCACACCACAATCGGTACTTCGGACAATTTGACTTGAAAGCGATCCAGCATTTCCTGCGAGCTTTTGTCGGTGTCGAGATCTATATAGGTGTAAGGATGCGCATTGCGGGTGAGAAACTCGCGCAGGCGTAAAGTATCCGCCGAGTGTCGCGATCCCATCAGAATCACATTGCCGTAGCCGCCGCTGATCAGCGCAAGCCGGCGCAGGATAAACGCTCTCATGAAAATTTCGCTCAACTCCGCGTCCTTCGCCACCAAGGCCCTTAAATCATCGCCGCTAAGCTCGATAAACTCGCCCGCGGTGGTGACACGTCCGAGCACAAACACCCGCTGCCCTGAGATCATGGTGATCTCGCCGGTGAATCCGCCCGCATGATGCGTCGCCACAGGACGTTCTCCGTCAAGGGTCATTTGAACAATTTCCATGGCGCCAGAAAGCAGAACGAAGAAGGGAACCGATGTATCGTTCGGTTTGAACAAGATTTCGTGCGGCTCGACTTTTCGGATCTTGCCGACAGAACGAACGCGAGCGATCTGGGCGGAGGTCAACGTCGGAAAGGCTTGAGTGCGCGCGTCGAGGGCGCTGGGTACCGGCGGTATAGACATTTGAAGACCTGAGTCAGCTTTCGAAACTTACTTTCAAACTCTTTCGAGCAGCATCGCCGTGCCTTGGCCAACGCCGACGCACATCGAGGCAATGGCATAGCGGCCATTCATTCGTTGCAATTGCCGGGATGCAGTCAAAACCAACCGTGCGCCGCTCATCCCTAAAGGATGTCCGAGAGCGATGGCGCCGCCGTTCGGATTCACTTTTTCGCTGTCATCCGGAAACCCAAACGCGCGTGTTACGGCCAGCGCCTGGGCTGCGAATGCTTCGTTCAATTCGAGCAGATCGATGTCGCTCATGGATAGCTTCATTCGCTCCAGCAATTTTTTCATTGCCGATATTGGACCAATCCCCATGAGCCGCGGTTCCACTCCCGCTGAAGCCGCGCCCGCGACTCGCGCGATTGGAGTCAGTCCAAATTTCTTCGCCGCCGGTTCCGATGCCACAAACATGGCGCAGCCGCCGTCATTGATTCCCGAAGAATTGCCGGCGGTCACGGTGCCTCCCTTGCGAAATGGCGTGGGAAGTTTCGCCAGCGACTCCAGCGAAGTGTTGGGACGCGGATGCTCGTCCGCATCAACGAATTTGTCTTCTCCCTTGGGGCCAGGCACTTTCACCGGAACTATTTCCTGTGCAAATATACCCGCCTTCACCGCCGCGGCAGCCCGTTGCTGGGAGCGCAAAGCGAAGCCATCCTGCGAACACCGATCTATCTTGTAGGTTTCGGCGACATTCTCTGCCGTCTCGCCCATGGGATCAGTTCCGTAACGTTCCCGAATAATGGGATTAATAAATCGCCAGCCGAGGGTGGTGTCGTAAATTTCAGCGTTCCGCGAAAAAGCGGACGGTGCCTTCGGCATTACGAATGGCGAGCGGCTCATACTTTCGACGCCGCCGGCAATCGCCAATCCGATCTCATCCGCAACGATGGCTCTGGCCGCAACCGCGACCGCCTCCATGCCAGACGCGCACAAGCGATTCACGGTGACCGCGGGAACCGTATTCGGAATACCCGCGACCAGCGAGGCCATCCGCGCCACGTTGCGATTGTCTTCTCCGGCCTGGTTGACGCATCCCAGCACAACCTCGTCGATACCCGCCCAATCGCTGTCCGGAAATCGTTTCAATAGAGCGGTGAGCGGAATTGCCGCCAGATCATCCGTGCGAACCGGCGCCAAAGCTCCGCCGTAGCGCCCTATTGGAGTGCGCACGCCTTCGCAAATGTAGGGGACAGCCATGTTGAGATTTGCCTCTTATAACTTTACGGTGTCAGCCTTGCGCTGTCACTTATGCCGCCTGAAAAAGCCGAGTGGATGCGACCGCCCAAAGGTGCCATAATCATTCGAAACCTGTCGAGAGGCTCTCAACAATGGAAGAGCGAGAATTTTTTGACGAGCGTACGCAGAAAAAACCGTCGACGTTGAATTGTCCGCATTGTCATCAGGCTGGAGATTATGAAGTGACTTGGGTAGTGCGCACCAAGAAACGTCAGCTCAGCGGACGAGCCGATGAGCGCGATCGCGCCCGCTTCGCTAAGGCCCGCTCTTATATGCTCCGTCAGGACGATATGATGGCCTGCAAGAACATGCGCTGCCGCAAGCGATTCGAAATCTCCGGATTGCAGTCGGTGGTTTTCACCGAGTAGCGCCTTTTCGAACGTCACGAGGGCACGACTTCCGGTCGTGCCGTCAAGCTGGACCTCACTCGACTGGCCCGACTGAAGTCGGGCCCTCCCCATCGCGATAAAGTTTCATGCCGGCCATAGGGCGGCTTCGTTTTCTCCCGGCGGTTCTGATATCGGCTCCATGCGCCCCAGCAAAATCACATAGCCTGCGATTCCAACCAGCAGAATGAAAGTTGCCGTCACGAATGCCGACGAGAACGCGTGCGTGGCCGATACGATGTATCCCGTGACGATCGGCGCCGAAATGCCGCCCAACTGGCCGCAAAGATTGGCAATGCCGCCGATAGTTCCCACGGACTCGCGGGGCGCGATTAGCGACGGCACTGTCCATGCCACAGGCGCGGCGGCGGCTAGGCCTCCGAGCGAAATGCTGATCCAAAACAAGGCTGACGCTGCACTATGCGCGTGCGCCGCGCCCAAAATCCCCAATCCGAGTCCGGTCCCGCCTATCAGAACAATTTGGCGCACGCGGTTAGGATTCCATCCGCGACCAATCAAATCATCCACCAGCCAGCCTCCCACGGCCAGATCGGTGAAAGTGGCGAATAACCATGGCACGCTCGTGTAAGAAACCGAATGCAGCAAGTCAAGATGAAGCGAAAACAGCAGATAGCTGGGCAGCCAGGTCAGCAGCAAATAAAACGTGTAATTGTATGCGCCCCAGCCGAGGGAGAGGCCATAAACCTTGGGCTGGCGCAACAAATATCCCAGCGGCGCGCTTTTGTGAACCGTTCCCCCGGCCTCGGGTTGCGCTCCGCCTTCCGCAATGAACCGCCGCTCCCGGTCTGACAGGCCCCGGTCTTCGCCAGGATTTCTATACACCAGGCAAAATATGACGAAATACAGAAAGCTGATGAATCCAGTAGCAGCGAAACTCCAACGCCAACCAAATCGCAAAAGCAAAATGCCGAGGAAGGGAACTCCAATCGCGGTCGAAAATTTCGCGGCAGAGTCGGTAATCGCCATCGCCAGGCTTCGCTCACGCTGCGGAAACCAGTAACCGATCGCCTTCGCATTCCCTGGAAAAGTTGGGGCTTCGCCTATTCCGAGCAGAAATCGAGCCGCCACAAACCCGCCAACTCCGGGTGATGCTGCCGCGCCGAACGAAGCCGCGCTCCACAGGAGGGTGCTGATTCTACCCACCCGCCGGACGCCGAAGCGGTCTAGTAGTAAGCCGCACGGTATCTGCGACAGCGCGTATGTCCAGTTGTAAGCGCTGGAAAGATATCCAAACGCAATTATGGATATTCCGAACTCGGCATGCAACGATGCCTGCGATACCGACAAATTTACCCGGTCGAAGAACGCCACGACCACGCCAAATGCGAGCAGGAAGGCGATTCGCCATCGTCTGCGCGGGATTTTCTCGATTTCTAAAAGAGTTCGCAGAAGCGGCCTCGACGTGGGTTTCGCGGAGCAAGTGAGTTTATCGGATTTTGGAATTAACTCCTATCCGTGAATCGTTTGACTTCATTCCATAACTACAATAGCCTGCATTTCCCGGTCGAAATTTCATCTCTGGAGTTAGCTATGGAGTTGACGAATCTCGAATTGGGCCCGCCCGAAGTATTTCCGCAATTGCCAAACACATTTGTTCCTAAACCGCCAGGCCAGTCCGCCGGCAATCCTATTGCGATTCTGGTCGCGCACGGTATGGGACAACAGGTGCCCTACGAGACCATTGACGGCGTGGCGCAAGCAATGGCGCGCGGCGTCGCGGCGGGCGCCGGCGCCGTCAGCAGATCGCTAATTCGCTCCGTGCGCATCGGGACCCAAGGCAAAGACGATGTTGAGCCGGAACTTGTGCGCGCCGAAATGCAAATCGCAGACAGTCAAGGAAAGGAACATGAAGTTCATATCTACGAAGCATATTGGGCGCCGCTGACGGAAGGAAAAGTATCTATCGTCGATGTCATCAATTTTCTTTTCGATGCGGGCTGGAACGGCATAGTCAATACAACTGCCCGAACGTACCGCCGCTGGATGTTTGGCGCGGAACAGAAATTCCTGCTTGAGACTGAAAAACTGGTATTGGTTTTCGTATCGATCATGCTGTTACTCGCTTCATTGGTTTTCATCAATGCTATCGCCACTGCTGCCGCGGCTTCTCATGCGATTGGCACTACCACTCCATTTCCCAGTGGTGACTTGGTGCGCCTGTTGACATGGGATTTCGTGCTGGCAGACATTGCAGCAATCTTGGTTGCCGCCGGAGTCTTCATCTTTGGCCGGTTCAAAACCGTTTCGTGGCTGTTTATCTACTCAGGCGCGTCATTGATAGTGATCTCGGCAGTGTTTATGGCAGCCCATCTCTCGGGTTGGGTCTGGTTCCTGCGCCTGGTTCCGGGCGGAAAATGGGGCGTGTTCGTTTCGCACTGGGTATTCACCGTCTTTCTTCTCTGGGCGCTTGAGATATGGGCTGCATCAACGGCCCGCCAATTTCTCATTCAATATGTGGGCGACGTTGCGGCATATATCGCCGCGCACACGGTCAGCAAATTCTGGGAATTACGCCAGCAAATCTGGCAAACCGCAATGCGGGTGGCCGATCCGATCTATCGCGCAAGGACGGCTGATAATGCTGACTTTCTCTATAAGAAAATCATCGTCGCAGGACACTCCCTGGGATCGGTGATTGGCTATGACGTGCTGAATGGCCTGCTAATGGACGATCAATTTTCCGCCCAGCCATTGCAGGTTGCCGAACGTACGCGAATGTTTTTAACTTTTGGCTCGCCGCTCGACAAAACGGCATTTCTTTTTCGCACGCAGAGAGACATGAAGTCGCAAGTTCGGGAGGTAGGATCAGCGGCCGTACAGCCAATGATTTCCGATTACCGCAACCGGCCCATGGAGTGGATAAATCTGTGGTCCAAAGCGGACATTATCAGCGGCCACCTCGATTTCTATGACCCGCCGAATGCTTTGAATGCCAAGCATCCTGAGCATTACCTGCATGTCCGAGCGAATCCCAGGCAAGTGCAGAATCACATTGATCCCGACGCCAAAACGCCGTTAAAAGCCCACATCGAATACTGGGATGGAAAAATGCTGGCCGATCAGTTGTATCGAGGGATTACGACTTAGCGATCGCAGAAAAAAAGGGCCGTCTCTGAGACGGCCCACTAAGAGCGAAAGCAGCCGGAGATACGACAACCGGCTTATCGCGTTATGGCCAGTTCTTTACTAGAACACTTACATTCGGGCTGCCTAGTCCGGTCGTAAAGTCCCAGCCGGTAGTCGCTGGATACGCTACTTCCAACGTTGTGTCCGACACGGAAAGAACGCCGTATTGATTGCCG
>Ga0182015_10001395_pt1 | contig 31991 bp, 27 predicted proteins | sample 712P3MmetaG_FD_120478 | JGI IMG/M metagenome (GOLD analysis project Ga0182015, IMG submission 120478) | Permafrost microbial communities from Stordalen Mire, Sweden - 712P3M metaG | ecosystem: Environmental > Terrestrial > Soil > Wetlands > Permafrost | place: Sweden: Stordalen | collected... | reverse complement strand
TGACGAGCTGCTCCTGCGCGAGGGTGATGATCTCGCGATCGCGGCCTTCGCGGCCATCGCTGGGGACGGTGCAGGGGAGCGTGATGCCGGTGCCATCTTCGTTGTTGTACCAGTCGTGACCCATGTCGGGTCCGCATGTGGGATCGTTGCCGATGATGACGACGGCCACATCGGAGGCTTTGGCTGCCTTGATGGCGGCGTTGCCGAGTTCGTCGGCTGCGTAGTTGACCGTGACGCCGGGGCCGACAGCGGCTTTGATGCCTTCGAGGGGTGTCACTTTGTAGGGCGGAGTGCCGCCGTACCAGTCCCAGTGAACGGAGTCAGCGAGAGGGCCGATGACGGCGATGGACTTGATGGAGGTCCTGTCGAGGGGCAGGATTGGACGGTCGAGCGGAAGGACGGTCTTGTCGGTCGAGTTCGGGGCCTGGAAGCCCTTTTTCGGGGCTTCGTTCTTGAGCAGGACGACGGATTCGAGGGCGATCTTCTGGGAGATGGCACGGTCGCGGTCGCTGTTCCAGGGCTCGGGGGTGGTGTCGGTTGCGTCGGACGAGCCGTGGATTTTTGAGTAGGGGACCATTTCGGGCGGGTCGAGCAGACCGAGCTTGATGGTGGTGCGGAACTTGAGGCGGATAAGAGCGTCGATCTCGGGTTCGGTGATGGAGCCATCTTTGAGCGCGGCGAGGGTTTCGTCTTTGTAGCGGTCGAGGAACTGGTTGACGCCTGCTTTGAGGCAGGCTACGACAGCGGCTTTCTGATCGGGATAGAGATGGCGCGGGTCGACGAGGAGATGTACCGCCTGGCCGTCGCTGGAGAGGATGTCGACGCCCCACTTGTCGCGGACGATGCTCTTGAGGATGGGATTGACGACCATGGTGGTGCCGTTCCACGCGTTGTAAGAGGCCATGACGGCGCGCGCGCCGCCCTCTTGAAATCCCATGCGGAAGGGGACGGAGTAGTACTCCCAGAAAAGGCGCTGATCGAAGTCGGAGGATGAGATGTTGCGGTGGTCTTCGTTGCTGTTGGCGAGGAAGTGTTTGAGTAGCGCGGCGGATTGCCAGTATTTGGGGTCGTCGCCCTGAAGGCCGTGGATGAACGCGACAGCCATGGTTCCGTTGAAGAAAGGATCTTCGCCGTCGACCTCTTCACTGCGGCCCCAACGGGGGTCTCGAGCGAGGTCGGACTGAGGACCCCAGAGCATGAGAATCTGGCGGTCGTATTTTGGGGTTTGGGTGATGTAGCGGGCTTCGTAGCCTTCGACGCTGGCGGCCTGTCGGACAAGGTCAGGATCCCATGTTTCGCCCATGCCGGGGGGCTGGGGAAACTGCGTGGTGGTGATGGGGAGACGCTTGCCGCGGGGCTCGCGCTGGACCACGCCGTGAATACCTTCAGAGCTGCCGATGTTCGGGACGCCGAGACGAGGGACGCCGGTTTGGGTACCGAGGACGGAGACCTTCTCTTCTGTGGTCATGAGCGAGAGCAGGTTGTCGATGCGCTTCTCCATGGGCAGCGTGGGATCGTTGAATGGGTATTTGGGCTGCTGGGCGATGGCGGGCGTGAGGGCGATGGCGAAGAGGCAGATTTGGGCGACAATATTTTTGATGGTCATGGAGGGTAAGGGTTGCTTTCTCGGCATCGTGCATGGCGCGACGGTGAATTGCAAACGGAGCAAGGGTATCATCTTCGCGCCGCGGTTGTGGCCGGTTGCTGAGCGAAATAACCGATCCATTGGTTAACTTCTCTCAGGCATTTTCCTAATTCAACGCGCCTATTTTCTTGCGGGCTTGAGCGGCACGCCGGCGGCGGTGAGGATGGCCTTTGCATCGGCCGAGTATGGACCGTTGGGGTCCATATCGAGATACTTCTGGTAGGCCTCGATGCACCCGGGCGGAAACATCATTTTCTGCGTTTTTGGATCGATGGAGGCTTTTGCAACTAAAGCCTGGCCTCTGAAGTAATAGAGCATGGCGCGACCTGGATCGATGGCGATGGCCTGGTCCGCAGCCGCCAATTGCGCGTCAGAATTGCCGGCCTGAAAGAAGAAGATGGTCTCATTTCGGCGATAGAGGGCAGCGTCTGTTGGAAAGGCCTTGACTGCTGTGTCAAAGGCGGCCTGGGCTTCAGCGGCTTTTCCCTGGTGGGTATAGATTTCTCCGAGGCTCGCATAGGAAGCACCGATGATGTCGGGGGTACGTTTCTCGCCGCTGTCGGCGACACCTCCGCCAGCGACGTTGCGGGAGGCACGCGTGGCTGAAGGCGCCACCACTCCGGGCGCGTCGGCCTGCTGGTAGAAGTCAGAACTGTGGGCGCGCTTCACGGAGGCGGGGTCAATGCCGAGCGCGATCTTGAAGCTGACCTCGGCGTCAGGGTACTTCTTGAGGCCGATCTGGGCGAGCCCCAATTCAACCCAGGGAAGAATCAGATTTGGGTTGGAATTGGTGGCTCTGAGCATGAGCGATTCGGATTCGGTATAACGCTTGTCTTTTGTGGCAGCGCGTGCCGCGATAATTGCGGCGTTTATGTCTTCGGATTCCTTTTTGGTGACGGGACGATTCTCCGGCTGGTCAATGGGAGCAGGAGGTGGAGAGGGAAGTGGATTCGGAGCATTCTGAGCCGGGGCAGAGACGGCGAGAACGACAAATGCGGATAACAATAGAGACGATTTCAAATTCACAGGTACTCTCCATTTGTGGCGAAGCGACGCCGCGAGAATTCTACTTCACGTGGGACCTTGATGCGGATGCTTGTTGTTTGGTTAGGCGAGGTTTCTCCATAGCGCGCGGTGGTTGGGCCGGGAGGATCGAGTGATAAAATCGATCAGTGCCGGGTCCTACGCGACGTAATCCCGCCAATCCCGCCAGGTCCGGAAGGAAGCAACGGTAACGGGCTAGTACGGGCGCAGTAGGTCACCCGGTACTTTTTGTGTGAGGGTTCAGGGTCCAGGGTTCAGGGGTTAGAGATTAGAGACCGACTGGTGCTGCCTGAATCAAGGAGAAGTTCATTGAGCCTGACCGTTCGCCCTATCGTGGGCACGCGCGCAAAGATTACGGCGCTGGGCACGTACGTCCCTCCCGATGTGCTGACCAATAAAGACCTGGAAAAGATGGTGGACACGAACGACGAGTGGATCCTGAGCCGGACGGGGATCCGCGAGCGGCATGTGCTTGCCAAGGGGCTGGGGGTGAGCGACATCTGCGTGGAGGCTGCAAAAAAGTGCCTGGCGGCGCGGGGAATTGCGGCGACGGAGATTGAGTGCATCGTGGTGGGCACGGTGACGCCGGACATGATGTTTCCGTCCACCGCTTGTTTAGTCCAGGACAAGATTGGGGCCAAGGGCGCTTGGGGATTTGATGTGAGCGCGGGATGCTCGGGGTTTGTGTTTGCGCTGCAAGCGGGCGTGAAGCTGGTGGAGAGCGGGGCGCACAAGAAGGTGCTGGTGTGCGGCGCGGACGCGAATACGCGGATGACCGACTACACCGATCGAACGACTTGCGTGCTGTTTGGAGACGGCGGCGGAGCGGTACTGATTGAGCCTTGCGAAGAGGGCGAGATCGGGTTTATCGACTTTGTGCACGAGGTGGATGGGGCGGGCGGCGTGGCGCTGAATCTGAAGGGCGGAGGGAGCCTGAATCCTCCGACGCACGAGACGATTGACAAGAAGATGCACTACATCTATCAGGACGGGCCGGCGGTGTATAAGTTTGCAGTTAGGAAGATGGCTGAAGCGACGACCAAGGTTCTGGAGCGCAATGGCGTGACCGGCGCGGACCTGGGGTGCTTTATTCCACACCAGGCGAACAAGCGGATCATTACTGCGACGGCGGAACGGCTAGGGATGCCCGAAGATCGCGTGATTATCAATATTGAGAAGTACGGAAACACGTCGGCGGGGACGATTCCGCTGGCGATGGAGACGGCGATTGAGGACGGGAAGCTGAAGAAGGGCGACCTGGTGCTGCTGGCAGCGGTGGGGGCGGGATTCACGGTGGGGGCGGCGTTGCTGCGGTGGGAGATATAAAGGCAGCTCTCAGCCGTTAGCTGTCAGCTTTCAGCTTGTATTGTTGGGCAAGCCGATCCCTCCGGCGCATCATGTGACATCTGTTGGTTGCGTAACTGTGGCCCAGCGCTCGGCGATTTTTTCGCCTTCAAAGCGCCATTCAACAAAGCCGTGAAATTCCATAAGGCGGCCGGTTTTTGGGTTGGTTCCCTGCCAGCGATTGCGGCAAACAACGCGGTCGCCTTCGGCAATCATCTCTTCAATGGTGATATGAAGGTCAGGGAAGATCCCGTACATGGCTCGCATCATCTGTTCGTCGCCCTCAATGCCGGTGGGCTTGCCGCCAGGGCCGTCATGATCGAAGAAGTCGGGGGTCATGTTGGCGAGGATGACTTCAGCCTTCTGGTTGTTGACGAAGTCGTCAAAATGACTGCGGACTTTGGCTTTCATTTGATCGGGAGTCAGGGTGGTCGGCATGCAGTCTTCTCCTTCCGTGCTGTTTGCCCATGACGGAATAGCGGGGGTCAAACTCTCTGGCTATTTCAGCAGCTTGAACGCGTGATTCCACTGATTGCGAGCGAGCCCTGGAATGCACCACAGCATGCACAGGGGCTCGATGGCGCGGGCGGCTTCTGCCGGGCCCATGTCAGCTGTTTCCCATCCAAACTGATCGAGAATTCCGGTCACGGCTCTTTTGGCCGCGTCGTCGTTGCCGCAGATGAACATGGTGGGCTTGCCGGAGCTGAATTGGGGGTTGACCATGAGCGCCGCTCCTACGGAGTTAAAGGCCTTGACCAGGTGCGCGTCAGGAAACTCGTGCTGGAGCTTCTCCATCAACGACTCTTTGAAGTCCGTAAAGTAGGGGAGCACACCGTTGACGGGTGGGCCATCGTCAATTGGGTTGCAGGCATCGATGATGGGTTTCCCAGCGAGGTTTATTGAGTCGGCGAGGTGCAGCGCCTCCTCGGCAGCCTTGCCGCTGACGGCCAGGACGAGCAGGTCACCGAACGCGGCAGCGTCGGCAAAGGTGCCAAGGGAAGCAGAGGGGTTTTGCGCTGCCCAGTCGTCGAGTTTGGATGGTGTTCGAGAACCGACTTTGACCTGATGGCCGTGCTTGAGAAAACCTGCTGCCAACGTTTTGGCGACCGTGCCCGATCCGATAACTCCGATTTTCATGAAAACCTCCGATTACGCGTTGAGATGTGCGCGGAAGTGTGGAGGGTTCAGATTTCGAGTGGGGGACGGGGTATCGAGTATGGGGTGTCGGGTATCGGGTGTTGGACTTGGGCGAGACTGCGAATGGATCGGGTGGTCAGGGGAGTGGGGGAAGAGTGTACGCGGGAAGAATGCCGAGGGCGGCGGTTTCGCGGAAGAAGGCCTTCATGCCGGCGATGCATTCGTCGTCGAGGATGTAGTGGATGTTGGTGGTGAGATAGGTGCGGATGGTTTGCTCGGGGATGGGGAGGCGCGCAGACCACTCGGAGACGAGGGCGTCGATGTTGGCGAGGCCGTGATCGCGGGATTGAATGAAGTCATGGGTGATTGAATCCCATGTCTCAGAAGATAGATTTTCTGTGCCCGGGGTGTTTTCTGTAGCGCCCCAAACGGCGGAAACGAATGGGAGGCCGGTGAGGGTGGTCCATTCTTCGGCGAGGTCGTGGTAGGCGAGTTGTTCTCCGGTTCGCTCGAGGCGGTTTTCACGCTCTTCGAGAGCGAGGAGTGCGGGGTCGCCGATGAGGATGGCGGCGTCGGCGAGGTCGAGCATGCGGTCAAGGTCGGCTGCGACAGGGATGAAGGGGACGGCAGGGTTGCCCCAGCGGTGGAAGAGAATTCGGGCGTATGCAAGGGTGGTGCGGGAGGCGGTGTCGGCGGCGACGGAGCGCAGAGTGGTAAGCGGCTGGTTGGCGCGGCGGACGAGGAGCAGGGAGCGGACGCGGCCCTTGGAGGCAATGGTGCAGCCGGGAAGGATGCGAAGGGTGGGGTTGGCGGCGAGGGCGGCGATGGGGACAAGGCCGATGTCAGCCTGGCCGGAGGCAAGGCGGGCGGCGCACTCCGAGGGGCTGATGCGGTCGATCTGGTAGCGATGGGCGAGGACGGCGTCGAGGGGCGGGTGCTCGCAGTCCCACATGAGGGGCGCAGGGTTAAGGAAGTTGATTGCGGCGATGCGGAGGCGGGGTGGGGGGGACGTGCTCACTCAGATTCAGGATAGCGCGAGGAAGCAGTGAAAAAGTGAGGAAGTGAACGAGTGAAGGAGTGAATCAGGAGTTCCCGGTACTTTCGCGATGTTGACAGGGTGGTGGGTGCGGGGTAATGTGAGCGCGTTTACCAAAGTACCGCAAGGTTGAGTTGCATGAGCGGCGCGGGGAGACGCGTCGACGAGGACGGGAACGAAGGCAGGAATGACGAACCTACAACAGATCAGCGAGTTAGGGGAGCAGCAGCTTGGAGAAGACCGGCTTGCGTGGCTGGCACTGACGCTGACGCCAGCGCTTGGGCCGAAGCGGATTCTGGATGCAATGCTGCAGATGGGGACGCCCAGCCTGCTGTTTACGTTGGGATTGACCGAGTTGGAGGGGTTGCGATTTCCGGCGCAGTCGGCACAATTTATTTTTGACGGGAAGGCGCGGCGGGCAGCAGAGGAAGAGTGGGGGAAAGTTGTGGCGCAGGGGGCGACGATTTTGACGTATGGCTGCGGGGAATATCCCGAGCGACTGAAGGAGATCTACGATCCGCCTCCGGTTTTATGGGTGCGGGGTAACGTAAAGCTGCTGAGCAGGCCGGCGATTGCCGTGGTGGGGACTCGGCACCCGACTCCGTATGGGACGGGAATGGCTGAGATGCTGTCGCGGGACCTGGCGGCGCGGCGATTGCTGATTGTGAGTGGGATGGCGCGGGGGATCGATAGCTGCGCGCACAAGGGGGCGCTGCTGGCTCGGACGCCAACCGTGGCGGTTTGGGGCACGGGAGTCGACGTTGTGTACCCGAAGGAGAACAAGAAGCTGGCGGAGGAGATTCTGGAGACGGGCGGAGCGATTGTGAGTGAGCTGCCGCTGGGAACGTTTCCGGCACCGCAGAATTTTCCGCGGCGCAATCGGATTCTGAGCGGGATGAGTATTGCTGTGCTGGTGGTTGAGGCCGGGGAGAACTCGGGGACGCGAGTGACGGCGCGGTGCGCGGCGGAGCAGAACAGAGACCTGTACGCGGTGCCGGGCAACGTGACCAACAAGGGATCGTGGACGCCCAACACACTGATTAAGCAGGGAGCAAAGTTGGTGGCTACCTGGGAGGATGTGTGGGAGGACCTGCCCTCGCAGGTGCGGATTGAGCTGGAGGCGGAGGCGCCGGCTGAATCCAAATCGGAGACGACCGCATCTCTATTGCCTGATCCGGTGCTGCGGCCGCAGGAGGCTATCGTGCTGGAGGTGCTGAGGGCGGACGAGAGCCTGCAGATCGACGAGATTCTTGGGCTGCTGGAGACGCAACTGACGTCTTCGGAGGTATTTACGGCGTTGTTCGAGCTGGAGATGGCAGGGCGGGTGCGGGGACTTCCGGGGAAGCAGTACGTAAGGACGATGTGAAGGCAGGGAAGAGGGAACAGGGAACAGGGAACAGGGAACAGTGAAGCATAGAAGAAGTGAAAGAGTAAGCGAAGGCACGGGTGCTGAGGGGCGGACTGATCAGTGGACTTGAGGGCGGGGGCGTGTAGGCTCAAGGGTAATCAAAGACAGGATTTGAGCTGATTTTGCGCGGAGTTTTCGAACCTGATTCGAACCGCGCGAGAGCGGTCACGTATAGAGGAAAAGGTTGCGGGCCGGGATTGAAAAGACGGGAGTGGAGTGGAAATGGGGCGGTGTTCCGTGGTAGGGTCCAACCTTTGCGGGACATTTTTTCCCGAAGCGGAAAAAGGGCGAAGGGATTATGGCTTTGGGAATCCGCAGTGGAACGTGAGCACGGATCAAAACTGTCTGGAAACGAGTCAAAGGGGCCAGACAGGTTAGAGTAGTTCTGAAATCAAGGATGGCAATGAGCAAATCACTGGTAATCGTCGAGTCGCCTGCGAAGGCAAAGACGATCGAGAAGTATCTGGGCAAGGGGTTCGAGGTTCTGGCATCGGTGGGTCATATTATGGACCTGCCCAAGAACGACATCGGCGTGGAACTGAAGAACCGGACGTTTGAGCCGACGCTGATTGTGTCTCCGGGCAAAGAAAAGGTAGTGGCGCAGCTTAAGAAGGCGGCGCTGATGGCGGATGAGATTTATCTGGCTCCTGATCCCGACCGCGAGGGGGAAGCGATCGCGTATCACCTCGCGCTTCAACTGGGAACGAATGCAAAAGAGCGCAAGAAGATCCAGCGGGTTACGTTCAACGAGATCACGAAGAAGGCTGTGCAGGAAGCATTTCAGCATGCGCGTGCTGTGGACCAGAACCTGGTGGACGCGCAGCAGACGCGGCGCGTACTGGACCGGCTGGTGGGGTATCAGATTTCGCCGCTGCTGTGGGATAAGGTTCGCCGGGGTCTTTCGGCGGGGCGGGTGCAGACAGTTGCAGTACGGCTAATTGTGGAGCGCGAGCGGGAGATCGGCGCTTTCAAGCCTGTGGAGTACTGGCCCATCGACGCGATTTTGCAGTTCAAGGCTACGGGGAGTTCCGATGCGGAGCCGGCACTGCTCACAGCGCGATTTGTGGGCATCGATGGCCAGCCGGCGCGTGTATCCAACGGAAAGGACAAGAACGGCCGAGAGCAGTTCATCGCGAATGCATTGCCGGACGAAGGCACTGCGATGGAAGTCGTTGCGGGCGCAACAAAGGCTGCCTGGACTGTTCGTGCATTCGATAAGAAAGAGCGCAGGAAATCACCTGCGATGCCCTTCACGACGAGTACACTGCAGCAGCAGGCTTCAGCGCGCCTGGGCTTCAATGTTCGCCGCACCATGGGCGTGGCGCAGCGGCTTTATGAGGGCATCGACCTGGGCTCGGAGGGTACGACCGGCCTGATTACTTATATGAGAACCGACTCGCCGCGCGTTGCGCCGGATGCGATTGCGGGAGCGCGGGAGTGGATTGGGAAGCAACTGGGGACGCAGTACCTGCCTGAGACGCCGAATGTGTACAAGGGCAAGAAGGATGCGCAGGATGCGCACGAGGCGATCCGGCCGACCGACCCATCTCGCACGCCGGAGTCGATTGCGCGCTATCTGCTGCCGGAGCAACTGAAGCTATACCGCTTGGTGTGGCAGCGGTTTATCGCGTCGCAAATGCTGCCGGCAATTTACGATGTCACGACGATCGAAATCGATGCGGTGAGTGACAAAACTTACAACTTCCGCATCAGCGGATCGGTTCTGAAATTCGACGGTTTCCTGAGAGTTTACGGGGCCGACGACGAAGAGGAGGACCGGCTGCCCGAAATTCCAAAGGGCGCGCGGCTCCCGTTGGCCACTCCGGACCAGTTGAAGAAGCTGGCTGTTGAGACAAGAACCGCGAAGTTGGGCCAGGCTCGGAAGAAGTACAACCTGGAAGTTGCGAAAATTGAAGCAAGAAACGAAAAGGCAGGTTCCGGCAGAGATTTGGAGCCAATTCCGAAGTATGTGGTGCCGGAGATTCCGCTTGAAGTGAGACCTTCAGCGGTGAATGGGGTTCAGAAATTCACCGAGCCGCCACCGCGATTCAACGAAGCTTCGCTGGTGAAGGAGCTTGAGGAACGTGGCGTCGGCCGGCCATCTACCTATGCGTCGATCATCAACACCATTCAGGATCGCGAGTATGCGACCAAGATCAACGGACGGTTCTACCCAACTGAAATTGGCATGGTGGTTTGCGATCTGCTGGTGAAGAATTTCCCATACATTTTCGATATCGCGTACACGGCCAGGCTGGAGGAAGAACTCGACGATATCGAAGAAGGGAAAGAGAAGTGGACGGACCTGATGAACGGGTTCTACGACCACTTTGAAGACGAGCTGAAGGTTGCCGGCGACAATATGGAGAGCATCAAGCGGATGGAAGAGCAGACGACAGAGATCTGCGACAAGTGCGGAAGTCCGCTGGTTCTGAAGTGGGGCAAGTTCGGCAGCTTCTATTCCTGTTCGAAATTCAGCAAGAATCCGCCAGTAACAGTTGCGATGGGCCCGTGGAAAAAGGATCCAAAGGCAGTAACAAAGAAGATTACGACTTCGCTGGATTTCCCGATGACCGTTCGCGCGCGCGTTGAGGACGCCATTGTTTACTCGAAGGAGGTGGCGAACGCGAAAGAGCTGGTTGCCGCGATTGAAGTGGCGGCAGATGAATCGGCGGCGACGGGGAAGAAGATATTTGTCGAACAAGTGAGTTGCGATTTCACCAAGGAAAACACGGCCGGCAAGCCTGACCTGAATACGCCGGAGGTTCAGGAGGCGGCCGAGCAAGAGGAGTATTGCGATAACTGCGGTCGGGTGATGGTACTGAAGCGCGGCCTGTTCGGGCCATTTATGTCTTGTCCTGGGTACAACGAAGATCCGCCGTGCAAGACGATCAGGAAGCTGAGCCAGAAGCAGCAGCAAAAACAGAATGTACCGCAGCCAACGGGCGAAGATTGCCCGGTTTGCGGCAAGCCATTGGTGCTCAGACAGGGATCGTATGGCGAGTTTGTGTCGTGCTCCGGGTATCCCAAGTGCAAGTACGTGAAGCAGAACCTGATTGAGGGAATGAAGTGCCCGAAGTGTGGAACTGGGGACATTGCGGAGCGGAAGGCGCGGAGAGGGAATGTTTTCTGGGGCTGCACCAACTATCCGAAGTGTGACTTCACGTCGAACTACAAGCCGGTGGCGAAGAAGTGTCCGGAGTGCGGAAGCCCTTACCTTGTGGAGAAGGCGCTGAAGTCGGGAATCTATCTGGAGTGTCCGAACAAAAAGAAGGGCGCGGAAGAAGAGCCGGCCCCGAAGAAGCGCGAGAAGAAAGCTACCGCGGAGGAACCAGCAATGGCAGCAGCTTGCAGCTACTCGAAGCGAATCGGCGATGCACCGCCGCCGCCGACGGTCGAAACACACGGGCCGGTGGTCGAGGGCTTGGGTGGGAAGGGCAAGAAGCGCGAACTGCAGCCGGCGTAGGGGCGCACAGCACTCCCAAAAAACCCGATTGTGGCGGAATCCTGTAGGATTGTGCTTTCGGAGAGTGCGAACGATGGAACGAATGCTGGCGACCCCGGCGGATGCCGAGATCATTTTGAAACTGTATCAACTGCGTACCGAAGCGGTGATGCGCGAGGCGCGCGCGTGGATTACGGGAGAGTTCTGGCCGACGACGGCGGAGGAGTTTTTTGCCGTAGCGGGCGACCCGAAGCATCCGCACAACGCGCACTACCGGCAGGTGATTACCTACTGGGAGATGGCTGCGGCGATGGTGCTGCATGGAGCGGTGTCGGCAGAGCTGTTTGTCGATTCAAACGGCGAAGGGTTCTTCCTGCTGGGCAAGTTTCAGCCGATTCTTGAAGAGATAAGGGTGCGGACGCCGGGATTCATGATCAAGACGTCCGAGTTGATCAACCGGTTTTCGGCGGCGGCGCAGCGGTATGAGACGACTTTGAAGACGCTGGAAGGGCGCCGGCAGGCGATGGCGGCGAAGACGCCCGATTGGCTGGCGACTGGAAATGCAGGGGTCCACGGCCGGTAGCGAATGAGCGGTGTTTTTCCGCTGCGAAGCCTCGGTCTTTCGATTGATTGCGGAATCGGGGTTTGCTGGAGCATGATGGTAGCTGATTTAGGATTCCCCATTCCCACTGGAGGTTGTAATGAAACGTGTTCTGGCAGTATTGCTGGCTGTAGGTGCGCTGACGGTGATTGCGGCGCGCGCCGCTGACTCAAGCAAGATCAACGGCTGGATATCGGATTCGATGTGCGGCGCCAAACATGCCGGGACGGGTTCGGCCTGCGTGAAGAAGTGCATCGAGGGCGGCGAGAAGCCGGTTTTTGTAGATGAGGCCAAGAAAGAAGTGTGGACTATCGAGAATCCTGATGCCGTGAAGGACTTTTACGGTGCTCATGTGACGGTGACCGCGAGCGCCGATGCGGCCAGGAAGACGGTTCACATCGACTCGATAGCCGAAGCGAAGTAGGACCGCTCCCAAGAAGGCTCTCAGGCCGGCCGGAGCCTCCCGGCTGGCACTAGGATTCGACCTGCGGGCGAATCTCTGCTAATGTCTTATCCGTTACCTCGTGTGACCCGGTGTTGGGGGCTACTCGGGAGATGAGACGGATTTGACGGATAAAACCAATGGCAAGAGCAGTTTGGAACGGCAAGGTAATTGCCGAAAGCAATGTGACTGAGGAAGTGGAGGGGAATATTTATTTCCCCGAATCCAGCCTCAAGCGGGAGTATTTCAAGCCGAGCAGCACGACCTCTACGTGTCCTTGGAAGGGGCAGGCGCGATATTACAACCTGCTGATCGAAGGGCAGGATAACCCGGATGCGGCCTGGTACTACCCGGACCCGAAGCCGGCAGCGCGCAAGATCAAGGGGCATGTGGCGTTCTGGCGCGGGGTAGAAGTCGAGAAGTAGTGGGCGGTTACAGGGCTCATTCTCCCCAACTCTTAGTTGATGGTCGCCCGGATAGTCCCGCTATGCCTCGCTCCTCGATCTGAAAGAACTCAACCCGTCACCTCAACAAAAGGCACGGTGTGAAGGCCATTTTTGGCCCAGGTTGGCACGCTGGGGCCGGGCCTGATGAGCCTGCATTTCGGATTAGTAGGCTTGGAGTTGATCGAGGGGCAGGCGGACGCGGAAACAGGTTGAGCCGGGTTCGGATTTCACGCTGATGTGTCCGCGATGCTTGCGGACGATGCGCATGGCGTTGTCGAGACCGAGACCGAGTCCCTGGCCGGGAGCCTTGGTGGTGAAGAAGGGCTCGAAGATGCGGTCCTGCAGCTCAGCGGGAATGCCGGAGCCAGTGTCCCAAATCTCAATTAACAACATGTCGGTCTCGAGGCGGCAGGTAAGTTGAATTTCGCCTTGCTTCCACCCCACGGACGAAGACCTGTCCCCCCACCCCAGCGAGCCAAGACCGCTCGCCGGGGACCCCGAGTCCGTGGGGATCCCGGGGCCAAGGGCGTCGAGCGCGTTTTCAATAAGCGCGGTCCAGACCTGGTTCAGCTCACTGCCGTAGGCACTGATGGTGGGCAGATTGGGCTCGTAGTTGCGCGTTATCTTGATATTGCTCATACGCGACTGGAGCATTTGGACGGTGGCGTCGAGGCCCGCGGGGACGTCGACTTCGAGAATGGGAGCGCGGTCCATGAAGGAGTAGTCCTTGACTGCGCTGATGAGGTCGAAGATGCGTTCGGTGGAACTGAGGAGCGTGTTGACGGAGCGCGAGGAGCGGAGGTATCGCGCGAAGAACTGAAGCGAGACGCAGGTTGCTTCGGCAGGAAGCGCGGCGCGGAGCTCGTTGAGGTCGTCGACGGTTACGCCCTGCTCGGCGAGGGGCGCGGCGACCTGCCAGGGTTCGGGGCATCCGAGAGCGGCGAGCCAGATGCGGATGGACTCCTCACGTGCGAGAAGCGCGACCGACGCGGGCTGGGTCTCTGGGACATCGGGCGAGTGGACCGGTCCGACGAGGACCTTGAGCTCCCAGACTTCGACCGCTGTGATCTGCTCATCGGTTAGGCAAAGATTGATGAGCTGGAAGCGATTTTTGCGGTTGGCGCGGAGCTCTTGATCGAGGCCGGAGGCAGCGCGCTGCGCGGCGGAGGCAGGATTGTTGAGCTCGTGCGCAAGGTTTCCGGCAAGCTTGCCAAGGGCGTTGAGTTTCTCAGCCTGCTGCTCCATGCGCGTGACCTCGCGAACGCGATCAAGGAGCGCGGTGACGACACGCTGCGCCATGGAGGGGATGGCGTCGAGCATCTCAGGAAAAAGCGAATGATGAACAAGTAGAGCCCAGACGTCGGAAGCGGCGAAGCCCTGTCCGCCGTAGCTTTTCATGCGCGAGAAGGGGAGCAGCCCGGTCATCTGGCCGGAGCGGCCGATAAAAAGGGACATGGGCCCGGTGCGCTGACGGCGAACGTGGATTTCACCCTTGAGGATGAGCATCATGTGTTCGGCGGGTGCGCCCTCTTCAAATAGGATTTCGCCGGCGGAGGCGATGCGCTCCTCGCCGTTGCGCGCGAGCCAGAGGCGGTCTTCGAAGGTTAGGCCGTGAAGAGGGCCGATGCGATCCAGGGCCTCGGCGATGGTTTCAGGTGGAGTGGGGTGGGAAGGCGCTGTGACGGAAGGGGAGAGCATCCGGGACCTCCGGGGTGGAGAGTTCAGGATAGACGATGGGGCGGGGGTTTTGAGGCGCGGGGAGGGGCGATTGGGTCGCTGGTGCTCGATCAGGAGGGACACGACATACGAGCGGAGCCGAAGTAGGGTCGCAGTCGAATAGGCTTTACGACTATTCGATTTAGGGGGCGAATGGCGTATCTTGAGGCCATGGAGAGGCTCGGAATGGGGATTCGCTTTGGACCTGCAGGCATCGCGCATCTCTTTCGCGCGGCGTTGCTTTTCGTTGTTCTGATTGCGTGCATTGCACACGCGTGTGTGGCGCAGGGGCCTACTGTTGAGGTTCCCGATGTAGTAAAGGCGAGCGTTCCTTTTTATCCTGCTGACGCACTGGCTGGCCGCATTTCCGGAGAGGTGCATCTGCATTTATCCACGGACGGGAAGGCGGTAACTGAAACCTCCGGGGAGAGCGGTCCGGGGATGCTCGTGAAGGCGGCAAAAGAAAACGTAGGGACCTGGCGATTCGCTGACCATGCGGCAACATCGTTCGACGTGACCTTTAAATATAGGCTGTCCGATTCAGCAAAATGCGAGACCGGGAGTGGCTCTGTTGTTCTTCATCTGCCGCGAGAGGTTGAGGTGGATGGGTTGACCTCGCATTGCGACATGGTTCGCTTTGCCAAGCAGCAGAAGTTTCTTCTGGACCAGAAGGTCTACCCGGTGGAGTTGGCTATATCAGTGAACGGAAAACCGATTGAGCTGCCCAGGGAGGTAACGATCTCGAACGGCACGGACTCCGCGATGCTGCCGACGGTTGATGGAATGTTTCTGGTGCCGCAGGCGATGAGGGGTGGGGCTCCTCTGATCTTTCGGACCGTCATTGCCAAGGAGTTGATCGAGGTTAAGGGCATTCCTGCGAACTCGCTTGAGGCTGCCTGGAAACTTACTCTCTCCGATAGTGAATCCAACCCCGATATGGATTTGCCAAAGGGGATGAATGCCAAGACAGCGTGTTCGATCGCCTTTAGCCCAGTGGAAGGCGGCGGGACATCGATGACGGTTGGTGTGTGCAGGAAGCCGTTGGATTGAGGGCGAGGCGGCGATCTGGAACTGTCAACGGCGTACAATAACTGAATCGGAGGCCTAGATGGAAGCTGCGCAGAGCAAGGTTGTGGTTGATCTCGGGCCGCTTCGCAAGAGCGTGGAAGAGCGCGTGCAGTCCGGGTCGTATGCCAGTGCCGATGAGGTGATCCGTGCGGGATTGCTGGCGTTGGAGCGCGAAGAGAAGGCCGCGGACGAATGGCTTGTGGAGTTGGCGATGGAGTCGCTGGCTGACCCAGGGCCGAGCATTCCGGCTGAGAAAGTTTTTAGCGAGTTGCGTGCCAAGTACGGACGTCCCGCGGCTGAGTAGGCCTCTTTGAAACGGTACGAGATTGGTTTGCAGCCGAAGCGTCGGTCAGAAGCTGTGATTATTCCTTGAAACGTTCGCTGATGGCAGAGGCGAGGATCAGGGCTAAGACCCAGCCAAGAAGGATCAACGTCCAGCGAAGAATTGCAAGACACCGATAATTCAAGCCGGGGAGCCATCTGGTCCATGCTAAGCGAGGGCTCTTGGGGAACCAGCTTGCTGGTTTTGACTGTGGGTTTGGTCCCCAGGCGTCGTCCTGGCCGAGTTTCACTACTGGAAGGACGTTTTCCAGCGCGTACATCGCAGGGTTAAAAGGCGCGTATTGACCAGGAAGCGGCCTGGAGTCCGCGAAGTCTTTGAAGGCGTCATTTTCTCTAGGGGCCATAGCCTTTGCATTCATGCGGCTTGCACGCCAGAAGATCACGAAGCCAAAGAGCCAAAGCAAGCCAATCGGAAGCAATATCCAAAAAGGCTGTTCGTCGATAATGTCATAGCAGAAAGTCGCACACCTTAGGGCCCAGTTTGAATTGTGAACCTGCTGGCGCTGGAATTCAAAAGTGACTTTCTTGGCTCCGCTTGGATTTCCATTTGCTTCCAGCACCGTTGCAAGTTGCATCCATGGCTGCGGACTGCTCAACTCTTGCGCGGGCTTGTCGTCCGGCTGTCGCTGCAACCATTCAATGCGTTCATTCGAGTCAAGAGGGAGCTTGTCTCCAAGTTTCGCTTGTTCAAGCATCTCAGAGGTGGGGGTGCGATACAGGGTCAAATCCCCATACTCGAACCCTAAAATGGGCAATACTTGACTTGACTCGCCCAATGGCGTAGAGTCGATTCATTGCCGATGAAATGGAGATTTCATCGTGCAAGAGCCCTATTGGGACCACTATGGATTTGGCTTCTGCCCTGTGCCGGAGCCGGTATGGGCGAGAGGTGAATGGGTGGGCTTTTTTCACATTTACGCCGACGAGAGCGGGAAGCTGTCAGGAAATTCCGACTACACCGCCCTATGCGGCTACGTCGGCCATCAGTTGGAGTGGCAGAAGTTCTCGTTTATGTGGCAGCAACTCTCCCTGCGATGGGGTGGCATACCTCCAATTCACATGGCAAAGATCATGAGAGACCCTTCGCCGAGCGATCCAGAATGGGCAAAGATGCATGACGCGTGGGAACCGAATTGGCAAAGTCGTCGGGACCAGATGCTCGGCGAATTCGCCCAATTGATTTTCAACAGCAACATCTTCGCGGTTGGGACGGTTATAGATGCACGGGAGTACCGCGCGGTTCAGAAAGGGCCGAAGTATAAGTTCCCGATTGAAGACTCAAACGTCTTTCTCTTTCAGGAGCTTCTGACGACCGCCCTAGACCGGCTGGCGGCTGTCGATCCATTGTCGCCAATTTCAGTCATAGTCGATGATGACCAGCAAACCGCGTTTCACTATTACGAGATGCTGAAAAGCCTCAAAATCAATCCCAGGCTGGCGAAGATTAAGGAGCGAGTCGTCGAAATCAGCTTTGGAAATGACCGCGCATTTCCAGGTATCCAGGCTGCGGACATGATCTCCTTTGAATCCAGAAAATCCATGGTATCCAGACTCACCGCGCCCGATGATCGGCCATCGGAGTTGTACCATTGGCTGACCCACGGAGGCATTAACCAACCAAGGCTGATAGATGCGGCCCTGCTGCGGAAAATGGCAGAGGAGTGCAGCCGCAGAACGGATGAAATCAATGCGAAAAACTGAATCAGAATTCCAACGATTCGATGCTGTAGTTGGGAAACTTCTTGCCGTCTCCCGCGAAGAACTACAGAGACGCGAGAAGGCTTGGAAGCAACAGCGCGCACGAAAAAAGCGGGCTAAGGTTTCGCCCGCTTCCCGCGTTTCAAACGGTAAGGGTTAGAAAGCCTCGGCGGCTCCCACCTTGCCGGTGAGTTCGGCGAAGGTCAACCGTTTGCCTACGATCTGACAGATAACGCGACTGAAGCGGCCAGCATCATCAAGAACCTTCCGATTGTTGTATCGGAATGATTGTTCATCGAGGTAACGGAAAAGATGAAACGGTTCGATGCTCACATAGGTTCCATTGATCCCGCGCTTCAAGAGGCTCCAGAAGTTTTCGAGCCCGTTGGTGTGGATGCGACCGTTGACATATTCAACGGCGTGGTCAACGACCGCATGCGCGTATTCGTTGGCCAGTCCGCTGTAGGATGGCAGCGCATCGGTATACAGCGCCGCGCCAGCTTCGACATGCTTGCGGACCTCACCCTGAATGACAGTCTTGCGACGGCTGGGGATGATTGCGGTGCGAACCTCGCCGCCGCGCTCAAGGATGCCCATAACCGCAGTTTTGTCCTTGCCGCCGGTTCCGGTGATCCGACGCTCACGCTTCGCAATGTGCATGTTCCGCGACTTGCCACCGATGAAAGTTTCATCAGCCTCAACCTCGCCATTGAGCTTGCTCCCGAAAAAATCGTCCTGCATGGCCAGCCGAATCCGGTGGAGCATGAACCACGCCGATTTCTGAGTAACGCGCACATCGCGGGCAATCTCGTAGCTGCTCACGCCGTTCTTGCAATTGGTCAACATCCAAACCGCAGTGAGCCATTTATCGAGGCCAATGGGCGAATCCTCAAAGATCGTGCCGACTTTGATAGAGAATTCACGCTTAGCATGATGACTCCCGCACTTCCAAGTGCGCCGTGTTGCATTGAAACTAACCTTTGTAGAGCCGCAGCCAGGGCAGATAACACCGTTCGCCCAGCGGCGAACCGAGAGGTACTCAATGCAGTTATCGGGATTCGCAAAGTAAATGATTGCTTCTTGAAGGCTCTTAGGTTCTTGGCTCATTTCGCTCTCCACTGGCTAAACAATAGCAAGAATGAGTGGGCGAGTCAAGTAAATTATTACCCTAAAATGTGCAAATGCCCCTTAGCGGGCCAGCTGTCCCTGTCGTCCCGGAGGGTTCCGACGCTCGCACCCGCAAGGCTCAGGTCAGTAACACATGATTGCAAGATTCGAATCCACATTAGCGAACCTTTGACGCGCATCATGTCGCACTTCATTGCGCCGATCGCTGCTTCGAGGCATTCGAAGCTACCGCCGATCTCCGCGCCGACAAAATTGATATTGCCTGAAGAGGAGAATTGTCGATAGGGCGCTCCTATCGCGGGAGATCCGGGAGTAAGAAAGACGTTCCCGGCAATTCTGGCTGCGTCTACCTGAAGTGCTTTGTCAGTGGCCGTTAGGGACGCGCCAAATAGGCAGAGGTCGCCAGCGATCTGTGCATGGGCGAGCCTAACGTTACCCTGGGATTGGAGAAAATTCAGGTAGACGCTGCTTTCCGTGCGGAGGAAGTCGAGAACGATGTCTTGGCTTGTGCTGCAACTGAGCAACTGGAGGCCTGGAATTTCCGCCGCTATCAACGAGAGGTCGCCATTGAGCGTGCAATACCCAAGCCTGATGCGGAAAGGGATCTTGCAGAAATCCAAATTCAATATCGAGGTTATGGTGGAACTGTCGACGCGTACGCCGGCGGGATCGATGTGGGCTGCGGATTCGGCGTCGGTGATGAGCCAACGGAGAAAGGCTGCACGGACCTCGGGGCGCTCCCCTCGGTCCTTTGCATCATTGTTGATGGTCGAAGCGGATAACTCGATGACCTTTTCTTCGGCAGGAGTGATTTTGCCGAAGTGATTGGCGGCGAGTTTCTTGAGCGCATTGATGCGGGCAGCTTCGATGGGAGGCGGCGCGGTCTCAGGTGGGAGGCTCATTTTGGGGTCGGCCTCATTGTGACCCAGATTCGGGTTGGGAACAAGAGGAAAAGAAGTGAGTTCGTGTCAGGTTTGCTGGTGTCCCACCCTTCAAACAAGAGCAAAAACGCCGCGAGGGTGGGACACTCGAGGAGGAATGAAATTACCGAGTCTTGGCGACTTCTTCGACGGTGACGGGGTCGAGGAAGGGCATGGAGGCGCGGAGGGTTTTTCCGATGATCTCGATGGGGTGCTTGGCTTCTTTCTTGCGGTAGGCGTCAAACTTCTTGCGTCCGGTGGATTGATCCTTGAGGAAGGTCTTGGCGAACTTTCCGTTCTGGATTTCGGTGAGGATCTGCTTCATGGCTTTGCGGCTCTCGTCGTTGATGACGCGCGGGCCGGAGACGTAGTCGCCCCACTCCGCGGTGTCGGAGATGGAGTAGCGCATGTAAGCCAGACCGCCGCGATAGATGAGGTCGACGATGAGCTTGAGCTCGTGAAGAACCTCGAAGTAGGCGCTCTCGGGCTGATAGCCGGCCTCGACGAGGGTTTCAAAGCCGCACTTGATGAGGGCGCTGACGCCGCCGCAGAGTACGGCCTGCTCGCCGAAGAGGTCGGTTTCGGTTTCCTCTTTGAACGTGGTCTCGAGGACCCCGGCGCGGGTGCAGCCGATGCCCTTGAGGTAGCTGAGATTGAGGGCGTGAGCGTTGCCGGTGGCATCCTGATGGATAGCGATGAGACCGGGGACGCCGCCGCCTTCGGTGAAGACCTCGCGGACGCGATGGCCGGGAGCCTTGGGAGCGGCGAGGCCTACGTCAATGTTCTTTGCGGGGATGATGGTCTTGAAGTGAATGTTGAAGCCGTGAGCGAAGAGGAGGAGCGCGCCGGGCTTGAGGTTGGGGGCGATTTCATCGGCATACAATTTGGCCTGGGTCTGGTCGGGGGTGAGGATCATGACCACGTCGGCCCACTTGGCTGCCTTGGCGGGGGTGGTGACTTCAAGGCCGGCCTTCTTGGCCTTGGCGCGGGACTTGGAGGTGGGCGCGAGGCCGACCTTCACATGGACGCCTGAGTCCTTGAGGCTGAGAGCGTGTGCGTGGCCCTGGGAGCCGTAGCCGATGATGGCGACCTTCTTGGCCTGGATGAGAGAGAGGTCGGCGTCGTGATCGTAATAGGTCTTTGCCATGGTGGTTTCGATTTTCCTTTTCGAACGGGTGATGAGTTGATGTTAAATCTCGGACATTAGTTGACGGCGGCGCCGGGCTGAGCTGCGGCTCCGAGGGCCATGGCGTTGACGACGCTGGAGGTGTGGTGGCCGCGGCGCATGGTCATCTTGCCGGAGCGGCAGATTTCGAGGATGCGGCCATCGTCTTCGCGAAGGACTTCGATGAGTCCTTCGATTTTGCTTTCGACGCCTGTCATCTCGATCATGAGCGACTCGGAGGTGAGGTCGACGATGCGGGCGCGGAAGACTTCGACGAGGTCGAAGATCTGGGCGCGGTTTTGGGGCGTGGCGGCGATCTTGATAAGCGCGAGCTCGCGGGTGACGTTGGGGTCGCGGGCGATGTCGTCGACGTCGACGACGTTCTCGAGCTTGTAGAGCGCGGCGCGGATGCGGTTGCCGGATTCGGCCGACGCCTCGCAGACGAGGGTCATGCGCGAGAGGCCAGGGCGCTCGGATCGGCCGACGGTGACCGAGGTGATGTTGATGTTGAGGCGGCGGAAGAGCGATGCGACGCGGGTGAGGACGCCGGGCTTATCTTCAACGTAGGAAACGAAAGTGTGATGCATGTTTGTCGCTCCAGAGATCAGGAAGAACAGTGAAAGAGTGAAGAAGTGAAAAAGTGAAGGAGTGAAGAAGTGAAGCGGGGATCAGCGGCTCTAATCCGCAGCTCATTCCTGGTGACTTAATCGTTGGCGGTTTCTTCGAGCGGGTCTTTGCCGGGGCGGCGGATCATCTCGTGGAGTCCTTTGCCGACGGGAATCATGGGATAGACGGCTTCTTCCTTTTCGACGAGGAAGTTGAGCAGGAAGGTGCTGGCGGATTCGCGCGCCGCGGCGACAGAGCTGAGGACCTCGCTGCGCTTGCGGACGGCGAGGCCGGGCAGGCCGTGTGCATCGGCGAGCTTGACGAAGTCGGGGCTGACCATGGGCGTGGACTCGTAATTGCGCTCGTAGAAGAACTCCTGCCACTGGCGGACCATGCCGAGATAGCCGTTGTTGATGACGGCGATGTTGATCTTGATTTTTTCCTGCACGATGGTGGCGAGCTCGGCAGCGGTCATCTGGAAGCCGCCATCGCCGACGACGACCCAGACTTCCTTATCTGGGCAAGCGAACTTGGCGCCGATGGCCGCGGGTAACGCAAAACCCATTGTTCCGAGGCCGCCGGAGGTGACCAGCGAGCGCGGCGTGTCGTGCTTGAAGTACTGCGCCTCCCACATCTGATGCTGGCCCACGTCGGTGACGACGATGGCGTTGCCGCCGGTGATGCGCCAGAGGTCGTGCATGACGTGGGCGGCGTAGAGGTGGCCGTCGTCGGGGAGGTTCTTGATGTCGAGGACTGCGGATTCGCCCCTGCTGTCGTTGATGGTTTTGAGCCAGGCCGATCCGTCGCGGCTGGCGATGCGCGGCAGGAGCAATTCGAGGACCTGGCGGAGATCGCCGATGAGAGCGCAATCGACTTTGACGTTCTTGTTGATCTCGGAGGGATCGATTTCGATGTGAATCTTTTTGGCCTTGGTGGCGTAGGTGGCGATGGTGCCGGTGACGCGGTCGTCGAAGCGCATGCCGCAGGCGATGAGGAGGTCGGCTTCCTGGATGGCCTCGTTGACCCAGGCTTCGCCATGCATGCCCATCATGCCGAGGTTGAGGGGGTGAGCGGCGGGGACGTTGCCGAGGCCGAGGAGCGTCATGGCGATGGGAATTTGCGCGCGCTCGGCGAGGGTGCGGACCTGCTCGACGGCGTTGGACTCGGAGATGCCGTGGCCGGCGAGAATGACGGGGCGCTTGGCGTTGCGAATGAGCTCGGCGGCCTGGGCAAGACCGGCTTCATCGACGTGGAGCATTGGATGAGGGCGATAGGCGCGCGGCTTGGCGGCTTCGAAGTCGAAGACGGCCTTGCCCTGGAGCGCGTCCTTGGTGATGTCGACGTGGACGGGGCCGGGTCGGCCGGAGACCGCGATCTGGAATGCGTAGCGGAGGGCAGCGGCTAGGTCTTCGGTTTTCGAGATCAGGAAATTGTGTTTGGTAATGGGCAGCGTGATGCCGGTGATGTCGACTTCCTGGAAGGCGTCGGTGCCGAGAACCTTGGAAGGGACGTTGGCGGTGATAGCGACGATGGGGATGGAATCGAGCATGGCCGTGGCGATGCCGGTGACGAGATTGGTTGCGCCGGGGCCGCTGGTGGCGAGGCAGACGCCGACCTTGCCGGAGGCGCGGGCGTAGCCATCGGCCATGTGGGCAGCGCCCTGCTCGTGGCGGACGAGGACGTGATGGATGGGGAACTTGCGCAGGGCGTCGTAGGCGGGGAGGATGGCTCCGCCGGGATAGCCAAAGACTGTGGATACGCCCTCGCCCACGAGGGTGGCCCACAGGATCTCAGCGCCAGTGAGCGTGGTGGGGGTGGTGAGGTGGGCGTTGGATGCGTCTGCAGTCTTGTGCTTGGTCATTGCTCTTTACCTCAGGGGCTAAAGCCCGATCAATCAATTTGGCTTTCTTGTGGCGCGGCTGAAGCCGTGCCCTTTCAAAACTTGCATCGCCCCTACGGGGCTCGGTCTTTCACTTTCATCCATACCCCACGCTGAAGCGCGGGGCTAACATCCATTGCGCCTACGGCGCGTGCGGCACGGCTAAAGCCGAGCCATCTCACAGCAGATTGCTAACAAAGCAGATTGCTACCCGTTACTGATCTCTGACATCTGATCCCTGATCTCTTCACTTACGTTGTTGCTCCCTCGCTCGCGGATGTTACGCGGTCGACGTATTTCCGGAAGACGCCCTTGGGCCAGCGAAGGGCGGGAGGCGTGAAGCCCTTGAGGCGAGCGGCGATTTCTTCTTCGCTGACCTCGAGGGTGAGCTTGCGATTGGGAATGTCGAAGTGGATGATGTCGCCCTCGCGGACGGCGGCGATGGGTCCGCCGACAAAGGCTTCGGGAGCGACGTGGCCGGCGGTGAAGCCGCGGGTTGCGCCGGAGAATCGGCCATCGGTCATGAGAGCGACGGTGGAAGAGAGCTCGGCGTTTGACGAGATGGCTGCGGTGACCTGGAGCATTTCGCGCATGCCGGGTCCGCCCTTGGGGCCTTCGTAGCGGATAACGAGAACGTCACCGGGCTTGATCTGGCCTGTCTGAACGGCGGCGAAGCAGGCTTCTTCGGTCTCAAAGACGCGCGCGGGGCCGCGATGCTCGACGCGATTGGCGGCGGCGATCTTCATGACGCAGCCTTCGGGAGCGAGGTTGCCCTTGAGGATGACAAGGCCGCCGGTGGGCTTGATGGGATTCGCGAAGGTGTGAATGACGACCTGGCCGGGAGTCTCTTTCGCAAGTTTAGCTTCTTCGGAAAGTGTCCGGCCGGAGATAGTGAGGGTCGTGCCGTCGGCGTGGCCCGCGTCGATTAGGCGCTGTGCAAGGACGCGCGAGCCGCCCGCGGCCTGGTAGTCGGAGGCGACGTATTTGCCGGCGGGCGTGAGGTCGCAGATGAAGGGTGTGCGCCTCGAAATTTCGTCGAAGTCGTCGACGTTGAGGGGAATGCCGAGTTCGCGGGCGATGGCGATGAGGTGAAGGACGGCATTGGTGGAACCGCCTGAGGCCGCGACGCTCGCAATGGCATTTTCGAGTGCCTTGCGGGTGATGATTTGCGAAGGGCGGCGGTTGGCGCGGACAGCGTCCATGAGCATGCGGCCGGCTTCGATGGTGGCGGTGCGCTTGTCGGGGCTGGTGGCGGGGACGCCGGATAGATAGATGGGCGAGATGCCGAGAATTTCGCCGCTCATGGCCATGGTGTTGGCGGTGAATTGGCCGCCGCATGCGCCAGCGCCAGGACAGGCAGCGGCTTCGAGAGCTTCAAGGCCGGCGTCGTCGATTTTGCCGGTGGCGTGAGAGCCGATGCCTTCGAAGACGTTCTGTATGGTGATGTCGATCGTTTTGCCATCGGGGCTGGCGAGCTTGCCGGGGGCGATGGAGCCGCCGTAGAGCATCATGCCGGGGATGTCGAGGCGGCAGAGCGCCATGATGATGCCGGGCATGTTCTTGTCGCAGCCGCCGATGCCGACGAGGCCGTCAAACAAGTTACCGCGAGCTACTAACTCGATGGAGTCGGCGATAACTTCGCGGCTAACCAAGGAGGCCTTCATGCCTTGGGTGCCCATGGTGATGCCGTCGCTGATGGTGACGGTGTTGAATTCCATTGGGGTCCCGCCGCCCTCGCGAATGCCTTCCTTGAGCCACTCGGCGATTTGGCGGAGGTGCACGTTGCAGGTGCCGATCTCGGTCCAGGTGTTGGCGACGCCGATGATGGGCTTGTGGAGATCGTCTTTTGCAAATCCCGCACCGCGCAGGTAAGAGCGGGCCGCGGCGCGGCTGGGGCCTTCAGTCAACGGGATGCTTTGGCGCTTGCCTGGTGCTGTCATAGTGGCTATTGCAACTTTCTTGAGAGCTGTTAGCTATTAGCTCTTAGCTGTTAGCTCGTTCTTTGTGCGGTTTGCGATATCCCAGGTCCCCAAATGCGAGGGACCTGGGGCACCCAGTTGTTTGTTATGCGCTGACTTTTGGCGCGAGCCAGGTTGCGCTGTTGTGCTGTTGTTCGAATGTGTCGAGGGCGGCGGCGTGGCGGAGGGTGAGCCCGATGTCGTCGAGGCCTTCGATGAGGCAGAACTTGCGAAAGGGATCGATGTCGAAGCCGGCATGAAAGCCCCGGCTATCGGTAACGGTTTGGTCGGCAAGGTTGACGGTGAGTTGATAGTTGGCGATTTTTTGTGCGTTTTGGAGGAGTGTTTGGACGTCCGAATCGGACAGGCGGACAAGGACGATGCCGTTTTTGCCGGCGTTGGAGAAGAAGATGTCGGCGAAGGTGGGAGCGATCACGGCGCGAAAACCATAGTCAGAAAGAGCCCAGGCAGCGTGCTCGCGGCTGGATCCGCAGCCGAAGTTTTTGCCGGCGATGAGGATCTGCGCGCCCTTGTAGCGTGGGTCGTTGAGAACGAAAGACGGGTCGGGCTCGCCGGATGAAGTGCGACGCCAGTCGAAGAAGAGGAAGTCGCCGTAGCCGGTGCGCTCGATGCGCTTGAGGAACTGTTTGGGGATGATCTGGTCGGTGTCGACGTTGGAGCGATCGAGGGGCGCGGCCAGTGAGGTGAGGGTGATGAACTTTTCCATGTTAGGCCGAGACCTCCTCTAGAACTTTCCAGGTGCGAATGTCGACAAAGTGGCCGGCGATGGCGGCGGCTGCGGCCATCTCGGGAGAAACGAGGTGAGTGCGGCCACCGCGGCCCTGGCGGCCCTCGAAGTTGCGGTTGGAGGTGGAGGCGCAGCGCTCGCCGGGGGCGAGAATGTCAGGGTTCATGCCGAGACACATGGAGCAGCCGGGTTCACGCCATTCAAAGCCGGCGTCGAGGAAGATGCGATCGAGGCCTTCCTTTTCGGCCTGGGCTTTCACGGCCTGGGAGCCGGGGACAACCATGGCTCCGACGGTGGAGGCGACCTTGCGGCCAGCGGCGATTTTGGCGGCGGCGCGGAGATCTTCAATGCGGCCGTTGGTGCAGGAACCAATGAAGACGCGGTCGATGGCGAGGCCGTCGAGCGGGGTTTTGGCGGTGAGGCCCATGTAGTCGAGGGCGCTCTGCCAGGACTTGCGATCGGATTCGTTGGCGGCGTCGGCGGGGTCGGGCACGGAGGCAGTGACAGGCGCGACCATGCCGGGGCTGGTGCCCCAACTTACGTAGGGGACGAGCGTGGTGGCGTCGATGGTTAGCTCGCGGTCGAACTTCGCGCCGGCGTCGGTGGAGAGCTTGCGCCATTCGGCGACTGCTGCATCCCAGGCCGCGCCTTGCGGAGCGAAGCGGCGACCCTTGAGGTAGTCGAAGGTGGTGTCATCGGGAGCGATCATGCCGGCGCGCGCGCCAGCCTCGATGCTCATGTTGCAGACGGTCATGCGGCCTTCCATGGAGAGGGCGCGAATGGCAGAGCCGGCATACTCGATGACGCAGCCGGTGGCGCCGTCGGTGCCGATCTTGCCGATGATGGCGAGAATGATGTCTTTGGCGGTGACGCCGAGCGGAGTTTCGCCTTCAACGTTAATGCGGAAGGTTTTTGGCGTGGACTGCGGCAAGGTCTGCGTGGCGAGAACGTGCTCTACCTCGCTGGTGCCAATTCCAAAAGCCAAGGCCCCGAATGCGCCGTGGGTCGAGGTGTGTGAGTCGCCGCAGACGATGGTCATGCCGGGCTTGGTGAGGCCGAGCTCGGGGCCGATGACGTGGACAATGCCCTGGTCGCGCGAATCGACATCGTAAAGCTCGACGCCGAATTCGGCGCAGTTCTTGCGCAGCGTGGCGATCTGGGTGGCGGAGATGGGGTCGAGGATGTTGAGGCGACCCGCGAGCGTGGTGGGTACGTTGTGGTCAACGGTGGCGATGGTGCGGTCGGGGCGGCGGACCTTCCGGCCGGCCAGACGGAGGCCTTCGAAGGCCTGCGGGGAGGTGACCTCGTGGACGAGCTGCAGGTCGATGTAGAGGATGGTTGGCTCGCCTTGCGGCTCGACGACCACGTGCTGCTGCCAGACCTTTTCGAAGAGTGTTTGTGGTGATGCGGTGTTCATGAAGCTCCTATTTGAGAGATCAGATGTCAGAGATCAGAGATCACGCGTTCACGAGCATGGTTTTGACGGTTTCGCGGACTTTGGCGCCCATCTCGGTGGTGGAGAGGACGGTGAGGCCGGCGGTGTTGCCGCGGGCGAGGTCGGCGGTGCGGAAGCCCTGCGAGAGGACCTTGCGGACGCTGGATTCGATGGCGGCGGCTTCGGCTTCGAGGCCGGCAGTGTGGCGCAGGATGAGCGCGCCGGTAAGGATTGCGCCGATGGGGTTGGCGAGGCCTTTGCCGGCGATGTCGGGCGCGGAGCCGTGGATGGGCTCGTAGAGATTGACCTTGCCCCCGATGGTGGCCGAGGGCAGCATGCCGAGGGAGCCGGTGATGACGCCGGACTCGTCGGAGAGGATGTCGCCGAAGAGATTTTCAGTGAGGACGACGTCGAAGTCGCGCGGGCGGTTCATGAGGTGCATGGCCATGGCGTCAACGTATTGGTGCTCGAGCTGGACGTCGGGAAATTCGGCGGCGACTTCAATGACGGCGGCGCGCCAGAGCTGGGAGACTTCGAGGACGTTGGCCTTGTCGACGGAGCAGAGTTTTTTGCGGCGCTTTTGTGCGAGCTGGAAGGCGATGCGGGCGACGCGGACGACTTCGTCGCGGGTGTAGCGCATGGTGTTCCAGGCTTCGCCTTTGGCCTTGTCCCATTGGCGGGGCTGGCCGAAGTAGAGACCGCCTAGGAGTTCGCGGACGAAAAGAATGTCGGCGCCGTCGATGATCTCTGGGCGGAGCGGGGAGTTGACGGCGAGCTCTTTGAAGGCGAAGGCGGGGCGGAGGTTGGCAAAGCCGCCGAGAGCGGCCCTTATGGCTAGAAGCCCGGCCTCGGGGCGCTTGTCGGGAGCGAGGGAGTTGAACTCGTTGCCGCCGACTGCGCCGAGGAGAACAGCGTCAGAAGCGAGGGCTGCGGCAAGGGTGTCGGCAGGGAGGGGCGTGCCATCGGTGGTGATGGCGATGCCGCCGATGCGCTTGTGGTCGAGGGTGAGCGTGTGGCTGCCGAGGGCCATGACCTCTTGGAGGACTTTGACCGCTTCGTTGGTGACTTCGGGGCCAATGCCGTCGCCGGCGGTGACTAATATTTTCAGATTCATGCAGACGCTCTTCTTTTTGAGATCAATCGCATTACGAGTAGGACAACATATGTCATAAGGGCCCAGGTGAAAATGAAATTAACTGAATACCCCAGGATGATGACACTGAGTTCCGGCGCACGTTTGTGTGCAGGCATCAGTGCGAGTTCCAACAGAGTGCCAGGGATAAACAGCGGCTCAGTGATCGGGGCCGCCCAGCTTGCGCACCGAATTGCAAACAACCAAACCAATACTGCGATCACCAGCCCCGATAGAACCACGACGCTAGCGCGCAATTTCATGAGATTTACTCTCTCCCCTCAATCGAGTTCGGAGACGGGGACGTGGCGGCGTTCCCGAATTTGTTCGGGCAGAATGCCGATGAGGTCCTGGTCGTAGATATTCTTCTTACGGTCGGCGAGGGCGACGAAGCGGTAGTAGGTCTGCTGGAGCTCCTCGCGGGTGAGTGCGAAGCCGAGCTGCTCCAGTCTGTGTCTAAGAGCGGCGCGGCCGGAGTGTTTGCCGAGGACGAGGTGCGTTTTGGCCACGCCGACGAGGGCGGGGGTCATGATCTCGTAGCATAGCGGGTTGGCGAGCATGCCGTGCTGGTGGATGCCGGACTCGTGGGCAAAGGCGTTGTCGCCGACGATGGCCTTGTTGGGCGAGGGGCGGAAGGTGATGATCTGCCCGAGAACCTGACTGGTGGCGTAGATCTGGTCGAGCTTGATGCCGGTGGAGACGCCGTAACGGTCACCGCGGACGTAGAGTGCGGCGGCAATTTCCTCAAGAGCGGCGTTGCCGGCGCGTTCGCCGATACCGTTGATGGTGCACTCGACCTGGCGCGCGCCGTTCTGGATGGCGGCAAGGGAGTTGGCGACAGCGAGGCCGAGGTCGTCGTGGCAGTGCGACGATAGAACGATGCCCTGGGCGTCGATGGCGGGGACACGCTTGCGGACTTCAGCGAACATGCGGCCGTACTCCTCGGGCGTGGAGTAGCCGACGGTGTCGGGCATGTTGATGGTGGTTGCGCCGGATTCTACGGCGACGCGGACCATCTCGACCAAGTAGTCGCGGTCGGAGCGGGTGGCATCTTCGGGCGAGAATTCGACGTCGTCGACGAGCGACCGGGCAAGGCGGACGGACTGGCCGCAGAGGTCGAGCGCTTCATCGCGGCTGATCTTGAGCTTGAATTCGAGGTGGAGGTCGCTGGAGGCGAGGAAGACATGGATGCGGGCACGGTCGGCGAATTGGAGGGCGCGGGCCGCCATCTCGATGTCTTCGGTCTTGGCGCGGGCAAGCGAGGCGATGCGCGGCTTGCGGATGGCCTGAGTGATGGTGGCGATGGCGGCAAAGTCGCCTTCGGAGGCCATGGCGAAGCCGGCCTCGATGATGTCCACGCCGAGATCCTCGAGCGCATGGGCCATGGTGAGCTTTTCCTGCGTGGTCATGGAGCAGCCGGGCGACTGTTCGCCGTCGCGCAAGGTGGTGTCAAAAAACGTTATGTGATTTGTGGTCATCGTATCGCCTGCCAAGGGAAAAGCCTGTTGCAATTCTTCGATTTTCTCGTATCGGGCTCATATAAGGCAAAGTTATTCTTGTTGGGGAAGGGATAAGGAATGCTTATACTGTGAGGACAGTGACAGTGGACAGTGAAAGGGCAGCGATGGAACTGAATCAGCTGGAGACGTTTTTAGCGGTTGCGGAGGAGCGGAGCTTTTCGCGGGCGGCATTGCGGCTGCACAGGACGCAGCCGGCAGTGAGCCAAGTGATACGCAAGCTTGAGGACTCGGTGGGGGAGACGCTGTTTGACCGGGCGGCGCGAGATGGGTCGTTGACGGCAGCGGGCGTGCTGCTGCGCGACTATGCGCTGCGGTTGCTGGCGCTCAGGCGGGAGGCATCGAGCGCGCTGGGCGAGCTAAAGAGCCTGGAGCGCGGGCGGCTACAGCTGGCGGCGAATGAATACACATGTTTGTACCTCTTGCCGGTGATCGATCGGTTCCGGCGGGAGTTTCCCCATGTGAGCGTGGCGGTACACCGGACGCTGGCGAGCCGGATTCCGGAAGAGCTAAACCTGAGGGCGTTTGAACTGGGGATGATGTCGTTCCGGCCTGACCCCGCGCAGTTCCGGTCGATTGCGGTGTACGGGGACAGCCTCGATTTTATTGTCAGCCCACAGCATCCGCTGGCAGAGGCGGAGCGGGTGTCGATCACGGACCTGGGCAAGGAGCTGTTCGTGGCGCATAACGTGACTTCGCCGCTGCGGCAGAAGGTGATTGAGGCGTTCCAGAGGTATCGCACGCCGCTGAATATGGAGATTGAGCTGCCGACGATTGAGGCGATCAAGCGGTTTGTGGCGATGGGGAATGGAGTGGCGCTGGTGCCGCACCTGGCGGTGGCGCAGGAACTGGAGAATGGGGAGCTGGTGCAGATTCCCGTGGATGAGCTGGAGGTGAAGCGCGTGCTGAGGCTGGTGCACCGGCAGAAGGTGATGTTGTCGTATGCGGCCCGAGCATTTCTGAAGACTGTGCGGGCGCTGGCCGAGGAGCGGGGAGCGCCGTTTCACTATCATGTGGAGCGGGTGGGCTGACTGAATGCGGTGCGGCGGACGCGACTGTGGCCGACTTGGGAACGAAGCAGCAAGTCAGCGGGTCAGCAAGTTAGCGAGTCAGCGCGGCGACTTGGTCTTGAATCGGGCCAAATGCATGCTGTGCGTGAGGTGCCCGATTTAGGGGAGGTGCGTCTAAAGGGGAGACACAAGCACACAGGGTTGTAAGGGGGAGATGGGACCCGACCCGTTCCGGCCATTTACAATTCTTAGAGCGGTGCGCAGAGGAGATTTGTGTGCCGGAATCGAATAGCCCGATGCGAGCCGGACGGTTGCGCAGTCGTGAGGTTCAGGAGCGAATGAAGAAGATCGTAGTGTTTTTCTTTCTGCTGGCGATGGGAGCGGCCGCTGGCCACGCCCAGGAGAGCCGGCAGGACTTCAGCATCAGCGGAATTGGGCTGATTGAGCCATTTATTGCTTCGCAGACCGACGTGCAAGTGAGCGCGAACCGGGCCTTTGGCGCATTGGCGAGCTATCGATTCATGCTTACGCCGACGGCAGCGGTGGAGGCCAACTATGGGATCACGTACGGGAACAAAATTCACTATGTGATCAGCAATACGAATCACTACATCGTGAACACGCGTACGCAGGAGATTTCCGGGGCGTTCGTGAAGAGCTTCAACTACAAGAAGTTCAACCCGTTTGTGGAAGGCGGCCCGTCGGGTCTGATTTTCCTTCCAATCCGCAATACGGGAACGACCTCGCTGGACGTGAAACAGCAGACGCAGGTAGGCGTGATGTATGGTGCGGGCATCGCCTACGAGATAAGCCCGAGCTTCGACATTCGCGCGGAGTATCGGGGCTATGTGACGAAGGTTCCGACGTTTGGCTATACCCAGTTGACGACGAACAAGTGGTACAACATCTACGTTCCAACGGTTGGTGTGGCGTACCACTTCTAAGCGGTAGGAATTCACGGAAAAAGGGATGGGCTGAGGCTCATCCTTTTTTTGCGTTGTGCGCCCAGCATGGGCGCACTCTTACGGGTGTAAGTCCCGTCGCGAGTTGGTCACAACGAGCGAAGTGAAACGCAACTGCATGAGGGCGACCGAGTGTGGGGAGGAAGCGTGGATCGAATC
>Ga0182015_10001393_pt1 | contig 32010 bp, 23 predicted proteins | sample 712P3MmetaG_FD_120478 | JGI IMG/M metagenome (GOLD analysis project Ga0182015, IMG submission 120478) | Permafrost microbial communities from Stordalen Mire, Sweden - 712P3M metaG | ecosystem: Environmental > Terrestrial > Soil > Wetlands > Permafrost | place: Sweden: Stordalen | collected... | reverse complement strand
TTTAGGGAACGCCCCCGAAAATAGTTTTCCCAATTGTAAGCAGCTCACGCCTCGCGGGCATGTTCCTGTCTGTTACGCCAGCCCAATTCGGTGCAGGAAGTCCTGAAAGCGGGAATCGGCACGGAAGGAGTCAAAGGCAGGCTCAGTCTGTATCCAGTAAAGCAGGAAGACAGAACGTTGCTGGTAAGCCTTCTCCAGACTGGCAAACATTGCCTCGGTCCCGCCGAGCCGAGCTTCGACCACTGCCAGTTCAAAGGGATCTGTCCAAGGGCTTGAGGCGAGGGATTTTTGTCGGCTTAGCCAATAGGCGCGCGCTCCCTGAGCGGAAAATTCCTGCCGCACAGCCGCAAACTCCTGTTTTGCCCGCTGGGGATCTTCTCCGGAAGCGATCGCCTCCTTCTCCCTAACGTCAATCGCTCTGGCGAGGTCCCCCTTTTGCTCATAAGCAGCTGCTAAGAACCAATTCAGGAGCCCGTCGTTCGGATCGGTCTTCAGGCCCTGGGCCGCCTCCTCAACGAGCCGGTCGTATTGATGAGAGGTAAGAAGGGGCGTTATTGCCAGCGAGTTTACAACGGAAGAAAAGGGGTCTAGCTCTTTTGCATGTCGCATCTCCGCCAAAGACTCGTCAGTACGCTTCCTCTGCGCCAAATACATTCCGTACCAGAGATGAGCGGTAGCATTATTCGGATTGAGCTCAATCGCGCGCTGGAACTCTCTTTCCGCGCCGGGGAGGTCCCTGTAACGAGCGTATTTGACCCATGCCAGAGCGTGATGGGCCATACCGAGATTAGGGTCAATCTCCAGAGCTTTGGTCGCTGCCGCCTCCGCCTTCTGTAGGGCTTCCTGCGGCGGAAGGATATATAAGCCCGCTGCCCAGCCGTAGGACTCGGCCAGGCCCGCGTAAGCTGGGGCAAAAGTCGGGTCCGATTGAATCGCCTGGTTGAAGTACTCGAACGCTTTCTGCAGACTATCGGGAGTCAGTTTGGCAGAAAAGTAAAGTCCCTTCAGGTATGCGTCGTATGCTTCAGGAGTTATAGCCCGCTGGATTGTATTGAGTCGTGCTTTTTCGTCTGGGCTTAGCTTTGCCTTGATCTCATCGGTTACGGAGCGGGCCACATCATTCTGGAGGCGGATTACGTCGGCGATGTCGCCTTCGTAACTCTTGGCCCAGAGCTCGCGGTCGCTCGCGGCCTGCACCAGCTGTGCCGTGATGCGTACCCGGTTTCCTTCCCGCAACACCGATCCTTCCACTACCGCGTCGACGTGCAGGGTGCTGGCGATTTCCGACAATGGCTTACGAGTGGCTTTGAACGGCATCACCGAGGTGCGCGAAATAACGCGCACGTCGTTGAGGCCCGCCAGCTGAGTGATCAGTTCGTCGGTCATGCCGTCGGCAAAGTACTCCTGCTCGGGATTACCAGAGACATTTTCCAGCGGTAATACAGCCAGGGATCGGATTTGACCGGTCCTGGAAGCAGACCCGAAGCCATGACGGATGTCGCGCGGATTCCAAATCCACAGAAGGCTCACCGCCAAGAACGACACTGCCACCACAAGAGCGGCCTTCCAGCTGAAGACCGGTGCGGAGCGGGCGCTGGCGTTCGCCCGAGTTGCGGGCGGCGTTGCGGGTGCTTCGGCAATCGCCGCGACTGCAAATGCTACGTCCCGGACCGACTGGAATCGATCACTTGGATTTTTTTCCAACGAGCGCCGGACAATCCCGCTGAGAACTAGGGGAATGCTCTGATTGTTGGCGGTCAACTCGGGTGGATCGCAGGTCAGGATGGCGCTGATGGTGTCAGCAGTGGTTGCGCCCCGAAATGCTCGTCGACCGGAGAGCATCTCGTAGATGACCGCGCCCAACGAAAAGATATCAGTCCGTTGGTCGAGCGCCTGGCCGCGCACTTGTTCCGGAGACATGTAACCAACCGTCCCCATTATCTTGGTGGAAGCTGTCTGAGTCGCAGTCGTCGTCGCGAGGGTTGCGGAGAGCACGTTCTCGGGAAGCAGCTTGGCTAGACCGAAGTCCAGGATTTTTACCTGGCCATCTTTCGTCAAGAACAGGTTTTCAGGTTTCAAGTCGCGATGGACGATTCCCTTCTCATGGGCAGCGGCCAATCCGAGGGCAATGTGCGACGAAACTTCGATGGCCTTGCGAACCGGCAGTGGACCTTTCAGCAGGCACGCACGCAAGGTCTCGCCCTCTAGTAGTTCGGAGACAACATACGGCGTTCCGTATTCCCACGTGCCAACGTCGTAGATGGAGACGATATTCGGATGATTCAATGCGGCGGCCGAGCGCGCCTCCTGCTCGAAGCGCCGCAGCCGGTCTGGATCGCCGGCAAATGCTTGCGGAAGGATCTTGATCGCCACGTCGCGACCGAGACGAGGGTCGTGAGCACGATAGACCTCTCCCATCCCGCCTGCTCCAATCTTCTCTAGAATTCGGTAGTGCGAGAGGGTGGTTCCCGTTGGAAGGGGCGTCGGGCCGCCCGCTTCGATTTCCTCCTTGGTGAGAAGCTGAGCGGCTACTTCCAGCGCCGGCGACTCGATGAAGTCCGTAGCTTTTTCCTGACAGGCGAGGAGTGACTCCACTTCGTGGCGAAGTGGTTCATCATCTTTGCAGGCTTGTTCGAGAAAGGGTGCTCGATCGTTCTTTTCGCGTTCGAGGGCGGAGTGGTAGAGCTGCTCGACGCGTCGCCAACGCTCATGCTCCATCGGTCTCACCCTTGCTCTCACCTTTACTCAACTCGCGGAGGAGCCACACTTTGGCCAGCTTCCAATCGCGCATCACGGTCTCGACGGAAACGTTCAGAACTTGGGCCGTTTCTTCCACGCTCAGTCCACCAAAAAACCGCAACTCCACAACCCGGCTCTTGCGTTCGTCGATGACGGCTAATGCATTCAAGGCGTCGTCGAGAGCTACAATCCCGGCGGCGCGCTCATGACCGCCGAAGAGTGTTTCGTCAAACGCCACATGGATTGCATTTCCTCCTCTCTTAATAAAGCGGCGAGAACGGGCAAAATCTGTCAGCACGCGCCGCATTAAATTTGCGCAGATGCCGAAAAAGTGGTTCCGGTTCTCCCAATTCATACCCTGGAAGTCAACCAGGCGCACATAAACTTCGTTGATCAGGGCGGTGGTTTGGAGAGTGTGGCCGGACCGCTCGCGAGCCATGTAGCGGTGTGCGGTTCGGCGCAGTTCCCGGTAGACCAGGGGGACGAGCCTGTCCAGAGCGTCTTTGTGTCCCGCATTCCAGGCCGTGAGCAGTCCGGTAACGTCGTCGTCCGCGCCTTCTGCCATGTAAACCTCTGTCGAGGCCCGACTTAAGAGTCAGCGGGTCAAAAGGTTATCACATAGCCCAGAATCGCCAGTCTTTTAATTTCTATTCCGGTTATCCCCGGTTGCAGTTCCGCTGACGATTTCGCGCTTTAGAACGGTGAGAGAGGGTGTTGGAAGCGACCCGAGGCTCAGGTTGGCGCCGGTAAACCGGGCGGGCCCACGCATGCACCACAACGACTGAGGCTGCCCCACTCGTCGTGGTTTTCGACGGGTGGGGATTACCGCTGATGCCGTCGGGCCACACCTGCACGTGGCGTTCGGCTTTCCCACAGCTTTCAAGGGGTGGACTACCCGCCCATAAACACTGCAGTCCGCTGGGTTCCAGCCTATCCCCCCGAGGGTTTGGGGAGAAAGGTTGCGTTGAGTACTGAGAGTTGCTTGATTCAAATTCAGATGTGAAATTGCTTTTCAACCACAAACAGAAAAACACTCTTAAGGAGACAATTATGAAAAAAAGTATCTGGTTTGTGTTCATGGCATGCACGCTGTTGGCAGCTTCGGCGGCAGCGCAGAATAAGTGCACGTTTCAGACCACCCACGCGCGCTACGCCACCACCTGCCAAGGCTTCGTGTCCACCGCCGCGGGCGCTCCCCTTGCTCCATTCTCATTGCTGGGGACCTGTAAGGGCGATGCGAATGGTTTTTTCAACTGTAGCGGAACGCAGAGTTTTGACGGTACCGTCGTCCCGGCAGTCGATGCAGGGCAGTCCATTGTTAACCCTGACTGCACCGGCCAGATCACTTACAACAAGGGTACGTCGTCGGAACTCGACATCAACTTCCTCATCCTGGACGACGGCAGAGAACTTCGCGGCATGTTGCAGAATGCGGGAAGCGCGGTCCAGTGCGACCTTATCAGAATGGACCCGGCTAAGGACCACGACTAGAGCTGATGAGATAACGGTGTCGGCTCCACGAGTTCCCGGATATCACTTGGGATTTTCGGCAGAGTATCAATCGTCACCAAACGATATTTCGTCTACGAGAGCAAATCGCCCAAGGGACGGAGATTCGTGCCAATCAGTCCGCGTGTTCGCCAGGCACTTCTAGCGCGACCCTCGGAGCAGAAGGAAGGATGGATCTTTACTTCCAAGCGCGCCGAGAGTGGGCATTTGACAACGGTCGCCAAGCAGTTCGAGAAAGCCAGGAAGGAGGCTGGGTTGCCAAACGACCTCGTCCTCTACTGCGCGCGTCATGGCTTTGGAACTGAGATGTACCGGGCGACCAAGAACCTGTTTGCGGTCATGAACGTCATGGGACACACGACCGTGAGCACAACCATGAAGTACCAGCACCAAAACATCGATGAAGTGGCCGCAGTGGCCAGCCATCGAGTGCAGTAAGGACACAAAAAGGACTCAATCGGTGGAATGTGGATCGAGCCGAAGCTGCCAAGTGATTGAAAAGATGGTGAGCGCGGTAGGAATCGAACCTACAACCTACTGATTAAGAGTCAGTTGCTCTGCCAATTGAGCTACGCGCCCACGGTGGGATTTGGCTGGTTGGACGAACGAAAATTATAGCATCTGGAGAGGGCTCTCCGCATGGACAGCCGAGTGGCCCCGTGCCACGGCATTGGATTAGTTCTCGCGCGGCAGCAAATAGACATCGAAGTCCGAGGTGCGTGGCCTGCGCTCCAATCTTTCCAGCGTAGGTAAGCCTTCAATCATACGAAAGAAGGACGATCGCATTGAGAATGAAGCAAGAAATCTCTACTACAAACTCGCCGAACGCGTGAAGATTTAACCTGGCAGAGCCTCTTGACTTTGCGCTGCACCAGTAGGGTGGGAGCGGGGGCCGCGAAATTTCCATAGCGATGGCAGGCGCCCCTCAGGCTGCTCGTCCGCGCATTCGTTTGCCGGGAAGAGCAGATGGTCGCGTGAGTTCGCCAAGCAAAGTAATCAGAGCACCCTGAACGCGAAAGAATTTGGTTTCAGCGTCCCCTCCAAAAGCTAAAGACTCAGGCATGGAGGCAACCACGGCAGCCAGTCCGTAATCCAGTTCACGGTGCGCGGGGAAGCTTATAAGCTTTTTCATCCCGCCCGGATAATCCGTGAGCAGCATGACGGCGAGTTCTGCCCCACCGCAGATGAGAGAAGCCACCGCCGCACGTCGGTTGCGGCGCCAGAACCAGGCCGTCGTTCCTAGAAACACACCGACGCTCGCATAGTCGATGAGAGCATGGGCCTTCGGCGTCACTATTCGGGGAATCGGTTTTGCAACAATCTTCGTTAACCTATTTAGGACTGCCATCGCAAACCTCATTCTTCATGGAACACGAACGCAATTCCTGCATTCTGATAACCAGCCAGAAGACTAACCTGCCACAACGTCTTAGCAAACTCCCAAGCCTGGCCCTGCGCCTTCTAACATTCTCGCCGTCCGAAGGCGGTTCTCAGGTGTTCCCGCCAGTCCGTAATCCACTATCGGGAGGCGGAAGGTTTGTTTCCCGACATGGTTGGGCCTGTGTAGTGAGAAAGCGCGCTGAGGAATGGTTGGCTCATATGCGTACGTCTCACCTTACCCTCCAGAATTTCGTCGAAAGGCACGAATTTTCCATAGAGAATGCGAGTCTCGTCCTTGTCTTGGGTGATGGCAGCACCGTTTAGATCAATCCCGGCAAACAGCCCTCGGCTCCTCGAATAAGTGAGAACCTCGGCTTTCATCTTCCAATCGGTGTCCGCACCGGCGTGACGGCCAACCGGTCCGGCGGCCGCGGAAGCATCAGCTCCGATTTTGAACTTACTGGAGAGCAAATGCTGCATGCCTGAGGCGTTCATGACAACCATCACCAAGTCAACAGCCTGACCGCCCAGTTGGAGTCCCCAGCTGCCGCCGGTGATGGTGATAGGCGCGACGGCGCTCCATCTGCCGGTTTCAGTGCGGCACGTTGCCACTCCCTTTCCGTGGCTGCCACCGAATCCAACTGCGATTTTCAGCATCGAGGGAACTACCGCAATGCATTTCGCATCGCTGAGGATCTTATCGGGAATGCCCTTGTCAGGCGTGGCCATAATCTCATCGAGGACATTGGCCGCATTGTCAATTCTTTTCTCGATATCGGATTTCTCGTTTTCGGCGTCCGCGCCAAATCCGGCGCTGGTGAGGAGTAACAGGCAGGCTAGGGACAGAAGCGTACCAGCGCAGAGCAGGCGAGGCGTTTTCATGAAATCCTCCCTTAATTTCGTGACGGAGCGGGCCTAGAGAACACTAAACTGGCAGATGACCCTTCCACATCCGGTTGATGCTGTAAGTGCCCAAGGAGGAATCTTGTACTCGTCGCACCGCGAGTGCGGCTAAGAAAGCCCGATAAATGAAGAGAGCTCGGATATAATCGGGGAAATTCTCCCGCCTATGCGAACCTGGTTTGTGAGGATCTGGCTCGGCCTGTCGATCGACCTACTTCTGGCTGCAAGCGCGCTTGCTCAGACCGTGCCTCCTCAAATTGCGCCGTCCATGCCGCAAGCCGCGCAACCTCCGATCCCAAGGTTTGAAGACATCGCGCAGAAGTCGGGTCTCACCGTCCCGCATATTTCGTCGCCAGACAAGAAATATATTGTCGAGTCGATGAGTGGGGGTGTCGGTCTGATCGATTGCGATAACGACGGGAAACTCGACATTATTGCGGTGAATGGGTCGACGGTAGAGCGCTATCGCCAGGGCGGGGATCCGATGATCACGCTCTACCACCAGAATGCTGACTTGAAGTTCACCGACATCACCAAAGCAGCGGGGCTCACGCACAAAGGCTGGGGCATGGGCGTGGCGGTTGCAGACTACGACAACGACGGACTTCAAGATATTTACGTTACCGGCTACGGAGGCAATGCGCTATATCACAACCTCGGCAACTGCACGTTCGAGGACGTGACCGAAAAGGCCGGAGTGGCGGGCGGCGGGTTCAGTACAGGGGCGGCATGGGCCGACTATGATCGCGACGGCCGCGTCGATCTTTTTGTGTCGCGCTACGTGCATGTCGATATGGACAAACTGCCGGAGTTCGGCAACGATCCGCATTTCTGCCGATTCAAGACGGTGCTGGTGCAGTGCGGGCCGTGGGGCATGCCCGGAGAGTCGGACATGCTGTTTCACAACAAGGGCGACGGCACGTTTGAAGAAGTTTCGAAAAAAGCTGGAGTTGACGATCCGCATCATTATTATGGCTTGGGCGCGACCTGGGGCGACTATGACAATGACGGCTGGCCAGATCTTTATGTGGCCAACGATGCGGGACCGAATTTTCTTTATCACAATAAACACGACGGAACTTTCGAAGATGTCGGTCTGCTCTCCGGTGTAGCTCTCAGCGGCGATGGCATGCAGCAAGGCTCGATGGGCGTGGCCTGGGGCGACTATCTGCACGAAGGGCGCTTGTCGATCCTGGTCACAAATTTTGTGGAGCAGGGATCGACGCTCTATCACAACCTGGGCGGCGATAGCTTTCAAGACGTCAGCGTGCGGGCGAAGATTATGAAGCCCACATATCCGCTGGTGAGTTGGGGTACGTCATTCTTCGACATGGACAACGACGGCTGGCTCGATATTTTGATCGCCAGCGGTCACGTCTATCCGCAGGTCGACACCATCCCCGGCGGCACGCAGTACCGTCAACCGCTGGTGCTGTTTCGCAATCATCGCGATGGAACGTTCGAGGACGTTTCCTCAACACTGGACAAGCTGCCGCTGCAATCGAGCCGGGGCGTGGCTTTTGGCGATATCAATAACGATGGCAATGTCGATTTGGTGATTCTTAACGTCGGCGAACCGCCGTCGCTTCTGCTGAATCGCGGCAACAATTCGAATCATCGTGCGCTATTCAAGCTGGTGGGAACCAAGAGTAACAAGGCAGCGATTGGTGCGCGGGTCACGGTGAAAGCCGGATCGCTGGTTCAGATGGACGAGGTGCGTGGCGGCGCAAGCTATCTTTCGCAGAATGATTTACGGCTGCATTTCGGTCTCGGATCGAACGACAAGATGAGTGAGGTGAGCATTCGCTGGCCGAACGGCGAAACTGAAACTCTGCGGGACGTGCCGGCGGATTTTATTTACACCATCGTCGAGGGGAAAGGAATTCAGCAGAAAGCGGCGCTGCCGGCTTTGAAGCAAGGCTGAGAGTTGGCCAACCCAGTACTCATTCGATCCCCAGCTGTTTCTGAATCTGCTCCAGCGGCACGCCTTTCGTCTCCGGAACCATGGTCTTCACCCAAATGAGTTGCAGAACCATCATGCCGGCAAAAAATGAGAAGACGTAGCCGGGGGGGAAGGCGGCGACCATCTTTGGAAAGAAAGTGGTGAGCGCGGCGGCGAAGATCCAGTGGGTGAAACTGCCGAGGGTCTGGCCCTCCGCCCGGTGTCGATTGGGAAATATCTCGGAGATAAAAACCCAAATCACTGCTCCCTGGCCGATCGAGTGGGCGGCGATGAACGCAAAAATGCACACCGGCACCATGGAGAGATGACTTGTAAAGAAAGCCCAGGCGACCAAGCCGAGCGAGACGATGTAGCCGAAGGAGCCAATATAGAGAAGCGTGCGCCGGCCTAGGCGGTCAATCAGCCAAAGGCCGACAAAAGTGAAAACCAGATTGGTCACGCCTATCCCGATGGATTGCAGCAGCGCGGCTTTTGCGGCGAGGCCGGTAAGTTCAAAGATGCGCGGCGCGAAGTACAGAATCGCATTGATGCCAGACATCTGGTTGAAGAAGGCAATCAGAATCGCCAACAGAATCGGCTTGCGCAGACGCATCGTCCAGAATCGTCCTGACGAAGCTTTCTCGGACGATGCGGCGATAATCGTGTCCGCTTCGGCCGTGAGTTCGGCAGGCGAAGCTTCAGGTTCGATGCGCTGCAGAACTTCAAGACCAGCCGCGCGATCGCCCTTTCGGCTGAGCAGCCAGCGCGGACTTTCCGGAAGGCCAACGCAGAACACCGCGTAGAGCAGCGACGGAAACGCCGCCACGCCCAGCATCCACCGCCACGCGTTTTCGCCGATGCTTGCCAGCAGCGCGTTGGAGACGAACGCGATCAGGATGCCGAAAACAATATTGAACTGGAACATGCCGGCCAGGCGTCCGCGATGCTTGGGCGGGGCGATCTCCGAGATATACATTGGAGCAACGACTGTCGAGATGCCGATGCCCAATCCGCCGATGACGCGCGCAACGATGAACATAGCAACGTTGGTCGCCAAGGCTGAGCCCACGGCGCCTACAAAGTAAAGAACGCCGATCCAAAGCAGCGTGGCTTTGCGCCCCCATCGATCAGCGGGCCAGCCGCCGAGCAGGGAACCGACCACGGTCCCATAAAGTGCCGAAGCCATGGCAATCCCGTGCCATCCGGGACTCAGGCCCCAAAGACTCTGAATCGTCTTCTCGGCGCCGGAAATAACGACGGTGTCGAAGCCGAAAAGAAATCCGGCGAGTGCCGACGTGAGCGACCAGAAGAAGATGCGACCATTCATAAGTGGACAGCAGCCGTACTCACAAACTGAGACGTGAGAATCACTCTTACTCTTTGCTCAGGGGATACCCTTTCTTGCGCCAGTCGCGAATGCCGCCGTCCATTGAAATGATGTTGGTGTAACCCATCTTTTGCAAATTGTCGGCAGCAAGCGCCGAACGAAAACCGCCGCCGCAATAAAGGATCATCTCGGTGCTGAGTTCCGGCACTCGCCCCTCAATGTCGCGTTCGATGACACCCTTGCCGAGATGAATGGCGCCGGGAAGATGGTCGTTGACGTATTCGCTCTCCTCGCGCACATCGACCAGCAGGAACTTGTCGCCGCGATCCATCCTGGTTTTCACGGTATCGACGCTAGTTTCGCGCACGCGCGTCCTGGCGTCGTCCACAATTGTTAAAAAACGCGGAGGGTGCTGATGGGCCACGAGAGCTCCTTTGCCAGGATGCGCTGAGTGCGACGTGCTTAGAGCGCAGCGGCGCAGCCTGAACATAGTACCAAGCGCAGTGGGATCGTGCATGCAATATGAATATCGCTTCGATTAGCATGAACCCATGCCACAGAAAGGAATTGCTCGCCGGATCGGCCTAGCGCGCTCCCTGTCGAAGCTGGGATATTGTTCGCGCTCTCGGGCTGCGCAGCTGATTCGTGCCGGCCGCGTGCAGTTGAACGGACGCGTACGACGCGATCCGGAGACACCGGTCAGACTGGAGCGGGACCGGATCCTGTTGGATGACCATGCCATTGATCAGCAACCGAAAATTTATCTGATGATGAACAAGCCGCGGGGACTGGTGACTACGGCCTCCGACGAGAAAGGCCGGGATACCGTTTATGACGTGCTGGAGAAAGCAGGCGAATCGCTGCCCTGGGTCGCTCCCATCGGGCGGCTCGATAAAGCTAGCGAAGGATTGCTGCTGCTGACGAACGATTCGGAGTGGGGCGCACGCGTCGCCGCGCCCGAGATGCACTTGGAAAAAACGTATCACGTGCAAATCGCCTCGCTGGCCGATGACAAACTCGTGCAGGCAATTCTTAGTGGTGTGAGCGGTGACGATGGGGACATCCTTCGCGCTACCCGGGCGCGGCTGCTGCGCTCGGGAGACAAAAACTGCTGGCTTGAGATCATCCTCGACGAAGGTAAGAATCGACAAATTCGGCGCATGCTGGCGGCATTCGGGATCCGCGTGCTGCGGCTGGTGAGAGTGGCCATTGGTCCGCTGCAACTCGGCAAACTGGCGAAGGGAGACTATCGTGCGCTGAGCTCCGAAGAAAAGCAGGCGGTGGATTGTAATGCTCAAGTTTCAGACTTCGGACCTCAGACCTCGAGCCAGTGAACTCTTGAAACCCGAATCGGATAGAGGAAAGGTTCACAGCGGAAGTCTGATATCTGACATTGCAGTCCTTGGGTGCATGCTAGACTCTGCCTTCTGTCTCGGAGGCTAATCGTCGCATGGGTGATCTCACTTTCCTTCCGGCCGTTGTTATGGCTCGGCGAATCCGCGAGAGGAAAATCTCCCCGGTCGAACTGGTCGATGCCCATCTTGCCAAGATCGAGCGAGTGAATCCGAACTTGAATGCCTTCGTGCACGTGGACGCGGAACGAGTTCGACGAGAAGCCAGCGAGGCTGAAGCGGGAGTGATGAGTGGGAAAACTCTCGGACCACTGCACGGCGTTCCTATCAGCATCAAGAGTTCGTTGGACGTGGCGGGGATGCGATGCGAAGCCGGTACTCGCCTGCGCGCTGGATACGTTGCGGCCCAAGACGCGCCGCTGGTCGCGCGCCTGCGCAACGCCGGCGCGATCGTGCTGGGCGTAACCAACACGCCGGAACTGCTGATGGCTTGGGAGACGGACAATCGTTTGTACGGCCGCACGAACAGCCCGTGGGACCTCGATCGGACTCCGGGCGGGTCGAGTGGCGGCGAAGCAGCGGCGATTGCGGCGGGGATGTCAGCGGGCGGCGTAGGTAGCGATGGCGGCGGCTCCATACGAGTGCCCGCACACTTCAGCGGAATTTGTGGCCTGAAGCCCACTCCCGGCCGCATTCCGGCGACCGGACACTTTCCCGCGTCTGGCGGACCGTTTGCTCTGATCGGGGTCGTTGGTCCCATGGCGCGCACCGTGAATGATGTGAAAGTTTTGTTCGAAGTGATGCAGGGTCCGGACGAGGGCGATGCGTGCGCCGCACCGGTGCCGCTGCGCTGGCCGAGCCGCGACCAGACCCGGAAGCGGACCGTCGGCTATTTCGAGGATGATGGCCGTACGCCTGTCACTGAGGAGATTCGCGCAGCTGTCCACAACGCCGCAGAGGCACTGCGGGGCGCGGGATTTCAGGTCGAGCCGTTTCGTCCCGCAGGTCTCGAAGAAGCGCGGCTGCTGTGGAAGAAATTCTTCGTCAGCGCTGGCGGAATGCTGATTCGTCCGATGTTCCGCGGGCGGGAGCAGGATCTCAGCCCTGTGCTGGCGCAATTTCTCGAATGGTCAGCAGGGGAGCCACCGCTTTCCGGCGAGGCGCTGCTCGATGCATGGATCGGCCGCGACATTTTGCGCGCGAAGTTCTTGGCGCAGATGCGGAAGTTTCCGATTCTGCTTTGCCCGGCCGCCGCGATTCCCGCCTTCCGCCACGGAGAACGCAGTTGGACGATTGATGGCAAGACCGTGAACTATCTCGACGCCTGGAGCTACACGGAATGGTTCAATCTCTTGGGGAATCCCGGGGCGGTGGTTCCTGTGAGCCGTTCTGTCACTGGCGAATCGGAAGGGTTGCCGATCGGAGTACAGATCGTAGGGAGACCATGGGAAGAAGAACAGGTGCTGGCGGTGGCTGCGCTGCTGGAGAAAGAATGCGGAGCCTGGAAAATTCCGCCGATCTGCTAGGGTTGGTCGGTCGAGGGACCTAGACCTTTCGGTGCAGCGGAGAATCGTTGCGCGCTTGCCTCGTCTCGGAGTCCTACCCCCAGGAATAAGTAAGTATGGCAAAGCCGCGGCGGAATCCTCTGTGTTCCCTCGCGCCCTCTGTGGTTAAATCTTTAACGAAATGAATCTGAAAACTTCAGCAGTTCTTTCGGCCGCACTCCTGGCCGCCATTGGCCTTTTTGCTCCCGCATCACAGCCGAATCCGATCGAGGCCGCGCGGTTGAACAATCTAGGCGTGGCCTATATGAACCAGCAGCTTTTCGAAAAGGGATTGAAATCTTTCCAGCAGGCCGCGGAGGCCGATATCAGGTTGGCGATCGCGCGTCTGAACATCGGCATTGCATACCTGAACCTGCAAAAAGTGGATGAGGCCAAAGCCGCATTGGAAGACGCGCTCAAACGGGATCCGAAAAGTCCCAACGCGTGGTATGGCCTGGGAATGCTCGCCAAGAATACGGGCGACGCGCCGGCGGCGATCGACGCGTTCAAGCATGTCATCGAAATCGCTCCGAACGACGCCGACACCTGGTATTTTTTGGGCACGGCATACGTGCAGGCCAAGCAGTTTGCCCAGGCAATCGAAGCCTTCGAGCATGCGCTGAAACTTAGTCCTCTGCACGCTTCGGCGGAGTTTGGATTGTCGCGGGCATACCAGCAGTCGGGGGATGTTGAGCACGCCCGCGAGCATCTGAAGAAATTCCAGTACATCACCCAGAACAAACTCGGCGCGCCCATGAGCCTGGCTTACGGCGAGCAGGGCCAATACTCGCGCGCAGTGGAGTCGCCGCAGGCAGTGCTCAAACCGCCCCCGCCAATTAAGGTGCGGTTTGTGGATGTGACGAAGCAGGCGGGGATAGTTTCGAGATCCCGTCCGGCGGTCAACTTTGATAGCAAAGACGCAAGTCTGGAGCCGGGGGCGTGTTTTCTTGATTACGATTCCGACGGTAAACCCGATCTTTTTATTGCCGACAATGGTCCGCAAGGTGGCCTGTCCCTCTACCACAATTTGGGCGGCGGTAAATTCGAGGAGGTCACGAAGCAAGCAGGACTTGATCCGAGCCTGAGTGCCACCGGCTGCACGGCTGGTGACTACGACAATGATGGATTCCCTGACCTCGCTTTGGCTGTAGACAGACATGTCGCTCTTCTGCACAACTTGAAGAACGGTACTTTTCGAGATGAAACGGAGTCCCGAGGCATTACGCATACTGCGACCGGAACGATGGGGCTGACCTTCATCGATTATGACCACGACGGTGATCTGGACTTGTATGTCGCTTCTGCTGGATTCGAAGAGGATCGGACCAAGCGCACAGCCGCGGGAGCGTCTGAAACCCATGGCACCAGCCGTATGTGGCGCAACAATGGCGACGGAACCTTTACGGATGTCACTGAGGCGACGGGGCTGGCCGGGAGGGGCTACGCCGCGAACGCGGTGGGCACGGATTACAACAATGACCGCGCAGTTGATCTAGTCGTGACCGGAGATATTTCTCCCCTCCTCTTCACCAACCCTAGAGAAGGTAAATTCCGACAGCAACCTTGGCCACTCAATTTCTCCGCTCGGACAGTCGGCGTAGCCGTTCTCGATTTCGATCACGACGGCTGGATGGATCTCGCCTTTACTCACCTAGGTGCCCCCGGCATTACGCTGTGGCGTAACGACCACGGTATGAGCTTCGAGCCAGTGAAACTTCCCGAGACGAATTGGGTCCGCGCCTACGGCGTTGCTGCCTTCGATTACGACAACGATGGATGGATCGACCTCGTTGCGGTCGGCGAGACTAAAGATGGCCAAGGCGAAGTGCGCCTCTTCCGCAATCTTGGGCCTGATGGGTTCAAAGATGTCACCACCGATGTTGGCCTCGACAAGATTCAGCTGAAGGATCCGCGCGCGATCATTACCGGTGACTACGACGGCGACGGTGCGACCGATCTGCTGATCACGCAGAGTCATGGACCTGCGGTGCTTCTGCGCAATGAAGGCGGCAATCAGAATCACTGGCTCCGGCTCTCGCTGAAGGGACTGGCCGATAACAAGTCCGCGATCGGCACCAAAGTCGAAGTTTTTTCCGGCGGGAATCGGCAGAAGCTCGAAATCTACGGTTCCAACGGCTATCTGGGACAGAATTCCACCGACATCGTCGTCGGCCTAGGCGATTCCAAAGACGCTGACATCGTGCGCATGCTGTGGCCGACGGGCGTGTTGGAAGATGAGATTCAAGTCGCAGGCAACAAGCAGCAGAACTTTCTTGAGATCGACCGCCGCGGTAGTTCATGCCCGACACTGTTCGTGTGGAATGGAGAGCGCTATGAGTTCGTAGCGGATATGCTGGGCGCGGGCGTGGTGGGTCACTGGGTTGGGCCCGGGCAGCGGGACATCCCACGGCCGGTTGAATACATCAAGATTGATCGCAACGCGATTCGCGCGAAACCAGACGCCCACCCGTCGACCGGCTCAGGGCAGGATTTCTCCCACCACCGGGAAGAAGTGCGGCACCCCAGTTTGAGTTTCCGATTCATGGAGCCGCTGGAGGAAGCCGTCTACCTCGATCAGGTGCGACTGCTGGCGGTGGATCATCCGGCGGATGTTGAGGTGTATCCCAATGAGTATTTTGCGTCGAACCCGCCGTATCCTCCATTCAAAGTTGTGGTGAGCCGCGACGCGCGTCCGCCGGCTGGAGCGTGGGATGAGCATGGTCACGACGTTCTGCCGGATTTGCTCGCCCACCGTTATATTGGCGATTTCGCGTTAACACAGTTCTCGGGTTTCACCAAGCCGCACACGCTGACGCTCGATCTGGGTAAGGCTTACGGCGGAGGGCCGCTATGGCTGCTCTTGCATGGCGAGGTGGAATACTTTTCTGCGAACAGCATGTATGCCGCGTCGCAAGCGGGAGTCGAAGCGCTTGCGCCGTATGTGGAAGCGCTGCTTCCAAATGAGAAAGACGCGAAGGGGAAGTGGAAGCGCGTGACTGACGACATGGGCTTTCCCGCGGGCGGGCCTCGAACCATGACCGCCGATCTCAGTGGCAAGCTGCCTCTGGGCACGCGGAAGATTCGCATCACAACCAATCTGCAGATTTATTGGGACAGCATTCTGATTGATCGCACGGAACAATACACTGCACGCGAGATTCCTGGTCCCGCTGGTAAAGACGCGGGGCTTCGGGATGCCGAGCAGAAGCGTGGAAGACAGTCGGCCCAGAACTTGCGAAGGACCGCGGTTCCGCTGGTACGCGCCGACCTGGAATTTCATGGATACCCGTTGAAGATCGAAGGCACGCCGCCGGGGAGAGTGCAGTATGTCTACGAAAAGGCCAGTGCGACCGGGCCATACACTCGTCCGTCTGGAACCTACACGCGCTATGGCGACGTGTTGCCGCTGCTGACCGCAACCGATGACAAACTGGCCGTGTTTGGTTCAGGGGATGAAGTGCAATTGGACTTCGATCCTTCCAATTTGCCCGCGCTGCCCGACGGCTGGGTGCGCGATTATTTCTTTGCGGCCAACGGCTATGAGAAAGACATGGATTTTTATGCGGCGGAAGGGAACTACGTGGCTCCGCTCCCATTCCTCAGCATGGGCGAATATCCTTACACGCCGAAGAAGTCGTTTCCGCTCGACGATGCGCATGTTAATTATTTGCTGGAATACAACACGCGGCAGATGTCGGGAAACGAACAGCGGGGGTACTGGTTCGACTATGGCGAACGAAAATAGAGAGAACCGCTTTATAGAAACGTTTTAATATTGACAATTTCGGCTCTGCCATCATCCAATAGCCGGACTCATGGAAAACAGCTCCGCGTCTTCCTCTGCCGCACCCCGACTTCGCCGCACTTTAACTCTTTGGGATTTGATTCTTTACGGCATCATCGTCATTCAGCCCGTGGCGCCCATGTCGGTGTTTGGCGTGCTTAGCGACAGCGGCCACGGACACGTTGTTACGACCCTCCTCATCGCCATGGTGGCCATGCTGTTCACCGCGTTCAGTTATGGGCGCATGGCACGAGCGTATCCCAGCGCTGGTTCCGCCTTCACCTACGTCGGGCAGGAGATTAATCCGGCACTTGGCTACGTCACCGGTTGGAGCATGGTGATGGATTACATCCTCAACCCGATGATTTGTATTATCTGGTGCAGCCAGCAGGCCTTTGTTTTTGCGCCAGGGATTCCGTACTGGGGTTGGGCGCTTATTTTTGGAGCGGTGTTTACTTTCCTAAATCTTCAAGGTATCAAGACTTCGGCACGCGTCAACACTCTGCTTGCGGCGGGGATGGGGGCAGTGGTGGCAGTTTTCTTCATGGTCGCGATCCGCTACATTTCGGGCCATCCCCACGATGACTCGTCCTTCTTTACTCGTCCCTTTTACGATCCGCAGCTTTGGAACACGAAAGCTGTGCTGGGGGCTACGTCGATCGCGGTGCTGAGCTACATCGGGTTTGACGGTATTTCCACGCTCTCGGAAGAAGCGGAGAATCCACGGCGAAACATTTTGTTGGCTACGGTGCTCACGTGTTTTGTCATCGGGATACTTTCCGCTCTCGAAGTCTACGCCGCACAATTGATTTGGCCGGCCACCCAGCCTTTTCCAAACAGCGACACCGCGTTTACTTTTGTCGCGGGGCGCGCCTGGAAGCCGATGTTCGCGATCCTGGGATTCACGCTGCTGGTCGCTAACTTCGGCTCAGGGATGGGGGCGCAGATCGGCGCGGCTCGTCTGCTCTACGGCATGGGGCGCAGCAAGGCTCTGCCGCAGGCTTTTTTCGGAACGGTTGATCCAAAGCGACACGTGCCCCGAAACAATGTTCTTTTTGTCGGTGGCATAGCTTTGGTCGGAGCATTGCTGGTGAGTTTCAACCTGTTCAGCTACGGACTTGGGGCCGAGATGCTTAACTTTGGGGCGCTCATTGCTTTCATGGGCGTGAACCTGGCAGCGTTTGTGCGTTATTACGTGCGCGAAAGAAAAAACAGTTCCGTGCCGCCTCTTCTGCTAACGGCGCTGGTGATCGCCCTGGTTCTCTGGCCCGGTTCGAACTGGCACCTGGTAGCTGCCGCGGGAGTCGGGTTGGCGATCCTTGCCGTATGGACGCCTCCGCTGGCAGGATTTACGATTTGTTTCTTCCTTTGGAAGAATCTCAGTTGGAAAGCCTGGCTGGTTGGCGGCATCTGGATGATTGCCGGCATTGCCTTCGGAGCCTGGAAGACGCGAGGCTTCCGCGGTGATCTGGTGGACTTCGACATCCCAGCCGAGGGAGAATAACAGCTCGGGCGAATTGACTGGCTGTGCACTTTAGTTTCAGGAGTGCTTTTCCATGCTTGGTTCTACCAATATCGTTGCTTTTGTGCCTACTCTGGACGCGGAAAAGGCGCGAGCGTTTTACGAGGGTGTGTTGGGACTTCGCTTCGTCAAGGATGATGGCTTCGCCATGGTGCTGGATGCCAACGGGATCATGATCCGGGTCGTGAAGTTGAAGGAGCTCGTTCCGGTGCAATTCACCATTCTCGGCTGGCAGGTTTCGGATATAGAAGATGTGGTGCGGAGCCTTCAGAAAAAGGGAGTGCACTTTGAGATCTTTGGCTTCTTCAAGCAGGACGAACTCGGGATCTGGACCGCGCCGACAGGAGATAAGGTGGCCTGGTTCAAGGATCCGGACGGAAATGTGCTTTCAGTGTCGCAGCACGTGTGAGCGCGGGCGCGCGGGCGTCACAGAAACGTCCACACAACCTCACGCTGTCCCCCGCATCGGTTCTGGGTCGTCCCCAGGTACGCTTTTAGTGGGACGACGGCTCAGTCGCCCTATTGTACATTCCAGCCGCTGACTTCTACTGCGGGCTTGGCCGTGCCCAACTCGCTGGCGCGATAGGTCGCAGTGACTTCGCGCTTCTCGCCGGGCATTAGGGAAATGTAGTTGTCTTCCCAGACGACTGGGAGAATTTCCTCTCCCCTGATGCCTTTGTCGACCTTCAGCCGCACAAAGAACGCGAGACTCTTGCTCGGATTCTGCAGAACCACGTGAGTGACTTCTTGTTCGCCTTTGCGTTCACTGCGGTCGGTGAATTTCAGGTTCACCTTCGGCAGTTGCGCGAGCGCAGTGAAGTCGGCATAGGACTCGGTTGGAGTCATCCACCATGTGGTTTTGGCCCAGTCGAGAGTTTCGGGCTTGGTCGAGAGCCAGTAGAAATTCGAGCCCACTGGTTTGCCGGTGGAATCTTCCAGCCGTAAAGCAACGAAGTACGTCGGACTGAGGTCGGCAACATCGGGCAAAGTGAAAATCTTCGCGGTGCTGTCGGCCGGGGCGTCGACCGGATTCGATTGCGTGAACTTCTCGGTCATATCGAGGTTGTAGATTTTCGTTGTCAGCTTCAATCCCTTGGCGTCTTCGTACTGGCTGCTGACCACCCAGATCGAATGATCGTCGTAGCCATAGATGGGATGGAGAGCCTCCATGGCGCGCTTGGCGCCGAAATATCCGCCACCGGGACGCAGGTAGTAGTCGTAGAGGTGCCAGATCATGGAAGGCCATGCGTTGTTGAGCATCCACTGAATGACGCCGGTGGCTTCGTATTTGTTACGGCTGTAGGCTTCATACATGGCGCGCACGCCTTCATAAGTTTGCATTTGCGATTTCGCGGCGAAGTCCTGAACGTTGTCGGACTTGCCGTAGCGGTTGGCGAGCGCGTCGCTGAATACGCCGATCGTCTTGAATTCGCCGCCGCCGTCGTGATAGTTCCAGACGTCGTCGATGGGCCACATGTGGTCTTTGCCCACCATGGCACGAATGCTTTCAATGGGCGGGACGGCCGGCCCCATGCTGGTTTCCGTGTTGAAGCCGTAAGCGCCGCCGCAGCCTCCGGGATTGCACTGCTTGCGTCCGGGTTGGCCCTGGGGAGTGTCGACTTCCCAATACTCGGGCGCGATGTATTCATAAGGACCAGTCATTTTCACTCCACTGTCGCCGGTGACGCTGGTCTTCTTGCCGGTGGCCGACGAGACCACGGGATTGGGCCAGAACAATTCTTTCTCGACGTCGAGGTACGTCTGTTCCACGTCGGGCGGCGGCGCGTTGTCACTGCCGTTGAGCCACATCACCAGGCTGGGATGGCTGCGCAGGCGATAGATCTGATCGCGCAGGGATTGCTTGGCGATTTCGAAATCCTGCGGTTGCCAGCGCGGCCAGCGCTCCCAGAAATCGCAGCAGCACCATCCGGCCATGACGAGAATGCCCTGATGATCGGCCAGGTCGAAGAATTCCGGGGTCTCAAGTTTGCCTTCGAGGCGAATGGTATTCAATCCCATGTCGCGGACGTAACGGAATTCATCGTGCAGGCGCTGCGAATTTTCGCGCAGCATCAGGTCGGGCGTCCAGCCGCCGCCGCGAATCAGAATATTCTTTCCGTTGATATGGAAGGCGCGTCCGCCGACCGAGTTGAGGTCTGAAGTGATTTCACGAATGCCGAACTCGGTGGCCGAATGATCGCTGAGCGCGCCGTTGGCCTCGAACTCCATGGTGAGCGGATAGAGATTGGGTTTGCCCATTTGTGTGGGCCACCACAGGCGCGGGTTCGAGAAGACGAGTTGCGGGAACTGATCGGGCGTGAAGGTAACATCTTTCGCTTCGTGGGGTGCGAGTTCGACATCCCGTTCGAATTTAATCGACTCGATCTGTCCCTTAAGTTTGCCCTTGACCGGCTGGTTGGTGCCATTCTTTATTTGCGCAGTTACGGTGAGTTGCGCGCTATCGTTTGCCGGGGGATTCAGTTTCGAGACGACCGTGGGATAGCGCAGCGCCACTGGGCCGCTGGTGCACAAGTAAACTTCGCCCCACAATCCCATGTTCTTGTCGGGAGGCGCGGGATTCCAGTCGACGAAAGTGATGGCCAGATCGTGCTCGGTGGGAGAATAAACCTGAACCGCGAGAACGTTTTCTGCGCCGGGCTTGGCGGCGTCGGTGACGTTAAACTCGTAAGTTCGCCAGGCGCCGGCCACGTCGTCGGACTTGGCGATCTGCTTTCCGTTGAGGAAAATGTTGGCGCGATAATTGATGCCGTTGAATTTCAACCAGACTGTTTTGCCCCGATAGGATGCGGGTACGGAGAAATGTTTGCGATACCACCACGAGACCGCGTAAGGGCTGTCGGGTGCCATAGCGATGTTAGAAAAATTCGCGCCAATGGGATAGTTCATGCCGGGATAATCGCGCAGGTTCGTTCCGAAGAGAGGATCGGCGAAAGTTTTGTCCCTGACCAGCGCGGCGACGACCGTGGTGGGCACGGTCACTTCGTGCCATTCCCGGGGAGAAAACTGCGCAGTAGAGATGACTTCTCCTTTGGCTTCGACCTTGGCCGAGGTTTGCAGAGTCCAACCCTCGCGCAGGGGCAGTCTTCCATCGGCAGCACGGAGCAACGCCTCGGTCTTGCCTTGAACCTTGGCTGGGATGGCAGGCTGTGTTTTATCTTGGGCGAAGAGTGACGAAGCCAGAAAGAATTGAGCCAGAAAGACGAGAGTGACTGCAAGCCGCTTGCCTGAGTTCATGGTGCTCCTGTTGATTGCGGTCGCGCTTGTGGATCGATCGGGGACAGGTTCGCACCAATGTCCCCGGAGAATGGATAACATTTTATATTAATACGTTTCAATAGCGGAGTTTTGCGGGCGCAGGAGCTCCTGTGGTACGGGTCTCAGAGCCGGACGAGCCGGGCAAAGATCGGCTGCGGGTGGACGGTGCCTGGCAGCGGAGCCGCGGTCGAGCTGTGCTCGATGGAGAGCGTGCTGTCCCCCCATGGGTGTCCTCTCTCTCCCCACAAGCTTGACTGTCCCCCCATCCCTACATGGAAGTGTCATTGAACGGGCTGGTTTATAATGAGAGATTCCGCTTTCAACTCTGGAGTGATAAGAAATGATTCGATTTTTGCAGACTCAGGGGCCAACCAAGAAGATCATTCTTAGCGGCATCCTGCTCGTGATTTGCGGCGCCATGGTGATCACATTTATTCCTGGTGGCCTGACCTCTGAACTGACGGGCACGCCGGGGGCGGGCGTTGTCGCCAAAGTAAACGGTAACGACATCAAGTCCGACGAGGTACGCCAGACCGCGCGGCAGATGGCGCAGCAGGATGCGCAGCGTTACGGCGAGATGGCATCGAAGTTGATGCCTTTTCTGGTCCAACAGGAGACGGTGCGCGCCGTGGACCAGATGATTAGCCGGCAGGTTCTGCTGAGCGAAGCCGGGCGCATGGGGCTGCGTGTTACGCCAGAGGAAGTCAAGGACGAACTGCAGCACGGGCGCTATGCGGCTACCTTTTTCCCCGGCGGGAACTTCATCGGCCAGGTGGAATATGAAGATATGCTGCAGCGGGCGAATCTGACGCCCGTCAAGTTTGAGCATGAAGTCGGCGACGATATTTTGTTGACCAAACTGCAGGCGCTCATTTCCGGCAGCACCAGCGTGAGCGATGCCGAGATTCACGAACAGTTCGTCAAGGAAAACTCAAAAGTAAAATTCGACTATGCGGTGTTGAAGCAGGACGATTTGCGCAAAGGCCTGCATCCGACGGACGAAGAGTTGAAGGCGTTTTACGAGAGCCACAAGGCGAACTACGCGAACTCGGTTCCGGAGAAGCGCAAGGCGAAGTATGCGGTGATTGAAACCGGCAAGGCTGCGGCCGACGTTCCGGTGACGCCGGACGATCTGCGAACCTACTACGATCAGCACCGCGATCAGTACCGCATGCCGGAGCAGGTGAAGGTCAGTCATATTCTCATCAAGACTCCATTGCCTGGGCCGGATGGCAAGGTGGACGAGAAGGGAGTCGCTGAGGCGCAGCGCCGGGCCGAGGACTTGCTAAAGCAGATGAAGAACGGTGCCAAGCTGGAAGATTTGGCGCAGAAATATTCCGAAGATCCGGGCAGCGCGAAACAGGGCGGATCGCTGGGCTGGATCGGCAAAGGCCAGACGGTTCCGGAGTTTGAGAAGGCCGCATTCTCGCTTCCTAAGGGTCAGACCAGCGATCTGGTGAAGAGCAGCTACGGTTTTCACATTATTCGCGTGGACGAGAAGCAGGAAGCGCATATGAAGACGCTCGACGAAGTGAAGGCTGAGATCGAGCCGATCATCAAGCATCAAAAGGGACAGCAGATTGCGCAGCAGCAGGCGGAGGCGCTGCTGAAGCGGGCTCAGGCGCAAGGTTTGGACGCTGCCGCGGCCGCACAGGGCGTCCCGGTGATCACTTCGGATTACTTCTCCCGCAAGGACATGCTACCCGGGCTGGGGCCGGCGACGCAGTTTATGGATGCGGTATTCACTGCCACGGAAAAATCGACGCCCGATGTAGCTCCGGCATCGCAAGGCCTCGTGGTATTCCAGTTGTTGGGAGTGAAGCCGGCTGCTACGCCGACATTTGAAGAGATCCGCAGCCGGGTGGAAGAGGAATTCAAGAACGAGCGCTCCTCGATTTTGCTGTCACAAAAAATCCAGGAACTCTCGGACCGCGCCAAGGCGGAGCATGGCCTGAAGCGCGCGGCGAAAGAAATGGGAGCGACGCTAAAGAGCAGCGACTTTGTTTTGCCCGACGGACAGGTACCTGATGTGGGCTCGATGTCCGGACAAGCCTCGGTCGCGTTCACCATGAAGCCAGGCGAGATCAGCGGTCCGATCAACAGCGGCGCGAACTCCGTGGTGCTTCAGGTGCTCGAGACCCAGCAGCCAACAGAGGCTGAGTACGCTGCCAAGCGCGATCAGATCCGCGATCAACTGCTGCTGAGCAGGCAGCAGGAGCGCTTCGGACTTTTCGTTTCCAGCCTGGTCGAGGAAATGACAAGATCGGGCAAGATCAAGAGAAACGAAGAGGAGATCAAGGCCTTGAGTCGCAGCAGCAGCGAGCAAGGAATGTAGCGGCGTTGCTATGTCCTTTCCGCGCGCCGCAGGCATTTTGTTGCATCCCACGTCGTTGCCTTCGCACGGCGGCATCGGCGATTTCGGGCCAGCCGCCTATCGGTTTGTAGATTTTCTCGCTTCCGCCCGCCAGGGTTTGTGGCAGGTTCTGCCTCTGGGGCCGCTTGGCTATGGCAACTCGCCTTACTCATCGACATCGGCTTTCGCCGGAAATCCACTGCTGATCAGCCTGGAACGCCTCGGAGATTATGGCTGGATCGATCGCGCGAAACTCGAGACGGCTCATTTCAAGGCCACGTCACCTTCCGGCCTGGTCGAATACGATCAGGTTTTCGCGGAGAAAATGCCGCTCTTGTTTGAGGCTGCGCGGAACTTCCTAGGCTCGGCCTCAGGCGATGCGTTGCGCGGTTTTGAAAATTTCCGTGCGAAACACGCTTGGTGGCTGGATGACTTCGTTCTGTTCGATGCCCTGCGTGCCCGACAGAAACTCAAGAGCTGGAACCGGTGGCCGCATGATCTCGCGCATCGGGAGCCTGCCGCTTTGGAGAAAGCCCGTAAGGAACTGTTCGCCGATATCCAGATTCGGAGCGCTTTGCAGTTCGCTTTTCACGAACAATGGCGGGCGTTGCGTCGTTACTGCTCGGAGCGCGAGATCCGCGTTGTGGGCGACGTCGCGATCTTCATGAACTACGACAGCGCCGACGTTTGGACCCATCGGGAACTATTCCGGCTGAATGCGAATCTAGAGCCGGAGGTGGTGGCCGGCGTGCCTCCGGACTTTTTCAGCAAGACCGGACAGCGGTGGGGAAATCCGCTATACCGTTGGGATGTAATGAAGGAAAGCGGCTACCAATGGTGGATCCAGCGCCTGCGCCGGGCGACAGAAAACTGCGACTACATCCGACTGGACCACTTCCGGGGATTCGACCAGTTCTGGGAAATTTCCGCGGGCGAAGATACGGCAGTGAATGGTCGCTGGGTGGATGGACCGCGAGATGACTTGTTTCTGAAACTCCGCGAGGCGTTGGGGGGACTGCCATTTTTTGCGGAGGATCTGGGGTACATCACTCCGGAAGTGCACGCACTGCGGGAGAGGCTGAAAATTCCTGGGATGGCCGTTTTGCAGTTCGGTTTCGGGGATGAAGGCGCGCACATGTATTTGCCGCATCGCGCCGAGGACAAAGTCATCTACACCGGCACACACGACAACGATACCGTGGTGGGCTGGTGGCGTTCTGGAGCGACGCAGCAGGAGCGACGCAATGCCGAGGCCTATGTCGGGCGCTGCGAGGATGGAATTCATTGGGCGTTCATTCGCGCGGCACAATGCTCTGCGGCAAGCCTGAGTATCGTTCCCCTGCAGGACGTGCTGGGGCTTGGCAGCGAGGGGCGCATGAATACTCCAAGTCTGAATGGGGGCAACTGGCGTTGGCGTTTCGACCCGCAACAGCTCAACAGTGAACTAGCGGCGAAGCTCGCTCACCTCGCCGAATTGAGCGATCGTCTGCCCCGGCCCTTCGCCACGCTCGAGAATGAGAGCTTCGCCGCTTGAACTGCGGAACGTTGCCCTGAGGAATATTCTCGACGTCGCTCTCGGCTTTTCCGCTGTCGTGAGAGTCGGGTGCCCAAGTCTCGCAAAACAAGCGAGACCTGGGCACCCAAATCAGATTCACATGGACGGCGCGTTTTGCGCTTCTCTGCAGTTCGTGTACAGAAGAGACGGGAGTGCTGCCGTGAGCCAAACGGAAGTCCAAGCGATCATCGAAGCCGTGGATGTTGAGAAGTCTTATCCGCAGGCGGACGGAACCCGGATTCAGGTGGTCGGGCTGACCAATCTGGTGATCGAACCGGGGAAGATTGTGGCCTTGCTCGGGCCATCGGGCTGCGGAAAATCCACCCTGCTGCGCATGTTGACCGGGCTTTCGCAACCCTCGTCGGGAACGCTGTTGTGGCACGGCAAGCCGCTAGATGGCCAAATGCCCAACGTGGCCATTGTCTTTCAGAGCTTCGCGCTCTTTCCTTGGCTCACCGTGCTGGAGAATGTAGAAGCTCCTCTGGAAGCGAAGGGAGCATCCGCCGTCGAACGCCGCAAACGCGCTCTGCGTACACTCGATACGGTTGGACTGGATGGCTTCGAGACGGCCTATCCCAAGGAGCTTTCCGGCGGCATGAAGCAGCGCGTGGGGTTCGCGCGCGCGCTCGTGGTGGAACCCGAAGTGTTGTTCATGGACGAACCGTTCTCTGCGCTCGACGTTCTTACCGCGGAAAACCTGCGTGGTGAACTGTTGGAGCTCTGGCTCAACAAGAAAATGCCGGCCAGCGCCATCTTTATTGTTACGCATAACATTGAAGAAGCCGTGATGCTCGCCGACCGCGTGATGGTGCTGGGAAGAAATCCCGCGCGTATTCGTTCGGATTTCAATATCCGGCTGAAACATCCTCGAGACCGCAAGTCGGCACGCTTTGTGGAGTTGGTGGATTACATCTATAAAGTCATGACCGAGCCGGAAGTCGAACATGCCCAGCCCGATGCGGAGACGACTGCGGAAATCATTTTGCCCACGGGTGGGCTGACGAAAGCTGCAGCGAAGAAGCAGGAGGCGCCGATTCGTACGGCTAAATATCAGATGCTGCCACATGCTCGAGTAGGCGGCATCGCCGGATTACTGGAATTGTTGCGCGACCACGGCGGGCGTCAGGATTTGTTCCGTCTCGCCGAAGAACTGGTAATGGACGTGGAAGATTTACTCCCGATTCTTGAGGCTTGCGTCATGCTGGGCTTCGCGTTGCTAAAAGAGGGCGACATACAGATTACGCCGCCGGGAGTAGCTTTTGCCGAGGCCGATATTCAGCAACGCAAGGTTCTGTTCCGGCAGGCTGTGCTGGAGCATGTCACCATCCTGAAACAGATTGACAGCGTACTGAAGCGCAAGACGGACCACTCCATCGCCGACGAGTTCTTTCACGACATTCTCGACGAACACTTTGCCGAAGATGAAGTACAGCGCCAGTTCGAGACTGCGGTGAACTGGGGCCGCTATGCCGAGATATTTGACTACGACCGGGAGCAGGGGCGGCTGGTGCAGACCGAGGCTCCTGCACCGGAGTCCCCTGTTGAACCTGCCCCTGTTACACCTGCAGCGAAAATTCCGAAAGAAACCTCTGCTCCGAAGTCCTGATAAGGAGTTTCCGTTTCGAGCAGCGATCGAATGAAGAAAACAATCAGCCTGCGAGGATTCTCGGCGTATCGAATCTGGACACAACGGCCCAGCCTCGAAATCTCTTACCTGCCCGACGTTCTTATGATTGGGGCCGGGATCGCCCTGTTCTACGGCGTGCTCGTAGTCGGGCGGACTTGGCTCGGCCCTTTTACGCCGCAGGTGGAAATCTCGCGCAGTCCACTCGCGCTGGCAGCTTACGCCGGATATTCGCTGCTGCGGATCACGATTGCATACGTGCTCAGCCTTGCGTTTACATTGGTGTATGGATACGTGGCAGCCTACAACCGGCGGGCGGAGCGCTTCATGATTCCGTTGCTCGACGTGTTGCAGTCAATCCCCGTGCTCAGTTTTCTTCCCGGAGTGATGATGGCGATGGTGGCGTTGTTTCCGGGGAGGCAGTTGGGCGTGGAGGCGGGAGCAATCCTGCTGATCTTCACCGGCCAGGTCTGGAACATGGCGTTCAGTTTTTACGCGTCGCTGAAGAGCATTCCGAATGAAATGCGCGAAGCCGCGAAGGTTTACCGTTTCAGCTGGTGGCAGCGTTTCATTGAGATGGAGCTGCCGTTCGCGGCGATTGGGCTGGTGTGGAACTCGATGATGTCGGTGGCCGGAGGTTGGTTTTTTCTGATGGCCTGCGAGATGTTCGTGCTAGGTTCGCGCGATTTCCGGCTGCCTGGGCTGGGTTCGTATCTGCAGACCGCGGCCAGCGCCGGGGACACCCGATCGATCATCTGGGGCGTTGCTACCATGATCGCGGTGATTGTGTTGCTGGACCAATTTATCTGGCGTCCGGTGATTGCGTGGGCGGAAAAATTCAAGGTGGAGCAGGTCGAGAGCAGCAACGCTCCGCGGTCTTGGGTGCTCGACCTGATTCGACATTCGCGCAGCTTGGCGCAGATTCGGCAGAAAACCGTGCATCCCCTCGGCGAGCGTCTGATGCTTCACTTTTCGCGCGTGCGATCCGGCGATGAGGTGGAACAGACCGGTGCCTGGAAGATGTGGCTCGCGCGCGGGCTGGGAGTCCTGCTGCTGGCTGCGATCAGTTACGGAGTGGTTCGAGTCGTGATCATTTTGACCGGCCTGCAGAAGGCGGAGTTGCAGGAAGCCGCGATCGGCCTGGGCGCGACCTTTCTGCGCGTGAACGTCACCTTGCTGCTGGGGGCGTTGTGGACGATTCCTGCAGGCGTGGCCATCGGCTTCAATCCACGCCTGGCGCGGATCGCGCAGCCTCTGGCGCAGATTGCGGCGTCGGTTCCTGCGACCGCTTTGTTCCCGGTGGTGCTGCTGTTGCTGATTCGCGTGGGCGGCGGGCTGGGCGTCGGCTCGATCGTGCTGTTGTTGTTGGGAACGCAGTGGTACATCCTGTTCAACGTGATTGCCGGCGCGATTGCGATCCCGACGGACTTAAAAGAGTGTTGCTCCGTATTCCGATTGCAGGGAATCGAGCGCTGGAAGAAGTTGATCCTACCAGGGATTTTTCCGTATCTCGTCACCGGCATGGTAACCGCCTCCGGCGGGGCTTGGAATGCGAGCATTGTTGCGGAGTATTTTCACTTTAAGGGCCACATCTATACGACGACGGGATTGGGAGCGACCATTTCCCAAGCGACGGATGCAGGCAACTTCAATCTGCTGTTGGCCGCAACCCTGATGATGGCAGCCACTGTAGTGACAATCAATCGGCTAGTGTGGCGCAAAATGTATGCACTCGCGGAAACGCGCTACCGGCTCGAGACTTGATTATTTTGCCGGGCGCAGCTGGGTTGCGTCCGTGGGCAGGATGCAAGCCTGCTCCGCATCCCTGAGCGCCGCTTCCAGGTTCTGGCCAATCCGAGCGAGTTCTTCCCGATTCATGAGGGCCTGCATGCGCTCAAAGAGCTGGCGTTCTTCCTTGCGAATATGATCCGACATGCGCCGAGCGAATGCAGAGAGGTCGGTCGCCGACATTTGCCGCGCTTCCGCTTTGGCGAAGCTCTCGCGCAGTAACGCGTGATCGAAACGCAATTCCTCTACCAGGGCCATCAATTCCGGGAAATTGTGGGCTGCCGGGAACAACACGAGCTCTTCCGCCACGAAATGAACACCGATTTCAGTCTGAAACTGCTGCGTGATTTCCGACTGCCAAGCCGCAAGATCAGAGTCCCCGACGGGCAGTGCGCGATCGATACGAACACACAGGGCCAAGGCGTGCTGGTGCTGGCGAGAGAGCGGGATTAGATTTGCGTCGCGCAGCATAGCCCTTATCCTTCCGAGATCGTGCGCTCCAGCGTGGAGGCTGCCGGTTCCCCGTCGATCTGCTCAGGATCGGCGGCGGGGCGGACGGTCAGCCAATCGGTGCGGACGCGCTGCCATTCCTGAATCAACATTCCATTGGCTTCGAAGAAGCTGCGAATGCGGTATCGTTCCCAGCCCGCGACCTCTTCGAGAATCGGCGCCAGGACCGCGAGGGCACTGGTACTCAGCACGGTACGTTTTGCGATCTGCGAAACGTCCGCCGATTCGGAGACGGCAATAGTGAGACCGTCGCGCGAGTTGATATGCAGCATCACGTGAATGTCGGAACTGCCGTCGCCGGTATAAATCACGTGATCGGGGCCGGACACCTGCTGCACAAGCAGGTTGTTCAGAACCGCGACTTTGCCATAACCGGCCGTGGCGCGCACGATGCTGTCGATTTCGCCGGAAGGCTTATAGCGAAACTCCGTGCCAAAAATGTGATCGGGCGGAACAATATCTTCCAGCGCAGAGAGAATGACCTCAACCGGAGCCGCCGATAGAACATAGAAATCGAACCGATGGCCGTCGATGCCGGCATCGAGAAGCTGGTAAAGCAGTTTGATGTCCCCCTTCAGGCGGATTCGTTTGCCTACCTCGCGGAGATGTTCTTTGCGAACTTTGGTCTTGAACTCGGGATCATGCAACAACAAGTAGGCCAGCTCCGCGCCTTGCTGCACCAGGTTGATCTTCGCCATTCCTTTGGCCTTCCGCTCGAAGTCCTCGGTAGGAATGCCGACCAGTTCGGCGAGCACGTAGCCGGAATCGTTGAAGGTGAGCGTCTGGTCGAAGTCGCTCGCGAAAATGTAGCGTTTCAGAGGCTTGTCTGCCATATAGCTATTCGATTCGCAGCCGGGTCCCACGCCCCATAAAAAGAATCGATAGCGATTATATGCCCGCCTGGTTAACTCGTTGCGAATAATAGGGTCCCTTTGGACCGCGAGCGCAAACAAGGTTTTGCGGAGTCGATACGCACCTATGACGCGATGGTTAAGACCTACGATTCGCTTGGGTACAACCTGGTCGAGATACCGCGGGTTTCGGTCGAGGGACGTGTCGGCTTCGCCCTTCACCCCGTCGGCTCATCCCTGGATGCGCAATCGATTTCCTCGATTGTTGTTTTCTCTGCCAAGAAAAGGCGCCGTGATGTCAACCGAATTTCTCGCTTTTGGGCTCGACTGTGTGCCTTCGTTTTCTAGCGGAGGGGTCTTGTGCAGACCGACAAGGGTACAGTCACAGGTCGAGCGAAGCGAGCCGAAGGCAAAGTCCCCAGATGGCGGCGGCGCTTTGCTGGGTTGGTGAACTGTAGACTGGTCGTCACGCATCACCCGAATATAGGCCAAGCTTTGCCGGGGAAATTCAAAGATTTCCCTGCCGAAACTGATTCGCCGCGCTTCCATTCGACCTAGTCGGCTCTGTCGAGGCCGGGTGCACATTTGGGTTTTCAGTATCAGGTTGGTGCTGCAGTCTTTCTGTTGGCCTCGAATGCCCAGGAAAAAACACGCAATCACCGGCACACGGTATCCTTCTATGAATTCCTCCCGCTTCGCAACATAATCATCCCATGCAGATCCTGGCCGTTGGGCGTCAACCTAAGCCAGCGTTCTATCACGGCACGCTGGCACCTTCTCATCCATCTTTCAAGCTATGCATGACCCGTGTTGGGGCGCGCCTTTACTAAATTCGTAGGCGCGTCCAGAATAGAAGCTCCGGCAATCGAAGGTCGGCCATAGCTCAGAACCGGCTTGAGACCGTCGGCCGAGCGAGCTACGGTCTGATTGTCACGGGCAGGAACAAACAGGCGGTCATAGAAAGAGGAGACTCATGGTAGTAGCGACTGGCGAACTGATCCGAGCGATGAACTACGTGGACGACATCACGACCACCTTACGTCGGATGTGTCTTTACATTCCCAGCATGAATGCGGAAGAGCGGAAGCGGTTGGCAGAGTATCTGCGCGCGGCTGGCACGTCGGTGAATTCAGCGATCGCGGATCTGGAAAAGGTGGAAAAATAGTGCTGCAAGTCCAGACCATTGCCGTGATCGGCGCCGGCATCATGGGGAGGGGCATCGCGCATGCCGCGGCGTTGGGCGGGTATCGCACCATCCTGGAAGACTTGTTGCCCGGGGCTCTGCGCCAGGCAGGGACCGAAATTCGCTCGAATCTCGATAAGGCTGTAGAGCTGAGCAAGGTCACCGCGTCCGAGGCGAATGCGGCATTTCGACGGTTGGAATATGCAGGCTCAGTCGAAGAGGCCGCCCGCGAGGCCGATCTCGTGATTGAAGCCGTCCCCGAAGAGATGGAGTCGAAGATCGAGATCTTCACGCTGCTCGACAAAATCTGCCGGCCTACGACCATGCTGGCGTCCAACACTTCGTCGCTCAGCGTCACTGAAATTGCGAGTGTGACCTACCGCGCGAATAAGTGTGTGGGCATGCATTTCTTTAACCCCGTACACAAGATGAAGTTGCTCGAAGTAGTTCGGGCGCTCGAGACCGATGAGGACACACTGGCTACGGCGGTCGCAGTCGGCAGGCGCATGCGGAAGGAAGTTGTGGTGATCAAAGAGTCGCCGGGATTCATCACCAGTCGCATCAATGCCATGATTGGGAATGAGGCATTTTACATGCTGCAGGAGGGGATCGCGTCGGCCGCGGACATCGACAAGGCGCTCAAATTAGGGTTGAACCATCCTATGGGGCCATTCGAGTTGGTCGACCTGGTAGGGCTCGATACGCGGCTGAGCATTCTTGAGTATCTACACCGATCGCTGGGAGAAAAATATCGCCCGGCGCCGCTGCTGGTGCAATATGTGAAGTCGGGGCGGTTGGGGCGGAAGTCGGGGCGGGGCGTTTATGAGTATCCGGAAGAGGCGCAAACACAAACGCCAACGCCCACGCC
>Ga0182015_10001392_pt1 | contig 32022 bp, 24 predicted proteins | sample 712P3MmetaG_FD_120478 | JGI IMG/M metagenome (GOLD analysis project Ga0182015, IMG submission 120478) | Permafrost microbial communities from Stordalen Mire, Sweden - 712P3M metaG | ecosystem: Environmental > Terrestrial > Soil > Wetlands > Permafrost | place: Sweden: Stordalen | collected... | reverse complement strand
GCAACTCAAACGGGCTGGCGTCCAAGATAGAACGGTTCAGCCCAGACTTTTGCGCCACCTTCTTCGTGGCCGACTTGCTCATGTTCTTAACTTGCAGGTCTTCGATCACGACAACGACGTGGTCTTTGCTGATGTCGTGCGAGGCTTTGTGTACGAAATCTTTCCTGACGTTGGCGACTTTGGTGTGCAACTTGGTGATCCCTGCTTTCGCCTTACGCCAGTTCTTCGAAAACTTCTTTTTCTTCGCCAAACGGCGTTGCAATTTCGCCAGTTTCGGCAGGAAATTCTTGAGCGGCTGGCACTGGTCTACAACTTCACCGTTGGACAGGGTTGCCAAGTTGACGATGCCCCAATCCAACCCGACGGCTGACATGGACGGATGCTGCGGCGTTTCGACTTCTCGTTCCGTTTGGACTGAGGCGTACCACTTGCCGCAAGACTCGCTGACGGTGACGTTGCTAGGTTCACCCAGGATGTCTCGCGATTTGCGCGCCGAAGCACTCGGTGTCGAGCATGGTCAACAGTCTCAAAGGCGTTTCCAGTCGGCTGCTCCGTATCGAACGGCCTGATATTGAGAAACGCTATCCCACCCTGGTCCAAATGGTTATTCCAGAAGCCCCTCGAAATCTGATCGGCGACAACGCTTACGACTCGGACAAATTGGACAAGGGACTCAGCTGCCATGGGATCGAACTAATTGCTCCGCACCGCAGCTATAACAAAAGCAGAACACAAGATCTGCGCCCGTTGCGACGGTATCGTCGGCGTTGGAAGGTTGAGAGATTGTTCGCCTGGCTACAAAACTTCCGCAGACTGGTTGTCTGATATGAACGATACGCTGAGAACTTTCTCGGGATGCTTTACCTTGCTTGCTGTGTAATTCTGTTGAGGTATTTGTGAGATGGCTTTTAGTTTTCCGCTCAGGCAAAGCAAACTAGCGGGATTCTCCGAGTTCCTTCAGCACGGCGCTGCAACGTTCGCAGACTGTGGGATACATCTTGTCCTCGCCAACGTGGATCGAGTAATTCCAGCAGCGCTCGCACTTGGCTCCATCGGCTTTCTTCACCTCAACGCGGACCCCGCCAGTCCCATTGCCGGCGGCCTGGGTCAGCGTCACCGCTGAGACGATGAACAGATAGCGGAGTTGTCCGGCATGGCGCGACAGCACCGAATACACTGGGTCGGGCGCAGCCACGGCGACTTGGGCTTCAAGGCCGGTGCCGATCAGCTTGTTGTGGCGGGCTTCTTCCAGCGCCTTGAGAACCTCGTCGCGCACGGAACGGAGCGTCGTCCAATCCTCGTTAGACAAATGCCCTTCGGCAATAATGGACTCGGGCCGGACTAAGCCCAGAACTGTTTCCGCGGAAGGGAACAACGCCAGGTGCACACTGTCGCCGCGCCCCGCAACCTTCGGCAGATAACCCCATACCTCTTCCGAGGTGAAGCTCGTGATGGGAGCGAGCAGGCGAACCAGAGCCTCTCCGATGCGCCAGATCGCGGTTTGCGCGCTGCGGCGGCCGTGGGACTTGGGGGAAGAAATGTAAAGCCGGTCTTTGAGCACATCGAAGTAAAACGAACTCAAGTCGACAATGCAGAAATTGCTGATGAGTTGATAGATCTTATGGAACTCAAAACTCGCATACCAGCCCGAATCCTTATCGGCAATTTTGTCCACGACAAGGGTAGTCGAGAACAGCATGTGCCGATCGAGGGCTTCCATCTCGCCGAAGGGAACTGCGTCGGCCTGCGGATCGAAGTCTCCGAGATTTCCGAGAATGTAGCGGAAGGTGTTGCGAATCTTGCGGTAATTTTCCGCGACCCGCTGCATCAGCTGCTCGGAGCCGACCACGTCCTCACGGAAATCGACTGAGGCCACCCACAGGCGCACCACTTCCGCCCCCATTCGATCAGCGATATCTACCGGGTCCACGTCGTTGCCCCGAGACTTCGATAGGGCCTGACCTTTTTCGTCGAGCGTCCACCCCGGCGTGACAACGCCTTTGTAAGGCGGCGTTCCATGCGTGCCCATGGCGCAGAGCAGAGACGACTGGAACCAGCCGCGGTATTGGTCGCCGCCTTCCAGGTAAAGATCGGACGGCCAGGGATACGTTGGCTCATCGGCGACGAGCGCGAGATAGCTCGCGCCGGATTCCAACCAGACATCGAAGATGTCAGTTTCTTTTTCGAATTTGGTGCTACTACAGTGGGGACATTTCATGCCAGCGGGAAGAATCGCGTCGGATTCAGATGTGAACCAGGCGTCGGCGCCCGAGCTGGCGAATAGTTCGACGACTTTGCGATTGATAGCGTGGTCGTTGAGCGGCTTGCCGCAGCTCTCGCAGAGGAAAACGGCAATGGGCACGCCCCAAACGCGTTGCCGCGAGATGCACCAGTCGGGGCGCGTGGCGATCATATTCGAGAGCCGCTCTTCCCCCCACGACGGATCCCATTTCACATGCTTGATTGCTTCGAGGGTGCGGGTGCGCAGCGTGCCGTTTTCCGAACCTCGACTGTCTTCCGAACCTCGACTCCCGCCGCCCGGCATGGGCGTTTCCATGGAGATAAACCATTGCTCGGTGGCCCGGAAGATCACAGGATTATGGCAGCGCCAGCAGTGCGGGTAAGAGTGCTCGGTCTTTTCCGCATGCAGCAGAGCACCGCGGCTCTTCAACAGTTCGATGATCGGCTGATTCGCTTCCCAGACGCGCTTACCGGTGTATTCCGGCAGGCCGTTGCGGAGGATGCCTTTTTCGTCGACGTTGCTGGTGGCCTCGAGGCCGTACTTGACTCCAGTGGCGAAGTCTTCCGCGCCGTGCGAGGGCGCGGTGTGAACGACACCGGTGCCGGCATCCATGGTGACGTAGTTAGCCAGCACGCCGAGGATTTTGCGATCCAGAAACGGGTGCTGAAAGTTCAGGCGCTCCAGCTTGCGGCCGGGGAAGTGGGCAAGCTCGAGCGGATCTGAAAGATTGCACTTCTCAGCCACGTCTTTTGCGAGCTTCGAGGCAACGATGTACACCTCGCCGCCGGATTCTATGGCGACATATTCTTCATCCGGATGAAAGGCCACAGCCATGGAGGCAGGCAGAGTCCAAGGAGTGGTGGTCCAGATTATGGTTGAAACTTTCTTTCCCGCTAAGGCCTCATCAATCTTCGCGGGGTCGTCGAGCAACGCGTATTTCACCCAAACGGTCGGACTGGTGTGGTTCTCGTACTCGACCTCGGCTTCGGCTAGGGCGGTTTCGTCGTGCATGCACCAGTAGACGGCCCGCAGGCCCTTATAGACGAAGCCATTCTCGTAGAAGGAAAAAAATGTCGAAAGCACAATCGACTCGTACTGCGGGGTCATCGTGGCGTAAGGGCGGTCGAAGCGGCCGAAGACGCCGATTCGTTTGAACTGCTGCCGCTGTAAGTCGAGAAACTTCTGGGCGTACTTGCGGCATTCCGCGCGCACGTCCGTGGGACGCATCTGCAGCTTCTTGCCGCCGAGTTCCTTGTCTACCTTGATCTCGATCGGAAGGCCGTGGCAATCCCATCCCGGGACGTACGGGGCGTCATACCCCGCCATGGTCTTCGATTTGACGATGAAGTCCTTGAGGCACTTGTTCATCGCCGTGCCCAGGTGGATGGGCCCGCTGGTGTAAGGCGGTCCATCGTGCAAAATGTAGGTGGGCGAGCCTTTGCGGGCTTGCCGGATGCGCTCATAGATCGGCGTTTGCTCCCAGCGAGCCAGCATTTTGGGCTCGTTCTGGGGCAGGTTGGCCTTCATGGGGAAGGCAGTTTTAGGCAGATTGATGGTGGCTTTTAGTTCGAGCGGCACCCGGTTAGTTTCTCCCAAATGATTGAATCTTTTCATTATAGGGAGAGGCGCTGGGAACGTCCATGCAGCAAGGAGTGGACCCTAGAACAGGGGGATCAATTGATTTACCGCGAGCTGGCGGCGAAAAGGTGCGGCGCCCAGCGGAACTTGGAAATACACTTCGTTAAAGGAGGCAGAAGGGGTACAATTTCAATAGGAGCCTAGAGTTCAGGAGTTTGAGCCCGCCCATGGGCGGCGACCGGACCCTGTTTTCGGAACTAGATAACCGGAACCAGATAAAGAAGATAAGAATACGAAAAAGAGGCAACTTGTTGGAAAACCTCCTCATCTGTGTAGGAGGATCTTTACCAACGATAGAGCCCATTCCACGTCCCTCCGAGGAGAACCGAGCCGGGAAACAATGGCATCGTCAGAAGTCAATCCGAACCCGAATTCCAACCCCGGCACGGAGCCGGAACTTCACCTTCTGCTCGCTCCCGACACGTTTGAGCCGCTGTGGAAATCGCTTTCCCGCGGCCTGGACGAGTACTTCTTTCCCAAGAAACTTCCGCCCCTCAAGCTGCAATCGAAACCAATCCCCGTAAAGGATATTTGGGGGTTCTACAACTACAAGAAGAATGGGGCGTTGGGCTCGACAGTCGCCCACGTGATTGTCATCGGATTGATCATCGGTGGCACGATTCTTGGACGGCGGCTTGTGACCAAGGTCGAAGCCAAGCCGCAGATCGAAACCAAGTTGCTTGATCCAGGTGATTATTTACTGAAACCCGCAAAGACCCAGGCCGGTGGTGGCGGCGGGGGTGGCGATCGCGATGTGCTGCAGGCCTCAAAGGGGCGTTTGCCGAAGTTCTCGATGCAGCAGATCACACCGCCAGCAGCGGTGATCCGGAACCCAAACCCCAAGTTGGCGGTTGAGCCAACGGTGGTTGTGCCGCCCGATATCAAGGTGGCTATGCTGAACATGCCTAACCTTGGAGACCCGAAGTCCTCGGCAGTGATTCCGTCGAATGGTACGGGATCGGGCAGTGGTATCGGCTCCGGTTCCGGCGGTGGCGTCGGCTCCGGTACTGGGCCTGGCGTAGGACCAGGTGAGGGCGGCGGCATGGGCGGCGGGATTTTCCGTCCCGGCAAGGGAGTGACTCCGCCGCGCGTCATCTATCAAACCGACCCTGAGTTTTCTGAAGAAGCACGCAAAGCCAAGTACCAAGGAACCTGCGTTCTGGGTTTGGTGGTGGATGCAAATGGACATCCGACGGCGATCCGCGTACTTAGCGCGCTCGGCATGGGTCTGGACGAGAAGGCGATCGAGTCAGTCAAGAACTGGAAATTCGAGCCGGGCAAGAAAGACGGACACGACGTAGCCGTGGAAATTGCCGTGGAAGTTGATTTCCACCTGTACTGAGGCGCACAGTTCTCAGTCCCGGTTCCCAGTTGAAACTAGACCTTCCGAAGCACTGCAAAGTGCAGCAGCACTCGTTGCGCAAACCCCAGCCTCCGATACAGCTCAATGGCGCGCACATTGTCTTCCCGGACGTGTAACAAGGGTGTTTCTCCGCGACCACAGATGCGCTCGATAACCTCCGTCATCAGAATGCGGGCGTAACCGTGGCCGGTGTGCTCGGGGTGGGTGCAGACCGCGCTCACCTCGGTGTAGCCAGGAATTTTTAACCGCTCACCGGCCATGGCCACAAGTTTTCCGTCGCGTCGAATTCCCAGGTAGGTTCCCAGTTCATGAGTGCGTTGGTTGAAAGGACCGGGCTTGGTGAGGGCTGTGAGTTCCATCATTTCAGACACATCCGCGGCGCCGAGTTCTACGATTTCTGGATCGGAGGAGGACCGCGAGAGCGGGGCGCTCGCACCCTGGTAAACCATCTCCGGCATCGGAGCTCCAGCGACGAGATTCCACCCGGGACGCGACTGATAGGGCATCTCGAGGAACAGCCCAATGGTCCCGCGTGGGCTGAGCAATCCCGCGAGCGATTCGTAGCCTCGTGCCGTGGGCTCAGGAAACGCGGCTAGCGAACCGACCTCCGGTATGAACCTGCGAGCTTGATCGAAGGATTCGGCGAACTCAGCCTGCCGTGTAGTCAGTGCCTTCCAGATAAGGTTGTCTAGGGGATGCATTGCGCTTCGCTCGAGCCTGCCATTTCAGATTTGAGTGATCGAAGGACCGCTCGGACACAGTAATTCTCGAATGCCGCCGCGCGCTATCTGAACCTTGCGCGCAAACGCGAACCGCCCGGATTCTTATTCCTTCAAATCTACGTGCTGGACGCGTTCGATCGGATGGCCGAGAAAGCGCTCGCCGAGGCGCTGGAATTTTTCCACGGAGTCCGTAGCAAAGAACTCGAGATGCGGCAGGGTCGTCCGTCGTTCTTCGCGAATCGCCGGTGTGGGTGGCAACAGCTTCTCGAGGCGCCCGGCGACGGCGTGAGCTGTGGATTCGGCGGAGTCGACAATGCCTACGTGCGATGGCGTCACACGATGCAGCAGCGCCTTCAGTAGCGGATAGTGGGTACAGCCGAGCAGCAGAACGTCCGCGTCGCGGAAGCCGTCGGCAAAGGCCTCATCCAGGTAAATGCGGGCGACTTGTTCAGTGACGTCGTGCTCCACCCATCCCTCCTCGACCAGAGGGACCAGCAGCGGACAAGCTTTTTCCCGCGCGTTGAGGCCGCGGGCTTCAAGAGCTTTTCGATAAGCGTGGCTACTGATCGTGGCCTCGGTCCCGATGACCACGACTCTCTCATTCTTGCTGAGGGAGGCGGCGGCCTCAGCGCCCGGCTCTACCACGCCCACGACCGGCACATGGGCTGCGGCTGCGATGCGGTCAAGAGCCAGTGCCGTTGCCGTGTTGCACGCAATAACCAGCAACTCGGCTCCGTGGGCCTCAAGATAGTGGGCAGCCTCGACGGCATAACGCGCCACGGTTTCGACCGACTTGGAGCCGTAGGGAAGGCGGGCGGTATCGCCAAAATAAAGATAATCGGCGTCCGGGATAAGTTCAACTAAAGGTTTAAGGACCGTCAGGCCGCCGAAGCCGGAATCGAATACGCCGATGGTGGGACGCCGTGGGGACATGGTCGCTCGAAGTTATCCCGATGATAGCAGTGCGCGACGGGTGGGACCCCTGATCGGAGGTGATCAGAGGTGACCGGTGTTGTTCCTCCGCAGAGCCTACGGGTGCTTTCGGGAGGTCGACCTGGCAATCGTGGCTTCGGCGAGATCGGAGCTTCTTCCACAACATAGCCCGGGCGGGATCGGTGCGCCATGCGGGCACGTACGCGGGTGTCCGAGGAAGGTGCAGATCTTGTCCGTCGCTTCGGGCGAGAGGATGTGCTCGAACTTGCAGGCCTGTTGCTCGATTTCTGATTCGCTGTCCATGGCCAGGCTATCGGTGAAGAGACGCTCGGCCAGCCGGTGACGGCGGATGATGCTGCCGGAGCGTTCGAGGCCGCGCGGCGTGAGTTCCACGATCAGGCTGCCATCGCCCATCGAGGTAGCCACCGGCTTAAGCGCATCGTGACAGGGATTGACAAAGGGTTTGTGATCGTGGGGATGAGGCGGATGGGGCGCGGAAACCACCAGACCCATCTGAATCATCTTCTCAATTGCCAGGCTGACCGGCAGCGCCCCATGGACCTCCATGCGCTCGACCTCAGCGATTTCGCCGTGTTCGGCCAGCACCCAGAGTTCTTCGAGCACTTCGTCGAACTGCTCTTCATCGGCCATGGCAAAAACTTCCTGCGACTCGATCTTGCCGTGATGGAACTCGATGCGACGGTCGGCGAGGCGCGCCACCACGGGATCGTGCGTGACCATCACAATCGTCCGCCCCTGCTGATGAAACTCACGCAATAGGCGCAGCACGATTTCTTCATTGAGCGCGTCGAGGTTGCCAGTGGGTTCATCGGCCAGAATAATCTTCGGGTCGTTAATCAAGGCGCGTGCGATACAGACGCGCTGCTGTTCGCCCCCGGAAAGCTGCGACGGCAGGTGATGCGCGCGGTCGCCCAAACCCACGCGGTTCAAGGCTTCGATCGCTTCTTTCTCATCGGTCATGCTATGAAAGTACTGCGCCAGCATGACGTTCTCGACCGCGGTAAGAAACGGAATCAGATGAAACTGCTGGAAGATGAATCCAATCTTTTCCGCGCGCACGCGATTCAATTCGGCGGAAGCGATGCCGGCCACGTTCTGGCCGTCGAGCCAGATTTCACCGGACGTTGGTCGATCAAGGCAGCCGATCAGGTTCACCAGCGTCGATTTGCCCGACCCAGACGGGCCCATGATGGAGAGCCATTCGCCTTGCCCAACGTGCAAGGAGATGTGGTCGAGTGCATGAATAGCTCCGTTCTGGTTTCCTGCGCCGTTCGCGCCCTCGTTTCCCGCAGCCTTGGCGGGGTAGAGTTTGGTGACGTTCTTGATCTCAATCATTTCACTCCCCCCTCAAGATGACCGCCGGCTGCACCCGCTGCAACAGCGAAATCGGGAGGATTGCCGAAAGCAGCGTTACCACTATGCTACCAGCCAGAACAAAAGGCAGCACACTGAAACGCGGCACCACCGGAGCATGGAAGCTAACCCGGCCAATCCAGGCCGCAATGCCGATGCCCAGAACAAATCCGATCACAGCGCCGGTCGCGCCCAGCGCTGCCGCTTCGCCGGCGAAAAATCCATTCAGCAAACGGTCGGAAGCGCCCAGCGTTTTCATGATGGCGAAGTCGCGACGGCGGTCAAAAACCCAGCCCATCAGAGTCGAGAGCACGCACAGCGCAGCCGTCAGAATGATGAGCGCGGCCGCGGCCAGCAGCGTGGAGCGAGTCTTGCCGAGGACCCGGGCTTCGCCTTCCATGATTTGCCGCACCGGGCGTACATCAGCTGCCGGGATCGCCTGCTCCAGCTGGTGCATCATGGCGGTGATCTCCTCCGGCGAACCGGCGGTGGCGACCTCAATGGTGGAAGGCTGAACGCCCGTCCAGGAAACGAAATCGGGCAGCGAAAGATAGACGCGGCTGTCTTCGGCGGCACCGGTTTGTACCGTTCCGGCAGAGGTGAGATGGATCGTGTGTCCCTGAAAGCTAAGGTCGAAGGGCTGGTTCTTCGGCGAGACGACAGAAACGGCGCGCACGCCGATCAGCGCCTGTTGCCGTGCTGAAGGCCAGTTGCTCACCGACCACCAGCGGTCGAGTTGCCGAACCCGATTAAAATCGGTGCCTGCGACCACGATTGGCTGGCCGTCGCTGGTCCGCGCGACCACCAGCGCGAAGGGTGCGACCAGACCGCGGCCGCCAAGCGCGGATTCCACCTGGGAAACAGCGCCGGCGGGAAGGGAAGCGCCATCCCTGCCCACCAGGATGATGTTCGCACCATAGTTGCGAAATTCGTGCTGCAGTTTGGCCTGCACATCGACGTAGAGATTCAGCATCGCAGTCGCGACCGCAGCGGCCACCACCATGGCAAGCAGCGCGGAGGCGGCGCGTGCGCGACGGAGCAGGGCGGCGCGCACCAGCATCCGAAGAAACATAGACGTATGCGGAGACTGGGCGCGGCTGGCGGCGACTTCCTGCGCGGAATGAGGCTGCCCGGGATACGGCCGCTCGGAATGAAAGCTGCTCGCCTTCACAGTTCACCCCGCAGTGCGAACACAGGATCAAGACGAACCGCGTTGCGAATGGCAGCGGCGCTTCCCGCAAATGTAACGATCACCGCGAGGGCCAGGATCACGGGCAAGAGCACGGGCGGAATCGTGATCTCGGAGTTGAAGATGGAGCGGCCGATCTGGTGGGCGAGCCAACCTCCGGCGGCAAAGCCCACTGAGCCGCCAATCAGGGCGAGCAATGCTGCCTCGGCAAAAAAGACGGACGCGACCGCGAGCTTTCCGGCGCCCAGAGCTTTCATCAGGCCTACCTCCGACCGGCGCTCGAAGATGGCGGTTGCCATGGCTGCCGAGACAGCCAGTGCCGAGGCAAATAGCGCGGCCAACGTTACCAGGAAGATCAGGCCCTCGATGCGCGTAAGCACAGCGCCTTCGTTCTGCGCGACCTGACGAATCTGCTCCGCGTGGGAGTGGGGAATCGCCTCCTGCAACTGAAAAGCAATCGACTGAGGGTAGGGCGAACAATACCAGCGGTCATAGACGGATCCAGACATGCTCTTGGGGTCGCGGCGCGCAAGGGCATCTTCGGGCTTGGTGAGGGCGCTGACGTAGACGCGGCGAACCGCGCCTGGTTTGCCGAGAATCTCCTGGGCCAGGGCAAGCGGGGCTACGATCTGATCGTCTTCGCCGCCGCCGGTTGAGAGCACGCCGCTAACATGCAACGGGCGGCCAGAGAGCGTAACTTCATCGCCGGGTTTCGCCGAGAGCCGCACTGCCAGCCGCTCTCCAAACAGAACGTCTCGGGAACTATCGTCAGGCCAGGCTCCCGAAACCTTCCACCAGGGGTGGGTAGATCGCACGCCGGTAGTGAACTCTTCCTTGCCCAAAGAAACCTGCTTGGCGAAGTAAGTGCCGAGCAAGGTGAGGTTTTCCGTTTTACCTTCGCGCTCGAGCGCGACATTCACCGGCAACATGGGCGCAAAGCCAGTAATGTTGTTGTGCCAGAAAGTTCCCTTGATCTTGGGCAGGTCCGCTTCGTTCAGAAAAGCGCCGTCGCTCGGCGGCTTCAGGTTGACGCCTCCCATCTCCACATCCAACGTGTCTTCCTGCGGAGTCACGAGCAGGTTCGCGCCGATGGTGCGCAGCTCGCGATTGATCTTGTCGCCGATGTCGGTAGCCACCGCAATCATCGCGGTGGCCACGGTAACACCCAAGGTGATGGCCGCGCCGGCCAGCAGTTTACGCCGCTTCTGGCGGCGGAAGGATTCGTAGACAAGCCGCGCGAACATCTTTACTGCTTCTCGAACGTGTGGCTACCGGCCGCAAGGTCCGCCTCCTGAATAATCACGGAGTCGGCGGTCTCGGTGGCCTTGAGAGGAATTGGGTTGCAGCCGCCCTTCGCGCCCACTGATTGAGGATTGATCGGAGCGGCACAGTTCTTGCAAACGACTCCGCTCGCTGACTTGTAGAAGCCAACAGCGCCGCAGATTTCGCAAGCATCTAAAACCGTGGCGATCTTGCCGTCCGGCTTTTGATAGAGCCAGAAGCGAACCGATGTGCCGTTCTCCTGCGCCTGAAAGCGATGCAAATCCCCATCGGAAACCTGGGCCAACGGGATCCTCACCTGGCCGCTCGTGAACGTAACTTCGGTGGCTGGCGACAGCGCGCTCACGCTCTTGGTGTAGATAAACTCAGCCGTGACCAGAGCGATGAAGACAAAGGAGAAGCCGTAGACCGAAGCCATCCACAAGCGTTCCCTGCGAGCGGTCCAGGCTGCCTTGCGGCGAGCGGCCGCTGATGCGGACTCGGGCACGGGCTCGCGTCGTTTGGCATCGAACAGCACCATCAGCGCGGCCAGAGCGAAAATCGTGACGAAGAAGAAAAGATCATTGCGCACGATCGGCCCGATGATGGACATTTCGCGCTTGGAGGAAGCAATCACGCCGCTTTCCGACAGCTCGTGCAGGCCGGAGACCACCAACTGCAACGCCACCAGAAACAGGATGGCGGTCGTAACCCGGAAGAATTTCTGCAGGTTAATCCGCACGCTGCCCTTGACGAACATCACGCCAAAGGCAATGGCTGCCAGCACCCCCAACAGCGTGCCCAGAAAGCTCATCAGTTCCGTGGAGTTCAAAGAGACGGCAGACAGGATCAGCACGGTCTCCGCGCCTTCGCGCAGCACCATCAGAAACACAAAGAAGAACAGGCCGATCCACGCGTCGTTGCCCGCCAGCAGGCCAACCTTGCCCTCAATCTGGCCCTTCAGCTTGCGCCCCGTTTTCATCATGAAAACAACCATGGTGATGACGAAGAAGGCAGCCACCAGCATGATCCAGCCTTCGAACACGTCTTCGTTCCAGTTCAGCCGGGAGATCACCACCGCGATCCCGATGCTGCCAAGGAAGGCGGCGCCCAGCGCGGCGTAGACGGCTTTGCGCAGATCATTCCGGCCAATCTTGGCCAGATAGGCCAGCGTGATCCCGACGATCAGGGCGGCCTCGACCCCCTCGCGGAGCGTGATGATGAATGCCTGAAGCATCTATGAGTGACCTGGGTTCCTGAAAACAATCTTGAAAATGAATTTCAATTTCAACTTCAAGGATATGCCGGGAGCGCCGGAGGCGTCAATCCGCTGTGTCACAAACGCGCGTGATCGGCATCACACGGGGAAATCTGGGATTAAACGGAGTTTGCGTTACGGTCTTGGCGTACTGGCGTCTCGTCGACAGTCACGCGATGGCTGCCAGCCTTCTTCGCTTCATCGGTCAGAAACCGAACGGTATGAGACAATCTCGCGAGGCAATCTCGAACCAGGATCGTCCCACTTCGATCAGCAGGATGGAACAGATGACGAGGACCAAGATCTTGGCTATGGTGCTGCTGTGCGCCTGCTCGGCCCCCGCAATTGAGAAGTCGAACTTCACATTCTCGGTGGCCTATGGGTCGCATCCTGTGGGCTTTCGGGTGGTCGAGCAGTACGACTACACACGCTCCTACCAGCGCGTCGACGCAGAAGGCAATCTGCTCACAGGAGAGCGGGCCCGCCCCATCCAGACATTGATCTGGTATCCGGCGCAAGCGGTCCCCGGTGCCAAGCCGATGCTCCTCGGCCGCTATCTCGACCTGATGGCGACAGAGGACGACTTCGCGCCCCTGAGCGCACAACAGCACGCCGTCAAGCTGAAGGCCCTCCTTCAGGCCAACGACATTAGCAAGAACTACGAACGCGAGCGCGTTCAGGTGACCAAAGCCGTCGAAGGTGCGGGCCCCGAGCCCGGGCCTTTTCCTGTGGTCATTTATGCACCCAGCCTAAGCGGCTCGGCCTTCGAGAACTCGGACCTCTGCGAATACTTGGCCAGCTACGGCTTCATCGTGCTCTCCAGCCCCAGCCTGGGCATGCATTCGCGCGGCATGACCTGGGATCTGGCGGGTATCGAGGCTCAGGTCGGCGACATCGAGTTTCTGATTGGCTACCTGCGGACCATCCCGCAGGCCGACCCGACGCGCATCGCGGTCGCAGGCTGGAGCTGGGGTGGTATGACCAATATCTTCGCGGCGTTCGAGGACTCTCGCATCCAGGCGCTGGTGAGCCTGGATGGGGGCTTTCGTTATCAGCCGGCCCGGATGAAGGAAGGCGAAACCGTCGGCCTGATCGATGCCAACAAGCTTACCGTACCCCTGCTCTATATCTCCTCCCAGTCCTACACTCTCGAAGAGCTGAACCAGCCGAACAACCAGCTGAAGATCGACAACGCCTACAACTTTCTCAACGAGTTGAAATACAACGATACGTACCTGGTCGAGACCTCGGAGATGATCCACCCTGGCTTTTCCTCACTCTTCATCCGCTTTCGCGAGGACCAGTACTTTACCGACTATTCTGCGGCGGAGTTCAGCGAGAATTACAGCTGGGTGGCCCGGTATGTGCTCCAATTCCTCGAGGCGTACCTGAACAACGACGCAGCCGCCCGCCAGTTCCTGCACAATGATCCCAGCAAGAATTCGGTTCCGCCCCACCTGTTCAAGATGGATGTCAGGGAGGCGCTGCACCCAGCCGCCAACATTCCCGACTTCGCGCGCAACCTGGGAACCGAGGGCTTTGACAAGGCGATAGAGATCTACCAGAGGGCGAGGAAGAACGATCCAGGCTTCAGGCTCCCGGAAGGCGAAGTGAACCATTGGGGCTATGAGCTCATGGAGTCGGGCAAGGTGACCAAAGCAGTCGCCATCTTCCAGCTTAATGTGGCCATGTATCCCGAAAGTTCGAACGCCTACGACAGCCTGGCTGAGGCGCAGGAGGCCGCGGGGGACAAGCAAGCGGCAATCGTCAACTATCACAAGTCGCTGTCGCTGAGCGGTCAGAACCAGCATGCCACTGCCCGCTTGAAAGAGCTCGAGGCGGGCGGCAAACAATGAAAGAAGCGGAACGCAACGGTTTTACTGTGGTTGGTTCTGGAGCTGGGCGCTTAGCCCTGCCGAACTGAAGACGACAGGCCATTTCCCTCACAACTGGTTCAGAAATGCGTTCGCCTGCTCTAGCTGCGGGAACAACTTCTCCTCGGCCTGGAACTCCGCCGAGTGCACGCACCGGCGGCTGCCGCGCAGCCTGACCGGATGCTTGAGGTGCAGCATCTCGTGGTAAACGATGTATTCCACGGCGTAGCGCGGAACCGAGAAATGATCAAAGATGCGGCTGATGACAATGGCATTATGTGCCGGATCATAGTGGCCGAGGATGCGCCTCGTCTTGGTCGGGCTCCAACTCATGCGCGGCCGGCCAAGTAGTCCATGAAAGAAGCGACGGTTCAGGTCCTCAAAGACAGCTTCGAGGTCGTAGATGCGGCCTTGAGGGGAATCGAGGCGCTTGCGGCCGCGGATCTGCCGCACCAGGTGTGCTTTGCTCACCACTTCATGGCTGGCTACATATTTTCGGTAACGCGCCCTGTGACCGCGATCGATGGGCTTACGGTACATCTTGGCCAGTAGGATGTGGGCGATGGCGCGTACCACGTATTCTGGCGCGCCTTCGAGCAGATCGGAAAGCCGTACCAGAAGCCTCCCCTCGCGCATGCGGATGGTGTTGTTGACGTTCGCGAAGGCAAAAAACTCGATCTTCAGCTCAGGCGGCACAGCGCCGGGACGCAATTGCCGGTGTTCATCGTGGAAAAGTTCGACGAGTCCCTCACGCACAGTGAGCCTAGATTAGCACGGACGGATTAACAAATTGGATCCGGGAAAGGGATCATCCCGAACCACTTACTCGGACCTGCCGGATGGCTTCGCGTCGGACTTCTTCCTATGTTTGGCAGCCTCTTCCTGCTCAGCCAGGAGTTTGCGGTGGTCTTCCCCCGAAGTATCCAGCGATTCGAGAGCGCTGGTCAGAATGAATTCGTATTGCGTCGCTTCATCCTTGGACACATCGGCTGCGTCCTTCAAAGCACGCAGCTTGGCCTGGAATTCTGTATCGGCGCCGATGATCAGCTTTAGCGGCTTGCGGATATCGTCTTTGCGATCGACGTAAGTATCGATGTTGTCGTTCAATTCGTCATAGATCAGCAGGAAGTCATCCAGCTTGTCATGGGTTTGTTGCGGCCGGTCTTTGGTTTTTGGATCGCCGCGCATCTGCTCGAGCGCAACCAGACGCGCCCGGGCAAAGTTTACATAAAGAGAGAGCCGCTGCTGGGGTTCCCAGCTGGCGTCGCGGATCTGATCGATCTCGGGCTGAGTGAAGGGTTCCCGGTGACGCTGGGCCGAGGCTGCCACGCTGATCAGCAATAAAGGGCCGAGACAAATGCATGTCCGAAACCAGGGAGTAGTCATTTCTTAACGCCTTTCGGAAACATGGCAGCCAGCAGATCGTCGCGAATACGCTGCAAGCGGTCAATCGTGTTCTGTACCTGCGCTTGGTCCTCATGTGAGACCGTGTGCTTTATGTCAGCGAGCTTGTGGGCCATCTTACGGATGGCAATCTCGCTTTGTTTCTCGTGCTTGTGCGATTGGATGGAATAGTCGCGAGCCAACTCAGAAAATGCGACCACGTCGGCCAGGGCGGCCTGCGCTTTCTCGCTATCGCCGGCAATGTAGAGCCTGTCAGCGGCATCCGTTTGCAGTTCGGAGATGTGAACGCACAAACCAGGACGGTCGGCGATGCTGGCATTGGGGACTCGCGCTTTCAGTTCTTCGATTGTAGGTTGCTCACTGGCCATTAAGGACAACGGGACGAGCAGCCTGGATAACACCAGGCCTAACGCCGCAATCCGCCAGAATCGTAAGTGTTCCATCTCGAACGTCATCGGGTTCCATCGCGGCTATTTCTTCGGCTCAATGGCAATAAGCCGATGTTTCGCCTGCCACTCCTGATCAGGATACTTCCCGCTGGCTGTGTTGAGGAAGAGGTGATAGTTGGCGGCGGCTTGCTTGAAATCGCGCAGGTGGTCGTAAGCCGAGGCCCGCATAAAATATGTAATGGGAATTTCCGGCAGCAGTTTGGCTCGGGCATCCAGCGCACGAATCACCAACGGGTATTGCTTGTTCTCGCCTGCGGCGAATGCCAGGTCGCCGTATGCTTCTCCCAGGCCGGGTCTGATGGTCACCGCGCTGATGAATTCTTGTTGGGCCTCCGTAGGTTTCTTCTCGAGCAGCAGAGCTTTGCCAAGCAGGCGATGAAGTTCGGCCTCGTTGGGATGAGCCACCAGCAACCCCCGATAGGCGGCCTCCGCCAAATCATTCTTGCCGGCGGTGGTATAGAGGTCCGCGAGGTCGCGCTGCGCGGCATCGTCACCGGGAGAAAGTTTGATCCCCGCCTGCAGTTCGGCTATGGCGGCGTCAGTCTTGCCTTCGGCAGCGAGCACTCGCCCCAACTGAATGTGAACCGGCGCAGACTCCGCATGCACCGCAAGCAACTTCCGCAGAGAATCTTCCGCCTCGGGAAAACGGCGGCCGCGCATGTAGAGATTGGCCAGTCCGATGACCGCGTCGGTCGACCGTGAATCGAGCGCCAGCGCCTGCTTATATTCCTGCTCGGCGTCGGCGAATTTATTTTCCCGTTCGAAGAGCTGGCCGGCAGAAAGATGTGGCTCGACCTCTTTCGGTTGAAGAGTCGCCGCCTGCTCGTAAGCCGCAAGGGCTTCTTCCGGCTTCGACTTTTCAATCGTCTCGCCCAGTGACAGCCAGGCCCGATACTCACCCTCGGCAGCGTGACTAGTGGGCGTCAGATGAGTCGCAGCCCGCAGATACTCTGCCGCATCGGGCTGGCCGGTCTGGGCCAGTTGCAGTCCCAGATTCAGGTTTGATTCGAAAACATCGGGCTTTGCGGCAACTGACTTGCGATAGGCCGCAATCGAATCGGCCACCTTGCCCACAGCATTTTCGACGAAACCCAGATCGAACCACGCCACATAGCTCGCCGGATCGTGCTCAACCAACCTGCGGAGTAGCGACTCTGCCGCAGAGTAGTTCTTTGCCTCAATCGCCGTTTCCGCCGCTGTAAGTTCAGTTGGTTGGGCTGGGGAATCGTCATCCGGAACTCTGATGTGGTGCACTGACCGGCGAGAGCTGGATTCGTTTTTCCCTGAGACAGACTGATTGGATGATGGTTCTTTCTCGACCGGCTGCCCCGCCTGAGGCGGCGTTTGTTCCGACGACTGTGCGGAGGATTGTGGCAAAGTTGGGCTGGCATCCTGCGCGATTGAGCCCAAGCCCATTGCCAGAGCCAGCATTACACCAACGAGAAGTTTACTTGTTCCCATCGGAACACAATGCTCCGTTTGCATTTCCCGTGTCATTGCCATTCAGCAGGCGGGCCAGATACTGGCCCGTGTAAGAGCCGGGGACCCTGGCGATCGCTTCCGGTGGACCCACTCCCACAATTCTGCCGCCACGCGCTCCACCTTCCGGCCCCAGGTCGATCACCCAGTCGGCGGTCTTGATCACTTCCAAATTGTGTTCGATCACCAGGATGGAGCCGCCCGCATCAATAAGACGGCGAAAGGCGGCTAATAGTTTGCTGACATCGTCGAAATGCAGTCCGGTCGTCGGCTCGTCAAAGATGTAGAGCCTACGTCGGCGGCGGCGGATTTCATCCGGCTGCGCCGCGCTCGGCCGCCCAATCTCACGAGCCGCGGGCTGCAAATGCGCTGCCAGCTTCATGCGCTGCGCTTCTCCTCCGGACAAAGTTGTCGCCGATTGCCCCAGCCGCAGATATCCCAGCCCGACCTCCTCGAGCACGCGCACCTTTTCGGTGATCTTGGGAACCTCGGCAAAAAACCTGAGCGCCTCTTTCACCGTGAGGTTCAACACTTCATGAATATTCTTGCCGTGGTAGCGAACCTCGAGCACCTGCGCCTTGTAACGTGTCCCTTTGCACTCTTCGCAGATCAGCTCAACGTCGGCAAGGAACTGCATCTCCACCGTGACGGTGCCATCGCCCTGGCAAGTCTCGCACCGCCCTCCCGGAATGTTGAAAGAAAAGTGCCCCGAAGTGAAACCGCGCTTCTTGGCCTCAGGCAGCCCGGCAAAAAGATCGCGGATGGCGTCAAACGCCTTGATGTATGTCACCGGATTCGACCGCGGCGTCCGCCCGATGGGAGATTGATCGACCAGCACAACTTCATCAATGAACTGGTCGCCCTCCAGGCTTTCCCAAGTAGCCGCACCTCGCGCCGGGCCCAAGCCTTGCTGTTTCTTGGCTTCTCCCAGCGCTTGATAAAGGACCTGATGCAACAAGGTAGATTTTCCTGAGCCCGAAACTCCCGTAATTGCGACCAACATACGCAAGGGAATGCAAATGTCGATGCCTTTGAGATTGTTGGCCCGCACGTCCTTGATCCTGATCTGCTGCACTCCCGGCTGGCGCCGCGCCGCCGGTATTTGAATGCGCAGATCTTCGGCAAGATATCGGCCCGTGAGAGAGGCAGGATTGCGCAGAATCTCTTCGTAGGTTCCCGCCGCCACGAGCTTCCCGCCGTTTTCTCCCGCTCCAGGACCGAGGTCAAGAATCCGGTCCGCCGTACGCATAATATCGGGATCGTGCTCCACCACCAGGATCGTGTTCCCCAAATCGCGCAGATCATGCAGAATCTTGATTAACCGGTGGGTGTCGCGGCTGTGCAGTCCGATCGAGGGCTCGTCCAGCACGTAGAGCGTGCCCACCAGCCGCGACCCCAGCGAAGTAGCGAGCTGAATGCGCTGCGCTTCGCCGCCCGAAAGCGTAGACGACAACCGCTCGAGTGTCAGATACTCCAGGCCGACGTCATTGAGAAACCGCAACCGCTCGCGGATTTCCTGAAGCAGCCGGTCTGCAATGTCGGCTTCCTCCGGGCTCAACTGCACGCTGGCGAAAAACTTAGCCGCGTCCTCCACAGTCATGGCGCAGACTTCGCAAATGTTTTTCCCATGGATCTTCACTTGACGGGCTTCCAGGCGCAGGCGCGTTCCCCGGCACTCGGGACAAGTCGAATAGCCACGATAGCGGCTCAAAAACACGCGGATGTGCAACTTATACTTCTTTCGCTCGAGATACTGGAAGAATCCGCGCACTCCCAGGAATTTTCCATCCCCATCCAGAATGAGTTCCTGTTGCGCCGCGTCGAGTTCCGCCCAAGCTACGTCAAGAGGAATGTCAGCCTGCTTGGCAAAGCGTTTCATGTCCGTGAACACTGGCCGGTACTTGGGCTTGTTCCACGGATCAATGGCGCCTTCACCCAGAGATTTCATGGGGTCCGGAATGACGCGCTCGAGGTCGAAGTCGATCGTGTTGCCAAATCCCTGGCACCGCGGACATGCCCCATATGGATTATTGAAAGAGAACAGGCGCGGCTCCGGCTCTTCATAACGCAGATTGCAGTTCTTGCACTCGAAACGCTCGGCAAAACGCAAAACCCTGGCTGGCTGATTATTATGCGACGGCAAATCGAAAATGACTTCGCCGGATTCCCGATATGCCGTCTCCACCGCATCCACGATCCGTGTGCGCGACTCCGCGGAAACCGTAAGGCGGTCCACCAGCATAAATACCGGCTGGTCGAAGCGAATATCCAGAAGTGATTCCGGCGTGGAAAATTCAAACACCTGGCCCGCTTGATACAGCCGATTGAACCCAGCCTTGCGCAAATCGAAAAGTCGAGCCTTGAGCTGGTCGGTTAATCCTGAGTCCGGCACAGACGTTTTCTTGCTCGATTTGCGCGGGCGCGCAGCCTTCTTCTCCGCCTCCCGCAGCGTGGCAACGGCCGGCTGCAAAGGAAAAACAATTTGCACCCGCGTCTCCGGATCCAGCGCCAACACCGCGTCCGCAATTTCGTCCACTGTGTCTTTCTTCACTTCGCGGCCGCAGTTCACGCAATAAGTGCGGCCGATGCGGGCAAACAACAGCCGCAGGTAGTCATAAATCTCGGTCGCCGTCGCTACTGTCGACCTCGGATTGCGCGTCGTATTCTTCTGCCGGATCGCCACCGCGGGAGCGATGCCATCGATAGAATCCACATCAGGCTTCTCAATGCGCTCTAGAAATTGCCGGGCATAAGCCGAGAGCGATTCCACATACCGCCGCTGACCCTCCGCATAGATCGTGTCGAAGGCAAGCGAAGACTTGCCCGAACCCGAGACCCCGGTCACCACCGTGAGAGTATTGTGCGGAACTTCAAAATCGATGTTCTTGAGGTTATGAACGCGAGCTCCGCGAACAACAATGCTTTCCGTGATCGTCGAGCTGGGTGTCGAATAAGAGATTGAGTCAGACATCGGGTACGTAAGCCGTCGGCAATCCCATCACCGCTGGGGTGCTCTCAGTGGCCTCAGAGCACGCTGCCGAATCTCTTATTATAAAGCAGAGCTTTCCTCAGGAAGCGCAGGCCCATGAGTCGAATCGCGGGTACCGAGTGGTAGAGCCGCGGAGCGGCGGCAGAGTGCAGCCCACAGCTTACCCTGAGCCTGCCGGAGAGGCGTAAGCCGTGGGTAAGAAGTGAAAAATAACGGAGCTCGGTGGGGCGAGGGGCGAGGGAGGGGCGAAAAGATAAGTTGCTCGTCGAAACCTAGTCCGGATCCTGATCGCGCCGCTTTCCGTATCGAAAAGCCAATCCAACCCCAAACACCATCATTCCAATCGGGGGAAGCAACAGCACCAGGACCGCCCGATTCAGCGCCTGCTGGCCTTCTTTAGGCGTGCTTCGTGCATTCGCATTGCACATCGCGCAGCCCTGCCCTAAGGCGGGCATCATGGAAGCCCAGAGCACCAGCAGCAGCGCAAGCGCACGACCTGTGTTCGAAAGAAACCTCATAACTTTACTTTACGCCCAGCCGCAGGATGCGGCCTGCGTCCGGAAAGAAGAAGAAGTACATAATCACGAAACAGCCCGTCACTGCGATCACCAGCATCCAGCGCATCAGCGCCTTCTCAAACTTCAGGTGCATGAAGTAGGCAATGATCAACGCCGACTTGATCACGGACAGCACCAGCAGTACCTCAAGCATGCGAACTGGCTCGAATACCTGCTTGTAACCGAGCCAAACCTCCACACCGGTGAGAACCAGCAAAGCGCCCCACACCCAGAAATATTGGCCCTTGCTATCGTCGTGCTTCGCCACGTCGTGCATCGTGCTCCCCTTTTACCAAGCTTGTCATCCTGAGCGCGTTGTTTGCGCGAAGGACCTATGCAACTTGCCCGCACCGCCCCGCTGTTCTGGTTCCCGCCAGCGGTGTAAACCGCACTAAACCTTCGTAGACATCAAATAGACCAGGGGAAAGATGAACATCCATACCAAGTCCACGAAGTGCCAATACAAACCGGCAACCTCGACATCGTGCGCGTCGTAGTCCTTTGGTTTCAGAAAAAGAATTATGCCCGCTAGGATCAGGCCGACCAGAAGCGCCTGGATGCCGTAATGAAAAACATTGTCCGACGGAATCAGAAAGTATCCTGCCAGCCAGATCACCCCCAGAATCGGTAGAAACCACTTGCGCAGCGCCACCACGCCCAGGTAGATCACCCCAATCGTGACGTGCAACATGTGCATGGCAGTCAGTCCGAAGAACGTCGCCGCAAACTGCGGCACGCCGGTCGAAATCTTGGCGAACTCCCCGGCCTCCTGCCCCTTGGGCTTCGGAAATCCCGGTAGCGTCAACCCTTCGTGGATCAGCTTGGACCACTCCATCCCGTGCAGAACGATAAACGCAGTCCCGAACGCCATGGTGGCCAGCAGCCAAAGCCGCGTCCACGCCCGGTCGCCCCGCTGCACCGCAAACACGCCGAGCACCATGGTCAGCGAGCTCGAAAGCAGGCAGGCCGTCATCACTGTCGCATTGATGATGCTGTCCTTGCCAAACGGTGTGGGCCACGCGGTGTAGATGCGGTTGTAGCTGAACGCGAACAGCAAGGCCCCGAACGTCAGCGAATCCGAGGCCAGGAACAGCCACATGCCAACTTTCTTCGAATAAGCTCCAAACAACGGAGCTTCGTACTCGCCCGTCGTTCCGTGCCCGGCAGCGGCGTTACGTTGCAGCGTGGCGTCAGCCATTCCCCAGTTTCCCCTTTCGCGTCATCGCACAAATGCTAATAGAGCAAAAACATAAATCCACAGCACCGCCATAAAATGCCAATACCAGGCCGCGACGTCGACCACGATCCGCCGCCCCTCGATCGGCTTATGCAGCAGGGAAGTGATGCCTGCCCACAGCAACGCAATCATCCCACCCGCGAGATGCACCGCATGTACCGCGGTCAACAAGTAAACGAAAGAACTGTCAGGATTCGTGCTGACGAGAAATCCTCGGCCCTTCAGTTCGCTCCAAGCCAGCCATTGCCCTACCAGAAATCCCAGCCCGAGAACGACCGTCACGCCCAGCCAAGGAAAGTTTCTTTCCTCCCCCAACGAAACTCCAGGAATCGACCGCACCGGAGCCAGCGCCGCGCGCCGGGTAATATCACGCCGTGCGCCTTCCATGCTCAAGCTGCTGAGCACAAGTATTAGCGTATTGATGGCCAGCAGCACCCAGGGCAACGGCACTGCAGCCCAGTCGCGAAAGTAAGTGCGGGTCGAGTCGTCAAAGGTCGGCAAGCCCCGCCGCACCACGTATGCACTCGTCAGCGACACAAACACCATGCTGACGGTTGCGATCGCGCAGATCATCCCCAGCCGGGCCCGCCGCAGGCGCGCGCCGTAGTTCGGCAACCCCGAATCAGGAAAACCGTCATCATCCCCGCCGCCGTTCGGAGGTTCGGGAACACTCCCGCCGCGTCCCAACTGGTTGATCGGAGTGCTTGGTGTGTAGGTTGCCATAAAACCTCTGAAACTGATAAACCGATCCGATTCGTATGAGGGTTGCCTTCAGAGCCTGCCTGAGCGCAACCAAAGGGCATACCTCAAACGGCGCGATTCTTGCTCGTGCCTTTCGCCACTGCTTGTTCGAGCCTCAGTGCGTCGACCCCACCGCCGGATCCGTCTGCATCACATAATCCCGAGCCATACCCGGAACTCCGTACTCGTAAGGACCGTTATGTACCACCGGGGTCACCCCGCCAAAGTTGTCGTGCGGCGGCGGCGTTGCAGTAATCCACTCGAGCGTTGTCGATTCCCAAGGATTGTCGCTCGCCTTAGGCCCTTTGAACATGCTCCAGAACAAATTGATCACAAAAATGAACTGCGCCGCGATGGTGATGATGGCGGCATAGGTCATGAACTGATGAATTGGCATCAGCTTCGTCAGGTACGCCACTTCCGTGTATTGCGAGTACCGTCGCGTTCCCCCGGCGATGCCCAAATAGTGCATCGGCATGAAGATGGCGTAGGTTCCGATGAGCGTGATGAAGAAGTGCACTCTGCCCCAAGTCTCATTCATCATGCGCCCGAACATCTTCGGGAACCAGTAATAGGTAGCCGCAAACATTCCGAAAATCGCAGCCACGCCCATGATCAGGTGAAAGTGACCGACCACGAAATAGGTGTCGTGCAATTGAATGTCGAGCACCGGCTGCGCCAAGAACGGTCCACTCAAACCTCCCGAAACGAAAAGGGAAACGAACCCGATGGCATACAGCATCGGCGTCTGGAAGCGAATGCGCGCCTTATACATCGTGCCCAGCCAATTGAAGGTCTTGATGGCCGAAGGCACGCCGATGCACATGGTCAGCAGGGAGAAGGCAAACGCCGAATACGGGCTCATCCCGCTCATGAACATGTGATGGCCCCACACCATGAACCCGAAGAATCCAATGGCGAGCATGGCATAGACCATCGCCTTGTAGCCGAAGATCGGCTTACGCGAAAACGTCGACAGAATCTGCGACGTGACGCCCATACCCGGCAGAATAGCGATGTACACCTCGGGATGCCCGAAGAACCAGAACAGATGCTGCCAGAGCAAAGGCGAACCGCCTTTGTGCCCCATAATCTGTCCGTTCACCACCACCAGCGGCACGTAAAAACTCGTGCCCAGGTTGCGGTCCATCAGCAGCAGGATGCCCGCCGAGAGCAGTACGCCGAACGCCAGCAGACCGAGAATCGCCGTGATGAACCACGACCAGCAGGTCAGCGGCAGCCGCATCATAGTCATGCCCTTGGCCCGCATATCGAGCGTAGTCGTAAGAAAATTCAACGCTCCCATCAGTGAGGCGAGACAAAAGATCGCGATGCTCGTGATCCACAGATCAGCCCCGAGTCCTTCCCCCGGCCCCGCAGATTGCAGAGCGCTCAGTGGCGGATACCCCGTCCACCCATGCAGCGGCGCCCCACCTTGCACAAAGAATGCCGCGATCATGACCACGAACGCCACAAAGGTAGTCCAGAACGACAGCATGTTCAGGACCGGAAACGCCATATCGGGCGCTCCAATCTGAATCGGCAGGAAGTAATTCCCAAAGCCGCCCTGCGGCGCCGTAGTCAGCACGAAGAAGACCATGATGGTGCCATGCATGGTCAGCAGGCTGAGGTAAGTCTCCGGCTTGATCTCGCCCACCAGCGGCAAAGCTGCCCCAGGAAAGATCAAGTGAATCCGCATCAGCAGCGACAGAAACATCCCCACCCACACCGCCGTGAGTGCCAGAAAGAAATACTGTATCCCAATGACTTTGTGATCGAGGCTGAAAATATATTTTCGGATAAACCCCTGAGGGGTCGCATGCGCGTGAGCGGTAGCCGAGGTTGCCATTTATTGTTTCTCCGCCTCCCTCGCCGCCACCCATGTATTGAAATCTTCCTGGCTGACGACGTGTACCATGCCGTGCATCTTGTAATGGCCTAAGCCGCAAAGTTCGGCGCAGACAATTTCATACTCACCAATCTGCGTGGGCGTGAAGTGCATGTGAATGTTCAGCCCGGGCACCGCATCCTGCTTGAAGCGCAACGAAGGCACAAAAAAGCTGTGGATCACATCCACCGAGCGCAGGCTAAGGTCAACCTCGCGTTCCACCGGCAGATACATCGTGCCCGTGACCACATCGTCTTTCGCCGCCGGATCGGAAGTGTCGAGCCCCACGGCAGCTTCTCCACCAGCCGAGGGATCCATCAGCTTAACGCTGGTCGCACCGTATTTTCCGTCCGGTCCCGGATAGCGGAAGTACCAGGCGAACTGCATGCCGGTCACCTCAACCTGCACCGCGCCCGGCCCCGCCTGGTCGAAGCGCTGGCTGGCCCACACGCTGCTGCCCATCAGGTTCAATCCGATGAACAGAACGGTGGTTAACGCCGTCCACACCACTTCGAGCTTCACATTGCCGTGCGAATACTCCACTGGCGGCGAGGAAGGCTGCTCCCGGTATCTCCACGAGAAGTAGCCGAGAGAGAGTTGCGCCGCCAGGAAAACAATTCCCATCAACACCAACGTCAGTGCGAATTGTCCGTCAATAAAGCCTGTAGCGGCTGAAGCCCCAACCGGCAGCCACCAGGTCTTGGCGACAAAAAAGTATGTGCTGGCTAAGGTAATCAGCCAGATCACAACCATTAACGCGAGGCCCATTCCCCAGTCCTCCCCCAGAAAACCTACGAAACGATTTTCCCCACGACTGTCGCCGCACCCTCACGGCGCAAGTCAACAGTCGGCGGCGAGTTTACCAGCCCCTTGAGGATAACGCAATCGAGTCTTCCGGAAAGAAAAAATCAGGCGCGAATTTCACGGATTTCTTCCAATAGAACCAAGCCTAGCAATGAAATAACGTTAGCTCGCAATCAAATCCGCAAAGACAAATTGATCGCGGATCACAGTCGCGCCAACGGAAACCGGCACGACGGCATTGAGCATCTTCCCGGCATCAGCGGCAGTCCAGCGGCCACAGCCAACCGCTCGACCAACCGACGCCACACCGCGTGCCTAGCTACCCAGTCAGCCTCTCCAATTGAACGTAGTTGACAGCCCCACAACTTCATACTCAGCACGCCGGCGGAGAACATGCAGACTCCAAGCGCTGTCCTTACCGCTGCTCCAAGATCAGAGAATGCGCTTCACCCTGTGTCCCTCTGTGGCCTCTGGGGTAAAGGCTCTTGGTCTCAAGCCGCGTGGATCGGAACAAACCTGTGGCCAGGTCTTTATTTATCGCTCCACACCGGTACCCGTCCCGGAGTCCAAGGCGCCCCAGCAGCCTCCATATCTTTCTCCAGCTTAGCCAAATCAACCTCAACCAGAGCATGAAGTCGATCGAGTTGCCCGCCGAATTCAGCGGCGGCGATGCTGTAATCGTCGAGATGAGTTTGTGTAGGCTTGGTGAGCGCGAAGCGTTCGCCCTCCAGGATGGCATTCACCCGATCGTTGATCGATGTCGGAATCGGCTCGTTGCGCTTCTGCATCTCGGTGTCGCCGCGAAGCGCCCGCAAGATTTCACGGTTGCGCTGCTCGATCGAACCCGCCGCCGCGCCCAACTCCTTTTCCACCGCCGGGGTTTCCCGCAGCGCCCCGCGTATCGCTTTGAGCCGCTCCTTCACTTCATCCGCCGTGTGCAGCGCACCTGCGACTGCCCGGTAAAGCCGCGCCGCCTTGCGCTGAAATTCCTCTTGCGCCGACCGATCCGCCACACTCATGGAAGACGCGCCCTCCGTGACCACTTTGAAGCTTTGCGCTCCCGCCAATTCCGTAACCGCGCCATCCACCTTCTGGAACATTCGCACTGAATACGCTCCAGAAATGACCAGCGGCCCTTGCGCTCCCGCGGGGGGGAAATCCTCGCCTTCCTCGGTATGCTCACGCAAAGAAACCGAGGGAAACCGTAGGTCCCACGCCGCTCGCTGAAAGCCCGATTCGATGCTGCCCTCGACTCGCCGAATCGGCACTCCCGATTCGTCATAAACCATGAAGTACACCTCGGGCTTCGCCTCTTCCGCCTCGGCCCGCAGCTCATCTTGAGTCGGATAAGGCAGCGTCTGGTTCTTCTTGGCCGCTTCTTTCTCGGCCTCCTGGCGTTTCTCCTTCTTCGTTTTCAACTTCTCTTTCAAGTAAGCCGTGAAAACCGCCCCGTAAGGAGGGTTGCCCGCGGTATAAAACCCATCTCCTTGAAATCCTTTCTTCGGCCCGCCCAGCGGATGCCGCTCGATGTACAGCAGCGCGTCCTTCACCGGAAACAGCGCCCCAGGCTGCTCCAAGACTTCGGCCCTGATCTGTCGCAAAGCCGAAACATCGTCGAGCGCGTAAAACCCACGCCCGAAAGTCGCAATCACCAGATCCCCTTCGCGCGCTTGCATCACCATGTCGCGCACTGCGATGGTCGGCAGCCCACCTTTGAGTTGCACCCACTTCTGTCCGCCATCGATGGTAAAGAACGCACCAAACTCCGTGCCCGCAAACAGCAGGTTCGCATTTACCGTGTCTTCCACAAAAGCCAGTACGGAGCCGTTTTCCGGCAAGTTCCCCGCAATCGAAGTCCACGTCTTGCCCGCGTCGGTTGATTTCAGCAGGTAAGGTTTGAAGTCCTCATTCTTATGATTGTCGAACGCGGCGTAAACCGTATTGGCGTCATGCTGCGAAGCCGCCAGCCGGCTGACATACGTTGTATCCGGAACGCCCGTAAACTTCTCGTACCTCGTCCAACTCTGCCCGCCATCTCCAGTGACCTGAATCAGCCCATCGTCGGTGCCCACGTAGATCAACCCTTCTTTCTTCGGAGACTCCGACAGCGCCACAATGTTTCCATAGAACGACGTCGACCCATTCTTCGCCACCGCATCCGGATCCCACACCTTTCCCATCACCGGCAATTTGTTGCGGTCAATCTGCCGCGTAAGGTCGCCGCTGATGGCCTTCCAGGTGTCGCCCCGGTCATCGCTGCGAAACAGTTTGTTGGCCGCAAAATAGAGCCGCGTGTGCGCGTGCGGACTGATGATCACCGGCGAATCCCAATTCCACCGCAGCGGAGGCTCGCCCTTGCCCTCGAGCGGCTGCAGCACCAGTTCCTGTCCCGTCGGCTTGTCGTAGCGAACCAGCACCCCGTATTGGGATTCCGAATAAATCGTATTCGGATCCAACGGATCCACCTGCGAACGGAAACCATCTCCCCCGGTGGTAACGAACCAGTCAGAATTCATAATGCCGTTGACGTTGTGCGTGCGCTCCGGCCCGCACCACGAAAAGTTATCCTGCGTTCCGCCGCACACGTTGTAGAAGGGCAGCGCGTTGTCCACGGCAACATCGTAGAACTGCACCGTCGGCAGGTTCGCCTTGAATTGCCAGCTCTTGGCATCGTCGTAAGTTTCATACATCCCGCCATCCGACCCCAAAAGCCAATGCTTGGTATTGTCCGGATCGATCCAGATGGCATGATTGTCCCCGTGATGATTCGTCTCGTTCACTTTGCGCAAAGTTTTCCCGCCGTCGAGCGATTCGCGCAGACTCACATGCATTACGAAGATGCGGTCCACATTTTTCGGGTCGGTGAAAATCCGCGAGTAATACAGCGCCCCCTCATCGAACTCATTTTGCCGCTCCCAGGTCGCACCCCGGTCATTCGACCGGAAAATTCCGCCCTTGCCATCCGCTGCCTCGATCGTGGCATACACCACGCTGGGATCAGCCACGGAAACCGCCAGCCCAATCCGTCCCATATCGACGGTCGGCAGGCCAGACTTCAGCTTGTTCCAGGTCACCCCAGCGTCAGTGGATTTATAGATCGCACCCTCTGGCCCGCCATCGATCAAAGTGAACACATGCCTCCGCCGTTGGTAAGCCGCTGCATAAACAATGTCAGGATTCGACGGATCGATCGCCACATCCACTACGCCCGTGTTCTCGCTGATGGTCAGCACGGCCTTCCAGCTCTTGCCGCCGTCGGTAGTCTTGTAAAGCCCGCGATCGCCGCCCGGCCCCCACAGCGGCCCCTCTGCCGCAACGTACACCACTTTCGAGTCCCGCGGATCCACCACCACCCGGCCGATATGTTCCGACCTCTTCAACCCCAAATTCTGCCAATTTTTCCCGCCATCGTCCGATCGGTAAATCCCATCCCCGTAAGCCACGCTGCGCTGGCTGTTACTTTCACCCGCGCCAACCCACACCACCGCCGGATCGTTCGGATCAAGCGTGACCCATCCAATCGAATAAGATCCTTCCTTATCGAACACCGGAGTCCAAGTCGTGCCATCGTTTACCGTCTTCCACACTCCGCCCGAGGCCACGCCCACGTAATACTCAAATTTGTTCTTAGGATTGACCGCGATGGACATCACCCGCCCCGAAGCCACCGCTGGGCCAATCGACCGAAACGTCAGCCCAGAAAAAGTCTCGGCCGTCATCCCGCCTTTCTTTTCTTCCTTGGACTCTTCCTTTTTCTCTTCCTTTTTCTCTTCCTTCTTCTGATCCTTCTTCGAGTCCTTCTTGACGGCAGGCTGCCCCGCCTTGTCCGCATTCGTATCCTGCGGAGCTGCGGTCAAGAAAGAGATCGTTAAGAGCACTACGGCAAGAACGACAGCGATGCGCGATTTCACAGTCGGCTCCACTCGAAAGATTTCCAAAACCGATATGTATACAGGATTTCGGTCACACAGAGAAGCTTCTCGCGAGCGAAGCCATTTTTCTCCGCGTGCCTCCGCGACCTTTCTCCATGCCCTCCGCGATTGAGGCTTTTGATTCGGGTCCAGCCCCCGGCTTCCCCGAACCCACGTTAGAATCATCCCCATGCCCCCAGAGCCCCAAGGCCACGACACCCGCTTCGTCAAAATGCAAAAGAACAACTGCTTCGTCTGCGGGATGAACAATCCCGACGGCATGCGCCTAAAATTCAGCCTCGACGAAGAACGCCAAACCTTCATCTGCCGCTTCCGCCTCGGCAAGCGCTACAGCGGACCACCTGGCCACTGCCACGGCGGCATCATCGCCTGCATCCTCGACGACGCCATGGGCAAGGTAAACAAGCTGCGTCACGTCGTCGCCCTCACCCGCGAAATGACAGTCGAGTACCTCAAGCCGGTACCCTTGCATAAGCCGCTGCGGGTCGAGGGACGCGAGCTCGAGGTCAAGGGACGCACCCATGTGAACGTAGCCGAAATCCTCAACGAAAAGAATGAAGTGCTAGCCCGCAGCCGCGGCATCTTCATCGCCATCGACCCCGAACGAATGTTCGCCAAATACGTGGGACCCTGAACGCACAAACTTAGCCTGTGCTCCCCAGTGGCTGCCCTGAAGCGGAGCCGAAAAGCCCTCTGCGGTTGGGGGTTTTCCCGACAACTGGCAATTGGGCGGCTGGTAACTGTCCTTCTGGGGTACCGCGAAACGTGAACGCGCTGTAAAATAAGCACAGCTTCGCCGAAGCTTATAGCCGAAGGCCGAAGCCCGCAGAAAAGAGCCCACCATGTCGCAAAACAACGGTAGCAATACCAGCCTCCGCCTAAAGACCGGCCTAGCCGAAATGCTAAAAGGCGGCGTAATCATGGACGTCACCAACGCCGAGCAAGCCTCCATAGCCGAAAAAGCCGGCGCGGTAGCCGTGATGGCCCTGGAGCGCGTCCCCGCGCAAATCCGCGCCGAAGGCGGCGTAGCCCGCATGGCCTCGCCCAAAAAGATTCGCGAGATCATGGCCGAGGTCTCCATCCCAGTCATGGCCAAGTGCCGCATCGGACATTTCGCCGAAGCCCAGATTCTCCAGGAACTGGGCGTAGACTACGTCGACGAATCCGAAGTCCTAACCCCCGCCGACGAAGCCCACCACGTAGACAAGCACGCCTTCACGGTCCCCTTCGTCTGCGGAGCCCGCAATCTAGGCGAAGCCCTGCGCCGCATCGCCGAAGGCGCAGCCATGATCCGCACCAAAGGGGAAGCCGGCACCGGCGACGTAGTCCACGCCGTCAAGCACATCCGCCAGATCGTGCAGGAGATGAAAATCCTCACGGTCCTCGGCGAAGAAGAACTCTACGCCAAAGCCAAAGAACACGCCGCGCCCTACGAACTGGTAAAGATGGTAGCCAAAACCGGCAAGCTCCCCGTCCCCAATTTCTCCGCCGGAGGCATTGCCACCCCCGCCGACGCCTCGCTAGTTATGCAACTAGGCGCCGAAGCGGTCTTCGTCGGCAGCGGCATCTTCATGAAAGACAGCACCACGTTCGCCGACCCTGCGGAGGCCGAGAAGCGAGCCCGCGCCATCGTCAAAGCCGCAACCCACTTCAACGACCCTAAAGTATTACTTGAAGTTAGTGAAGACCTGGCGGGCGCGATGAAAGGCCTGGCGGTAGCTGGACTGGACGAAGCGCATATGCTGCAGACCAGGGGCTGGTGAGGCGCTGACGCGCTATCCACGCCTCCTTGGCTGGAATGCGAGAGCGGCTGAGACGGCTTGGTGCCACGTTGGAGATAAAGTCCTACGGATCGGGAACCCTGGTCAGCGCGACTGTTAAGGTGGCGTAAACGCCACTGAACCGACGCTGCCCGAATTACCTAACACCTCTAAACGACCCCGCAATTTGCCCCCGCATAAGAACCTGATATGGAAAGAAATCTTCCCCGAGTGCGACATACTAGGAATTGTCACTCAACGAATTTGCCCGCGACTGCATCAGAGAGTTGTGCCATTAAGCGCTCAGCCTCGATCGCATGGAGCCCGCATCCTCGTGGTGGATGACAATGCGGTGATGCGTCGCACATTGAGAAATCTCCTGGAGAGCCAAAACGATTGGAAAGTGTGCGATGAGGCATCCGATGGAGGTGAAGCGGTTGCAAAATTCGATGACAAAAAGTTTGATGTCGTCGTGCTCGACTTTCAAATGCCTGGAATGAATGGACTGGAGGCGGCGAAACAGATCACATCGCTTTCCCCGAGTACGCCCATTCTGATGGTCACACTCCACCACTCGCCCCAACTCGCCGAGGAAGCCCGGAGGGTCGGCATCCGCGGAATCTGTCCAAAGGCCGATATCGGATGTGTTGTGGAAGGGGTTACGACAATTCTCGACAACAAGTCATACTTCAAGAACTAGGCCTTGGTTTTGCCGGGCATTCTAGCCACGCAATTAAGAGGATTACGAATAGCACCGTCCAGACACGGATCGGTCTCCTCAGATTTCAAATGTTTCCGACCCGCGCCCTCGGCGCTCGTCAGAAGTGTCTCAGTAACGATTGTTTAGAGTGATCTGCACTGAGTACAGGATCGAGAACGCGGAGGTGTGCGTTGTCATCATCCGCGCCGGAGGCGCGTGTTGGCTGCTT
>Ga0182015_10001391_pt1 | contig 32029 bp, 28 predicted proteins | sample 712P3MmetaG_FD_120478 | JGI IMG/M metagenome (GOLD analysis project Ga0182015, IMG submission 120478) | Permafrost microbial communities from Stordalen Mire, Sweden - 712P3M metaG | ecosystem: Environmental > Terrestrial > Soil > Wetlands > Permafrost | place: Sweden: Stordalen | collected... | reverse complement strand
CTTCACTTTAGTTTTCAGAGTGACTATTCTTCTTTCTTCTCCGGCTCTCGAGGCAACGCTTTTTCGATGGGCTTGCGTGGGAGCATCTGGTCGCGCATGGCCGCGTCGTAAACAAAACCTGCGACAATCACGGCCATCTGTTTCAAATCGTCCGGCTGCAGGCGGTCATACACATCCATGTTGGAATGATGCGTGCGAGTTTCATACTCGATGGGATCCTGAATGAACTGAAATCCCGGAATGCCGACGGCATCGAATGACAGGTGATCGGTGCCACCGGTGTTGCGCATGGTGAGTGTGGTCATGCCAAGATCTTTGAATGGCTTCATCCAGGCGTCGAAGATGGGAGTGACGGCTTCGTTCTCCTGAAGATACACGCCGCGAATCTTGCCGGTGCCATTGTCGACGTTGAAATAGGCGGAGACTTTCGCTTGCTCGGGCTTCACCGTAACCTCTCCAGCCTCGCGCCGCAGGAGAGTTGGCATGCCTTTCATCAAGGGATCGTCCATGGGCGGGCGGGAGCCGAAATGATTCTGAACATAACTCTGCGAGCCGAGAAGTCCTTCTTCTTCGCCGCTCCAGAGGCCGATGCGGATGGTACGGCGCGGCTGGATGTTGAGCGCCTTCAGGATGCGGACGGCCTCCATCATGACAATGGTGCCGGCGCCGTTGTCGGTGGCTCCCGTGCCCGCGTGCCATGAATCGAGGTGTGCGCCCAGCATCACGAGTTCGTCTTTCTTGTCGGTGCCGGGAATTTCGGCAATGGTGTCGTACTGCATGGGATCATCGTCGTAGAAAGTGTTGGCGACGTTCAGTTCGAGAGAGACATCTTTCTTTTGCTGCAGCAGGCGAGCGATGCGAGTCCAGGGCTCGAGCGCCATGGTGAGCTGAGGGACGGTCGTCGTCTCGCCGGTTTTGTAGGATCCGCCTGACTGCACAAATACGGTTCCGCCGCCGGAAGTTTGGCGGCTGTGGTCGATCACGGCCAGTACTTTCTCATCGGCGAAGAATTGGTTCAAGTCCTTGATGAACTGCTGGCGCTTCACAAAATCGGCATAGCGAAAAGGAGGATGGTCGCCCGGGATCAGATAATCGGACAGCTTCGCCAGATCATCATCGCTCAGGCGTTTATAGGGAGCTTCGGTGATGGGCTTTACTTCGACGTCAGGCCCCAGGATCACGATCATGCCGGCGAGCTTGCCTCGGTACGTAGCGAAATCTTTTTTGTCGTCGATGATCGCGCGGATGCATTTGCCTTGCACTACACCGTTCGTGCCCGGAGTCCAGGCCTTGGGATAGGCGAGAAGTGTTGCAAGGTCGGGCGAGGTCATGCGTACGTTGACGTATTGGTTGGCCCAGCCGCGGCCGAACGGTCCCCAGGGTTCGAGATGAGCATTTGATAGGCCCATGGCGGTGAGTTGGTCGCGCGTCCACTCGTTGGCGCGCTTCATGTTGGGAGAGCCGGTGAGGCGCTCGCCGATGGAGTCCATCAATCCGGTGGCGTAGTCCATGACTTTCGAATTGTGGAAGCCTTCATAGCGGATGCGGCCGGTGGTCTCGAGATCGACTTTTTCCTGCGACCAGGAAGTCGCAACCGACGCCATCACAAACAGAAGGCACACCAGACGCGCGAACTTATTCATGAAGAGCTCCTGAGGGAAAGATCAGACGGGCGATTATACAGGGGACATTTCGCGAGCGGCGTGGAGTGGTTTGTAAAGTTATTTCGAGAATGCGGGATGGCGATCTCTATTCCTTCTTGGCAGAAGTTTCTTTCGGTGCGGCGGAGCTGTTTTCGCCTGGCTTTTTCTCTTCGCTTTCGGCGGAGGGCTGCATGGCACTTTTGGGGGGGTGGGATTAACACGAACGTGCCATTTGCAGAAATTTGTTCAGCGCTTAGCTTCACAGATGAGCAGTTCCGGGGAGGGCTGCCCGGGCGCCCTGATCTCGCAAGAGGTCAGGGCGTTCGTTATTTTGGCGGAAAAATCAAGAGGCGGTCTTAGGTGTTGGGTCTTAGACCTAAGACCTGAGACTGAAGTGCGGCCGGAGCACAGGACTGCGCCGAAATCAATTGGTCGAAATTGTGAAGTTGACAGTGATTTTGGCCTCGGTTTCGACTGCGTCGCGGCCTTGAAGGTGCGGTTTGAAATGCCATTGACGGACGGCGTCTTCGGCCGCGGAGGCCAGGATGTGCGAGCCGCTGACCACGCTCAGATTCTGGATGATTCCATCTTTACCAATCAGCGCCTTCAGAATCACCGAACCCTGCACCTTCATCTGCCGCGCCAGCAGCGGATAGGTGGGCTTCACTGAACTGGTCACAACCGAGGATGTACCGGCGGACATTTGCACGCGCTCCTCGGCATTGCTGGTGACATTGGCTGCGGTCTGGGTTTCGCTGGCTTCCGGGGCTGGTTGGGCGGGAATACCTGGCTGCAAATCTACGCGCAGGGAATTACTGCCGGGCCGGATTACGCGATGCGTATCTCCGACCACCACTTCCACTTCGAGCGGCGGCAGGACCGTCCGGCTCACAACGGGCGAAGGAGGTTCTGCATCTTGATCGGTTGTGGGTTTGACGACTTCCGCTTTCGTTGCGGCGTGGAGCTCTTTGTGGTGGATCTTTGCGGGTGCCGTTAATGGCGCGGCGACGACGGGCTCTCGCGTTGGGGCTGCGTTGGCGACTGGTGAAGTTTCGATCGGCTGATCCGATTCAGCGTCCGGAGAATCGGGGAACCAAAAGTCGCGATCGTGCCACAACACGATGCTCAAAGCCACCAGCAGCAAACACAGGGAACCCAGCATAAGGTCCCGTTGCCTGTGATCCTCCACGACAACCTTTGGCCGTTGTGGCATCAGTGTGCCATCGGTTTTCGGCGCGACGGGCTTGGGCACGATAGTCCGCAGAATCGACATGTTGGAACCAAGGCTTTCGCATGTTGGCCGCCGCTTCAGAACCACGGAGCCGGGGCCGGTCTCGGGGAGGTTACTACCGCTAGTATGCCTCGAAATTGTCCCAAACGCTAGCAAAAGCTGCGGTCCAAAGGACTAATACGCGCTATGATTCTCGGACAGGTTGGGGCGTAACTTTCAGACGGTCTCGTGAATCCCATGGCTACACAGTGAGATAGGCGGTGATGGCCATTTCATGAAGAACAGCGATCGCAAAATGAACGAAAAGCAGTTCCGGGGGGTCAGCCGCCGGGAGCTGCTCAAATTGACCCCGGTGCTGGCGCTCGGCGCCTTCGCCGTCCCGCAGTGGCAGGGGGGCTTACTGAAGAAAGGGCTGGGTTTCGGCGACTGGGCGTCGGCCCGGCTATTTCGCCCCGGCCACATGGCAACAACCTTCGACAACGCCGACCTCACGCCTCCGCCCAAGTTTCCGATCAATGGGTATGACGTGGATGATCCGGGGGTAGATCTCGAGAACTGGACCCTCACGGTCAGCGGGGCCGTGCAGAAGCCGGGGGAGTACAAACTGTCCCAGGTGCAGGCGCTGCAGAGGGTGCGGCAGAATACGCGCCACGTTTGCGTGGAAGGCTGGGACGTGATTGGACGGTTCGGCGGGGCTCAGCTTTCCGACTTCCTGCAGCTTGTGGGTGCTGATCCCGCGGCGCGCTTCATCACGGTGAATTGCGCCGATGATTATTACGAATCGCTCGACATGGCGACCGCGCTGCATCCGCAGACTCTTCTTTGCTATGAGATGTACGAGCAGCCACTCACGCGGGAGCACGGTGCTCCGCTGCGTTTGCAGATTCCCACAAAGGTCGGCTACAAGCAGGCCAAATATCTAACAGAATTAAAAGTCGCACATGTGCTGGATCGGGTCGGCTATTGGGAAGACCAAGGGTATTCGTGGTTTTACGGGTTGTGATTTTGTTGTACGGGCACTTCTTCGGCAAGCTCAGGCTTTGCCGGCTTTCGCGCGTGCGTTGGAGGTTAAATGAGCGGTAGCGTCATCGAAATTATTCAGGCAAAGGGTAAAGACGACGAGCCTATCGTGATCGGGCGCGCCGTTTACGAGCATCCTTTTATTGTGCGTCTCTGCCATTGGATCAATACCGTCGCGCTATTTGTGATGGTCGGAAGCGGGCTGCAGATTTTCCGGGCCTTCCCCAGCTTTGGCGCAAAAATTCCGCAGAAAGACTTGCTGCATTGGCCGAAGGCGTTTGCTATCGGCGGATGGCTGGGCGGAGCGTTACAGTGGCACCTCACGTTCATGTGGATCTACATGGGGACCGGCGTTTTGTATCTGGGCTACCAGCTGTTCAGCGGCAACTACCGCCAGGTTTTGTTCACGGCTCGTGATGTTCCCGGCGTGTGGCCCATGGTAAAGCACTATTTCTTTTTCGGTTCCAAGCCGCCGGCGCGCGAGGCTTACAACCCGCTGCAGAAACACGCGTACACGACGGTGATCGTGCTGGGAGTTCTTTCCGTGCTTACCGGTTTCGTGGTGTGGAAGCCGATCCAGTTCTCATGGCTGGCCTGGATGATGGGAGGCTTTCACTATGCCCGCATCTGGCACTTCGCAGTGATGTGGGCGATTTTATTTTTTGTGCTGGGGCATCTTGTGATGGTGATCCTGCATGGATGGAATAACTTCCTATCGATGCTGACTGGGTGGAAAAAAGATCCGGAATACTGAGGGGAAGGTCTTGGGTATTAGGTCTAGGTGTTAGGAAAACCCAAGACCTGACACCTGAAACCTAAGACCTCGAACCTAAGTCCTGAAACTCAAGACCTGAGGCCCAAGACCCACGCATGAGGATTCTGAGCCAGATGTCCGAACCAGAAATTGCATTGAACAATCCGGCGCAGACGGGCATGCGCGAACGCGACCTCATTCTAAGCGTGCAGCGTGGTCAGCATGAATTATTCTATGAATTGGTCCGGCCCTACGAACGCCGAGTGTATGCCGCAGCTCTTGCGATCTTGCGCAACGAACAGGATGCCGAGGACGCGGCCCAGGAGGCGATGCTGAAGGCGTTTGCGAATATCCGGCAATTCCGCGCCGAGGCTCGCTTCAGCACGTGGCTGATCCAGATCACGGTGAATGAGGCCCTGATGCGCCGGCGAAGGGAGCGAACTGTGCCCATGGAGGGGATCGACGATCGTCGGGAGGAAGAAAGCGACTATGCGCCCCGGGATTTTGCCGACTGGCGCGAGATTCCGTCGGAGACACTGGAGCGCAAAGAAGTACGCCAGCGGCTGGCCGAGGCGCTGGGCACGCTCGACCGAAAATATCGTGAGGTTTTCGTGCTGCGCGACATGGAGCACCTGAACATACAGGAGACAGCGGAGGCGCTGGGCATCACGGTTGCTTCGGTTAAGACGCGGCTGTTGCGGGCGCGGCTGATGTTGCGCGATCTGCTGGCCGCCGGATGGGAGCAGGGCTGGTTCAGCCGTCTTCCATTCGAGAAGGGGAACAAGCCATGGTAGTGAACCAGAAAATGTTGAACTGCGAACAGGTCTGGCGCGAGATCTCGAATTACGTGGACGGGGATGTGGACGCGGCGCTGCGGGCTTCGATGGACGAACACTTCCGGACGTGCAAGCGCTGCGCATCAGTGTTGGCCGGGACGAGGAACGTGGTCCAGTTGTATGGCGATGAGCGCATGCTGGAGGTGCCGGCGGGATTCAGCCGTCGATTAGAGAAGCGGCTGGCGAAGAGTGCGGCGACGGGAAGAGGATGGTCGAGTTTGGCGGCGTGGCTGATTCCGGTGGCGGCGATCGCTTTATTCACGGGAGCCCTGGCGTTGGTGGATCAGCTTACGTTCAAGCATCCCGCGAAGTCGATCCTGGCAGAGCCGGGGCATGATATTCCTCCGGACATGCTGGTCGTTGTCTCGGATGGATCGAAAGTTTTTCACGTGGCCGGATGTCCTTTCATCCATGACAAGGCTACGGAGCGAACCATTACCGCGAAACAAGCGATGCGGGATGGGTATGTTCCATGCTCGCGGTGCCTGCGGCAGTATCTGAAGACGGGGCTAACGGGGCAGCCGGGGACGGATGATGACGACGCCGAGGCGGAAGACGGGCAGGAAGAAGTACTCAGCACGCCGGGACATTAGAAAAACAAAGGGCGCGGACCCGATGGTCCGCGCCTGCATCCCGGACGACTAGTTCTGCTTCATCTGATCGTTTTTCATGTTGTCGTCGTGCTTCATATTGTCGTCCTTCTTCATCGTGTCTTTCTTCGTGGTCTTGGCCTTCTTGGTTTTCTTGGTGTCGTCCTTCTTCATCGAATCGTTTTTCATCGAGTCTTCTTTTTTCATGGTGTCTTGCTTGGAGCCGGCCTGGCTCGTGGAATCCTGATTCATGGAATCCTGGGCAAAGGCGGAGATGGAAGCCGCCAAAATACACGCGAGTGCGAAACTGCCGGAGAACTTCTTCATAATTTTCTCCTTGAGGTGAGTATCGAGTTAGGTCGTCCGGCAGGGCTGCATCTGCAGGCGGAAGATGGGATGTGCCACGAGCGAGAAAGTTACGTCTTGGACTCAGATTCAAGAAATCCCTGAGCAGGGCTCACCGGGATTGCGAGGCATCGAGGAATTCGCCGGCAGAAACCACTGTGGCTTGGCGGGGAAACACTTTCTCCACCAAGCAGGCATGAACTGCCGGATCCTGGTCGGCGCAGCAGTCCTTTATAACGATCAGCCGGTAATCGGCATCGGCCGCGTGGCGCACTGTGGAAAGAACTACGCCGCTGGTCGAGATCCCGAATAGAATCAGGGTGTCGATATCCTTGGCGCGGAGGATCATGTCAAGATCCGTGCCCGCGAAAGCGCTCACGCGATGTTTTGTAACGATGATGTCGTCTCCTTCCGGGGCGACTGATGTATCAATCGCGCCGGCTGGGCCCGTAAAGAGTTTCTGATGTTGTGCGGAGTGCTTTATGGAACTGAGCAAAGGGTTGCGCGGGTTGATCTCCGGAAACTTCGGGCGGAAGCCGACCTGCACGTAAATGACAGCCATGCCTGATCTCCGCGCTTGGTTCAAAACGCTTGCGGCGCGCGCCGGCATATCTTGATCTTTCACGTAAATGGAGACAATACCTGCCTGATAGTCCATGCACAGTATGGCCGAGCGTGCCGGGTCGAATGAGAGTTGGGTTGCCATCGGATGCTCCAGATTAAGGTCGATGGTTCAGCAGGCGAGTTGGTCGCGGGACAGTTTTAGTCCGTTCAGGTTCCCGAGCGCGGTTACAGCGATGGATTCGGTCTTGAAGAATTCCTGCGCCAGACTTTGCAAGTCTTCGAACGTAACGGCTTCGATCTTCTCGATGAGTTCGTCGAGATCCTGGAAGCGGTCGAAGTACATTTCCTGACGAGCCAGGTTTGACATGCGGGCTGTGCTCGATTCGAGGGAGAGCATCAGGCTGCCTTTGAGCTGATCTTTCGAGCGGCGTAACTCTTCTTCCGGTACGGGCCTATTTTTCAAGTCGCGAAATTCGTTGACCACGGACTTCACCACTTTCGCGGCCGAGCTCAGAGAAGTGCCGGCGTAGACGGCCATGCATCCGGTGTCGCGGTAGGGATTGAGGTCGCTATAAATGGAGTAGGCCAGGCCCTGGCGCTCGCGAATGTTCTGGAACAGGCGAGAGCTCATGCCTCCGCCGAGCAGAGTGTTCAGAATGTAGCCGGCGTGGCGCTTCTCGTGGGCAATGGGATGCGCGGGCACGCCGATGCAAAGCTGCACCTGCTCGAGCGCTTTCTTGTTGCGCAACACGATGCGGGGAACAATCTTGGGCTTCGCCGAGTGGAATCCATTCTGCGCGGGCTTGAGATGTTCGAAGTGCTTGACCACCAGGTCGACGAAATGATCGTGGTCGAGATGTCCCGCGGCGGCCACGATGATGTTGCCGGGGGCAAAGCGGTGATTATAGGTCTCGAGTACGGCATCACGCTGGAAACGCTTCACCGTTTCCTTGGTTCCGAGGATGGGCTTGCCCAGGGGGTGATCCTTCCAGAAATTCTGGGTGAAGATTTCATGGACGAGGTAGTCGGGATTGTCCTCGTCCATCTTGATCTCTTCGAGGATGACGCCGCGTTCGCGGGCGATGTCCTCGGCAGTGAAGGTGGGATGCAGGACGAGGTCGGTAAGAATTTCGAGCGCCACGGGAACGTTCTCGTCGAGCACCTTCACGTTGAAGCAGATGCATTCCTTGGATGTGAAAGCGTCCATGTTGCCGCCGATGGAATCGACCTGGCGGGCGATTTCCTCAGCGGTGCGGTGCTTGGTCCCTTTGAAGACCATGTGCTCGATGAAGTGGGAGATGCCATTGGATTCCGGCGTCTCGTCGCGCGAGCCGGTTTCGAGCCAAACGCCAATGGAAGCGGAGCGAATATGCTCCATCTGCTCGGTAATAACAGTGAGGCCGTGAGGCAATACTTGACGGCGAATATTGCGAACTTCTTTTACCATAATCAATGTCTAATTCGAAGATGTCTGACGCAAAATGATCCGAAGCCGGAACACAACCAGTTTAGATTTCGGAACTGCCCGGAAGGTACCGTACTATTGTTACACATCCCGGGGCGGTGGTTTGTGGCGCTTTCGCACTGTAATTAATGTGTTTATAATCATAAGTTTACAGCAATTTGGCGGGAATTTTATGCGGGACGCTTTTCGGAGAAGACTGGCATAAGAATGGTCGAACCAAAGACATCGTCGCTGCTAGGACTGAACCGCGAGGAACTTGTCGCCCTTGTGGGCGAGGCGGGGCAGCCGAGCTATCGTGCCAAGCAGATCATGGACGCGGTGTACCGGCAACGTGTGGAAGATTCGGCCGAGATTTCCACACTGCCTTCGGAGTTCCGCGAATGGCTGGAACAGAATAGAGTCACGGTCGGGGCGGCGCGGATCGAGAATAAATTTGTGTCGCAGGATGGCACGGTGCGGTATCTGGTCGGCTTTGCCGACGGGCAAACGGTGGAAACGGTGTGGATGCCCGAGGGCGATGGTGGGGAAGCGGGGGATGGGAGTGAGGCGGGCGCGGAAGCCGAAACCTCAGGCCGCGTTACCTCAGGGGCTAAAGCCCTCTCCGAAGAGAGCGAGCGTATCGCAGCGTTGAAACGCTGCGCTACCCAAAATCGCGCCGACCAAAGTGAGAGTTCGTCAGCGGATCTGGAATCGGCAAGAGGTCCGGCGGTGAAGAGTGCGCGCTCCGTCGGACGATCTACCATTTGCATTTCCAGTCAGGTGGGTTGCGCCGTGGATTGCCAGTTCTGCCTGACGGCGCTGCTTGGCGTGAAGCGCAACCTCACAGCTGGCGAGATTGTGGGACAGGTTTGTGCGGTGCTCAAAGATCAGAAGGTATCGCCGCCGGAGGATCGCATCAACCTGGTTTTTATGGGCATGGGCGAGCCCTTTTTGAATTATGAAAACTTCATGAAGGCGTCGCGATTGCTGGTGGAGTGCGTGGGCATTGCGGAGCGCCGGATGACAGTTTCTACAGCGGGAATTGTGCCGCGAATTCGCGACTTCGGCGGGGAGGAGATCCGTCCGAAGCTGGCGATTTCCTTGAACGCGTCGAATGACGCGCTGCGCACGCGGCTGATGCCGCTGAACAAGAAGTGGAATCTGGAAATGTTGCTGGCTGCGGCCAGAGATTTTCCGCTGCGCACGCGGGAGTGGATCACGTTCGAGTACGTACTGCTCGGAGGCGTGAACGACGAACCGGAGAATGCGAAAGAAGTCGCGGAGTTGCTGCGCGGGCTGCGCTGCAAGGTGAATCTGATTGCCCTGAACCCGGGGCCGGGGATTGATTTCACGACTCCCAGCGAAGAGCGAGTGGCAGCGTTTCAGCAGATTCTGCGGGGAGCGGGAATTCCGGCGTTTGTGAGGCGTCCGCGGGGACGAGACATCTACGCGGCTTGCGGCCAGCTTAAGAGGACGGTTGAGGTTGCCTTATCCCCGCCCCGGCCGCTACAGGGGATTTCTCAGGGCCCGCAGGAGTGATGGGGAGTTCGAGACGGATCGTAATACCGGCTTCCGTACTGTACTGCCACAAAATCTTTCCACGATGCCGCTGCAGGATGCCCTGACATGCGCTCAGGCCCATATCCGATAGAGGGTGGGTCGGGGCAAGATCGGAGGCGTCGCTTTTCGCAGCATGATTCAGCGCAGTGTCCAGATTGGCCGCCAGGTGGGTGTCGAAGATGTGGATGATGGCAAGCCCTTTTTCCTGTTTCGCGGCAACCGTGAGTGTGCGGCGCCCACACTGATCCGCTGCATGCAGGGCATTATTGAGGACTTGCACGCAGACTTGAAGCAACTGGTTGGAATCCGCCATGACGGCTGGCAGCTCAGGCGGCAATTCTGTGAGCACTTCGATTTTGAGAGCTTGGGAGATGGGCTCCGAGAGTTTGACGGCAGTTCGCAGCACCGTCCTTAGGTCGACCGGAGCCATGGTGGCAGGACCTTGTTTGGCAAAACTGAGCAGGCTCGCCACCAGCGACCGGGTGCGGCGAATGTGCTGGCCGATTCTTGCAGCCATTTCCTGCTGATCCGGGTTTAGAGAAGTGTTCAAGAGCATGTCGGAATAACCCAGCATCGCGGCGATGGGGTTGTTCAGTTCGTGGGCCGCGCCGCCCACCAATTGGCCGATGGAAGCCAATTTCTCAGATTCCGTGATCTGGGCTTGCAGACGCTTCAGATTGGCGAAGGACTCACGCGATTGCGCGAGAAGACGGAGGAGCTCGCGATCGAGCAAGTGCTGACGCACGAAAACGATAATGCCCATGAAAAGTGCGGCACCGAGAGTCAGGACCAGCCGGAAGGAACGAATGCGGGGAGGGACCCCAGATTCCAGCAAGGCCCAGGCGGCAAACAGAGGAAGAGAAAAGACCGCAATCATGCCCACCCTGGCCAGCCAGACGCCATGCGATGTAGAGTTGGAGCGGGGGATCGGTTGAGGCTCGTCCTCACGCAACCAGAGGGCAATCACAGTAATCCAGGTCATGGAGGCGGCCAGCGGAATATCGTAGCCGCTGCCGCTGTAGTAGAGATTTCTACCCAAGGCCCAGTTAGCAATGTAAGAGCTGGTGGCATAGGTCAGACTTGCGCCGAACAGATTGGCGTACAGAATTCTCCAGCGGCCCTTGCTGTTCAGCCACGCTACGAACAACGCGCTGAGAAAGGCAAGTTTTTCGATCAGATACAACATATTGAGGTTACTATCGTAGGCATCAATGTTGGCGACGACATACTGCCAAGCCATGACGACAAAGACGTAAAGATACATCCACCAAAACATCATCAAAGCGAAATCGAGGCGGCGCAGACGCGTGGAATATTCGTCTTGCGGGGCGTGCGGACGCAGCGCCAGAGCCGCCATCATCGGGACAATGTGGAGAAAGAGGATGATGTCCGCGGCGCACAGGTCAGGTACATCCTGACGAAGCCAGACTTCGTAGTAGGTCCACACCAGCTGGTAGGAAAACCAGAAAGCAACGCCGGTGGCTAACAGAGCCCAGAACATGCGAAGCCGTCCTCGCGAGCGCACCGCGTTTGGGATAAGAGCCAAAGTGCCGGAAAGCAGCAGGAGGCACTGAATCCAATCGCTAAAGGCCGTGAGACGAAACGACCGGGGCAGCACAAGCGCAGCCACAACCAGAGTCGCCATGCAGGCAGCGACGAACGTGGTCCAAAGCGTGGAGTAGGGGCGTCGCAAAGACACGATCCTCGTTGCCATTCTAGATCGGGAGTGGAGAAGGGTTAGGTTACTGAAGTTATCCGCCCGGGTGATAGGGATGAGTCTCGGATCGGGCGTTGAGGGTGCCTGAGCAATGTCCCGCACTAAACTTTTACTTGCCCCCGATCTTTCTTATCAATAATATGCGAGACAATTCCATGAATCCGACAGGCTTCGCCTTCTGCGGAAAGTGATCCGATTGCCTACTGACAAAAGCCACCGTTTCTTCGGTCGACCCCAGGCCGCAGCGGACCCCAGCGAGGTTCGCCGGACAGAGCGCTGGCTGGCGACGGCGCGGGTATTCCTGGCAGTTTCGGCTCTGGTTGCGATTCGCATGGATCCAACCCAACTGGGGAATTCCCCTGCCGCCTACGGGCTGCTGGGGTTCTACATGGGGAACAGCATCTTGGTACTGATGCTGCTGCGGAGACGAAAAGCTTCGACGGCATCCTTTCGCCTTCTGGTGCATGCGGCCGACATTGTGTGGCCAGCCTTCATTTCGGTCTTCGGGGATGGTCCCAGAAGCCCGTTCATCCTGTTTTTTGTTTTCGTGCTGACTGCGGCGGCTTACCGGTGGGGCGTTTGGGAGACGCTGAGCACGGCAGCGGCGGAAGTGGTGTTGCTGTGGGCAGAGAGCTTCCTACTGTTCCACGTGTGGGTGAGGCGCGGTGGAATCCTGCCCTGGCACATTTTTTCTGGCCTGCAGATGAATACCACCGAGTTCGAGCCGAAGCGGTTGTTCATGTTGTCGGTGTACTTGCTGGTGATGGGATTGCTGCTGGGTTATCTCGCGGAGCAACAGAAGCATTTGCGGGCGGAAAAAGCCGGGGTGACGCGCATGCTGTCCAAAGTGCGAGTGGACGCGGGGCTGACGGGAACGCTGCAGCAGATCAGTCGTGAGATCGTGAGCATGTATGGCGCATCTCGACTGGTGATGGCCGCACAGGAAATTCACAGCCAGAGAAGATTTCTGGCCGAGTTGCGCAACGCCAATGGGGAGCTTTCGGATTTCAAATGGCTGGACTCGCGTCCGCGAGACGCGAAAATTTACCTGGAGGATCTCCCCGGAGAGGTTTGTTATGCAGCCATCGAAGACCAACGCTGGTCCGTGACTGCATTGGATGCCGACGGTAACCAACTGCCGGCGCCGGATACCGAGTCTCTGATCCAACTGAAGGATCGGCAACCCTTTCGATCTCTGATTGCGATTTCCTACGTCTTTGGAACCGAATGGCGGGGACGAGTTTTTGTGTTTGAACCCTCGTGGCGGGGGGACACGCAAGAAGAGCTGCGTTTTCTGCTGGATTTGCTTCGCCAGGTGGGACCGGCGGTTTACAACGTTTATCTGCTGCACCGGTTACGGCGCCGGGCGGGGGCGGCAGAGCGCGCCCGCTTCGCCAGGGAATTACACGATGGGGCGGTGCAGTCGCTGATCGCGGTAGAGATGCAGGTGGATGTGCTCAAGCGGCAGGCCGAGAACACTCCGGAAGTGGTGAGCAGCGAATTGGGCCGAATTCAAGGGCTGCTGCGCGAAGAAGTCTTAAAGCTGCGCGAACTGATGCAGCAGATGAAGTCCATCGATGTGGATTCGCGAAGATTCTTGAGTGTCGTGACCGACGCGGTAGAGCGGTTTGAAAGGGAGACAGGAATTTCCGCCCGCTTTGTGACCGACATCGAGAAACTGGAAATGCCGGATAAGATTTGCCGGGAGCTGCTGCGGATCGTGCAGGAGGCCCTGGTGAATATCCGCAAGCACAGCGGGGCCCGTCATGCTCTGGTGCGGCTGAGTTCCAACCCCACTCATTGGACCCTAACGATTGAGGATGACGGGAAAGGCTTTAGCTTTTCCGGGCGGTTCTCACAGGAGGAGTTAGACCAGATGGGTAAGGGTCCGCTGATTATTAAAGAGCGGTCGCGTTTAATTGGTGCCGCACTCACTGTAGAATCAAATCCCGGCGCAGGAACGCGCCTGGAAGTTAAGGTTCCGAAGGGTGGAGAAGTTTCTGATGAACTTTAAGAAGCCACAGCCTATTCGACTTGTGATTGCCGACGACCATCCGATATTTCGCGATGGGCTACGCCGGCTGCTGGAAGCAGAACCAAATTTGAAAGTGATTGGCGAGGCCTCGGACGGCGCGGAGGCGGTGAAAATGGTGCGGCAGTTAAAGCCCGACATCCTGTTGCTGGATCTGGCGATGCCGAAGCATCCGGGTCTCGAAGCCTTGCGGGATCTAGGGAGCGGAGCGAATTCAACGCCCGTTCGGGTAATTCTGCTGACGGCGGCGGCGGAAAAAAGTCAGATTGTGGAGGCATTGCAATTAGGGGCTCGGGGCGTGGTGCTGAAAGACTCCGCCACACAACTGCTGCTGAAAGCGATCCAGACCGTCATGTCCGGTGAGTACTGGGTCGGGCGGGAGAGCGTCTCCAACCTGGTGCAATATTTGCAAACGCTGGTTCAGTCGTCCAGCGACGAAGCGCGGCAGAAAAAATTTGGGCTCACACCGCGCGAGCTGGAGATTGTGTCGGCGGTGGTAGCTGGGTATTCCAATAAGGAGATCGCGGAATACTTCAAAATCAGCGAAGACACAGTCAAACACCATCTGAGCAACATTTTCGACAAATTGGGCGTATCGACCCGTCTGGAGTTAGCCCTATTTGCGGTAAATCAATCACTACCACTGAAAAGCATTGTGTGAGAAGGACTTAGAAAGACGTCCAACTGGCCCGTGGGGGGATAGCACTTATGGGCCATTGGCGCGCAGTGTCGCGAAACCTATCATTTATGTCAAGACCAGCCTCGGGACACGAACTGATCCGGTCGAAAGGGTTTGAAGGGAAGATCAATTTTCCCCCAGTAAGAGGAATTGATACGCAAGACTTTTAAGGAGACGGAGCCCGTGGCAAGAATCCTACAAAACGTTTGGAATAATTTTTACAAGGATGAGAGTGGCCAGGATATCGCGGAATACGCCGTGATGCTGGCGGTGATTCTTGTGATCGTGGTCGGCACCATTCGGCTCATCGGCTCGAACGCTAACAACGTGTTCTCGCAGGTTGGCAGCTCCATCCAATAATCGCTAAGCGGTCAGCTTGATCTCTTCTCATGACGCGCCACCCGGCGCGTCACTCGGCTTTCGGCCGAACCTCAAGACACTTGCGTGATCGGATCTATGCGCCTTACTTCGTGGCCGGCGCGGTCTGTGCAACCTTCTCGCTACCGGGCGTCGACAATCTTGTGAGGTACGGGAAGAACGGCGTGATCTCGAACGGTATCTTCTCGCGAGCCGAGGCCAGAGCCACCGGTTTTGCTTTGGCCAATTCGACCTGATCAGTCCAGGGATCCAGCTTAATGCGTCCGCCCAGAGGAAGCGCTGCAATCTGATCGGTGCGTTGCGGGTCCAGTTCGGGAGCGGAAGCCAACAGGACCGACATGCGAATGCTCTTGTCGCTTGCCAAACTGTTGCCCAGGTGCGGACGAATCAGGTTGGGCAATTCCGGCGCGCTTTGCTGCAACGCCTTCAGAAAAAGCCCCGCGGTCCCCAACTTGTCTTTGTAAGGAGAGTTTTTCAGCAATTCCAAAGCCTTGGCATCGGCGGCTGCTTCGTCACTGGGGCGGCGTTTGAAATCCAGACGTTGAAAGGAATCTTCGTCGGGGAAAAACATGCGGTCGTTAAATGCCAGCTTAGTATCGAGATTGTGCCCCAGAATAATGTGACTGACTTCATGGGCCAAGACCATCGCCAGAGAAGCTTCGTCGGGAAGCACATCCAGCAAGCCACGGCTCACAACAATGGTGTGCCCAATGGTGAACGACTCTAAAGGAGAAGTGAGCAGAACGCGGCAGCGGACGTCGGACTGCAGATCAATATTATTGGTCAACAAGAGATTGTTAACCACGGTCAGCAGGATCTTATCTACATCACCCGGAGGAGCCAGCAAGCCGATTTTCTGGAGGCGCTCGGTGGCATTGTCTTCCGCCTGACGTTCCCACATTCGCTCGGCGACCACCGGATTCGCATCCGCAGCGGCATCGCTCTGATCCTTTACCGACTGAGGAGAGTCCACCAGGATTTGGGTAAACTCCTCATTCTTATTCAGACCTTTTAAGTCGTATCCCCAAAGACGAGTCTGCGCCCGGAAGCGCAAAGGGTGGCCGAAAGACGTCTTCAGGTCTGACTCTTCGCTATAAATGTAAGCGGGCAACCAAGTGCCCGCGCGCATGTTCAGGCGCCAACTATCGAAGTGGAGGTAATAGCTGCTCTTAGGGTGAGGGTAGTAAGTCCCGTTAAAGCGAACAATGTTGTACTCCTGATCTTCCACCCAGATCCGACCCAGGAACCGTCCCGGTGGCGCATTTTCCCGCGGCTGAACGTCGATGACCAGGCAGCGCACTTCTCCCAGAAACTCGCGGCGCACAAAAGTGAAGTTGTAATACTTCCTTTGGAAATCGGTATCGAGCACGACCATCTGGGCAAAACCAAGAGGAAGGAAGTGCAAGGCGTAGAGGCCGGTGAGCCGATTCATCATCCGGTGTCCGAACCCCGGCAGGCCTATGAACGAGGTGTCTTCAGGGCCATCGCTCATATCGAGACGCCCAAGAAAGTACTCGTCTTTGTCCGGGGTGACTTTGCCATCGCCCTCGATCTTGAGATCCTGAAGATAGGTCTCGACCATGGGACGCAGGTGCCGCATTTGTGCCAGGAAGAGATGCTCCTTCTGGATCACGCGATCCATCACGTCATTGAAAGACGCGGGAGGGGGCGGGGAGAAGGTTGCTCCATTTTGTCCGGCGGCATCGCTAGTGGTGACTGGAGATGAGGGAGACGCGGGGTCCTGAGAAAGTGCAGGCAGAGACGCCGCCAGCATCAACCACAAGGAAAACAAACCTACCTGGAAAATACGCATAAAAACCTTCGAGGGGGATCAAGTTACGCCAGTTGAAAAATAATATGCAAGACCACGGTGGAATCGGCTGGTTGGCCGTTTCTCGTCGCCGGCCTGAAGCGAATCTGTTCTGCTGCCTTCACGGCGTTGTCGTCCAGGCCGTGGCCCAGTCCGCGCACAACCCGCTTTACCCGCAAATTACCGGACGCCTCCAAAACCACTTCCAAGAGAACCTCGCCTTCAATCCGCAGTTTGCGAGCCTCTTGAGTATAGTCCGGTGTCGGCTTGGAAACGATTTCTGCCGGCACCGCCGAACCATCCGCGGATTCTGCGGAATGAGAGTGAACGGTTGGGGGCGCGGGAACATCGGCGTCACCGAAGCCACTTTGTTGAACCGCGCTATGCGTCGAATTGTGCGGGCGGTTGTCGCCGATGGCGGTGCCAGCGCCAAAACCCGCGCTTGCCACAACGCCGGGCGTACCTTTCGTACCACCGCTACCGTTGCCATACCCTCCGCCGGAGGGCAGATCAAACGATCCCGCCGCGGCGATGTTGACGGCCTTTCCCGGATTGGCCTTGGCGGGAATTCCGTTGGGATCGCCGAAGCCTCCAGTTTGCACTTGGGATGGGGCGAGCGCGACAGTGGGTGCGGCGGAACTGCCGGTGGAGAAAGTGTTCACGGCCACAACCTTAGGAATTACCGGAGCCGCGCTCGGAGGCAGCGGGTCAGATTTTTTCGCCGCGATATTGACCGCGGGAGCGGGAGCATCCTCCACCTTCACCCGTTTGGGCTGTGGAGGAAGGCGCATGGCATTCGCCGGCGGATCAAGGTTCGCGACGAGGACGGGCTTTGGCAACTCCCGTAAAGGCTGAGGCTGATGATTCACCGGCACCGGAGTGCTAACCAACTGAACCGAACGGAAAGTGTGCTCCGGTGCAGCGAGAATTGCGGGATGCAGCAGGCGTAACCACAGTAGAAAAGCGATGAGACAGGCCTGCGCTCCTGTGCTGAAAACGAATTCCGTCCAAGGAGTTCTCGTCTTCGGAAGCAAAGAGAACAGAGTCTCTTGCGATGCAGAATTTCCCATGACCGCGCCTACCCGACCAGTATTGGAACACCCTTTCGGGCTCGAAAGTCTCTGTGTTGCCGAAAAGGGTTAGCTCGGGGGAGCCAGAACCCAGACGCCCAAGTCTACCACCCCATTACGCCAAAACGTGCACGGCAAAGGCCGTTTTCGAAAAGAAATTGTAAGTGTAAGTATCTCAAAGCAAATCATTTTGGAAGCAGGTATCCGGGAGCGTACCCCGAGCCCTCGGGCGATTGAGAAAGATTTTACATCCTACCCGAGCGTTTTACCCACTCCAATAAGACCAACGTCATTGGACTCTAACGCGATTAACAGCGCACCACCTTAGGACTATCAATGCCCTTGGTCGCGTTGCGGGTGTCGACCACCAATTGGGCCTCGGCAACGATCTTACGAAAATCGTAGTCGGAGTGGTCGGTGACGATCACGATACAGTCGTATTGTCCGAGCTTCTCCAGTTCCGACCGCTTCATCTGCAAATCGTATTTGCGTCCTTTTCCGATGAAAGGGAAATAGGGGTCGTTGTAGCTGACCTCCGCTCCTTCCTTCTGCAAAAGCTCGATGATAGTGAGGGCGGGAGACTCGCGCAGATCATCGATGTCTTTCTTGTAGGCCACGCCCAGGATGAGCACGCGAGCTCCGTTCACTGATTTCTTATGCTGGTTCAGCGCTCCGCCGATGGAGGCGAGCACGTGATAGGGCATGTTGGTGTTGATCTCTCCCGCGAGTTCAATGAAGCGGGTGCGGAAGTCCCACTCCTTGGCTTTCCAGGAAAGGTAAAAAGGATCCACAGGGATGCAATGTCCACCCAACCCGGGTCCGGGATAGAAGGGATGAAAGCCAAAAGGCTTGGTGGACGCGGCTTCGATGACTTCCCAGATATCCAGCCCCATACGCAGGCAAAGCAGCTTCAGTTCATTGACCAGCGCGATATTGACGCAGCGATAGATATTTTCTAGCAGCTTGGTCATTTCGGCCGCGGCCGGCGAAGAGACCGGAACGGTGCGGTGGAAGATGGAGCCATAAAGGGCTCCGGCTAACTCGGATGCTTGCGGATTCACGCCTCCCACCACCTTGGGGATGTCGCGGCGCGCCACAGTGGTGTTGCCGGGATCCTCGCGCTCGGGAGAAAAAGCCACAAAGAATCCTTTTTGCGCCTCGGAATCGCCGCGTGCGGCCTTCAATCCGAGCTTGTTCTCTTTCTCGAGAATGGGCACCATCACCTCTTCGGTGGTGCCTGGGTAGGTTGTGCTCTCCAGAACTACCAACTGGCCCGGCTGCAGATGCGGTGCGATGGCATGCGTGGTATCGGTGATGAAGCTGAGGTCCGGTTCGTGGTATTGATTGAGCGGGGTGGGAACGCAAATGATAATTGCGTCCATTTCCTCGATATGCGCGTAGTCGGAGGTGGCGGAAAAGCCCTGGGCTTGGGCCGCCTGAATTTCTTCCGCGCTGATGCGGTAGATGTAAGACTTGCCCTGCGCCAGAGTATCGACCTTGCGCTGGTCGATATCGAAGCCGGTGACGGCAAACTTCTGTTCGGTAAACAGCAGGGCCAACGGCAGTCCCACATAGCCCAGCCCAATAATTCCAATGTGCGCCTGGCGCTGCTGGATCTTGTTTTTCGTTGAATCGACGGTGCGATCTGCGGCAGGGTGTTTGGTCATTGTTATGGCAGGAATCTCTAATTTTTTGGGATGGCAGTACCGATTCTAGCACGCAGCTGCAGCAGGACACAGTGATCGAGAGTGCTCATACTTGCAGCCGATTTTGATTCCGTGTCCAGAATTTGGACTTCATGAAAAGACCAACTGGCACCAAATACTCTTGGGTCGTAGCGCTCGCGCTGCTGGCAGTTTTGTCGGTCGGGCTGGCGATGAAAGCTGGCAGCTTCCTGATCGTGGACGCGCCGCGTTCCTCGGATGTGATCCTGGTGCTGGCGGGGGAAACAGACCGCCGTCCGCAGCGGGCGCTGCAGCTCCTTGCCCAGGGATATGGACGGCGCGTCGTGCTGGATGTGCCGGCCAATGCAAAGCTCTACGAATTCACGCAGGTTGACTTGGCTCAGAAGTACATCGCGGATCTGCCGCAGGCTGCGTCGCTCAGCATCTGTCCGATCGAGGGGCTGTCGACGAAAGAGGAATCCAAAGATGCCGAGAAATGCCTGCGTCGCGAAGGAGCAAAGAGCGTGCTGATTGTGACCTCAGACTTTCATACGCGCCGTGCCCTGGGAGTTTTTCGCCGGGAAATTCCTGGACATGAATATTCCGTGGCCGCGGCGCGGAACGACCGGGAATTCGGCGTCCGATGGTGGATCCATCGTCAATGGGCAAAGACATTTGTGGACGAATGGCTGCGGCTGATTTGGTGGAAAGCAATCGATCAGTGGCGCTGAATAATCAGTGGTCAGTGGTCAGTGGCCAGTCAGGCCCGAGGATTTTTTCTGACCACTAGCCGCTGGACACTGACCACTTCCTCTACACCCAAAAAGTTTTCCACCGCTAACACCGATTTCCAAGCACAAAAGTGATTGACTGCCAAGAACTTTGGGGGATAGGATGCGTTAGCAGTCACCACACTAGTTAATAGCGGAGCATGGGATGGGCATGTCAGCTTTCCGAAGGATGGTCAGTCGCGTGCCGCCGCTGGTTGTTCCTGCTGCGCTCAGGGTCGTCTCCGAAGGACGGAAGTGCTTGCGATGAGGAGGGCTCTATACTTGAAGATCCTGAGCTGCATGATGGCCGTGATTTTTCCGGCTGCGCTGTTTGCGGCGGACCAACATGCTGCCATGCTCTACAGCCATGGAACCGCAATGCTCAATGGCAACGGCATCGCAAGGTCGTCGGCTATCTTTTCCGGTGACTCGGTACAAACTGACGCGGACTCGGCTGCCAACATAAACGCTTCCGGCTCCATCGTCTTGATTCTGAATGACTCGCTAGTTCAGTACGAAGGCAGCACTGTCAAGTTGGAGCACGGAGGCGTAACCATATCGACCTCGAAATTATTGGCGACTCGTGCTGGCGATGTGACCGTATCACCTGCCGCTAGTGTTTGGACCGAGTTTGAAGTCAGAGACGTGGATGGTAGCGTCCAGATCGCGGCGCGAAAGGGTGACCTGACGATCGGCGATGGCACCGGTACCACCACACTGCCAGAAGGCCAGCAAACCACTCGAGAGGAATCACAGTCGCAGGACGATTCACAGTCGCAGAACGACAATAAGAATAAGAAAAAGAAGAAGAGAGCAGCAGAGGGAGCCGTTCCTGGCGCAGCTGGTGGGGGCCTCAACTCTCCTTGGGCAATCGGAATTGGCGGGGGCGCTATTCTCGGTGCGACAGCGTGGATCTTAGTCCAGAGCGAGCAACCGGCGAGCCCATCGAAGTAGCTCGATAAACCAAGTGGACCCATGAACTCCTAGAGCGAGTTCCTTGCGCGTCCCAATTACCGACATCATGACCAGATTTGCAATCTCGGCAAGTCGCGGTTGAGCCTCGTACCTGTAACGTCTCTTTCGTCAAGCCAGGCTTGCCAGGTCGATGGTTGCCAATCCGACCTCGCCAGGCTTGTCGCCGTTGGGTTTCCGCCCCCGCGAGCTTTTGGTGGTCAGTTGCTCCCTGATGCTGCCCGCCTTCCCGTCATGCGACCTGAAATTTCAACTTGTTCCCCGATTTCGGGCCCGCGCTTAGCCCCCTCGTCGGGGGCAGCCCCCAGGGCAGCCCCCTTAGGGTTACCCCCGCCGGTGGGCGACAATGGGCACCTCCCCGTCTTCCGGTTACCACGCAAGTCAATAGCTGCCATGATTTCTGCAAGTTATTCTTGTGTAAGCAGTTTGTACGGAGAAGGAGGAGTCTGTCTGCTTGAATGGCGCAAGCTCGTTTGCGGCCTGATGATCGTCATTTTGCCGACATCGCTGATGGCCCAGAATTCCGCTCGGGCGATGCTCCACAACGACGGAGGAGTGTGGCTGAATGGGAGTCCCGCACCCAATTCCTCTGCGATCTTTCTGAACGACCTGATGCAGACCCAGAAGGGCAGTTGGGCGAAAATCGACGCTGACGGGTCCACAGTCACGGTCCAACCTGAAACCATTGTGCAATTCGAGGGAGACGAACTCGTCCTCGACCATGGTGGCTTGCAAGTGAACACCTCCCGAGGACTGAAAGTGCGCGTGAACTGCATCACCGTCATTCCTCTTACGCAAGATTGGAATCGTTACGACGTCACCGATGTTGATGGGAGAGTGACGGTGGCGGCGCACCAGAATGATGACAAGATCCACTACCGAGTTTCGGCTACCCGGGTGTCGAAACAGGCCAGATCTTCGGACGTGACGGTACATCAAGGGGAGAAAGTAACACGCGAGGAACGATGTGGTGCGCCGGTTAGGCCCGCCGCGGGAGTCGACGCCACTATGGCCACGCTGAACACGACTTTGGCTAAGGGAATCGGGATCGCCGCGATCGGCATACTTGTTTGCTGGGCTTTATGTCGCGGGGACGAGCCCGTCAGCCCTTCCAAATAGCGCCTCGTTCGACCGAGCACTCCCATTTGCCAACCCCTCGCACTCGAGGTTCCGGACTGAGCTACAAGTCGGACTGCTAACTCTATGCCCACGTTTTCAGCGCCGCCAACGAACGCAACCAAAGCAGTCTGCAGAAATCTTGGAGGCCAAAATGTCGGTCAGATCTAATTCAAATAAGGGCCGTGTAGTTACAGGCATGTTGATAGGTCTGGCGGTATCGCTCATTTCGAGTCGTGCATTTGCGCAGAGCGACTCTGATCCCAAATGGGACTGGTTTGTTGGATATCTTGGATATCACTGGCTGCCCTCCCAGACCGTCCCGGCGCCTCCGATGGCCCCGGCTGCCACCTGTTCCGTGCAACCGAATGAAGTTATAGTGGGTGAACCCGTCACGGCAACCGTCGTGGTCAGCAACTTCAGTCCCAAGCACACGCTCACTTATGTCTGGAACCCCAGCAACGGAGGAGGTAAGGTCATCGGGAAAGACACGACCGCCCAGATCGAGACCACAAACGCCGCCCCCGGCATCTACACCGTCACCGCCCATGTAACCGACGCCAAAGAGAAGAAGAATAACCAGGCAAGCTGCTCGGCTAACTTCACGGTGAAGCCGCTGCCGCCGGAGAATCCACCCACTATGTCTATCTTGGCCAGCCCGATGAGCGTTCCGGCTGGTAAGACCGTGGATTTATCGGCCCACTGCACCAGCCCGGATGGCGTTCCAGTGACTATCTCTGCTTGGACGTCAATCGACGGAGCCGTTTCCGGCACTGGCGGTTCAGCCACACTTAGCACCGCTGGAGTGTCGCCGGGAACAATCGCCGTGAGCGCTACCTGCACCGACTCGCGTGGACTGAACGTTCAATCTTCGACCCAGGTCGTGGTGGAGAACCCGCCTCCACCTCCGCCAAAACCAGAGATCGAAGTGATGGAAGCTCGCCTCAGCCTGCACAGCATTTACTTCCCGACGGCTATGCCGCCGATCAGGAATCCCAATGCGGGGCTAGTTGTCAGTCAGCGGCAAACTCTTTTTGCGCTTGCAGCCGACTTCGAGAAGTATCTCGAAAGCAAGCCGGAGGCGCACTTGATCCTAGAGGGCTACGCCGACCCGCGGGGCGACGCTGAATACGATCAGAAGCTCTCCGAGCGTCGCGTCGAACGCGTCAAGAGTTTCCTGGTCCAACAGGGCGTTTCCGAGGCCAAAATCGATACCAAGGCGTTTGGCGCTCGACATACTCTGAGCGAAGCCGAAGTGAAGGACGCGGTCGAGAATAATCCTCAGCTCAGCCCAGAAGAGCGTCAAAGGGCGCTCAGAAACATGCGGACGATTGTGCTGTCAAGCGATCGCCGCGTGGATATCACGTTGAGCACGACTGGCCAATCGTCGGTCCGCCAATTCCCATTCAATGCCGAGGATGCTTTGACTCTGATCGGCGGCCGGGAAGGCAAAATGAAGAAGAAGACAGCCAAGCCAGCGCCCAAGGAGAGGACGAACAAGCGGTAACAGCGCACACGCAAGGCCCGGAAAACTCTCGCGTAGGATGCTTGTTCCGCCAGCTTTTTGCCGCTTTCAAATTCTCTACAGTTTCGAGGAGATGTTCGGCGGCGAGTTTCGCTGCTACGGAAAGCTATTGTCGATTGCGATTGGGAGAGCACGGCCCAACGGATCCTGGTCAGTTTGTTCGCGGTGGCAACGATCACACATCGCGGGCAGCTCTGCCTTTCAAGCTACTTATCTGCTTTCCCAGACTCGATCCTTCGCGTTTGACTGGACATCGCAGGCAAGATCTCGACAACTATCGTCCGTAGGGGCGTTGCAACCCTGTCCGCGACTTTCTGGAGAACTGGGGTTTGGTTAGACGTTCTTAAACATTGCCTCAACCCGCGCCAAGCCAGTGCCGCTTCTTCTTTTGAGTTACCGACGCAATCTGGTGTTAACTGCCAAACACGTTCTTGTTCAGGTACTCATTGCGAAACTTGCCCTGGGGGTCGTACTTCCTGCTGAGCTCAATAAAGTCAGGCATCTTCTTGTAAATACCTTTTAGCTCCGCCGGAGACGTGGTAAACAGCTTTCCCCAGTGCGGCCGCGCATGAAACGGGGCTAATTCCTTCTCAATCACGGGCAATAACTTGCTCACGGCGGGCCAGTCCTGCTTCCAGGTAAAGTGAATCGTAACGCAAGGTTGTTCATAGCAGGGACTTAACCACAGTTCGTCCGCGGCGATTGCCCGGATCTCGGTGATCATCAGGTGTGGACTCACTTGATCGCGCAGTCGCTCCATCGCCAGAATCGCTTCGACCGCATTCTGTCGCGGAACAAAGTATTCTGACTGCAGCTCTTTGCCGGCGCTGGGCGTAAAACCCATGCGAAAGTGCGGCAGTCGTTCGTACCAAGGACCGGGCACGCCCATCTGCTCGGTACAGTTTTCCGCCGACAGTTCTGCAATTGGGTGGAGATTGCGGGTCGCCAGCTTGGCTCCGAAAAACTCTGGAGTAGCGTGAAACGTCTGTCCTTCTTCGAGGCGGCTCTTGATCCAAACTTCGTTGATGCGCCGCTTTTGCCAGTCGGTAAACAAGCTCACGCTATACGCGCTGGATTCGATAGCATCAAAATGATCCTTCAACTCGGCGAGTGGCATGTTCTGGTAAACATACTGCCGCATCAGGTACGTGGGCTGAATATCAAGCGTGACCTTTGTGATCACACCCAACGCGCCCAACCCTACTACCGCCGCACGAAACGTACCACCATCGCGTTCGCGCGATAGATTCACTACGTCGCCGGAAGCAATCACCAGTTCCAGCCCAGACACCGCCGTGGCCAGATTTCCATTTTTCTCACCAGAGCCATGCGTTGCCGTACTGCACGCCCCCGCTACCGAAATATGGGGCAGCGAGGCCAGGTTATGTAGCGCAAACCCCTCGCGGTCGAGATACGGGCATAACTGGCCATACGTTATACCCGCACTCACCGTAACGGCATGCTTCGCCGGGTCGATTGCAATCACCTCGTTCATCGGCTTCAACGACAGAAAGCTGTCGTTACTGTCGGCAATGTTGTTGAAGCAATGACGCGTGCCCAGCACCTTCAGCCTGTTTTCTTTCCTGACATAGTCCCGCACTTGTTCGAGCGACGTGGCAGCGTACAAGCGGTCAGTACTGTACTCGAGATTCCCCGCCCAGTTTTTGAGTCTTTCCCCTCCCGCCCAGACCAACAGGCGCGATACGGCCGGGATCGCCATGGCAGCAGCGAAGAGCTTGATAAAGGTTCTTTTATTCATAGGTAAAATCCATGGGCTTCATCTCAAGCAATCCCCAGCTTCTTCTGCACACCAGGCCGAAGATAGCCCACAGAGCAATGAGGATGCCCCTCAATATGCTGATTATTTGATCCAGCGACCTAGCAAGATCGGCGTTCTGCTTTTCATCCATTGGCCACCTGTGCCGTGCGATTATACGCGCCGCCTAGAGTGCAATCATCCCTGCCAGCACGGTTGGCTTAAGATGTCTCTTAAGACAGCGCATATATGTTGCACATCGGTTTGCGTCAGTTTGTTAAAGAACGGTAATGCGAGCGTGCGTGCTGACACGGACTCGGTTACCGGAAGAAAACATGAATTTCGCCACGCCCCATAACTGGGCTGCATGTGGATGGGGGCGAAATAGCGTCCGCAACCTATTTCAGCCGAAGCAAAATGCTTTAGCACCGCATCGCGCTGGATTCTGGTAAACCCTTCACGGAGGCGGACAACATACACAAACCAGCTGATGCGACCCTGCGGGACAGTCGCTGGAGGAAGCACGACATCTGTGCAGTTGCCGAGCAGTTGGTGGTAGGTGCGCGCGACCGTCTCGCGTGCGGTCAGCATGCTCTCGATTCGCTTCATTTGTGCGCAACCTAATGCGCACTGCATTTCAGAGAGGCGGTAGTTGAAACCGAGCTCACTGTGCTGGAACCAGTCATCGGTTTCATAGCGTCCCTGATTTCGCAACGCCCGGATCTTCCTCGCCACTCCGGGATCACGGGTGACAATCATTCCACCTTCACCAGAAGTGATTTGCTTGTTGGGGTAGAAAGCAAAAACTCCGGCATCTCCCAATCCGCCAACTTTCTGGCCCTGAAATTCCGCTCCAATTGCTTCGCATGCATCTTCAATGAGTAGCAAACCATGGCGGCGCGCCATGGTGAGAAGGGCGTCCATGTCCGCTGGGTATCCGAAGGTGTGAACGACAACGATTGCTCTGGTTTTGTTCGTGATCGCCGCTTCAGCCCGCTCTGGATCCATGTTGAGAGTGACGGGATCAATATCAACAAAGACCGGATTTGCTCCCACGTAGCGAATCGCATTGGCTGCAGCGACGAAGGTGAACGACGGCACAAGCACTTCGTCCCCCGGTCGTATACCGAAAGCAATCATGCAAAGGTGTAGGCCTGCAGTTCCGGAGCTTATGCCAATGGCGTAGGGAGAACCCGTGTAAATGGCAATGGCCTGCTCGAATTCTTCGAGCTTTGGGCCAAGGCTCAAACGCGAACCGCGCAGCACTTCCACCACAGCTTCTATTTCTGCTAGAGATATGTCAGGGGCAGAGAGCGGAATCTTCATGGGGATCATTCCGGGTTGAATGAACGTTTCCGCAGCAGATCTGGCTCTAGGGCCACGGAAGTCAATACCTCTAGGATCCTCTCGGCCGCATGTCCGTCCCCATAGGGATTCGTCATGCCCTCCAGAGAAGACCGAAAGCGGTTGCATCTAGCTTCCTCGATTTTCTCCAGAATGGACTGCTTGTCTGCTTCGGCATCGAGCACGTTCCTGGCGCGCTCCCTGCCATATTGCCGAAGGCCAACATTCACTGTCGGTAATCGTAGCGAAGCAGTTTCCATGATGCCGCTACTGGAGTTACCTACCATGAGGTCCACATTTGCCAGCAAACTCCAGTAAACCACCGCACCCAGGTTGACAAATATGCGCCCCTTAGCCCGCGCTCCCAAGAACCTGCGGCTTTGCTCAATCAGTGACCGACTCCCGGCATCGGCATTGGGATAACAAAACAGGATTTGTTCACTTCTCTCGCTAAGTGCTGCAAATAAGGCGGAGGCTTCATAGGTAGTATCGTGCGCGATGGTTACCGGGTGGTAAGCGACGATCAGGGAGGGTTTTGAGAGATCAAGCTGGAGCTGCATTTCCAGCTCATTCCGGGTGCACAATTTGCTGCGCCTAAGATGATCGAGCGATGGAGCGCCCGCGCGATGAACTCGCCAAGGCTCCTCTCCCATGGAAATGATGCGTTCCCGGGCCTTTTCGGTTGACGTGAAGTGAACATGGCTCATTTTCGTGACGGCATTCCGGACGGCGTCATCAATCGCGCCCTCACTGATTTCTCCACCCTCGATGTGGGCAATCGGTATGCGCAGGGCTAGCGCGACACTGGCGGGAGCAAGTATTTCGTAGCGGTCAGCGATCAGAAGCAGAATGTCGGGGCGCATGCGTCCAAGCAGATCCGCGAGCGAAAGCACCCCAATGCCGATGCTCTTTGCCATGCCGATATCGGTATCCGAGCTGAGGAGGGTTTCGACAGAAGCAGCAATCGCAATGCCGTCCTTCTGAATCTCCTGCGCACTCATACCGAACTCCGGAGACAGATGCGAGCCCATGACAATCAGCTTAAGATCAACATCTGGATGGGCTGCCAGTTCGCGCAGGGGCCAGTAGAGATGACTGTAGTCTGCCCGTGAAGTCGTAATCACAGCAATGGTCCGCTTCTGATTCATTTCCTGAGCTCTATTTGGCGTCTATTTTCGATGAGCTGCTGCAGAACATGGGGCCAGGCCGATATTCTGGCACCGCTTTACAGATGCTCTCCAACAGCAGCCGCAAATCTCTCTGTCGAACACTCAGGGTTATCTGTTCCATGATCCCGTGCAAAGTTCTGACAGCCATTCTTTCCGGCTGCACTGTGGAGAAAAGGTCACTATCTTGAGCGAGGGCACTCTCATACGAGGATGAGAGGAGTTCCTCAATCTTGTCCCCTGGGCGTAGTCCGGTGAAGATAATCTCGATGCCCTGCTGCTCTCTAGCCGTTGCTGCGATGAGATAACGTGCAAGCTCTTCGACCGTTCTGGGCGGACCTAGGTCGGGAATCAAAATTCCTGCTTCGTATTCCGGCGACAATGCCGTCATAAGAAGAGTAACCGCATGGTCGAGGGTTAGAAAGAAACGGCGGGCGTTTGGATGTGTGACGGTGACCGGCCCGCCTTCCATAATCTGTTTCAGAAAGATTGGACCCACACTGCCACTCGAACCAAGCACGTTACCCAGCCGCACTGCTTTTCGTTCCAAAGCTTTCTCTGGATGCGCAAACAAAACTAGCTCAGCCAGACGCTTTGTGGCGCCCATGATGCTTACCGGCAAGACAGCCTTGTCTGTCGACACCAAGACAAATTGGGCGGCGCCGTACTCTGAGGCTGCTTGCAACACAGCATACGTGCCGAGAACATTGGTGCCTGCTGCTGCCAGCGGATTCAGCTCCATCAATGGAACATGCTTGCATGCAGCAGCATGAAGGATGATTTGCGGGCGGTAGTGTGCGAAGAGTTCAGAAAGCAAAACCGAATCACAGACGCTGCCCAGAACCAGTACGTGTGTTACTTTCGCTGATAAGTCGAAGGATTGTTCAAGAGCATGCAAGCTATGTTCGTTGCTATCAAGAAGAACCAAGGCCTCCGGGTTGCATGCGGTTGCGAAGCGAGCAAGTGCCGAGCCGATAGAACCACCGGCACCCGTGATCAACAGGGTCTTCCCGGAAATGTATTCCTTTAATGACGGAGATGAGGGCACGCAGCGCGAGTTGCCGGCAAATCCTGCCCAAATGCTCTCACCGTCCTGCGTGTTGTCCTTCATTGCTGTAACCCTTGACTATAAACGCGGCCGCTTGAACCATTCACGGGGGACACATCGTTCGAGCGGATCATCTTCATAGTCCGGATCATATCAAGGTAGTTGTTTGTGGCCCCAACGGTGACCTTCGTAATTGGAAGGGCAGCACATCGAGGGTTAACATCCACTTGAGTGGGTTACTCGCGTGTTGTCCACACCTCTTATTAATACTCGCCGTTGGGAGCGACACCACGTCGATCTCCCGGTTCGCATCGTCGCCCTTAATGGACTCTTAACGAGTGCGGTTCCTGGCCGCGGCACCGAAATAAGCATGAGTGGTATGGCCGTTCACTCTAGGCTTTCTTCTAAACCAGGCGACAAAATGCAGGTTCAGTTTCAAACCAATCCCTCAGGCGTCACAGCCGTAGTTCGCAATCGTAAGGGCGATTGTTTCGGGTTGGAGTTCCTCCCCCAACTGTCCTCGGGCGATCGAACACTGAATCAGTCGAAGTTCGTCTGTAACCCGGCTGGGGGCAGCACGCCAGAATCACAACAATTAGCGCGCCACTTATGTAACCCGGAGGCTCTATTGGCAGGCCTGCATCGAAAACAGCTAGAGATAAAACGGGTGCAGAGGGAGATCGAGGCACTCAACCTCGCAATTCTCTTGCTCGCTGAGGATGAAAAGAAAAATCCCGAATCCTCTCTGCCGCGTCGCCCCGAATTGGAAATAAGGCCATGGCCATCACGGTGCTAAGTGGCTTTGATGATGTGGCAACGGCCCACGGTCCAGCGAGGTATTGGAGTTCGCGAACGTTGGTGGCAAGAGCGAGGAAGAAAATATCGTATTCCGATCCTTCCTTAGCAGTCAATTTTAGAGCGTGATGCTCGCACAGATCGGCGCGGCCCGCCAGCTTCTATTTCGGCAGCAAGACGGCTGCGATCTTCGACAAGTGAGGTCCATGATGAAATTTCTCGCGGTGCTCTTGCTCTGCTGCGGCTTGGCGGCGGCACAAAAACCGTTGCCCTTGACGGTCACTCCGCCAAGCGGGACGGTGCCATTGACCGTGGAGTTTGTCACGACCTGCCCGACGTGCGTTGTCTATGTGTGGGATTTTGGGGATGACGGCACTGCTGGCGGCGGACCGAACCAAGCGCACGTTTATGAAACTGCGGGGACGTACTATGTGATGGTGGCGGCCTCCGATGGAAAAGGAAACACCTACACAGCCACGCCAATCATTCAGGTGAAGCCCGCGACGATCATCTGCGGCCTCCGTCCCGGCACCAGCAAACCGATCGCATCCTGCGCGTCTGGCGCCGGTAACACACCTTGCCAGCAGCCGGACGGCAGCTTCGTTGCGACGGCGGGGCAAAAGATTCAGTTCGGGGTTTTGGGCAGCGATGGCCGCTGCACGGTGCAGAAATGAGCGCGTTCGAGGAAATTCTGAGGAATTAGCGGCCATTTCAGAAGAACTCAAGTGTCTACTGTCGCGGGACGGGCAATACTTGGATGGTGGATGTTTTCTAGAAAGAAGCGAAATCACTCCCACGACCCCATCGTCGTAACACTCAGACAGTTGTCGCAAAATCGATTTCACGCCAGCGATTGTCGTGACTTCAGTTTCGTATTGTCTCCCGACACCAGCGTTAGGATCAGTGCTCTGGCCGCTGAAGGCGGAGTGAGCGATGTCGAACTCGGTGAATACTGCTTTTCCCTTCGATTGGGGAACATCTTCGCCATTAAAGATGGACGTAAGAGCCGACGAACCGCTCGATGCCGCCTCAAATTGCCTGAAGATCTGGTGAACGAAGAGGCTAGTACTCCGTTTTTACACGGTTCGTACTGCGTAGCGGGGGGGGTACTAGCACGGAACACTCCTACTCGCAAAAAGGGGACAATTCCTGGTTCATTTCTTACACTGTAAACATGCAAGGCCCTCTCTCAGAGCTTCAGGTGTTTGAGGCTCTATCCGCCTCCGTAATACGACACCGCCATGTCCGGAGTCGCGGCATGCAGGCGCATAGACAATGAACGCTTTTAAAACTACGCAGCGTCAGAACGCGGCCTTTCTTGCAAGATTTGCGGCGCTGCTGCTGACCGCGTTCGGGCTGGCGATTAGCTTTACCGCATTGGCGTTCGGACAGGGCTTCGCGAGGCCGGATGGTTCGGTTCCCGTGCCGATGGATTGGAGCTCAAAGCACGTTGTCTTCACCGCGGGCTTCACCCCGGAGCAGGCGGCGAAGATGTGGAACGAGCCGCGGGCCTACGCAGAGTGGCTTCTGCATGGGAATGAGCCGCCAGGTTCAGGCCTGGTGCGCCGCCACCGGCGGCGGCCGCGGAGAAGACATTCAAGGGCCGGCATGAGAAGGGATTGGGCCGTTTCGCTGGGCGCTGGCGGCGTCGCTCAAGGTATGTCGCCCGCCAAGTACTCCTTCGACGTGAACGCGGCGCCGAGCTGCAGCTCCGATTTCGTAGTATTCCCCATCAACGCGTCGACCGGGAACACGCGCGCCAATGTTGCCGGCACCTTCAGCGCCGAACCGGCAGCTGGCAACACTACGACCATCACCGTAACTCCGACCGGTGGAACCGCGTTCACTCTCACCTTAATCTCATCGGCCAGCTCGAACACAGGGCTAAACTTCGAAGTGTCCAGCACGGTTGCCACCAACGCGGCCAATCTGGCGACGGCGATCAATCGTAACCTCAGTAGCACCGCTCTCGACCGTATTGTGGCGGTTGCGTCGGGAGATACGGTTACTGTATACGCGCTCACACCAGGGTCCGGCGTGACGCTGACTGACGCCAACACGCTGAACCCCCAGTTCAGCTGGGGCACCGTCACTGCCGGGACGAGTGGCGCCCAAGCCAACATCGTCGCCTTCAATCAGCTCTACAGCGGGTCCGGGACGTCGCTGTGTAATCTCTCGAATCCGGAATTCATCTTTTCCT
>Ga0182015_10001390_pt1 | contig 32036 bp, 30 predicted proteins | sample 712P3MmetaG_FD_120478 | JGI IMG/M metagenome (GOLD analysis project Ga0182015, IMG submission 120478) | Permafrost microbial communities from Stordalen Mire, Sweden - 712P3M metaG | ecosystem: Environmental > Terrestrial > Soil > Wetlands > Permafrost | place: Sweden: Stordalen | collected... | reverse complement strand
GCGGGCTGGATTCACGACGCCCAGGCGATGAAGCGCCTCCATGGCCACGGCGACTACGCGCAGGGCTTCCCGCGGCTCATGAAATTCCCAGCGAGTGATCGCGATCATCCCTTCCGGCCGGAGATGATCGAAATATTCCCGGAAGGCCTCGACTGTATAAAGGTTGTTTTCGCTGAGCGCAAAAGCTCCCGCGGCGGTGGAAGCCCAGGTATCCACCAGCGTCATCTGCACCACATCGAACTGCTCGGGTGTGGAGCGCAGGTAAGACCGGCCGTCGGTTACGTTCATGTGCACGTCCGGACGCTGATAGAGGTGCCGGGAGTAAGCGGCGTATCGCCCGCGCATGACACTGTTCGCGATGATGGGGTTAATCTCAATCCCGGTCACGCTCGGGCTGCCGGTGGCCAGCGCTCGCAGCACGTCAATCCCGCCGCCTGGACCGATGATGGCAAACTCTCCTCGCGGTCGCAGCACATTCGCCAACGCGGGAGCCGTGGACATGAGAATGTCTTCCCAGGGCGTACCGTGCACCTGCTCCGGCTCGACATTCATGATGTAGGTGGAAGCGTCCGCGTCGATGACAATGGTCTTATTTTGACCCTGACGATCGACTTCCACGCGCGACAGCGCGTTCCAGCGGGCAAACTCCACCCATGCCGGATCACGGAAAAATCCCTTGGCATAGACCACATCGATCAGCCGATCCGAATGGTTTCCGGCAATAAGAATCAGGAACGCCGCCAGGAACAAACCCGCAACCCGGCGCTCGATCTTCGAAGTAGCCCATACCCCGGCGGCCACCGCCAGTGCGACGCTGGAAACGAGAATCGTATTCGGCCCACCAATCCAGTTAAGAAGCGGTACCACCGCGAGACACGCCAGAGCACCGCCGCCCAGATCAGCACCGTAAAGCAGAGGAATCCGCCGCGTCTCCCGCGCAAATACCACCGAAAACAAAACTCCAGTAAGGAAAAAAGGAATGGCCGCGGCGAGATACAAAACCGTCAGCCGCAAAAAGTTTGTTCCAGAGAGCTGGAGCGATACAGGAACGTGCAGCACGATCTCGAGCACGAAGAGAATCGTCAGCGAATTGAGCCGGCAGAGGCGCGCGGCCAAAGTCCGAGTTTCGTATTCTCCAAGGCGGGGTTTGAACATGTACGCGAAGACTCCGCCGGCACCCAGACCCAGCAAAGCAATTGAAATGGCGAGGAAGGCGAAGTGATAAAAAAGCACGACGGAAAATACTCGCGTCAGCGCCAGTTCCAGCAACAGCGCGGCGAAACTGGTCAGTCCAAGGCCGGCCAGCAAAGTTCGCTGGGACACTTCTGCGGATGAAGACACAGCGGGAGCCTGAATCGTCGCAGACATAAAGGGTAGGGGACGGACAAGTCTAGCAGAACATCTGGCCGATGAATCCGCTTGCGGCCTAGCTTTCGAGAATGACTTGCGCGATGGCCTGCCCTTCGGTATGGGAAAGCGAGAGGGCGGCGTTCCTCACGCCCAGCTGGGCGGCAAATTCAGCGGCTCTGCCGTGAAAAGAAAGGCTTGGCCGCCCGCCCGGCATCCGCACAACTTCGCAATCGCGCCAGCGCACGCCCTGGTTCCATCCCGTTCCCAGAGCCTTCATGGCCGCTTCCTTGGCGGCGAAGCGGGCGGCGTAACGCTCCGCGCGATTTGCCTTCGAGTCGCAATACTGGATTTCGCCCGCGGTATAAACGCGCTGCAGAAAGCGATCGCCAAACCGTTCGATCGACCGCCGTATACGCGGAACTTCAGCGATATCAATCCCCGTCCCCACGATCATATTTTCACCGCATTCGTTCCACCAGAGCTTCTCGAAGTTCTTTAACGCCCTCCGCCACGCTCCTTGCGGTGGTGTCGATCACGATATGCTCCCGGCTCCAAGGCTCATATTCCCGGGCGGCAACTTCTTCCCCTGTCGGAAGCCGGAGGCCGATGATGTCGCCCGGCCGTGCTTCCAATCTCTCGCGATGCGCTTGCGCATCAGAACACGTAACCTCAACTTCAACGGCGCCCACCCCCGCCCGAGTTGCGACGCCAACCCAGGCATCGCGGGTGAGTTGCAGGGGATTCACGCAGTCTGCAATCACAGTTCGACCCAGAAGAAGATTATCTTCGGCAACCGCGTAGCCGACCCGATACCCCGTATCATTGAGCTGCTTCACTCCGAGGCGGCAATCGCGAATGGCTTGTTCCATGGTGTCGATACGCAGATAAACTGCGCCCAGCTGACGTGCCAGCTCTCTGGCGATCGTTGTCTTTCCTACTCCCGGTAGCCCGCCAAAAACAATGAGCATAGTGAGCAGCCTACCTGTTGCTTTTGTTTCGGAATCAACGATGCGTTGTCCGCATCGACGTTACAGCAACCGGTCGCCGCGGTAAATGAGCTCGCCATCCAGCAGTCGTGCTTCCTTCGTCAGGCGATGCGCCTTCACCGGGCTGGGCCCATCGATATGCATCACTTCATGTCCATGAGCCACGAGCCAGTCGGAGACCAGCATGCGGTGGCAGCGGAAGTATACGCGCTCGGCGCACATATAAGCGGTGCGCAAAGCGTCGGCGAACGCGATCAGTTCTTTCATCGCGTTTCTAAACTCCGCAGTCAGCATGTAATCGGCATAATTGCGAAAGGCGGCATTGCGAAGAGCAAGGTTCGGTGAGTCTTCGCGAATTTTCTTGCGATAGCCACCCAGGGCCGGCATCCAGAGGTAACGAATATCGACCTCCGCCAAACTCTTCTCCAGAGATTCGCGCTTAAACTGAGGAAGCCGGCGCGACATCGGGAACGCGCGAATATCCACCAGCGTTTGAATCGAGTGGGCGTGAAGCGTCTCGAGCAGGTCTTCGAGCGATCGAGTCGAATGTCCGACAGTGAAGAGGAGAGCCAATAGCCTTTCGATGCGAAATGATCAGGAAGCGATGCGATTCAAAGCAGCCGCCACTGCTGCATCCTGCTCCGGAAATACCGTCCGCAAATCCAGCAACACGCGGCCTTCGTCAACGCGGCCGATAATGGGCACTTCCGATCCGCGCAAGCGGGCAGTCACCTCATCCGCACTCAGATCTTCGCAGGTTAGCGCCAAAAGGCGAGTGGGCAGAGCCGAGGATGGTGCAGCGCCCCCGCCGAGCAGGGATTCCCCATCTACAACTTCAATCTTCAACTTGTAGCCGGCAATACGCGCTGCGAGCGCCTCAGCCCGGCCGCCAATTTCCTCTTTCGACAGCTGGATCATGCGTAGCGCAGGAATTGCATCGTAATCGTGCCGCGCGTAGGCAAGCAGAGTGGCTTCCAGCGCCGCATAAATCAACTTGTCCACCCGCAACGCTCGAAACAGCGAGTTCGACCGCATGCGCGCGACTAACTCCGCAGTGCCGCTGATCAACCCCGCCTGTGGACCACCCAGCAGTTTGTCGCCACTGTAGGTAACGATGTCAACGCCACGATGGAGACTGTCCAGCACGCCTGTTTCGCCGTCAATTCCGACCGCACGCAATTCGAACAGTCCTCCGCTGCCCAGGTCTTCCATCAGCGGAACACCCCGCTTCCGGCCCAGCGCCGCCAGCTCCGCCGTAGAAGCCTGCTCCGTGAAGCCGGAAATTTCAAAGTTCGAGCGATGCACGCGCAGCAAAAGCCTGGTCCGCTCCGTGATGGCACGTTCGTAGTCGGAAACCCGCGTGCGGTTTGTCGTGCCCACTTCGCGCAAGACGGCGCCCGACTTTGCCATCACATCCGGGATGCGGAACGAGCCGCCGATCTCCACCAGTTCTCCGCGGGAGACGATGACTTCCCCGCCCTCAGCCAGAGTGTTTAGCGCGAGCAGGACCGCGGCCGCGTTGTTGTTGACCACGATCGTCGAAACCGACGCGCCGCTCTTTGTCTTTGTCTTTGTCTCTGTCTCTTCGTTCAGCAGCCGCTGAAACAGCCGGTTCACATGCGCATCCCGTTTTCCACGAGCGCCAGCGTCAAGGTCGAACTCCAGATTGGAATAACCCGCGGCAGTCTCGCGGATGTGCCCGATGGCACGATCCGCCAAGGGAGCGCGGCCCAGGTTGGTATGCAGAATCACCCCGGTGGCATTGATCACGGGACGAAGAGAGTAGCGCAACGCACGCTGAAGTTGACTCTCGACCGCTTCCGGCAGACCGGAGAGCGCAAGGGCCAGCGCATCCCCCTCCAGCGATCCGCATGTGATTTCCTGCCGCAGGCGGGCGAGTACGGCGCGTAGCGCCTCTGCGACGAACTCATGGCCGTAGATGGCCGCCAGTGGGTTTACCGCAGCGCTGCGCATCACATCGTCGACCGATGGCAGCCTGCGAAAAAGCTCCGACAGCGCAGCATTTTTCACCGGAGGATTATCCCATGAAGTGGATGGGAAAAGAATGATTGCCGCATCAGGGTGTCATCCCGTCACAGGGTGTGCAGGTAGGCGAGCAAATCCTGTATGTCTTCCGGGGTAAGAGTCTGGCTATAGCCGGGCATGTCGGGACGGCCGTTGCGAATGATATCGCCGACGCGCTCGTCATTTGCGGGCAGTCCGCTGAGAGAGAGATATGGATGCTGAAATATTCCCTTCAGCCCGGGCCCCTTTTTGCCCTTCGTCGAATAAGGCCGGTGACAGCGGTCGCAGTAATTGTCATAAATTTTGCGCCCTGAAGATTGTTGCGGGTTAAGGCCCAGTTCGGAGTCTGATTTGCGCCGCTCGACTTCGCAACCCGCGAGCGCGGCCAATACAAGCAACGCGACGACGGCCACTCCAATCAAGCGGCAGCCTGTGCCGAACTTCCGATCGAGCCGTCGTTCCGTAACCCTAATCCTTATAATCGCCATTGGGTCATTATCGTGCGAATCGAAATCATCTGATCGAAGTAATTTGTCCCCACTCCCCACCGCCGCATCCGCGCCTCGTACAATGATAGAGCATTGCTACTTACATTTCCGCCACGCAACGCTGGCATGTTTCGCCTCTAGATTTTCATCTTTCGTTCAGGATCTGCCGCATGAGAGCTGTATTTCAATGGAGCCTTAACGCACGCTCGCTGGAACTCGGCAAACGCACGCTAATTATGGGCATTGTCAATGTGACCCCGGACTCTTTTTCTGACGGCGGTCAATACCTGGATTCTGAAGGCGCAACCGCCCACGCCCTGCGGCTAATCGACGAAGGAGCCGACATCATCGACATTGGAGGAGAGTCGACGCGCCCCGGCGCCAAGGTCGACGCTTCCCCTTCCGCGACGAAGAGCCTGGAGCAGGAGTCAGTGAACGAGAAACAGACTCCCGCCGGCTCACAACCTGCGAAAGTTGCCGTAACCGCAGAGGAGGAATTGCAGCGCGTGCTGCCGGTGATCACTCAGCTGAAAAGACAGCGGCCCGATACATTGATCTCCATCGATACTTACAAATCCGTTGTCGCACGCGCGGCCGTTGCCGCAGGAACCGAGATTGTCAACGATGTCAGCGGTCTGCGCTGGGACCGGCAAATGGCAAAGACAATCTCGGAGTTGAAATGTGGAGTTATCCTGATGCACATGCGCGGACGTCCCGAAGAGTGGCGCATCCTGCCGCCCCCGGGCGACATCGTTTTGCAGGTTAAGCGGGAACTCAGAGAATGGGTCGAAGCAGCCGTGGTAGCCGGGGTGCGCCGGGAAAAGATCGTGCTCGATCCTGGCTTTGGCTTCGGAAAGAGTTTCGAGCAGAACTATCCGCTGCTGGCTCGTTTTCATGAATTACAAACCCTCGGACTTCCACTCCTGGCGGGAACTTCACGAAAATCCTTCATCGGCCGCATGCTCGCGAAAAACGGAAAGGATGCTTCTCCGGCCGACCGGCTTTATGGAAATCTTGCGGCGCACACTGTCCTCATACTCAAGGGTGCGCACATCCTGCGAACGCACGATGTGAAGGCTGCCGTTGAGGCGGCTCGCGTGGCCGACACGATCCTCGCCGCTCGTTGATTTCTTCCCGACTGTCCGGGTGGGTCCGCGTTTTGATTCGCAAGAAAGCTTCGCTCCCCACTTTGCACATCGCGAAACCATCTGCACAGGGTGCTCCCGCTGGTTGCCATTCGAGGTTCTGCCCGACGGTGGTTCGAGCGCTGCATCTTCGGCCAGATTCGCCACATGTCAGGCAATTGTAATCACCCTTCAAGAGTCCCCCGGCGCCAGGTGACTTGGGTAACAAGAGCAGCGCTCCATCCCGACCGGCTTGACGGTCGAGTGTTATACCATCCAACTACAGACACGGGGGACTTCCGACGAGGGGTGCGGAGGTGCTTCATAAATCAATCCAGAATTACCCATTAACCGTTGCGGTTGAGAGAGTGTGTCACCCATATGTCCACGCCCACGAATCGTCTACCCAATGTGACGTCACCTTCAACGGGTGCAGCTGCGGCCACAGCCGCTGCTCCCATCTCGACGCCGGAGCTGCTGCTGGCCATGCTGAGAACTTCAGGGAAGATCAGCGATCTGTTCTTTTCCCCGGGAAAACCGCCGCTGGTGGAGATCAACGGAAGGTTGGCCCCGGCTGGTTCGCCGCGGGCCCTCACCAGTGAGGACACAAGGCGCATTGCAGGCGACTTCATTTCCAATAACCAACATGCGATGGACAACCTCAAGGAAGTTGGCTCGTGCGATGTGTCTTACAGTTTGCCGGGTTCGAGCCGGTTTCGCGTCAATATCTTCATGCAGCGTGGCACCCATGCCATCGTAATGCGCGTCATTCCCGGCAAGGTGCCGGATTTTGAGTCACTCGGATTGCCCCCGGAACTGACCAAGATTGTGGGCCTGCGCAATGGAATTGTGTTAGTCACGGGCCCGACCGGCTCGGGCAAATCGTCCACTTTGGCCGCGATCATCGACAAGATTAATAAAGAGCAGTCCTATCATGTCCTCACCATCGAGGATCCCATCGAGTTTCTGCACCATCACAAGAGCTGTATCGTTCATCAGCGAGAGTTGCACGGTGATACTCCCAGTTTTGCGCTGGCGTTGCGAGCGGCGCTGCGCCAGGCACCGAAGGTGATTCTCGTGGGAGAGATGAGGGACCGTGAAACGATCGAGATCGCCATGGAGGCCGCGGAGACCGGCCACCTGGTCCTTTCCACACTGCACACCATCGATGCCGCAAAGACGGTAGAAAGAATCGTCGGAGCTTTTCCGATGGCGGAACAGCACACTCTGAGAAACCGCCTGGCAAAGAGCTTCCAATACATCATTTCCCAAAGACTTATCCCCCGCAAGGATGGTACGGGCCGGGTGGCTGCCATCGAAATCTTGAAGTCGACACTGCGCACTCGCGAATACGTCGAAAAAGGCGAAGGAGATGGCAAGACCTTGCTCGACGCGATGCGCGTGGGCAGCCAGGATGGCATGCAGCACTTCGATGGCGAGATCGAGAGATTGATCCGCGAAGGCATCGTCTCTCTGGACACTGGATTGGCTTACGCCACGAACCCCGGCAATCTTCAGCTCGAGTTAGCGGACCTCGCACAGCCTGAGGTCGATCCTCTGCTGGAAACTGCACCTTAGCCGAAGCGAGCAAGCTGGCTGCAGCGGTACACAAGTTTATGCTCGTGCTTGTTTCGGTTGTACGGCGGGAGATTGAGCACGGATTAAGACGTCCTAGAACGCCTTGCCCGAATCGAGCAGAATGGTTACCGGCCCATCGTTCACCAATTCGACTTTCATCATTTCCTGGAATCGCCCGGTCTCGCAACGCAGTCCCATGACCTGAAGCTGTTTCACGAACAATTCGTAGAGTTCTCGTGCCTTCTCCGGTGGGGCCGCAGCGTCGAACGAGGGCCGCCTGCCGCGCCTAACATCGCCGTACAGGGTGAATTGAGAAACCGCCAGCGCGTTGCCGCCAATGTCCTGAACGCTTCGCTTCATTTTTCCCCGCTCGTCTTCAAACACGCGCAGGCCTGCAATTTTTTCCGCGAGGTAGACGGCGTCGGCTTCGAGGTCGTCCCGGCCGACCCCAAGCAAAATCAGCAGCCCCGGGCCAATTTCACCCGTAATCTCTCCGTTCACCGTGACTTTGGCGCGGCTGACCCGCTGCACGACGGCACGCATGTGGTTTGACCGTTACGAGCGGCCACGTTTAGGATGCAGAAGGTATATCACAGGCGCTGGCGTGGCAAACGCTTGCGTTCCTTTACAGCCATTTACCGGGACCATTACACTACACGGTCGCCTCTTTCCGTTGGCAATCGAGAGTAACGAACCCCGGCCCGAGAATGTGCCGGGCTGGCAAAAGAGAAGTAGGCGATTTTAGTTTGCTCTATCAGTGTTTCGTCTGTCAGTGTTTGGTCTATCAGTTTGCTCGATCTCATAGCAGTGATCTCTTGTTGAGTAATCTATTGGCGATCTTGGCTTTACGATCTTTGGACTTTGGCGATCCTGAGTCCAGACATCGAATTTAAAATCCAATTTAAGGTTAAACGAGGAGAAACATGGCAGCCGTTGACGAGAAAGTTAAGCAGATCATCGTGGAGCAATTGGGCGTGGACGAGGGCGAGGTCACTTCCAGCGCTTCGTTCGTGGACGACCTGGGCGCCGATTCACTAGATACGGTCGAACTGGTGATGGCTTTCGAAGAAGGCTTCGACATCGAGATTCCCGACGAAGACGCGGAAAAAATTCGAACCGTGCAGGATGCCATCGATTACATCTCCAAGCACGCGAAAGGCGGCAAGTAATTTGGGACGAGGTTTTCTAGATGATCTGGGCGCGAACTCGCTCTCCGATGTCGAACTCGTGATGGCCTTCGGCGTCGAAGTTCCCAACCAGGACGCCGAAAAAATCCGTAAGTTCCACACCGGGACTGACTACATCCGCAAGCACCGGAAAGGTGGGAGCTAGATTTGGGACGCAGGGTCGTAGTTACCGGCATCGGCCTGATCTGTGGCGTAGGCAATACCACCGGAGAGGTCTGGCAGGCCGTGCTTGCAGGCAAGAGCGGCGTGGCCCGCATCACGCAGTTCGATTCCAGCAAGTTTGCCTGTCAGATTGCTGCCGAAGTGAAGAACTTCGATCCGCTGAACTTCGTCGAAAAAAAAGAAGTCAAGAAAATGGGACGCTTCATTCATCTGGCGCTCGCCGCCGCCGATGAAGCGTTTAAGATGTCGGGGCTGCAAATCACCCCCGAAAATGCCGAGCGCGTCGGCGTGCACATCGGCTCCGGCATTGGTGGCTTCGACATTATCGAACGCGAACACGCGGCGCTTCTCGAAGGCGGTCCGCGCAAGATTTCCCCATTTTTCATTCCAGCGGCCATCGTTAATCTTGCGGCCGGCCATGTCTCCATGAGATTTGGCGCCAAGGGCCCCAACGAAGCTACTGCCACCGCCTGCACTACCAGTGCGCATTCCATTGGAGATTCGTTCCGCATCATTCAGCACAACGATGCCGACGTAATGATCGCCGGGGGGTCCGAAGCTGCAATCACGCCCATGGGCGTGGGCGGATTCGCCGCCATGCGCGCCCTTTCCACCCGCAACGACGATCCTGAGAAAGCGAGCCGCCCCTGGGACAAGGATCGCGATGGCTTTGTCATGGGCGAGGGCGCCGGGATTCTGATGCTCGAAGAACTCGAACACGCGAAGAAGCGCGGGGCAACCATCCTCGCGGAAGTCGCGGGCTATGGAATGTCCGGCGATGCCTTCCACATGACGCAGCCCGCTCCCGAGCATGAGGGCGGCTTCCGCGTGATGCGCAATGCGGTCCGCGACGCTGGCATCAGCCCCGACAAGGTCGATTACGTGAACGCCCATGGCACTTCCACCCCGATCGGCGACACACTGGAAGCGCACGCCATCCGCAATTTTTTTGGCGATCGTAAGATTCCTGTCAGCTCGACGAAGTCGATGACCGGCCACCTACTCGGCGGGGCTGGAGGCCTCGAAGCGGGCATTACCGTTCTCGCCCTTCACGATCAGATACTTCCTCCCACGATCAATCTTGTCAATCAGGATCCTGAAACCGACGCAATGGATTTCGTCCCCAACCACGCCCGCAAGGCCAAAGTCGAATACGCCATGTCAAATTCCTTCGGCTTCGGCGGCACCAACGGCGCGCTGCTGTTTCGCCGCTGGACCGACTAAAGGATAAAGCCCGCCCGCGCGGGTTCCGCAAACCTACTTCAGGCCGTCCACAATGTACAGGTCTGACGTGATCCGCGTGTAGGAATGCACGTAGCTCTTCAAATCGCGGGAGAAGATTGGCGGAGAGCCGTTGAACAGGCCGGTGGGATCGGCGGGTGTGACCGTCTTGAAGAGCTTGCGTTGGGAAATACCGACTCCAGTTTATATGATTGATTTGGCCACTGGAGGCGAGCAACACAGAATGCCGAGATTATACCCCTTTGAATTCCTGCGGTTGCATCGGATTCTTCTTCAAATCGCTGAGCTTTGAATGGCCTTCTGGCACTGGCCTTCCGTCGGCCTTTTCCAATCCAGCTCTCCCCAGTTCCTCCGTGGTAATGATACTTTTGTACCCGCCTGCCTGCCCCTTAGGTGTCTTTGCATTCCTTCCGGCGCACGCCAAAATTCACTTTAGTACTGGAATCTGGCCAAAAACATGCAAAAAACTTTTGGCACTGCCCTGGCACCCACGCCGTCCGGCAAAAAAGGGACGGCCAGAGTCGCTCTCGTCGACCTCAAGGAATCCTCCCGATATCTGCTCACGGAATGCTTCCGCCAGTTCGGCATCGAGACGGTACAGGTGTCTACGGGTGCGGCCGAACGCCTGCGTCAGGAAAAATTCGAAGCCTGCGTCCTTAATCTCGCACCCGGCGCAGATTCCGTGATGGAAGCCGCTCGCACCTCGGCCTCCAACAGCCGAATTGTTCTGTATGGTCTGGGCGGCAGCGCGCATGAGGCCATGCGCTATTCCAAGTATGGAATCAACGCCATGTTCCAGGAGCCTTTGGAGCGGCCGGCGGCACTCAAACTGGTTCGCGCTACGCACATGCTCGTGCTTCACGAATTCCGCCGCTACGCCCGCATTCCGATCATGACCGAGGTTCTGGTTGTCAGCAATGACGGCCATCGCCTTAGCGCCTCTAGTATCGATGCCAGCTCCGGCGGCATGTCGTTGAAGAGCTCCGAAGATATCCCTGTGGGAACCAACCTGGAAATATCTTTTTCGTTGCTGACTCTTCCGCGCGTAAATGTCTGCGCTGTGGTGACTTGGCGGAAAGCCAAGTCATTCGGATTGCGCTTCGATCCCTCCGACGACCGCCGGCATAAAGTCAAAGAGTGGATCGACGCCTTCCTGGAAAACTAAGAGACGCCTTTGCTAGATATGGATCATGTGGCGACAGCCGCCCCGATACAATAGCTCCGTGACGGAAGCCGCTAGCCACGAAAGCACTGCCACCTCAGGTCCCCCCCGCTTCACTCTCCGCCAAAGAATTGTTCTGCGCATCATCATCGCCTTCGGCTACGGGTTCATCCGCCTCGTCAGTCCTACCCTGCGGATATGCGTCTCCTGCGAAGAAGGCGCACAAGCGACCATCGGCCAGCGTCCGCTGATCATCTCTTTCTGGCACGCCTGCATCATTCCCGCCACTTACCTGTTTCGCGATGTCGGAGTGCGCGTGATGAGTAGTTACAGCTACGACGGCGAATACATGGGACGCATCATCGGCAAATTCGGTTTCGTCGCCGTCAAAGGTTCCAGCAGCCGCCATGCCGTGCGCGCCCTGCTCGGATTGCGCCGGGCCCTGAAGGAAGGCTGGGCGGTCGCTTTCAGCCTGGACGGCCCGCGCGGCCCGCGCTACCAGGTGAAGCCAGGTCCGGTCGCCCTGGCGCGAGCTTCCGGCGTTCCCCTGAGCACGTTTCACATTGCGGTCGAGAGGGCCTGGGTGCTCAACACCTGGGATCGCCTGATCCTTCCCAAGCCGTTTTCCCGTGTCCTGGTGCGCTTCGGCAAGCTTATACCGGTTCCGCAGGGCGCCACCGACGCCGATCTGGAACGCTATCAGGAGCTGCTGCAGGATTCGCTCGACCGCGTCCGCGAATTCTCCGAAGCCAATGTAGAGACGGTCGGGACGCCGGAATTTCCGTATGGCGCCTAACGAAGAACCTTCAGCGACGAGAAAACGATGATCCGCCGAATGGCAATTTGACTTATACCCGATCCTGCCAGTAGATTTCTCGCACGAGTATTTCTCGTTCTTTGAAATGCCCTTCGGTTTGCGCGTCTTTGCCATGTGGCAAAGACAGGGAAGCGGGTGCAATTCCCGCGCTGCCGCGCAACTGTAAGCGAGGAAATTGCAGCCGGTCACTGGGAAAATCCCCGGGAAGGCCGTCTGCCAGAAGCCGGATGTTCCGAACCGCAGGGTTTCGCCATCCTCACTCGCAAAGCCAGGAGACCGGCGTAAATCGTCCACCTTAACCCCTTTCGCGTGAAAAGGAGGATGGTTATGCGTGCATTTCGCGCTTCGCTTTTGCTTTTCGTTTCTCTGGCTGCTGCATCCGCCGCCGACTTGAAGGTCAAGGTCATCGATCCCCAATCTGCCGCCATCGCCGGCGCTCAAGTTTCATTGTCTTCAGAATGCACGAATACCTCTCATGAAGTCGCCACTTCCACCGCTGAGGGCCTCGCCATCCTGACCGGTTTGGCCGTAGGAGACTCGCCCTCCGGCAACTGCCAACTCCAGATCTCTGTGCTGGCTGCAGGCTTTGCTCCTCACACGGTAGATGTTTCCACCGATTCCCATGTCATTACGATCCAGTTGCACCTCGCCGTCGCATCCGAAACCGTGGTTGTGACCGCGACCAGAACTCCCGCGTTGGCCGAAGAGACCGGCGCCAGCATTTCCACGCTGGGGAGCCGTCAACTGGAAACCACGCAGCCCATCGCGGCTGACGATGCTGTCCGATTTCTGCCTGGAGCCGTCGTCAATACGGCCGGGCAACGCGGAGGTATCTCATCTTTGTTCGTACGAGGCGGCGATTCCACCTACAACAAAGTCATCGTCGATGGCGTCACCATCAACGAACCCGGGGGCACGTTCGACTTCGGCACGCTTCCGCTCACCGAGGCCAACCGGGTGGAATTCCTTCGAGGTGCGCAAAGTACGCTCTACGGATCCGACGCCATGACCAGCGTGGTTCAGGTTTTCACGCGCACCGGCAGCACGCGTACCCCTGAGTTCCGCTTCGGCGCCGACGGCGGGAATTTCTCCACCGCCAACGGCTATGCCTCTCTGGCCGGGGCGGACCGCGGTTTCGACTACGAGGTCTTCGGAGACCAATTCAACACGAATGGTTGCGGAATTAACAATGCCTATTCCGACTCGCTCCAAGGCGCGAACCTTGGCGCAGCCCTCAACGACAAAGTTTCGCTGCGCCTTCATATGCGCCACTCCAATAGCCACACGGGAATTCCGGGCGAATGGAATTTCAACGGCTTCGTCCCATTGGTTCCAGTCAATGGACCGTCAGCCCCTTATGCACCTCTGCCTCCCGATCCCAACGAATGGTCGCAATACAACAATCTTCTGGGCAGTGTAGAACTCGCGGTCGCCGCTCCCAATCGATGGCAGCATCAGTTCACCGCCTTCGATTATCTTTACCGCTATAACGAACTCAATCCGAACGGCGACCCGTCTCGAGTCGACTACTATGGCGATCCGATTGACTTTCAATCACATGAAGTCGACCGCATCAATCGCGTGGGATTTGAATATCAAGGAGATTACTCGGAACGCGCTGGGGCGCACACCACGTTCGGCTACCGCGGAGAAAACGAAAACGGATTCGTGGGCGACGTCAACTTTGGCCAGACCCACGGACAACGCCTCGAGAATGATGTCTATCTGCAACAGCAACTGACGTGGCGGCGACTCTCCGCCGTCGCCGGAGGTCGCTTCGTTCACAACAGTGCTTTTGGCAATACCGGCGTGCCACGCGTAGCTCTCACCCTGCTCGCGCTCCGCGGCCGAGAGTTTTTTTCTGGAACGCGTCTGCGCTTTTCCTACGCCACCGGCTTCAAGGAACCTCGCCTTGAGGAGACTTACGCCGGAGCGCCTTATTCCGTTCCCAATCCCACGCTCAAACCGGAGCGCGTCCGAGCCTTCGAAGCTGGTATTCAGCAGGATTTCTTCCACGCCAGATACGTCTTCAATGCCACCTATTACAACAACTTGTTTCGCGACCAGATCAACTACGAGACCGTCAACCCAATTACGTTTGTCGGCGAATACTTCAACGTGAATCAAGCTTTCGCGCAAGGTGCGGAAGTTGAGCTGCAGGCTAAACTTCGCAGCCGCCTGCTGCTCGACGCCGCCTACACCTATACTTCCACGGAGATTCTCGCCAATCCCGCTCCCATCGATTCGCAATACGGTCCAGGCCAGCCGCTATTGCGTCGTCCCAAACATTCCGCCACTTTATTGCTGTCGTATTCCGCGGAGCGCTGGGGCGCGAACCTGAATGGAAGCTTCGTTGGCCCGCGCGCGGATGACGACTTCTTCGGCTTCGATATCCTCCACGCTGCCGGCTACGTCCGCGTCGACCTCGGTGGATGGTATGCCCTCAACTCCCGCGTCAGTGCCTATGCGAATGTCGAGAACGCCCTCGACCGGCGCTATAACGAAGTCGTTGGTTATCCTTCGCTGCCCATCAACTTCCACGCCGGATTTCGCTTCCGCATCGGAGGAGAATAACTTCAGAACAGGACGAGCAGGCGGGGGTGAAGTGGAACATGGGGGGACAGCCGCGTCAGCCTGCCTTGAGCGAAGCCGAAGGGGCTGTCGAGCGAAACGCAGCGAGGCGCACCATCTGCGCATTACCGGAAGCTGACTTTAGTTTGAAGTTCACAACAGCCGTACTGGAGAGAGGCCTAACTGACTTTCTCCGGCTCCCTCGTCACGGCCATCGGCATCGACGCGTTCATTTTCCCGCCGAAGTATTTCGTGCGCGCCAGCAACAATTTCTCGATATCGACTCCGGTCAGCGGTTGTTGCCGCCCCAGCAAATGCGTGACCAGCGCAATCTGCGCGAAGTGCTCCACTGTTTCCATTTTCATGTAGGCGTGCTCAATCGTATCCCCATAGGCCACCACGCCGTGATTCGACATCAGGATGGCGTCGTAGTGCGGCACATACGGCTCCAGAGTCTTCGCCAACTCTGACGTTCCCGGCGTTCCATACCGCGCCAGCGGTATGCATCCCAATCCCATCACCACTTCGCAAACTAACGGCTCGGTCAGCGCCATTCCTGCAGCGGCGAATCCGGTCGCCGTCGGAGGATGCGCATGGACGATCGCCTGCACGTCGGGGCGCTCGCGATATATCAGCAGGTGCATTCCAATCTCGCTGGTCACATTGCGCCGTCCCGCCACCTGCGTGCCATCCAGGTCAACAATCACCATATCCCCGGCGCGCATCGCTCCTTTGCTTACGCAGGTGGGAGTGACCAGTATACGATCCTCATCCAGTCGCACCGACAAATTTCCGTCCATCGCCGCCACGAATCCACGCTCGTGCAGCATGCGTCCGTAGCGAACAATCTCTTCCCTGTGTTTGCGTTCAGCGGACATGGAAACTCTCTTAGGGGAGTGACGAAAAGCGGCTAAAGCTTCAGCCCCCGCATAGTATCGCACCTTGCCGGATCCGACAAACAAATTTACCAAAGAAGGCGAAATTGTTGGTCTAAATTCCGGACTCAGCCGCTCCTCACATGGTTCTTGTAATCTAAATCTGTGCTGGTCTCTGACTTCGACTTTCACCTTCCCGACGGGCTCATCGCCCAGGAGCCTCTGGCCGCTCGCGACGCATCCCGGATGTTGCATGTGCAGCGCTCCACCGGCCAACGGTCCGACCTTGCATTTCGCGAGTTTCCGGACTTATTGCGCCCGGATGACCTGGTGGTGTTTAACAACACACGAGTTTTTCCCGCTCGCCTGTATGGACGCCGCGAAGGCGTCCGCGTTCAACCGATCAGTCCGAAGAATCCAGCTACCCGGGATTTTCTCCGTGGCGGCATCGAAGTGCTGCTGACGCGACAGCTTTCTGCCGGCCCGAATGACTGGGAATGCCTGGTCCGTCCCGGCCGCAAGATCGGGGTTGGTGAGCGCCTGTTCTTCGGCGGGCAGGATGAGTTGCAAGCCCAAGTCCTGGCGCGCGCGGAATGCGGGGAGCGCCGCATCCGCTTCCAGCCGCTCGCAGATTTCTTTGCCACTCTGAATCGCATCGGCCACGTTCCCCTCCCGCCCTACATCTCGCGCCCGGATTCTCCCCGGGATCGCGAGCGCTATCAAACTGTCTATGCGGACCAGAATGGCTCCGTTGCCGCGCCCACCGCCGGACTTCACTTCACGCCGGAAATCCTGCACCGCCTTCACCAGCGCGGCATCGAGACCGTTGACATCACCCTCCACGTCGGCTTGGGAACATTTCAACCCATCCGCGTCGAACGCGTCGGAGAACACAAAATCCACTCCGAGCGCTATACGATTTCCGCCAACACCGCGGCCGCTATCAATCGGGCTCTGCGCACATCGCGCCGGGTATTTGCCGTCGGAACCACCACCGTTCGCACACTCGAACACGCGGCCACCGCCGGCGCGGGAACCATCGCACCAGGCGAGGCGTCCGCGGATGTTTTTATCTATCCGGGATTCGAATTCAAAGTGGTCCAGGCGATGCTGACAAATTTCCACTTGCCACGATCCTCTCTCTTGATGCTGGTCTGCGCCTTCGGCGGTAAAGGGAACATTTTGCGCGCCTACGAACAGGCGGTCGCCGAGCGCTACCGCTTCTATTCTTATGGAGACTGCATGTTCATCGAATGATGCAGCAGCTAGCCGTACCTTGTGGCCCTCAGGGTCCCCTGTGGTAAAGGTTTTTCTGCGTTATACTCTCCCGGGAGCAGTCCATGTCCACGACGCTAAAGCAGTTCCCGATCCAAGATTTTGTCGCCGCACTCCGCAAATTCCCCGAGGCCGCCTTCGATCAGACCGAGCAACTCCGCAAATTTCTTCAGGATGCTCCGCTCAGCCCTGATTCGCTCGCTCCCTATCTCGCCTGGGATCGTCAGCACTACACGCGCAACCTCATTGACAAAACCTCCCTCTACGAATTAATGGCCATCTGCTGGGAAGTCGGCCAGGCCAGCTCGGTTCACAATCACCGCGACCAAAACTGCTGGATGGCCGTCCCCATCGGCCGTTTGTTGGTCGAGAATTTTCGTGTGATTGACCAAGACATCGCCGGCGGGAGGTGCAGAATTGAATCCACAGAAACGGTTGAGATGAACGCATCCCATCCTTGCGCCGTCGATCCGCTCGAGCCCGTTCACCGGGTCTTCAATCCTCGCGGATTTAACCAGCGCGCCGTTAGCTTGCACGTTTATTCGCGTCCCTTCGACACCTGTATTGTGTACTCCGCCGAGCAAGGCACGTGCGGTGAAATTCAGCTGCACTACACCACTCAATATGGAAAACCCGCGTAGGTTCCGCGCCTCGAACCCTTCTTCCGCCGCCGGAAAAATCGAGCTGATCAACGGAGATCGTGCATTTCTAGCATCGCATTTCTGCTGCTACACTAACCGGGTTGCCCCCACGGAAGAAAGTCTCGGTCCCCAATGCTGACGCGGTATCCGCGCCGGTGGCGCCTCCTGCCTCCGTCGGTCAACCCAGAGCTGCAGCCGCCGGAAAGAGCGCCGGTATGGGCAAGGATGGCAGGCAGAATGATCGCATTTTCCTGATCGACACCATGTCGTTCATCTTCCGGGCTTATCACGCCATGGCGCGCCAGCGGCCCATGACCACCCGGGCCGGACTTCCCACCGCCGCCATCCTCGTCTTCGTCAATATGCTGCGAAAACTGCGCGAGGATTTTTCTCCCGCCTATCTGGCGGCCGTCTTCGATGTCGCCGCCAAAACCTTCCGCGACACTCAGGCAGAGGCCATCACGTCGGTCCGCAAGTTCGACAGCAAAACTCAGACCTTTACCGAAATTGAATACAAAGGCTACAAGGCCAACCGCGCCGCCATGCCCGAGGATCTCGCGCAGCAGGTTCCCTATATTCGCCGCGCCCTCGAAGCCTACCGCATTCCGATTCTCGAACTTGCCGGCTTTGAAGCAGACGACGTTATCGGCACTCTCGCGCGGAAAGCCGCCGAGGCCTCGTATTGCGTCTACGTCGTCTCCAGCGACAAAGACATGATGCAGCTCGTCAACGATGACGTTCAGATCCTCAATCCCCCCAAAGACAATCTGATTTGCGATGCCGCCAAGGTGGAAGAAATTCTCGGTGTGCCTCCCGGGCGCGTCATCGATATCATGGCGCTGCGGGGCGACTCGATTGACAATATTCCCGGCGCTCCCGGAATCGGCGACAAAGGCTCCGTCGAAATCATCCGCCGCTTCGGCAGCGTCGAGCAGGCGCTCGACCACGCCGCCGAAGTTGAAAAGAAAACGTATCGCGAATCTCTGCTGAACAATCGCGACATCATCCTCTTCAGCAAGAGCATGGCAACGATCGACACCAATGTCCCTGTGGACTTCCAAGTTGAAGCTATGCGCGCCGGCGAGGCTGATCTCGACCGGCTTCGCCAACTTTTCACCGAACTTGAATTCACATCGCTGTTGAAAGAAATCTTGCCCCAGGCGCAGGTGACCGAAACTCACTACACCGAAGCTCAGTCCGACGACGACATCGACCGCATCGTTGCTTCTCTCGCTCCGGACGCAGCGCTGGCGATCGCTGTGGATCCGGATCAGACGGAATCGCCTACCGGAAATGAGGAGGAAGTTGGGGAAGAAGAACCGCAGGAAGCTATGCTTCCGCTGACCGATGTCTCAAGCCCTGTAGCATCTCCGGAGCCTGCTTCCCGCAGCGTCGCCATCTCCGCAGCCGCAGGCTCGGCCGCCATCGTCAAACTGGATTCCGGCACGGTCGCCGCAAAGCTTCGTTCCATCTTGGCCGGCGCAAGCACGCCCAAGACCATTCACGACTACAAAGCTGCAATCCACGCACTCGATGCCCTCGGCGTTCCTTTGCAAGGCGTGCAGCACGATCCCATGCTCTACTCCTACCTGCTCGATCCCACGTACTCGTCGCATCACCTGCCGGATGTCGCTCTGCGCCGCTTTAATCTCAAGCTCAGCGGCGATCTCGCGGAGGCCGCCGACGTTACCGGCCGCCTGACCGCCGCGTTTCACGAAGAAATCAAACAGGCTGGACTGACCAAGCTCTACGAAGAAATCGATTTGCCACTCGTTCCTGTCCTCGCCCGCATGGAGCACGCTGGAGTAAAAATCGACACTGCCGCGCTGGCGCAAATGTCCTCTGAACTCGAGCGCGAGATCGGAGTGAAGGCGAAGGAAATTTACCAGGCCGCGGGAACAGAGTTCAACGTCGGCTCGCCGAAGCAACTCGGCGACGTCCTTTTCAATCGGATGAACCTGCCCAAGCCGGTGAAATATGGCAAGGGCCGCACCCTATCGACTGCCGTCGATGTTCTCGAAGCCCTCGCCGAGGATCATCCCGTCGCCCAAATGGTTCTCGACTACCGCCAGCTCACCAAGCTGAAGTCTACGTACGTCGACACGCTGCCGGCCCTCATCAGCCGTTCCAGCGGACGCCTGCACACCACCTTCGGCCAGACCGGCACCGCCACGGGACGACTTTCTTCCGCCAATCCGAATCTGCAAAATATTCCCATCCGCACCGAACTTGGACGCGGCATTCGTGCCGCTTTCATCGCCGAGCCCGGCCACGTCCTGCTCACCGCCGACTATTCGCAGATCGAACTCCGGCTGCTCGCCCACTTCTCGCGCGATCCGTTGCTCGTCGAGGCCTACCGTCGCGGCGACGACATTCACACCCTCACCGCCTCGCAGGTCTTCGGGGTTCCGCCGTTCATGGTAACGCCCGACCATCGCCGCGCGGCCAAAGTCGTCAACTTCGGAATCGTCTACGGCCTCTCGCCTTTCGGCCTGTCACAGAATCTCGGCATCGAACCCGCCGAAGCCAAACAGTTCATCGCAAACTATTTCGAAAAATATGCAGGGGTCCGCACCTTCATCGACAAAACTCTGGAAGAAGCCCGCCGCGACCTGAAAGTAAAAACCCTCTTCGGACGCATTCGCCCCATCCCCGACATCAACAGCAAAAATGCCAACCAACGCGGCTTTGCCGAGCGCACCGCAGTAAATACTCCGCTGCAAGGCACCGCTGCGGACTTAATCAAAATCGCAATGATCCGCATCGACGCCGCTTTGCGCGAACGGAAGCTGAAATCGAGAATGACCTTGCAAGTCCACGACGAACTGGTCTTCGAAGTTCCGGAAAAAGAAATAGACGAACTGAAGTCCCTGGTCCGCGAGCAGATGGAGAAAGCCCATGCCCTCGCCGTGCCCCTGCGAATAGAAATGGGCGTCGGCCCCAACTGGCGTGACCTGGAATAGACGCCCACTTTCAAAATCCTGTCCTGGAAGCCTTCCCCAGTTGCCACGCAACAACCGCGATCAGGGCCAGGGAACCCACCACGACTCCATCCAACACCGATCCCGCTGCTGCGGACCGCCGGATCTTTGGGATCAGGCCGCCGCTAACTAACCGCGACGAACACGAAGCCAGGGATGAAAATTCCGAGAGTTGCGAAAATTGCGCCTGGCAAACCGTCTAACCGGTAGCCAATAAAAGTCGCGGTGGTGAACACGGGGCCCGGTGTAAATTGCCCCACGGCGACCGAGTCGATCAGCTGCTTTTCCGTCAACCAATGCAGGTGATCGACAAACTCAGAACGCAAGAATGCCAGCAGAACATCACCACTCCCAAAGACAAGTGAACCGATCTTCAGGAATGAAAGGAACAAGCGCCCAAGCCCGATCGGCACTGCGGCTGCAACCGCAATCGCCGTCAGGCCCGTCGGCGAGAACACATGCGACACGCCAATCCCACAGAGCGCAACCGGACTGCTTCGCGTTTTCTGGGCCCACCGTGCGATCCCGGAGCTCGCGCCCGCGAACGTCAGAACGAGCAGCGGACTCGCACCTGCAAAATTCAGCAACGCCGATGCGACTCCAATCAACGCCAGGACTCGCGTCTTCGCGGCCGTTTTCCCCAACTTCCACAGTGCTTGAATAATGATTGCAATGACCGCCGGCTTGATCGCACGGAGTATTCCTTCTGCCTGCGGCAGTGAACCAAAATGCACACACGCGGCGGCGAGCAAGGACACCAGAATTGCGGCAGGAATAATAAAAGAGGCGCCTGCGACCATCAGGCCGCTCCATCCACATAACGAATGGCCGATAAAAATGCCTACCTCAGTCGAGCTTGGCCCGGGAATCAAATTAGCCGCGGCTACGCGATCAAGAAAATCTTCCTGGGAAATCCATCGGCGTTTGCGGACCAATTCATCTTCCATCATCGCGATATGCGCGGCCGGGGCCGCCGAACGCGATCGTTCCCAATTTCAAAAAAACGAAGGCCAACTCTGCGAGTGAAACGGATTCGCCTGCTGAGGAGTCCGTCAAGTTCTTGGTCTCTGCGCGCCCTCGCCAAGCCGCTTCCTTACACTCCTAGCGCCTTCTGAATCTCTCCCGCGATCCCCTCGGTTAGCGCTCTCATACGCTCTTCAGACTCCGCTTCCACCATCACGCGCGCCAGCGCTTCGGTCCCTGAATATCGCACCACCACGCGGCCATTTCCATCCAATTCGCGCTCCGCTGCGTCAATTGCGCGCTGCACCTCGGGCACCTGCGCGAAGGGAGTCTTCTCCCGCACCCGCACATTTTGAATTTTCTGCGGAAGCACTTTCAGATCGCTCACCAACTGCCTCAGCGACCGACCGCTGCGCACAATCACATCCATTACGCGCAATGCAGTCAGCAATCCATCTCCGGTTGTAGCCTCGCCATCGCGAAAAATAATGTGCCCTGACTGTTCTCCGCCCAGTGTCGCACCCGTCTTGAGCATTTCTTCCAACACGTACTTATCCCCAACATTCGCTCGCAGCATGCCAATGCCCGAGCGTTTTAGCGCGATCTCGAGGCCCATGTTCGACATCGTGGTCGCCACCACGGTTGATCCTTCCAGATTTCCTCGTTTTTGCAGATCGCGCGCCGTCAGTAACAGCACCCCATCCCCATTCACCACGCGGCCGTCGCTATCACAAAACAGAGCACGGTCCGCATCTCCATCGAACGTCACCCCCAAATCAAACTTCCCTCCCGCCTCCGCTAGCTCCTTTCCCAACGTTTCCGGATGCAACGCGCCGCACCCTTCATTGATGTTTTTCCCGTCCGGCTTGACATGCGTGAAGGTTGCCTGGATTCGCAGGCTACGAAACAGTTCCGGTGCTTCTGCCGTTGCCGCTCCATTCGCGCAATCCACTAACACCCGCAGCCCGCTCAAGTCGGACGATACGCTGCCCGCCAGCGACTCGATGTAAGCCTTACGTAAATCCGCCTCCCCCGGCAGAGAGGGCCCTGCAATTCTTAGTGCCGTATCATCCGCCGCTCCTGGCTTTCCCAGCAGCGCGAAAATCTCCTTTTCCATCGCCAGCTCGCGCTCATCCGTCAGCTTGAAGCCATCCCCGGAAAAGACCTTGATTCCATTATCCGTCCACGGATTATGCGATGCCGAAATCACCACGCCCGCAGCCAATCCGCGCGACCGCGCCAGATAGGCGACTCCCGGCGTCGTGATCACGCCCGCGCTGTGAACGTTCACCCCGACCGCTGCCATTCCTGCCGCAACCCGGTCGGCGATCCATTCGCTGGATTCGCGCGTATCCTGTCCAATCACCGCCTCTGCCGAACGGGTGTTGCGCATCAGATCGTGCCCGAGCGCGCGCCCAATTAAGAACGTGCTTTCCACGGCCAACGGAAATTCGCCGGCTGTGCCGCGTATCCCATCCGTGCCAAACAACTTTCTACTCTGCACACTCATAAGTTCCCGCGGATGCCTCGACAACGATTGTGAAAAAACAAACTGATTTTGTGAAACTTGAATTGTCTAAAACTCGAATTGTCTAGAAGAGGATGATAAATGACAAGCTGAGAACTCGAAGATCAACGCCCGTTTCCTGCAGGCGTAGACTTCTCCATAATCACCGTCACGCGCACCACCGTCGGTTGCACCACCTGCACCAGCGCATCGGCAACGAACACGTTGGTCACAAATGTGGCCTGTGTCGTGGTTCCCGAAGCGTCGATGGGATCCGTGGTCGCCGCATCCATCATCTCCACATGATGCCGCGGACCGGTGATGGTTATTCTCTCCGGATCCACCAGCACTTTGGCGATCTGCTCGCCCGCCAGAAAACTTCCCGTCACCCGCGGGCGAATCTCCACGTCGCGCGTCATCCGCATGTCGAAGCTAAGATGCACCTGCCCCGGCACCACTTGCACCACGTGCAAGTCCCGCTGGTGACGAATCTGCTGCGCGGTCAGATTAAATGTGCGCTCGCCTGGTTTCACGTCTGCCAGTTCGAGTTCGGCGTGGATATCCGTCGAGCGCAGTTCCCGGATCAATCGCTCTGGGCCGCGCACCCGGATCTGCGCGTCCGGGATCGTCGTTGAGCTGATCTCCAGACCTTGCGGAACGTGACGAAATTCGATCGGCACCCGCACTGCGACTTCCGCCGGCTCCTGGTCCGGTGCGATCGCCATCCACAGGCCCGTGGCGATCAGCAGCGACAAGAGTTTCAACCAGAAATTATGCAACACGAAGCGGCGAAAAAACTCGGTCATAGCGGCCGCTCCAGTTCCGAATCCGTTTCCCCATCCGCACCCATCGGCGCACTCGCCCGCAGCGGCGATTCCATTCCCGCATCCGACTCATCATCCTTTGCGGCTACCGTCGGCATCGCCACCGGAGACATGTATCGCCGCAATTCGCTGCTCAAGTGTTCGCGCAATTGCTCCGCAGTCAGATCTCGTTCGATCTTTCCTCCCACCGCCATGCTGATCGCGCCGGATTCTTCCGACACGATCACCGCAATCGCATCCGTCTCCTCAGTGATTCCAATTCCCGCCCGGTGACGCGTTCCCATCTGTGTCGAAAGCACTGGATTCATCGAGAGCGGCAAAAAGCACGCCGCAGCCGCCAGCCGGTCTTTCTGGATGATCACCGCGCCATCGTGCAAAGGCGCACTCGGGCGGAAGATGGTGGCCAGCAGATCATAGGACAGCCGGGCGTCCATAGCCACGCCGCTTTCGATATAAGTCCGCAATCCAATCTCGCGCTCAATCACCATCAAAGCGCCCGTCTGGTGCTGAGAAAATAAGTTTGCCGCCAGCACGATGTCGTCGTACGAATCGCCTTCTACGGACGCTCCGCGCAGAAAGCTCACCCGCCGACCCACGTCTGACAGTACATGCCGAATTTCCGATTGAAAAACCACGATGAGCGCAAACACCACATAAGGCAGCAAATGGCTCACCAGCCAATTCAGCGTCACCAACTCGCCAATCCGCGCCAGGTAAAACGCTACGGCCACTGCGGCCAGGCCTGCCAGCATCGGCGCGGCCCGTGTCCCCCGGATCATCACCAGCACTTCGTAAATGATCAACGCCACCAGGAAAATGTCGAGTACCGTAAATGTCAGTCTCGACCATGGCGCCAGCATTTCCATCACCCGATCTCCTGCGGACCTTGCCATCACTCAAACCCTATATTCTAAAGCAACAGGGTGCGTACTCTTCCCCTGATGTAGCTTAATGTTCTTCGTGGTTTAAGGCCTTCTTCACCGTAGCCAGAATCTCTCCGCGAGCCAAGCGTGCCCTGATCTCCTCGCCAGAGTTGACCTGCTCCGCCTCCTTCACCAAATTGCCGTTTGCATCGAACACCAAAGCGTATCCGCGCTCCAAAATCGCCACCGGGGAAAGCATCTCCAACGCCCGCCCCATGCGCTCCGCGCGCACTCGGTACTGCAGCAGCAAATTCCGCATTCCCGCCGCCAATGCTGAGGTTTGCGACTGCAACTCCCCGCGCATTCCAGCCAGCACTCGCCGCGCATCATAATGCCGGACCGCGGCCGCCACCATTTCCCACCGGCGCCGGAGCTGTTCTAACCCTTGCCGCTCGGCCCGCTCCAGCCGGAAAGTCAAATCATCCAGTTTTTGCTGGCGCTGCCGGATCAAATCCATCATGCGCGCAAACGCACCATCCTGCGCCCGCTCCATCAACGCATGGCGCGCCTCCAGCAGCCGGCGCTCCATGGCGCGCACCAGCCTCTCCCGCGCTGCCTCCGCCTGATTTTCAATTTCCATCCGCGAACGGATCACCAACTCCGCCGCCGCCGACGGCGTTGGAGCCCGCAGGTCCGCCACAAAATCCACGATTGTAAAGTCGGTCTCGTGTCCCACCGCGGAAATCACCGGAATTTCCGACGAGGCGATCGTCCGTGCCAAGGCTTCATCATTGAAAGCGGCCAGATCCTCCGCAGACCCGCCACCGCGCCCAATGATAATCACTTCCACGCTGCGGCTCTTGTTGAAGTACCGCACACCGGCCGCCACTTCCGCCGCCGCTAATTCCCCCTGCACCTGCGCCGGATAGATCACCGCATTCGCCGACCGATGCCTTCTCTGCAAAATGTTCAGGATGTCGCGCAACGCCGCGGCTTGCGGCGAGGTCACAATTCCAATTCGCGACGGCAACGTCGGAATCGCCTTCTTCCGTTCCGCCGAAAATAATCCTTCCGCCTCCAGTTTGGCCTTTAATTGCTCAAACGCAACCTGCAGCCCGCCCGCGCCTTTCGGCTCGAGAGATTCCGCCGCAATCTGCAACTCGCCGCGATCCTCATAGATGGTGACCCTTCCCCGCACCACCACCAGCATCCCATCCGCTGGCCGAAACCGCAGCAGTCGCGCTGCCGATCGAAACATGACCACCCGAATCTGTGCGTTGCCATCCTTCAGGGTGAAATAAAGATGCCCGGAATCGGGCGCGCGATAGTTCGAGATTTCGCCCTCCACCCACGCATCGGAGTACTCCCGTTCGACGTGAGTGCGCACCGCCGCGACCAGCCCGCGCACAGTCCACACCCGCCGCTCCGGCGGCTGGAATCTGAAGCCGAGCTGGTCCGTTAGCCCCATCGGAATACAAAGAGTCTAGAACAGATTTCGAGCCCGCGAGAAGTACCTGTGGACTGGGTGCGCTTCGTGCGAAGGTGGCAAGAGGAGGGATCGGCAGGGGGATGTAAGATTCTTGCGGGAATCCGTACCGGTCGAACCCGCACCGTGCGATTATTCAACTTACGCACCTTTCCAGCAAATGCTATCGCGAGTGAAGTGGCAGGAACCCCAATTTCATGTCCGATCTTGGCAAAGCGCTCATCTTTTTTGGCCTGATCTTCGTTGCCGTAGGCCTCCTTCTTGTCTTGGCGGGAGGCACCAACGTTCCCATCGGTCGATTGCCCGGCGACCTCCTCTATCGGCGCAAGAACACCACGATCTACTTTCCGCTGGCCACGTGTCTAATCCTGAGCTTAGTTCTTTCGCTCGTGCTGTACCTAATCAATCACTTCCGGCGATAGCACAGGGCGGGCTTTTAATGGCAACACGGGGAGGCATCTTATGTCCGCTCCGCTAACCTCGCGTACTCCGCGATTTAAGATTTGCTGCCTGCCATCTACAATCGGATGTCCTTTATGCACTCCGCCCGCATCGCCGAACTGCTCCAGCCGTTCTTGCAGGATGCAGGCGACCCGCGACCCGCCGCTCACGAAGCTCTCGATCGCGATATATCGACGTACATCGATATACTTTCCCGCTGGAATGCACGCGCCAATCTCACCGCCATCCGGGATCCGGAAGAAATCGTCACCCGCCACTTCGGCGAATCCCTTTTCGCCGCGCGCCATCTGTTTCCGAACTCCGCTCGCCCGGGCAAGACAATAAAGAATTCCTCTGTGCACTCGGCGTCCTCCGTGGGGAAAGACGTTGACTCTTCCGTAGCCGACCTCGGCTCAGGCGCAGGATTCCCCGGAATTCCTATAAAACTCTGGGCTCCCAGCATCCACCTTACCCTGATCGAATCCAATCACAAGAAGGCCATCTTCCTGCGCGAAGTCACCCGCGCTCTTACATTGACCAACATCGATATACAAAACGCTCGCGCCGAAGCCATCTCCCAAACATATGACGTCGTCACCCTCCGTGCCGTCGAACATTTCGTGCAAGTACTCCCGGTGGCCGCCCGTCTCACCGGCCCTCGGGGTCGTCTGCTACTCCTGCTAGGCTCCGCGCAACTGGGGGAGACCATCTCGATCCTCCCCAACTTCTCTTGGCAACCACCGATACAGGTCCCGATGTCGCAATCGCGGGTACTGCTCCTGGGGACGCTGGCACCACAGGAGTAAACAAGTGGGAAGAAACGCCTAGAATCGGCGCTGTACTGCGAGAGATACCGGTCTCCTCGTGAAAAAGTGGTATGGCTTCACATTGATATAATATCTCGCTGTCTTTCGCCAAACGAACGGTCATTCTAATGTTCCGATTGGAACACAAGATACGATGGCGGGCTGTTATCACCTGTTCAGAGCCGTAACAAGAAACGTCAACAGCTGACCATTGCCGCCCCTTAGCGCAGTTCACGCTTGTGTTCCAGCCGGAACGATGAACTCACGCCAGGTGTTCCCACCGGAACATTGCGACTGGTTTTGCACAAGCATTATGCGTAATGCACAGCATCTTAACTTGCAATCGAAATAGAAATGCCATTATGCTTCCTGTGACTCTGCGATCCTCCACAACCTATGGGACGCGTCATCGCTGTTGCCAATCAGAAGGGCGGCGTGGGTAAAACTACGACTGCCATCAACCTGGCCGCCTCATTCGCGGCTGCTGAAGTGAACACACTTCTCATCGACTGCGATCCGCAGTCAAACGCCTCGAGCGGCCTAGGGATTGTGAAAGATCCGGAGCGTCTGTCGACTTACAACCTGCTGATGGGTGACGCTTCCGGTGAGGAAACTCTGGCCGTCACCGAGTTGGAGCAGCTTTGGATCATCCCCTCCCACAAGAACTTGATTGGTGCAAACATTGAGCTGGTGGAGACGGAACGCCGCGAGTATCGACTGAAGGATGGCATTGCCCCCCTGCGAGACCGGTTCCAATACATTGTTCTGGACTGTCCCCCTGCCCTTGATTTGCTCACGCTGAACGCACTCGTCGCAGCGGATTCCGTTTTGATTCCAATGCAGGCGGAATATTTCGCGCTGGAGGGCATCAGCGAGCTCCTCGATACGATTGAGAGAATTCGCCTGGAGTTGAATCCAAAACTCGAAATTGAAGGCGTGGTCCTTACCATGCTGGACGACCGAACCAATCTGGCGCAGCAGGTCATCGCGGAACTAGATAAATTCTTCGGAGAAAAACTGTGTGCGGCGACTATTCCGCGGAACATTCGGCTGGCGGAGGCGCCCAGCCACGGGAAGCCGGCGCTGGCGTATGATCCGCGATCCAAGGGGGCGGAAAGCTATATCCGTCTGGCGAAGGAACTACTGGGAAAACATCTGGCTGCGGTTGGGAATCCGGCTGCTGCCAAAAGCGCATGACGTATATTGCTATCAATCTATTTATACATAGATAATGGTCAATATACTGGCAGAAAGCAAAAGGCCGCAACACAGCGGCTTCCAGGGTAAATGCGGGGGGAAACGTTTATGACTACGACGGTAGCGGCGGAGAAGAAAGACGAGAAGGTGGAAAAGCGGAAGGCGTTGGGGCGAGGGCTGGCGTCGTTGTTGCCTGGTCCGAGAGTTGTGTCGAGCACCGAGCCGCGAACCCCGAGCGGAGGCGCGGTCGCCGTGGTGACCCCCAGTCAGGGCGGTGAGTCTGCAAGCCAAACGGAAACGGACGAGGTGCGGGCGGCGGAGGCAGCGCACGCGGGAGTATCCGCGCCACACAACCCAGCGACTACGATGATTTCGATTCAGCCGCAGGCGATTCAGCAAGACCACATGGTCGCCTTTTTGAACGTCGAATTGATCGATAAGAATCCTTACCAGACGCGGTATGTGTTTGATGAGGAGCAGCTGCAGGAGCTGGCGGACTCCGTCCGGGAAAACGGGGTGGTGCAGCCGGTGGTGGTGCGTCCCGGGGAAGAAGAAGGGCGCTACATCCTGGTGTTAGGCGAGCGCCGGCTGCGGGCGTCGAAGATTGCGGGGAAGCCGACGATCCCTGCGCTGGTGCGGAGGCTTTCGCCGCAGCAGGCAGCGGAGATGACGGTGCTCGAGAACGTACAGCGCGAGGATTTGAATCCACTGGAGCAGGCGGAAGCGTTTCGAGTGCTGAGCAAGGAATTTCAGCTGACGCAGGCCCAGATTGCGGAGCGTATCGGCGTGTCGCGGGAGACGGTGGCGAATTACATGCGGTTGCTGCGGCTGCCGCAGGAGGTCATGGGATATCTGTTGTCGGGGCGGCTGACATTCAGCGATTGCCGAGAGATTTTGGCTCTGGAAAAAGAAGAGCACATCATCGAAGTGGCGAAAGAAGTGGTCACGAAGCATTTGAAGTGGGACGAGATTGAAGATCGGGTAGCGCGGCTGAATGGATTCTTGCCCATGCTGCCGGGACAGACCGTGCCGGGCGAGCCACAGAAAAAGGGCAGAGGGGCGCGATGGGTGGATCCGAATGTGAGGGCGGCGCAACTGGAGATGGAGCGAACGCTCGGGATGCGGGTGAGGATCAAAGATCGGAAGGGCAAAGGGAAGATTGTGATTGAGTACGCCACGGTGGATGACTACGAGAGAGTGGTCGAGAGGTTGAGGGGAAAATAATAGCAAGTACCGAGGGCCGGGTTTTAAATGGGGCGGCTCAACCGCCGCCCTCTTTCTTGGTCTTGGTGCAAAAATCGGCGCTGGAACAGTCATGACCTGGGCCGCCGCCGACTCGGTAGTGCCTGGCGGGTAGGTACATCCAGACCAAAGGCGAATCCAGCTTATCAACGGACCGGCTCGGCGTGGGATTTTGGTCGTGCTAGCTGATTGAAAGTCAGGAACGCAGGGCACGAATCAAGCCCCGGTGGGGAAAATCGGCGAAGTTAACTCATTTGGTTCCCGCTGCGAGTAGGGTTGGCCCCAAAGAAACCGGAGGGAAACGGGTTCGCCCGTCCGCACCCGAGCACATTTTGCTTCGTCCGCGTTGGCTGGCGGAGGAGTTCCGCTCCGTGGATCGCCGAGAGCCTGCCCTGAGCTTGTCGAAGGGGCGGCTGTTGCCACTGGAACCTCCACACCCAAGAACCAGGTTGGTAATTGGTGGGAAGCGAATGGGAAGGGCGCGCCCTATAGATTCTGTTGAAGAGGGAGAATCTTCGATAAGTGGAAGATGGCAGAGGCAGAGACAGAGACAGGGACAGAGACAGGGACAGAGACAGGGAAAATGCTGGGGTCGGTGGCGACTCAGCTGAATGGAAAGGAAGTTTTGGTGGAGGGTCAGAAGGTTAAAGTAAGGCGGGTGGGAGCGGGGAAATTGAGGATGGTGCTATTCAAATTGAATGGGCGAGTATTTGAGGCGATCGAGCAGAATCGAGCGAAGCCGAGTCGGTGGGGGAAGCCGGCGCGGGAAAAGCATCCGGTGGTGGAGTTTCAGGATGTGCAATCGCATCAGTATGTGGCTGTGTCGGTGGATGGAGAGGTGCTGGAGTACGGAAGTAAGTGGCGGGTAGTGAGACCGAGGTGTGAGTAGGGATCAAGGCCAGACTCTTCGGCTGCGTCAGAGCATGCTGGCCAGTCACCTGCTTCCCGCGACGGCATCATCGGTCACCGTCGTACAAATCCCTGAAATCTTCAACACTGAGGTGTGCTGTTCTGTCAGCCTGAGCGGAGCAAACGCTTGCACTCAGCGCAAGCATTTGTGAAGTCGAAGGATCCCTACCTTGGGAACAGCGTAGTGGGCAGTAAGTTTCCCAAAGAAATCCTACTTGGCAAAGAAGTAGTCGAAGGATTTTACGGCGTTGAATTCATCGTCTTTGATGTCGAAGACGGTGTAAAGCTTGGTGACGTAGAGAACGTCCTGAACTTTCTTGCTGAGGCCGAGGAGTTTCAGTTCGCCGCCAGCGTTGCGGACGGCGGTGAAGCTGCTGACCAGTTCGCCGACGCCGGAGGAGTCGATGTAATCGACTTGGGCCAGGTTGAGGACGATTTTTTTCTTGTCAGCGCTAATGAGTTGGCGGACGGTGTCGCGGAGCTTTCCGGTTTCGTCGCCGAGGGTGATGCGTCCGTGGATGTCGACAATGGTGACGTGGCTGATTTCGCGAGTGCTTATCTGCATGGCAAATCGGGCCGCTTGATTGGCCTCAGGACTAAGACAATCTAACACGGAGGCGCGAGGTCAGGCGGAAATACGAAGCGAAAAAACTTTGAGGCGATGTGGTTGTCATTGCGCTGCCGGGATCGGCTGGGAGTCGCGGATGTCCTGGATGGGCGAAGTGACAATGGGAGTGGCGTATTCGGGATGGCGGAACTCCAGGTGCATACCGCGCCCAACATATTGAAGTTTGAGCATGGAGCCTCCCCATGTGGATCCGGCGATGGCGACCAGTACGGGGCTGGGGCAGAATTCGGGATGGCCGGACAGAAGAGCTTCGCTGCCGCCGAGAAGCACGGCGGTGTAGCAGTGGTGAAGAGTCTGAATCTCGAGCACGGTGGAGGGCGGAAGATCGCGGAGAAAGACTCCGCCTTCAATTTCAGACTGGACGATTGCGTGGTTGACTTCGTCAGCTAGATTGGGGTGAGGGCTGAACATACGGGTAAAACGTTCTTCGGAGTGTACTCCAAATCGAGGCGGGAGGGGTAAGGCGTTTGAGGAACTTTGGAACATAGGCTAACGGTTGGATGTCGGGAGGGGGAAAGAGGGTGCTGGAAAAAGGATGGGGAGATTTTGCGGGCTGATTGCATCGATCCCCTTCGGCTTCGCTCAGGGGCAGGCTTTGGCGCAAAGAACACGCTCAGGATGACAAGAGGATTAGGGGAGGGTGGCGATGGAGCCTTTGGGACCAACGAAAATCGCTCCGCCGGTGGGGTAGGGGCTGACGGCGTTG
>Ga0182015_10001389_pt1 | contig 32049 bp, 26 predicted proteins | sample 712P3MmetaG_FD_120478 | JGI IMG/M metagenome (GOLD analysis project Ga0182015, IMG submission 120478) | Permafrost microbial communities from Stordalen Mire, Sweden - 712P3M metaG | ecosystem: Environmental > Terrestrial > Soil > Wetlands > Permafrost | place: Sweden: Stordalen | collected... | reverse complement strand
GCAGGACGTCCGCGACCGGCGCGCCGTCCGCTTGACCGTCTCTGCCGGGGTTGGTCTCCCGGCCCGCCGAGGCGGACCGGGAGACGTTCCCTTCCTGCGGTTGACTAGCCGCGGCTGTCGAATCGGCCGTCATTGGTCCGAGACTATAGAACGCGGCTCACTCATCTAGTGGATCTTGTATGTGGTGCAATCCGTCGCGTAGGACGGGCCTGACGGCGGCGAGCCTGAGCAGATCTGCGAAGCCGGCACGAAGTTGTCGGCGACAACCGTCTTCTCGATCGTGCTCGCTGTGACCCATTCCGGCACTTCAAGGATCGACGGCACCGCATAGTTGGACACGGTGTCCTCCGTCGTTCCATTGATCAGCGTCTTCGGCGGCTTCAGGCCTGCCCGCAGGTACAACGCGAGCGCCGAAGCGCCTTCGGCCTCCAGGAAGATCGGCTTATACACCGTTCCGCACTGGTAGCCGCTGATGATGTTCTGCAGCCCGACAAGCGTGGCGTCTTGGCCGGTAACCGGGAAGGTCTTCGGCTTGACTCCCTGCTGCTGCAGGTAGGTGATGACAGGCGCGGCGGTCTCGTCGTTTGGCATCAGAGCCGCGTTGGCTGTCGGGTGAGCTGTAAACGCCTGCTGGAACTCGGTCTCCGCGGTGGGCGGATCCCATGTTCCTGCCGTCGTGGCAGGTGCAGCACCCTCTTCATCCGTCCATGCACCACTGCTGAACAGCGGTGTGAGGATGTCGAAGTAACCCTGTGCGAAAAGCGTCGCGTTGTTGTCGGTAGTCGCTCCGTGCGCGACGATGACCTTCGGGCTCGTTATGCCCCACGCCTTGACGCAGGCGACCATGCCGTTTCCGATCAGCTTCCCAACGGTGACGTTGTTGAAGCTGACGTAGTACTTACCGGCGGTAGCTCCACCGAGCGTCAACCGGTCGTAGTCGATCGTCTTGACGCCAGCCGCGGTGTTCAGCTTCTCAGCCTCGTCGCCGGTAGCCGAATCCTCCGGGCAGATCGCAATCACCTTCGCGCCAGCTGTGATGTCTGCCTGGTCATCGGTGATGAACGTCGCGTCGCTTCCCTGCGCGTTCTGGATGATGATCTGGCTTGATTTGAGGCCAGCGTCCGTGAGCGCCTTCTTCAGGAGCGGCGCGTCGAACTCGGTCCAGCGTTCTGACGACGTCGTGTCCGGAAGGATGATGGCGACCTTGCCCTTGCCCTTCGCGGCAAGTGGCTTCAGGAACTTCATTGCTGACTCCGTGTTGTTGAAGTCCTTGGAGCTGAGGTTCTTGTACGTAATAGCCGGAGCCTTAGGCTTCTTGGCCTTGGCATAGCTGCTCTCGGTCGCAAACAGCCCGCCGGTGAGAATCACCGACGCGATGCCGACGAACGCGAGTCTGCTCTTTAGCAGAGACATTCGCTTCCTCTCTCTCTCATCTCATTGCTGTGAGGCAAGGACCGGGCGCACGGCGCCCAACCCATCGCATCACGGGAACCCAGAAAGTGTAGGTGCCGCTATGTGAACGGCCCATTAATGTTCCACGCGATTCTGGAATAAGTCGTGAACGCTGTTTACGTCTCGTTCATTCCGGTGCGAGGCGGTAACCGACACGGGGCTGGGTAATTATCAATGGAGGGCTGCCCTCGGGCTCTAGCTTTGCCCGCAGGCGGCGCACGTAAACGCGCACGTATTCGGTCTCGGTCTCATAGCCCGGACCCCAGACGCGCCGCAGGAGCTGCGCGTGGGTCAGCAGCTTGCCGCGATTCACCACGAGTTCGCGAAGCAGCGCGAACTCAGTCGGTGTCAGGTGAAGGCCAGTGCCGTCGCGCGTCACCTGGCGGTTCGCGAGGTCCATCTCGAGGTCGTCGGTGAGCGCGATCCGGGTGCTCTGCATCTCGACCGGTGCGGGACGCGTCCGTCGCAGCGTCGCCGCAATCCGCGCGAGCAGCTCGTCGATGCTGAACGGCTTCGTCAGATAGTCGTCGGCGCCGAGGTTGAGGGCCGCAACCTTGTCGTGGTCGCCGCCGCGCGCCGAGACGACGATGACACCGACAGTCGAGCGCTCGCGGACCTGCTTGCAGAGCTCGAAACCGTCGATCGAGGGTAGCATCAGGTCGAGCAGGATCAGGTCGGGCCGCTCGGTCTCGAGCACTTGCAAGACGCGACCGCCGTCGGTCGAAACGAGTGTTTCGAAGCCCCGCACAGCGAGGTTCGAACGAATCAGGTCGACGATGTTGGGATCGTCCTCGACCACGAGGATCTTTGTGGCCGGGGGCGCCTCAGAAGTCGGAGAGGTCACGATCCTCCGTGTAGAGGTGGGAGGAGTCGGGGCCGCCGATCGGCAGCCTCACGGAGAAGCGCGTGCCGTGCGCGAGACGCTCGAGGTCGATCTCGCCAAGGTGAGCATCGACTATGCCCTTGGCGATCGACAGTCCGAGCCCCGCTCCAGCGGCGGCGCCGACGCCGCCGTTGCGGGGCTCGAACAGGGCGAGCGCGACCTCGTCGGGCAGGCCGCCACCGTCGTCGGTCACGCTGATCGTCACTCCGTGCTCCTCATCCCCGGTTGCCTTGACCCATACCCGAGTCCCTTCGGGATTGTGACGCAGCGCGTTCTCGAGCAGGTTCAGAAATACCTGCTCGAGGCGGTCGTGGTCGGCCCAGATGACCGGGAGGTCGTGTTGGAAGTCGACCTCGATGGCGGCCGCCTGAGCCGGGGGCAAGCACGCGATCGCGGCGTCTAGGATGGGCAGCAGCTCGCACCAGTCCGGCAGCATGCGCATCGTCGAGGACTCGATCGCCGAGAAATCGAGCAGGTCGACGACGAGGCGGCTGAGGCGAGCCGACTCGGCGCCGATGCGCGTCAGGAAGCGCGTCTCCGACGCGCCGTCCCAGGTCACGTCGGGGGCCATCAGACTCGAGGCGTAACCGCCGATCGCGGTCAGCGGAGTACGCAGCTCGTGGCTGAGACGCGACAGGAAGCCGCGCTGGAGCTCGCGCGAGCGCCGCAGCGCGCTCGCCTCCTCGCGCGCGCGCTCGGACTCTTGGCGCTCACGAGCGAGACGCAGCGAGTTGGCCGTGTCCTCCATCAGCGCGACGGCGTCGGGCGGAGTGCTCGGGGCGTGCCACTGAGCGAGCAGGATGCCGCCTCCTCCGGGAGCCGAGAAGCTCACGGCCATGCAGGCGTCGCCGTCCGCCGGGACGATGCTCGTCGCCCGACCGTCGCGCCCGCCTCCGCTGCGTAGCACCGCGGCCGCTTCCAGCAGCCCGGCGGAGACGTCGACCTCCTCGCCGGAGGAACCGATGGCGAGCCAGCTCTCGGCGCTCTCGTCGGCGACGTCGTTTGTCAGCAGCGCTACGCGCTCGGCTTGGAGGCCCTGGCGGAGCGCTTGCAACACCAAGGTCAGGCCGTGGGCGAGCGGCACCGGACCCGCGAGCGTCTCGAGCACGTCGCGAATCGTCTCGAGCACGCGGTTGCGTGTGGTGACCTCGCCGAGCAGCCGTTCGCGCTCGACCGCGCTGGCTATGTAGCCCGCGTAGAGATCAACGAGCCGCTGCTCGTCGCCCGGCGGGTGGCCGGGAACGTCGCGAAAGACCGTGATCACCCCGAGCAGGCGGTCGGTGCCGATCACGGGGACCGACCAGGAGCTGCGCACGCGCGCCTCTACCGCCAGCGGCTGCCAGGGGGCCCAGGCAGGACTCGAGCGGACGTCGAAATCGATGGCCGTTTCCCCAGATTCGGCGGCGACGCCGACAGGTCCGCCGGCGTGGTCGAACGGTAAGTTCGACCACGCGTCGGTGAGCGCGACCGGGAGGCCGAGTGCGCCCGCGAGGCGCAGCCGGCCGCTCTCGACGAGATGAACGCACAGGCGTGGGGCCCCGAGCGCGCCGCCAAGCGCCGACACGATCAGCGGCAAGCTCGAGGAAGGGTCCGCCGAGGCAAGCCGATCGGCGAGGCCGTGCAGGCGGCTCAGCTGCTGGCGCGCCGAGGAGTCGATCGGCTGGCCGGAGATGAAGGCAACGATGTCCTCGGGGTGCGAAGTGGCGGGATCGACGTCGGCCACGATCCGCCCATGGCGCAGCACGATTATGCGGTCGGCGAGCCGGAATATCTGGCCGATGTCGTGCGAGACGAGCAGCACCGTCGTGCCACGCTCGCGTACCTTGGCCGCGAGCTGGTCGACCTGCGCCGTTTCGCTCACCCCGAGCGAGGTCGTCGGCTCGTCGAGCACGAGCAGCTTCGGCCGGCTCGCCATCGCACGGGCGACCGCGACGAGCTGGCGCTCACCGCCAGACAGCGACCCGACGTAGCGCGTCGTGTCCTTCAAGCCGATACCGAGGTCCGCGAGGAGTCGCCTGGCGGCCTCGTGAAAGCGCGACGCGGACCGCAGCAGCGCTGCATTCTCGCTGCCGAGCAGTAGGTTCGAAGCGACGTCGAGATTGTCACAGAGCGCGAGGTTCTGCCAGACGACGGTGACGCCGCGGCGGGCCGCCGCGGCGGGCGTAGAGCCGATCCGTTCACCGTCGACGTAGATCCGGCCACTCGTCGGGATCATGTCGCCGCCGATGCAGCGCACAAGCGTCGACTTGCCGGCGCCGTTCTCACCCGCGAGCGCGACGATCTCGCCGGGGCGGATGTCGAAGTCGATAGCGTCGAGCGCGGTGAACGACTCGTAGCGAACGCTGAGCGCCTCGACGCGCAGCAGTGGCCCCATGGCGCGCGTCGCCGGCTCTCTGATCATGACGGCCATCGTGAACATTGTGCGCTAAGTGACCAGCCGGCCGCGCAACGCAGATGCCACAGCCCGTAGATCGAGCGTTGCACTAGGAGAAGCGTGCGCCCGGCGGCCGACCGACCACACGCCATCAACTACGGCGCGAGGCCGCCGAGGCCCTCCGGATCCCAGGGCCGCGGCAGGCAGTAGCGGTCGCGCCAGCGGTGCGGGCACACGTGGACCTGCCAGGTGTGCTTGCGGACCTCGACGCGGGCGAAGCGGATGTCGAAGGGCACGCGGTTGAGCCGCGCGCTGATCCCGTCGGAGTCGGTAACGGCGAAGGAGAACGGCAGGTGGGTCGGGCGTGTCGGCACGTTGTTGCACCACAGGCGCCAGGCGCTCTCGTACTCGATCACGAGTTCGTCACCGACGTAGGTACGAGGCTTGAACAGATCGACCCCCGGGCGATGGCCCCTCCAGTGCCAGGTTGGGGCCGCCGCGACGATCCAGCCCTGGGCGATCTTGCGCTCGCCCACCGCGCAGGCGAGCTTCGCGATGTCCCAGGCGCAGCCCGCGAGCGTGTCGCCCCGTTGACACCACTGGAGTTCGAGTCCGATATCCCCATCGAGGACGAGATCGAGCGGACCGACCTCGGGCCAGTGCTTGAGCTCGATGCTGACCGAGGAGGCGCCAGTGCTCTCCTCCAGCGCCACCTGGAAGTCGTGTTCCACCATCGTGGTGACAGGCTTCTCGCTCGCCGCGCGCTCGAGTGCGGGTAGCGCGGCCTCGAGGGCTTCTCTCGGCTGCCCGGGCACATCCGCGAGGGTACTACGGCGCCAACTGACGGCGCCCGCGGGTGCAAGAGCCTCTGTCGTAGCGGCTCAGACCGCCAGACTGGCCCGCAATAGCTGCTAGCCTGAAAGGGCGGTCGGCACTTGTTGGCCGCGAGGCAGCTCACTTGGGTCCCGCAAATGGAGCGGTTCGGGTTTGCAGTCTCCGAATCGTCCGCGGCTCAAAGTGCCGCCAGGAGCAATTAAATGTCTAAGCAGTCCTTTGCGCAGCTCGGCGTGTCAAACGCCGTTGTCAGCGCCCTCGCCGCTCGCGGCTTCACGGAGCCGTTCGCGGTTCAGCGCCTGGTAATTGGTGACGTTCTCGCCGGTCGCGACGTGCTCACGAAATCGCCGACAGGCTCGGGCAAGACGCTCGCCTTCGGCATCCCGATCGCCGATCGGATCGCGGCCGACCAGCGCCGTCCCGCGGCGCTCGTGTTGGCCCCGACGCGCGAGCTCGCAACCCAGATCGTCGAGGAAATCACCGATGTCGCGCATGCCCGTGCACTCAAGGTGACGGCGGTCTACGGCGGTGTCGGCCTGACAAAGCAGGCCCGCGACGCCGCCCGCTCGCACATCCTCGTCGCAACGCCCGGGCGGCTCGAGGATCTGCTCGCGCGGCGCGCCTTCCGCCTCGACGCGATCCGCATCCTCGTCCTCGACGAAGCCGATCGGATGCTCGACATGGGCTTCAGGCCGGCGGTCGATCGGATCGTCGCGCAGTGCCCGCGCGAGCGCCAAACGCTGTTCTTCTCGGCGACGCTCGACGGCGAGACCGGCCGGATCGCAAAGGCCTACACGCGCGACGCGACACGCCACGAGCACACGCCGCCGCAACCCCACGAGAGCGTGGCCGTCGAGCACCGCTTCGTCGCAGTCGAGAACGATCGCCGCGTCGAGGTCCTCGTGCACGAGCTCAGCAGCGAGCGCGATCTCGCGCTCGTCTTCGTGCGCACCAAACGCGGCGCCGATCGCCTCGTCAAACGGCTGGGCACGCTCGGCGTGGAGGCCGCTGCGATGCACGGCGACAAGTCACAGCGCCAACGCGAGCAAGCGCTCGCCCACTTCCAGTCCGGCACGGTCGACACGCTTGTTGCGACCGATGTCGCCGCGCGCGGGATCGATGTCGCGCGGATCTCGCACGTGATCAATTTCGACCCGCCCGAGGATCGCGACGCCTACGTGCATCGCGTCGGGCGCACGGGGCGCGCCGGGCGGCCGGGGATCGGCATCACGTTGGTGGGCGCTGATCAGCAGCGCGAGGTCAGTGCCCTCGCGCACGGGCTCGGCATCGATCACGGGCTTGGCGCCGCGGGCGGACTCGACAGCCGCGCGCCGGCGCCGCGTCACGGTGCCCCGGCGAGGACCGATCGCCCACCGCGCCACGCGCGTGGCGCGCGCCACGGCGCGACGCGCAGCTATGGACATCGCAAAGGTGGGCGCTAGCAACGACCCGAGCGCGCCGCCGCCCGGGTCGTCCTACCAGGTGGCGGTGTGACCCTGAATTCCGGGGAACGGTCCTGACAAGGGAGTAAACTGGATATATGGCCACTAACGTCGAACGCGCAGCCGAGCAGCGCAAGGTCAAGCTCGAAGAGATGGCGCGACAGATCAAGGTCGGCACGCTGCGCGTGCGCAAGATGACCGTGGCCGAGCGCGAGCTGAATCCGCCGGTGCCGCGCAAAGAGCGCCGGCGCGACCGCTGAGCTAGAGTTCTTGGCGGCCGGCGTAGCCGGCATCGAGCTCGTGCCAGTAGGCGACGTCGTCTTCGCCGTCGATCCAACAGAGATAGACCTCACGGCCGTCGCGGATCGCCGGAAAGTCGATCAGGCCGCGATCGAGGTCGCGCAGCAGGATGCTGCGCTCGTCGAATGCGACGACCGCGGCCTGTAGCTCAAGAAACGCCTCGCCGACCTGCTTGCCCACAGCGCCGCCGCCGTTACCTGCAGAGCCGCCGGCGAGAGCGTGGCGAGCGTCCTCGTCGGTCAGCCGCGCACGGGCGTCGCGCATCTCGGCCAGTCGCTCGGCCACCCATTCCAGCTCGGCGCGCGCCTCCTCGAGCGTGTAGTGACGGTCGTGCCGCACCTACACATTCTGGCGCGCCGCGCAACTGGGCGCCGGACCGCGCATCGCGCAGGTACGAATCGATGCCGCAGACCAGCCCGGCTGGCGGCGTCAGGCGCTCGCGCGCTCGGCGTCGCGCGCGAACTCGTCAAAGACCTCATGTGTGCAATCGAGCACGGCGGCGGCGATCCGCAGCTCCTCGGGGCTGAAGCCGGCAAGCGCTCCGTTCCAGCGTTGCTGGTACTGGGCGCGGCGCGCGGCGACGAGCTCGCTGCCACGCTCGGTGAGCGAGACGAGGACGATCCGCCGGTCGCGCTCGCTGCGTGTCCGCTCGATCAGCCCGTGGGCGGCCAGAGCGTCGAGCATCTGCGTCGCCGTTCCCGGCGCCACGTCGGCGCAGCCGGCGAGCTCGCTGGCGGACAGCTCGCCGCCACCCTCGGCAAGCCCGAACAGCAGCCCATACTGGGCGTAGCTGAGCTCCTCGGAGCGGTGGGTGTCGCGGCCGCGAAGGCGCCGCACCGCGCCCATCGCGCCTTTGAATGCCCGCCCGTAGAGGGCGAGCGCGTCGTCGCGCTCGGTTGCGGCCTGCTTGGCGCCGTCTTTGGCAGGGGCTGCCGCAGCCGGGTTCACGCCAGTGCCTCCGCCAGAGGCTTAGCTCCGGATCCGCCGGCGCGCTCTACGTCAGCCGCCGCCGCGGCGACGCGGCGCGCCTTCCGCTCAGCGCGCAGCAGGATGATGCATGGTACGACCGCCACCGCGATGATCGCCGTGCCCCACCAGAACGCAGTGCCGTAGGCGCCGGCTGCCGCCGTCAGGGTCAGCGGCCGGTGAGCGCTCGCCAGCGTGCGCTGCAGGACGACCGCGAGCACGGCGGTCCCGATCGAGCCGCCGACGCGCATCAACACCGTGAGCTGGGGCGCGGCGTCCGGTAGCTCGCTTCGCTCGAGCGCGGCGAACGCGGCGATGAAGGCCGGCATGAAGGCGAAACCGATGCCAACCCCACGCACGGTCTGCTCAAAGCCAAGCGCGACCATCGAGGTGTGGGCACCGATCAGCCCAAACGGGATCCCGGCGAGCGAGGCGACGATGACGCCAAAGATCGTCAGTGGTCCACCGCCGATGCGGTCGGCCATTCGCCCGACGACCGGCATCACGATCGCCATGCCGATTCCCTGGGGGGCGAGCAGCAGACCGGTATCAAGCACGCTCTCGCCACGGACGTTCTGGAAGTACAGCGGCAGCAGAATCATCACGCCGAAGAGCGCGGCGCCGAGGAAGAACATCGCCGCCGCGGCTGAGGCATAGGTGTTGCGCTTGAACAGGCTGAGGTCGAGCAAGGGTGCCGGCACGCGCAGTGCGTGCCAGATGAAGGTCGCGATCAGCACGACGCCGACGACGATCGAGACGATCACCTTTGGCGAGGAGAAGCCGGCCGTCGCGCCGATCTCGGCGAGTCCGTAGGTGAGCGCCGGCAGACCGACCGCCAACATCAGCAGACCCGTGAGGTCGAGCGCCGGCACCTTGGCGTCGCGGTTGGGCGCCGGCAGCATCCGCACCGCGAGGACGGTGGCGATGACCCCGATCGGCACGTTTACGTAGAAGATCCAGCGCCAGCTCGCGCTGTCGATCAGCAGACCGCCGATCGTCGGGCCGAGGATCGGGCCGAGCAGCGTCGGCACCCCGGTCGCTGCGAGGACGCGACCCATGCGCTTGGGGCCGGCGGCGTCGGCGAGGATCATCTGGCCAACCGGCATGATCATGCCGCCGCCGATGCCCTGGAGGACACGGAAGAGGATCAACTCGTCGGCCGACGTCGCGAGCCCGCACAGCGCCGAGCCGGCGGTAAAGAGCACGATCGACATCAGGTAGATGTTCTTGGCGCCGAAGCGGCGCGAGGCCCAGCCGCTGATCGGGATGACCACGGCGAGCGCCAGCAGGTAGCCGGTGATCACCCACTGGATGTCGACGAGCGGGCTGTGGAGGTCCTTGTGCAGTGTCTGCAGCGCGACGTTGACGATCGTCGTGTCGAGGATCGACATGACCGATCCGAGGACGACGACGATGGCGACGCGCCAGACCCAGGGATCGATGCGCTCGAGCTGCTCAGCGTTCTTTGGCGGCATACGCGTGCTCCATTTCCATCAGGCACCTAAAGATAAGGTACCGAAGCATAGGCGCCTAAGCTTTTCTTGTCAAGTGCCGCGCCGCGCGCCGAGCTCAGTGGCGGAAATGCCGACGACCGGTCATCACCATCGCGATGCCGGCCTCCTCAGCCGCAGCGATGACCTCGTCGTCGCGGACCGAACCGCCGGGCTGGATCACAGCGACGATGCCCGCCTCAATCGCGAGTTCCGGTCCGTCGGCGAACGGGAAGAACGCGTCCGAGGCGAGGACCGAGCCGGCCAGCGAGTCAAGCTGCGCCTTCTCGATCGCCAGGCGGACCGAGTCGACGCGACTCATCTGGCCGGCGCCGACGCCAACCGTGGCCAAGCCGCGGGCGAGCACGATCGCGTTCGAGCGGACGTGCTTGCCCACACGCCAGGCAAACAGCAGGTCCTCCCACTCGTCCTCGCTCGGCGCCCGCGACGTCGCGACCGTCATGTCCTCGCGCCGCTCCAGCGAGGCGTCGCGATCCTGGACGAGTAGGCCGCCCGCGACCTGACGCAGCTCGGGCTCGCCGCCGCCGGCTCGCCGGTCGCCCTGCTCGAGCAGGCGCACGTTCTTCTTTGTGCAGAGCACCTCGAGCGCATCGGCGTCGTAGGCGGGAGCGAACAGCACCTCGATGAACTGCTTGTTGAGTTCCGTCGCGAGCTCCCGATCGATCCGCGTGTTGAGCACGATCACGCCGCCGTAAGCGCTGAGCGGGTCGCAGGCAAACGCCCGCCGGTAGGCCTCGAGCCCGGAGCCGGAAAGCGCCACCCCGCACGGGTTGTTGTGCTTGACGATCACGCAGCTGGCCTGGCCGGCACCAACCGTGCCGGTGCCGGCACCGGCACCCGTGAGATCCTCGGAGAGCCGCCGCGCAGCATCGAGGTCGAGCAGGTTGTTGTAGGAGAGCTGCTTGCCGTGGTGCTGGCGCACCATCGAGAGCAGATGCGTGCGCGCCCCGGCCAGCGAGTAGTAGGCGGCGCGCTGATGAGGGTTCTCGCCGTAGGAGAGATCGACGACCTTCTCGTAGGCGCGGACGTGCAGCGGCGGGAAATCGTCGGCGTCCTGCTCGGCAAACCAGCGCGCGATCGCCGTGTCGTAGCGGGCGGTCGCGGCAAACGCCTCAGCAGCCAGGCTCGCGCGCGTCTCCAACGACAGCCGCCGATCCGAGCTGCGCAGCTCCTCGAGCACCGCGTCGTAGCTCTCCGGACGGACGACGACCGCCGCGTAGCCGTGGTTCTTCGCCGCGGCACGGATCATCGTCGGGCCGCCGATGTCGATGTTCTCAATGGTCTCCGCTTCAGTCGCGTCCGCGCGCGCGACGGTCCGCTCGAAGGGGTAGAGGTTCACACAGACGAGCTCGACGAACTCGACGTCCTGCTCAGCCGCCTCGCGCAGGTGCTCGGGGTTTTCGCGCACCGCGAGCAGTCCCGCGTAGAGCTTTGGGTGCAGCGTTTTGACACGGCCGTCCATGATCTCCGGAAAGCCGGTGAAGTCGTCGATCGCGCGAACCTCGATGCCCGCGCCGCGCAGCTCCTGCGCCGTGCCACCGGTCGAGATGATCTCCACGCCGAGCTCCGCGAGGCCGCGGGCGAAGTCGACGATCCCGCGTTTGTCGGAGACCGACAGCAGCGCGCGGCGAACCTGGACAGCACCCGGGGCGAGCACGCCGGCGCCGTCCATGTCGACTGCGTTGTTCGATTTGGCCGCGATGCCCCGAGGATATCGAGCGCGGCCGCGGCCAGCGCTACGACGCCGGCAGCCTGAGCTTGGGGAAACGCCCGCCGGTCGAGCGCAGCACGCCGCGCTCGATCAGCTGATCGACGTGGGCCAGCGTCTCCGTGCTCGACAGGTGCGCGTAGGCGCCGTAGAGCTCGAGCGCGTCGTAGCCGTTCTGCGCGATCAGCTTCGAGCGGCCGCCGCGGAGGATCTCGACCGCACGCGTGCGCCCGACCGCCGGGCGCGCGCTGACGACGATTTCAACAATGGCTCGATCGAGATCTGCGATCTCGATCTGCGCCAACCCAGAGGACGGGCGCGATTGACGCATCCTCGCCGCCTGCACGCTGCGCGGCGACGCCGCCCGTCGCCCCACGCTCGCGCCCTCGAGCGCCGCCGGAGCGGCCGAAGGCCGCGACGACGGCGCGCAGACATCGCAACACGGGACGCCCGGCATCACCGCGGTCGACTGCCGGACGCCGAAGTCACCGAAGTGGCGCTGGATCGACTCGCGGCGGCAGGCCGCGCCCTCGACGAAGCCCCAGATCGCGCGGTACTGGGCCCAGCGCGAGCGCTGCGCCTCGCCCGCTGCGGACTGCTGGATGAAGTGGACGTGGAGGCCCTTGTCGCGCCCGGCCGCGAACAGCAGGCAGCGCGCCGGCCGGCCGTCGCGCCCGGCCCGCCCGGCCTCCTGGTAGTAGGCCTCGAGCGACTCAGGCACCGCCGCGTGGCAGACCGTGCGCACGTCGGGCTTGTCGATCCCCATGCCGAAGGCGTTGGTCGCGACGACGACCGCCACCTCGTCGGCCATGAACCGTCGCTGCGCCTCCGCGCGCGCCTCGCGCTCGAGCCCAGCGTGGTAGGCGACGACGCCGACACCGAGCGCGCGGGCAAGCGAACCGGCGAGCGCCTCGGTGCGTGCGCGCGTGCCGGCGTAGACGATCGCCGGGCGCGCCGCCGGATCGGCCAGCAGCGCCGCGATCCGTCCTTCGCGGTCGGCGTCGCCCCGCGCCGGAACGACGATGTAGGAGAGGTTCGGGCGATCGAAGCCGGTCGTCACGCGCACCGGGTCGCGCAAGCCGAGGCGAACGATCACGTCGCCGGCGACGCGCGGCGTGGCGGTCGCCGTGCAGGCGAAGATCTGGCGCGCGCCGAGCGCCCGCGCCGCCGCCGGCAGCTCGAAGTAGTCGGGGCGGAAGTCGTGGCCCCACTGCGACACGCAGTGCGCCTCGTCGACGACGAACATGCCGACCTCCACGCCCTCGAGCGCCGCTACAAAACCCTGCGTCGCGAAGCGCTCGGGTGCGACATACAGAAGCCGCACATCCCCCCCACGAACACGTGCCAGCGCCTCGCGATTGGCCGCCAGATCGCGCTGGCTGTTGATCAGCACGGCCTGCCCGCGGGCCACGCGATCGAGCCCGGCGACCTGGTCTGACATCAGCGAGACGAGCGGCGAGACGACGATCGTCAGCCCCTCGCGCATCAGTGCCGGGAGCTGGTAGCAGAGCGACTTGCCGGCACCCGTCGGCATCACGACGAGCACGTCGCGACCGGCCAGCGCGGCGCGCACGACGTCCTCCTGGCCGGGGCGGAAGGCCTCGTGGCCGAAGTGCTCGCGCAGCGCGGTGTGCAGCTCGCTCATCGCCGGGGAGGCTAACGGCGCCCCCGGTTGGCACTCGACGCTCAGTCGGCGACGACGGCGGGCACGCGACCGCCGGCTGCCAGCGGCAGCTCGAGCGCGTACTTGCCGCTTGCGTCCTCGCTTCCGGCGAGCGGGTAGTCGCCGCTGAAGCAGGCGTCGCAGTGACGCTCGCGCGGCGCGCCGATCGCTTCGTAGACGCCGCCGAGTGAGAGGTATGCGAGCGAGTCGGCGCCGAGTCGCGCGGCGATCTCCGGCACGGTCCGCGCGTGGGCGATCATCTCCTCGCGCGTGGACATGTCGATGCCGTAGTGGCAGGGGTGCTTGATCGGCGGCGCCGAGATCCGCAGGTGGACCTCGGCGGCGCCCGCGTCACGCAGCATCCGCACGATCTGGGCGGTCGTGTTGCCGCGGACGATCGAGTCGTCGACGACGACCAGGCGCTTGCCCGAGACGACCTCGGGCAGCGGGTTGAACTTGATCCGCAGCCCGTGCTTGCGCAGCTCCTGACCGGGCTGGATGAAGGTCCGCTGGATGTAGCGATTCTTGACGAAGCCGTCGTCCTGGGGCAGGCCGCTGGCGCGCGCGAAGCCGCGGGCGGCCGCGTTGCCGGAGTCGGGCACGGGAATCACGAGGTCGGCGTCGACCGGTGACTCGCGGGCGAGAATCTCGCCCATCCGCCCGCGCACGACCTGCAGCGCCGTGCCCTCAAAGCGCGAGTCCGGCCGCGCAAAGTAGATGTACTCAAAGACGCAGAAGGCTTCGCGCTCGGGCTCGATGACCTGGATCGAGGTGAGCCCGTCCTCGCCGAGCGAAACGACCTCGCCCGGGCGCACGTCGCGGAGGTGTTCGGCGCCGATGATGTCAAGCGCGCAGGTCTCGCTGGCAAAGCAGTAGCGCTCCGGGGTGTGCTCGTCGAGCGGCGCGAGCACACCGATCGCGAGCGGCCGCAGCCCGAGCGGGTCGCGCATCGCGATCACGCGGTCCTTGCTCATCAGCACCGTCGAGAAGGCGCCCTGCAGCTGGGGCATCACGGTCACGACGGCGTCCTCGATCCGCTCGGCCGGATTGGTCGCGATCAACGCGGCGATGATCTCCGAGTCCGAGGTCGAGGCGAAGCTCACGCCCCGCGCGCGGAGCGCCGCGTGGAGCTCGACGGCGTTGATCAGATTGCCATTGTGGGCGAGCGCGAGCTCGCGCCGATTGCCGCCGGCGCCGGCGGCGCGCTGCACCGGCTGCGAGTTCTCCCAGGCGTTCGAGCCGGTCGTCGAGTAGCGCACGTGCCCGATCGCGAGCTCGCCGCCGAGCGAGATGATGTCGTTGGCGTTGAGCGCCTGGTTGACGAGCCCGAGGTCACGCCGGGTCATGATGTGCCGGCCTCGGTCGGCCGCGGCGATCCCCGCCGACTCCTGGCCGCGGTGCTGCAGCGCCGAGAGGCCGAAGAAAGTCAGGTTCGACACCTCGTGCCCGGGGGCATAGACCCCGAACACGCCACACTCATCGCGCGGTCCTTCGCGCGCATCAAGGCTGCTGGACGATGGAAGCATCTGAGGGGTCCGCGACCGGCGGTCTCGCCAACCGTCGCAGAGATACAAGCCTACCAGCGCGGTGCGCCCGCACAGGTGGGATACCGGCCACTCAGCCGGACGCGCGGCACTCAGAAGAGCGTCGCCAGAGCGCCGTGGGCCTCGCGCAGGCGGGCGAGCTCGAGGTCGATGCGCTGCTCGCCGAGCGTGATATCCAGGCGCCTGCCACCGACGGTGCCGATGATCTGGTGCGGTGTGTGCGGGTCGAGCTGGCGTAGTGCTGAGGGGGCGCCGGAGACGACGAAGCAGCCGAGCGTCTCACCGAAGAGCGCGGCTTCGCTGCCCGCTTCGAGCTCGATCTCGGCGCCCAGATCGCCGGCCAGGCAGCACTCGGCGAGCGCTGTGGCGAGGCCGCCCTCGGCGATGTCGTGCGCGCTGTGGAGGGTGCCGGCGCGGACGGCGTCGCGGATCGTGCGCTGGGTCGCCGTCACGGCGGCGATGTCGATCTCGGGGAGTGCGCTCGGGAGCGCCTGGCCGCGGAGCTTCGCGAACTCGGAGGCTGCGAGCGCCGGCGCGAACGGGCCGACGAGCGCGATCGCGTCCCCTTCGTCCGCGAACCCGAGCCGGCCCGCGCGCGCCGGATCGCTCAGCGCGCCGACGATGCCGACGACCGGCGTCGGGTAGATCGGGCCGTCCGGGCCTTCGTTGTAGAGCGAGACGTTGCCGCCGACGACCGGGATCTCGAGCGCGCGGCAGGCGTCGCCAAGCGCGCGGATCGACTCGGTCAGCTGCCAGGCGATGTGCGGCTTCTCGGGATTGCCGAAGTTGAGGCAGTTGGTCAGCCCGAGCGGCTCGGCACCGACGCAGGCGAGGTTCGAGACGCACTCGAGCACCGTCTCGATCGTTCCGCGATAGGGATCGGCGGCGACCCGGCGCCCATTGGCGTCGATCGCCACCGCGAGGGCGCTGCCTTGCGGCAGCTCGAGCACAGCCGCGTCGGCCTGCCCGGGCCGGCGGACCGTCCGCGACTGCACTACGGGGTCGTACTGCTCAAACAGCGGCGTCCGATCAGCGATGTTCGGCGAGGCGAGCAGTGCGAGCAACACGTCCGACGGATCATCGGAGTGCAGCGTCCTGTCCGGCGGCGGATAGAGCCCGTGCGCGGGCAGCTCCGGTGAGAGCTCGTAGAGCGGGCAGGCGTCGACGAGGACCGCGAGCGGGACGTCGCCGACAAGCTCCTCGGCGTCGAAGATCCGGCAGCGCCCGCTGTCGGTGACTTCCCCAATGACGGCGGCGCCGACCTCCCAGTGGAAGCAGACGGCGAGGAAGTGATCGAGCCGGGACGGTTCGATCACTGCGAGCATCCTTTCCTGAGACTCCGAGGCCATGATCTCGAACGGCTCCATGTCCTCTTCGCGCAGCGGCACGCGCGAGACGTCGAGGTCGATGCCGACGCCGCCCTTGCTTGCCATCTCGACCGCCGCCGAGGTCAGGCCGGCGGCGCCGAGGTCCTGGAGTGCGACGAGCAGGTCGCGCTCGAGCAGCTCGAGCGAGCACTCCATCAGCTTCTTCTCGGCGAACGGATCGCCGATCTGGACGCTCGGCCGCTTGGCCGCGTCGCCTTCGCCGAGCTCGGCCGAGGCGAGCACCGAGGCACCGCCGATTCCGTCGCGGCCGGTCGCGGCGCCAAAGAGGACGAGCAGGTTGCCGGCGCCCGCCGCCGCCGAGCGGATCAGTGCATCGCGGCGGGCGAGCCCGAGGCACATCGCGTTGATCAGGCAGTTCTGCTCATACGGGCCTTCGAAGTAGACCTCGCCGCCGACCGTCGGCACGCCGATCGAGTTGCCGTAGTGACCGATGCCGCCGACGGCGCGGTCGAGCAGGTAGCGCGTGCGCTCGCTCTCCGGCTCGCCGAAGCGCAGCGAGTCGAGCACGGCGATCGGGCGCGCCCCGACGGCGAAGATGTCGCGCAGGATTCCGCCGACGCCGGTCGCCGCGCCCTGAAAGGGCTCGACCGCGCTCGGGTGGTTGTGGGACTCGACCTTGAAGGCCAGCGCCCAGCCGTCGCCGACATCGACTGCGCCGGCGTTCTCCCCCGGTCCCATCACGAGGTGGCGCCCCTCGCTCGGCAGCGTTCGCAACAAGAGCTTCGAATGCTTGTAGGAGCAGTGCTCTGACCACAGCAGCGAGAACATCGCCAGCTCGACCGTGCCCGGCTCGCGCTCGAGACGATCGACGATCAGCTCGTACTCGGAGCGTGTCAGCCCCAACTCGAGCGCTCGCTGCAGTCCGTAGGTGCCCACGACGTTCACCGACCGCCCCCAAGAAGACCCGAAACCGAATCATGGAGCGAGGCGAATAGGCCAAGGCCGTCGGCTGAGCCGCGCAGCGGATCGACCGCGTGCTCGGGGTGGGGCATCAGGCCGAAGACGTTGCCCTGCTCGTTGATCACGCCGGCGATGTCGCGCAGCGCGCCATTTGGGTTCTCACCGGCGCCGTAGCGCAGAACAACCTGCCCCGCCGCCTCCAGGCGGTCGAGCACCGCGGGCGGCGCGTAGTAGCGCCCAGTCGTGTGCTTGACCGGGATCGACAGCGACGCGCTCGCGGGCAGCGCGCGGGTGAACGCGGTGTCGGGGTTGACGACGTCCAGTGAAACCTGGCGGAAGACGAAGCGCAGGCTCGAGTTCGTCAGCAGCGCGCCCGGGAGCAGACCAGCCTCGCAGCAGACCTGGAAGCCGTTGCAGATCCCCATCACGTAGCCGCCGGACGCGGCGAAGTCGATGACCTCGGTCATGATCGGGGCGAAGCGCGCGATCGCCCCGGCGCGCAGGTAGTCACCGTAGGAGAAGCCGCCGGGGATCACGACCGCGTCGACGCCCTGGAGGTCGTGGTCGGCGTGCCAGAGCGCAACCGTGTCGGCGACCCGGGCGCAGGCGAGCTGCGCGTCGACGTCGTCACAGCTGCCAGGGAAGACGACGACGCCGAATTTCACGACGCGCCGTCGAGGAGCACTTCGTAGTCCTCGATGAGCGGGTTTGCGAGCAGGCGTTCGCACATCTGCGCAAGCGCGGCGGGGTCGGCAACCTCGAGCTCGATCAGACGGCCGATCCGCACGTGGCTCACGCCGGCGAAGCCGAGCGCCCCCAGGGCACGCTCGACAGCGGCACCTTGGGGGTCGAGGATGCCCTCTTTGGGACGTACGAGGACGCGCGCCTTCACTACTTGGATGCTAGTGGCGCGCGCGGCGCGGGCCACTCGAGGGTGCGCGGCGCGGACGAGCGTGAGAGCATTTCGCTATGGACCACACCCAGCTCGTGCGCCAGACCTGGGAGGCCGTTTCGCGCGGCGATCTCGACGCCCTGGAGGCCGCGCTCGCACCGGACGCAAGGTGGCGCGCGGTGGAGGACGGCCCGTGGAACTGCGAGAGCCGGGCGCGGATCCTCGAAGTGATGCGCGCCAACCTGGCGAACGGCCTCAGCGGCGAGGTCGAGGATGTTTTCGCGGTTGGCGAGCGCGCGGTGGTTGCCTTTCGCCCCGACAGCCACGACCCTGGCGGTTGGCCGCTCGACGACGGTATCCGCTACGTAGTCTTGACCGTCGACGATGGCCTCGTCAGCGAGATGAAGGGCTGCGCCGACCGCGCGACCGCGCTCGCGTACGCCGCGCGATAACTAGTCGGCTGGGGACGCGCCGGCACGTGCCAGCCACGCCTCGAATGGCTCGCCGGTGATCAGCTCGTAGGCCTCGCGGTAGAGCGCCTGCGTGCGCTCGACAACGTCAGCGGGGATCGGCGGCGCGGGCGGCGTCTTGTCCCAGCCGCTGGCGGCGGCCCAGTCGCGGACGTACTGCTTGTCAAAGCTCGGCTGGGCGTTGCCCGGCTCGTAGCCGTCCGCCGGCCAGAAGCGCGAGGAGTCGGGTGTCAGGACCTCGTCGGCGAGTGTCAGCGTGCCGTTAGCGTCGAGACCGAACTCGAACTTCGTGTCGGCAAGGATGATTCCGCGGCTGCGCGCGTGCTCGGCGGCCCGTGCGTAGACGGCGATCGAGACATCGCGTAGGCGCTCGGCGAGCTCGCGGTCACCGTCGAGCACAGCGACCATGCCCTCGATGTCGATGTTCTCGTCGTGACCGGAGTCGGCCTTTGTCGCTGGCGTGAAGATCGGCGCCGGCAGCTGCTCGGATTCGCGGAGGCCGGCTGGCAGCTCGATGCCACAGACCGCGCCGGTCCGCTTGTAGTCGTTCCAGCCCGAGCCCGCGAGATAACCGCGGACGATGCACTCGATCGGCACCATCTGCAGACGGCTAACGGCGAGCGCGCGCCCACGCACCTCCTCCGGCACGCCGTCGCGATAGGAGATCAGGTGGTTGGGAACGATCTCCTCGGTCAAGCCGAACCAGAAGACAGAGATACCCGTGAGGACGTCGCCCTTGCCCGGAATCGGCGTTGGATGGATCACGTCGTAGGTCGAGATGCAGTCCGAGGCGACCATCAGGATCCGCTCGCCGAGCTCGTACATCTCGCGGACCTTGCCGGAGGCGATCAGTGGGAGGTCGGCGACCGAGCTCAAGGCCGCGCATCCTAGCGAGCGGACCAGGCGGCGGCATTCGCCGGTGCGGCGGAGCTCAGCAGCGTGCTGTCGTTTTACGCGTGGGGCTCATAGTTCATCGAGCCGCCTGATCAGCTCCGGTACGTGGCGCGTGAACGCCTCGTAGTCGAAGATCGCGTCGAGGTCGAGGCCGCTCGCGCGGGGATCGGCCGCGAGTAGGTCGCGCAACGGCGTCTGCTCAGCCCAGGCGCGCTGTGCGAGCTCCTGGGTGAGGCGGTAGGCCTCGTCGCGGGGCTGACCGGCGGCGACGAGCGCTAGCAGGACGGGCTGTGAGAACAGAGCGCCGTGGGTCAGCTCGAGGTTTGCACGCATCCGCTCGGCGTCGACAACGAGACCGCCGATGAGGCCGATCGCGAGGTGCTGCATGTAGTCGAGCAGGATCGTCGAGTCGGGCAGGATCACCCGCTCGGCGCCGGAGTGGGAGATATCGCGCTCATGCCAGAGGGCGACGTTCTCGCTCGCCGCCAGGGCGTTGCCGCGGAGCACGCGCGCGAGGCCGCAGATCCGCTCGCTGACGATCGGGTTGCGCTTGTGCGGCATCGACGAGGAACCCTTCTGCGCACCCTCACGGAAGGGCTCCTGCACTTCGCGCACCTCCGTGCGCTGGAGGTGGCGGATCTCGGTCGCGATCCGCTCGAGCCCAGCGCCGGCGAGCGCGATCGCCGCCAGCAGGGCCGCGTGGCGGTCGCGCGCGACGACCTGGGTCGAGATCGGCTCGGCGGCGAGGCCCAGCCGGGCGAGCACGCGCGCCTCGAAGTCAGGTGAGTGACTGGCGTGCGTGCCGACAGCGCCCGAGATCGCGCCAACAGCGACCCCGGCGAACGCCTGCTCCAGGCGCGTCGCGTTGCGGTCCGCCTCCAAGGCGAAGCCGCCGAGCTTTAGGCCGAACGTCGTCGGCTCGGCGTGGACGCCGTGCGTGCGACCAGCGCAGAGTGTCTGCGCGTGCTCTCGGGCGCGCTGCGCGAGCAGGCCGACGAGCTCGCGCGCGCCCGCGAGGATCGGCTCACCGGCGGCGCGGAGCTGCAGTGCAAGCGCGGTGTCGAGCACGTCGGAGGAGGTCAGGCCATAGTGGATCCAACGCCCCGCCTCACCGGCGTCGGCGGCGAGCACATCGACGAAGGCAGCCACGTCGTGCTCGGTCAGCGCCTCGCGCTCGTTGACAGCCGCAACGGTAAACGTCGCGGCGCGAATCGCCTCAAGCTCGGCCGCAGTCGGCCCCTCCATCTCCTCGCAGGCGGCGACCTCGACCTGGCGCCAGAACTCCATCCGCGCCGCGTCGGTCCACAGCGCGCCGAGCTCTGGGCGTGTGTAGCGCTCGATCACTAACGGATTATCGCGCCGGGCGGTACGCGGCTGCGGTCACGGGCGGGCGGCGTAACCCCTCGCGCGGCTCAGGCGACCGCGGTCGGGCGACCACCGGGCGGGCTGGCAGTGTCAATGATGCGCGCCGCGAGGATGCCGGCGTTGCGCGCGTTGTCAAGGCCAACGGCCGCGACCGGCACACCCGGGGGCATCTGGATGATCGAGAGGATCGCGTCGAGGCCACCGGCAGCCGACAGGCGGCTCGACAGCGGCACGCCGATCACCGGCAGGTCGGTGTTCGCCGCGACGACACCCGGCAACGCCGCGGCGAGTCCGGCGCCCGCGATCAGGACCCGCAGCCCACGCCCGCGAGCCTCGCGGGCATACGCGGCGACCTCGTCCGGCTGGCGGTGGGCCGAGATCACGTGGATCTCGTGACCGATGCCGCGTTCCGACAGCTCCTTCGCGGCGCTCTGCATCGTGTCCATGTCGCTTTGCGAGCCCATCAGGATCCCAACCAGGGGAGGTCCATCGCCGGTCTGCTCCGCGACGACGGCGAGCTGGGGCTCCAGCGTCACGCGTCAGCCGACCCGGCTCGTGCTGCGATATCCGTGCGCAGTTGCTTGCCGCGAAAGTCGATCATCTGCGCCGCAGCATACGCTGCCGTCCGGGCGCTGGCGGGGTCATCGCCGAGGGCGCTCAGCCCGAGCACGCGGCCGCCCGCGGTCACGAGTCGACCGTCGCGCAGGGTCGTTCCCGAGTGCGTCACCTCGATCGCAGACGGAACTGCGTCAAGACCGCCGATCGCGTCGCCGAGCCGCGCGCGCTCGGGATAGCCCGCGCTCGCAAGCACGACCATCACCGACCACTGCGGCGACCATTCGAGCTCGAGACCGCGCAAGCCGCCGGGTTTTGTGCTCGCCAGCAGCGCGCCGAGCAGGTCGCTGCGCAGGCGCGGCAGCAACGCCTGCGTCTCGGGATCGCCGAAGCGCGCGTTGAACTCGATCACGCGCGGTCCGTCCCGCGTCAGCATCAAGCCTCCATAGAGCAGGCCGTGAAATGGCGTCCCGCGCTCATGCATGTGATCGACGATCGGCTGGTGGACGCGCGCGATTATGTCGGCGATCTCCTCGCTCCCGAGCCCGCCGACCGGCGAGTAGGAGCCCATACCGCCGGTGTTCGGCCCGCGGTCGCCGTCGAAGATCCGCTTGTAGTCGCGCACGGGCGCCAGTGCCAGCGCACGCTCACCGTCACAGAGCGCGAAGAGCGATAGCTCCTCGCCTTCAAGGTGCTCTTCGACGAGCACAGTGTTGGTGTCGAAGCGATGCTCGACGAGAAGTGCTTGCAGCGCGTCGCGAGCTTCCGCGGCGTCGTGGGCGATGACCACGCCCTTGCCAGCCGCCAGCCCGTCAGCCTTGAGGACGACCGGGTAGGCCTCGATCGCGTCCATCGCCTCCGCGACCGTGGTGGCGCGTGTCCACGACGCGGTAGGCACCCCGGCAGCCTCCATCGCGCGCTTGGCGAACTCCTTCGAGCCCTCGAGCGCAGCCGCCGCGCGCGTCGGGCCAAACGCGCTGACTCCCACCTCGGTGAGAGCGTCAACCAGCCCGGCGACAAGCGGCGCCTCGGGCCCGACGACGACCAGGTCGACCGCGGCGTCGCGTGCTGCGCCGACGAGCCCGTCAATGTCGTCGGCTCCGTGCGGGAGCAAACCCGCATCGCGGGCGATCCCAGGGTTCCCCGGCGAGCAGAGGATCTCGGGGCGCTGCGGCGAGCGCGCCAGAGCGCGCACGATCGCGTGCTCACGCCCGCCGGAGCCGACCACGAGAACCTTCATCGCCGCTGCCGTCGCCATCGCGCGGGTTTCTACCGCATCGCGTGGCGGCGGGCGGAGGTCCGTGATCACGGAACGTGGGTGACGCCCGTACAAGCGCCTAACCCGGCGCCGAAGCATCAGGCGCAGAAACAGAAAGAGTGTAAAAGCGCCCGCCGCTGTTTTGCTATCACGGACAAACGTCCGTGATAGCGTACGGTCGGTGCCGACGCGCGACTGGAACGCCGCGAGCTACGACGCGATCTCCGCGCCACAGCAGCAGTGGGGTGCCGACGTCGTTGCGCGTCTTCGCTTCGAAGGCGATGAACACGTGCTCGATGCCGGCTGCGGCACCGGACGAGTCACGGAGCTGCTGCTCGAGCGCCTCCCGCGTGGCCGGGTCGTCGCCGTCGACGGCTCGCCCTCGATGGCCGACCTTGCGCGAGAGCGGCTTGATGCCCGGCGCGTCGATGTGATCTGCTCGGACCTCCTCGAGCTCCAGCTCGACCGCACGCTGGACGCGGCGGTATCGACCGCGACCTTTCACCACATCTTCGACCACGACACGCTGTTTGCGCGGATCCGCGCGGTCCTCCGCCCGGGCGCGCAGTTCGTCGCGCAGTGCGGCGGCTACGGCAACATCGATCGCGCGCGCCGCGTAGGCGCCGAGCTGGCGCAGCGCGACCCCTATGGCAAGCACCTCGCGACGATGGGTGACCTCTGGCACTACGCGACGGTCGATGAGTCGACCGCGCGGCTTGAGCGTGCCGGCTTCACCGTCGCGGCCTGCTGGCTCGAGCCCAAGCCGACGATGCCGCCGCGCCCGCGCGAGTTTCTCGAGACCGTGATCTTCGCGCCCTACCTCGAGCGCCTGCCGGCGGAGTTGCGCAATCCGTTTCTCGACGACCTCGAGCCGCTACTTGGCGAGCCGCTCGTGCTCGACTACGTGCGCCTCAACTGGGACGCCGTCGCGATCTAGCGCGTCCCGGTGCAGCCGCGGGTTTATCCCGGCCCAGGGAACACGCGGAAGCTCTCGTCAGCAGAGCGCCGGGGGTGCGCCCCCGTGGCAAGCGTATCCCACGAGAAGGTCATCAGACTGCCGTCTCTTCGACGGGTGCCGAGTCCACGATCCGCTGAAGCCGACCCAGCTCCTCGAGCGGTATGTGGCAGCGCATTTGGCGCCCGTCGGCTACCGTCAGGAGCGGCGGCTCCTGACGTTCGCAGATCTCGCCGATCTTGCGGTGACAGCGCGTGTGGAAGACGCAGCCGCTCGGCGGCTCACTGGCGCTGGGGGGTTCGCCCTCGAGCTTGATCCGCTCGCGCCCGCTGCCGTCGATCGTCGACACCGCTGAGAGCAACGCTTCGCTGTACGGGTGGTGCGGGCCGTCGAACACTGCCTCAGCGGCGCCGAGCTCCATCACCCGGCCCAAGTAGAGAACCGCGATGCGGTCGGCGATATAGCGCACGACGCCAAGATCGTGCGAGATAAACAGGTAAGCCACGCGCTCGGTGACCTGGAGCTCGACCAGCAGGTTCAAGATCGCCGCCTGAACCGACACATCGAGCGACGATGTGGGCTCGTCGCAGACGACGAGGCGCGGAGTTCCGGCGAACGCACGCGCAACCGCGACCCGCTGTTTGAGCCCACCCGAGAGCTGGCTGGGACGTAGCGCGAGGTGGCGCTCCGAGAGTCGGACCGATTCGGCGAGCGCGCGCAGTCGCTGGTCGGCGGCTCCTCCGCCGAGGTCCCCGAGCTTGCGCAGCGCCCGCAACAGGATCCGGCGCACGGTGTGGCGTCGATTGAGGGCTGAGTCGGGGTTCTGGAAGACGATCTGAAGCTGGCGCACCTGCTCGTGCGAGCGGCGGGCGAGCCTCGGCAGCGCGCGGCCGTCAAGGGCGACGCTGCCACTCGTGGGCTCGAGGAGCCCGAGCACAGTGCGTGCGAGCGTCGTCTTGCCGCTACCCGACTCGCCGACCAGTCCGAGCGTCTCCCCGGGCCAGATCTCAAGCGACACGCCGGCCAGCGCGTAAACCGCCCGGCCGCGCTGGTGAAACACGGTCGCGACATCCTCGACACGCAGGAGCGGCTCGCCGGCGGGTACGGCCGGGACGACGGGTACACGTGGTGCGAGGTCAGTTGCTCGCGGAAGCTCCTGGGCACGCTCGTGGAAGTGGCAGCGGCTCATGTGGCCCTCCGACGAGCGGTACAGCGGCGGCTCTTCGCTACGACAGATCGGCGCCGCGAGCCCACAACGGTTGGCAAACGCGCACGCCGGGAGCTCGTCGCCGAGCGAAGGCAGGAAGCCAGGGATGCTGTCGAGCCGTCCCTCGTCCTTGCGGGCGCCGCCGCGTGGGATGCAGCGGATCAGCCCGACGGTGTAGGGATGCTGCGGATCCTCGAGTACGGCGTCGACGGTGCCCTCCTCAACAAGCCTTCCGGCGTACAGCACTCCGATCCGCTCGCACATTTTGCGAATCACTCCGAGGTTGTGGCTGATGAACAGGACTGCGGTTTGGAAGTCGGCGCGCAGCTGCACGATCAGATCGAGCACCTCCGCCTCGACGGTGGCGTCGAGGCCGGTTGTTGGCTCGTCGAGGATCAGCAGCGCGGGATCCTTCGCGAGCGCCATCGCGATCACGACCCGTTGCGCCATGCCGCCGGAGAGCTGGTGCGGGTAGCGCGACAGGATAAGTTCGGGATCGGCGATCTGGACGCGAGCGAGCGCCTCGCAAGAGCGCTCGCGCGCCTCGCCGCGCGGCACACCGCGCAGGCGGAAGACCTCGACGACCTGCTCGCCGACACGCAACGCCGGATTCAGCGCGTCGATCGGGTTCTGGTAGACCAACGAAAGCCGCTCGGCCCGTAGGCGGCGCAGCTCTTCAGGCGACAGCCCCAGCACGTCGGCTCCGGCGACGCGAATCGAGCCCGAGCGCACGCGCCCGTTACGCGGCAGGTAGCGCACCGCGGCCAGCGCCGCAGTCGACTTGCCGCAGCCGGACTCGCCGACCAGACCATAGGCCTCGCCGGCGCCGACTGTCAGCGTGACGCCATGCAGCACGGCGCGATCAGCGCCGCGCACGCGGTATACGACCTCGAGCTCGTCGAGCTCGAGCGCAGGCGGAACTGGCATGCTCACCGCTCGGTCACCTGCGATATCCCGTCAGCGATCAGGTTGATCGCGATCACGAGCGAGGCGATGGCGAGCGCGGGGAAGAGCACAGTCCACCAGTAGTTCCCAGCCGCCAGCAACGTGTAGTTGTCGGAGATCTGCAGTGCCCAGTCGGGCGATGGATCCTGGACGCCGAAGCCGAGGAAGGTGAGGCCGGCGACCGTGAAGATCGCGTAGCCCAGCCGAACCGTGGCCTCGACAACGATTGGCGCGGTGACGTTCGGCAGGATCTCGGCGAACATGACGTAGCCGGCGCGCTCGCCACGGAGCCGCGCCGCCGGCACGTAGTCGCGCTCGCGCTCGGAAAGCACTGCTGCGCGGACGGTCCGGGCCACGATCGGTGTGAACAGAACGCCGACGACGACGACGAGAGTCAACGTCGAGTGGCCGAGGGCGACGACCGTCACGACCGCGATCACGATCATCGGCAGCGCCAGCAGCGCCTCGCTCAGTCGGCTGACGATGTCGTCGACGGCACCGCGCAGGTAGCCGGTCAGGAGGCCGAGCGTGGTCCCCGCGACGACGGCGAGCAGGGTTGCCGCAGGCGCAATCTCGAGGATGCTGCGAGCGCCGCCCAGCCAGCGCGAGAACACGTCGCGGCCGAGCTGGTCGGTCCCCATGAGGTGGTGCAGACTCGGTGGCGCGAGCACGTCGGCGGACTGGGTGAGCGGGTCGTGCGGTTCGATCACGCTGGCGAACAGTGCGCAGAACACCCACCAGCCAACGATCGCCGCGCCGACGACGAACGTCTTCGAGGAGATCAGCGCGCGCAGCGTCTCCCGGCGCGCTGAGCGCCTTCGTGCGGCGGTGGCTGTTACCGCGAAGGCACTCACGAGGTGCCGCCGTAGCGGATTCGCGGATTGAGCAGCGAGTAGATGAGGTCGGCGATCAGGCTGGCGGTGAGATAGACGATCGCGATCACGAGGACGCTGCTCTGCAGCATCGTGAAGTCCTTGTTCTGCGCCGCCGTGTAGATGCGCTGCCCGATGCCGTTGTAGTTGAAGAGTTTCTCGATCACGACGAGACCGCCGATCAGGTAGCCCATCTGGGTCGCGATCACCGCGATCGTCGGTAGCAGCGAGTTGCGCAGCACGTGGCGGCGTATCACCGTATGCGTGCGCAGCCCCTTGAGGTAGGCCGTCCGCGTGTAGTCGGAATCGAGCGCCTCGATCGTGCCGGCGCGCGCCATGCGGGCGATGTAGCCGAATAGCACGAGCGTCAGCGCAGCAGCGGGCAGCAGCAGGTACTTGACCTGGGTGAGGAATCCGGCCCCGGGGGGCGCGGTCGCGTCGACCGGCAGCACGCGCAGCGCCAGGCCAAAGACGAGGATCAGCACGATCGCCGAGACGAACTCGGGGATCGCAGTGAGCGAGAGTCCGGTCAACGTGATCACCCGGTCGGCGAGGCGCCCACGCCGCAGCGCGGCGAACACGCCGCCGATGATGCTGAGCGGCACGACCAGGACAAACGCGACGGCTGCCAGCTTCAGCGAGTTGACCAGCGACGCTTGCAAAAGCGACCAGACCGGTACGCGGTATTCGAGCGACGTCCCGAGATTGCCCTGGGCAAAGTTCGAGACCCAGCTCCAGTACTGCGTCCACAGTGGGCGGTCCACACCGAGCTGGTGGTTCAGCTGGGCGACCGCCGCGGGCGTCGCAAAGCCGCCGAGGACGTTGCGTCCGACGTTGCCCGGCAAGACCTGCGCCACGGCGAACACGAGCACGCTGACGAGGACCAGGGTGACGAGCGCCAGCGCCAGCCGCTTGAGCAAGAACCGAGCCATCAGAGTGGGCGGCGAGGCCCCCCGGCGGCCGCGCCGCAAGCGGCCGCGTGCCGGGGAGCCTGTCTCGCCCCAGGCGTCACGTCAGCGAGGTTTTGCTCAGGTAGAGCTGCCCGACGGCATCTGCCGAATAGCCCGAGACGCTCGGCGTCCCGGCGGCCAGGTAGTAGTAGAAGTACGGGAAGATCACCGGTGTGTCGTGCAGCAGGATCTTCTGCAACGTGACCGCGTACTTGTCCTGGTCGTCGAAGGTAGCCGCGCCGAGAAACGATTTGACCGCGGCATCGAACTTCTTGTTCGAGTAGTGCGCGGCGTTCCAGACGCCCTTGGTCTCCAATGCGCTGGTCAGGAACACGTTCGGCACCGCCCGGCTGCCGTAGTCGGTGATGTCGATCTCGGCGTTTAGCCACGGCGTGTCGCCCCAGCCCTTCGGTGGCCCCGTCTGGGTGCCTGCGTAGTACGCGTCCACAGACAGTATTGACAGGCTCAGGTCGATGCCGATCTGCTTTACCGAGCTCTGGATGATCTGCGCCAGCTCGGGAATCTCGCCGAGCTGCTCGGTCACCAGCTTGGCCGAGAATCCCTTGGCGTGTCCGGCCGCCTCGAGCAGCTGTTTGGCCTGACGGATGTTCTGCTTGCGCTGCGGCACGCTGCGGGCGAGCCCGAAGATCGGCGCAAACGGCGAGTCGTTGCCGACCTCGGCGAGGTCGTTGAACAGCGTCTTGACGATCTGCGGGCGATTGAGCGTCAGGGCGACCGCCTGGCGCACACGGTAATCATGGAACGGGTTGTTCTCATCGACGCGGATCGGCACCTCGCGGTGCGTCGAGCCCCGCGCGCTGAAGATCTTCACGCTCCCGTTGTTGAACAGCGCGCGATCGGTCGCGAGCTGGACCTGGCCGAGCAGGTCGACATCGCCACCGAGCAGCGCGGCGTCAGCCGCCGCCGCCGCCGTGTAGTAGGTCACGTCAACGCCCGCGAGCGGCGCTGTACCACCCCACCAGCCGGCGTAGCGGTTGTAGGTCGCACTGACGCCAGGGGTGTAGGCGGCGAGCTGGAACGCGCCGGTCGTCTGCGGCTTGCTGACGAACGTGCCGGTCTGGTAGCTGGCGGGCAGGATGATCCCCTGGTAGGTCGTCGAGCTGACGAGGTAGGGGAAGTTCGACACCGGCGTCTCGAGGTGGAAGGCCACGGTGAGGTCGTCGACCGCAACGATGCCGTCGGGGGTCACGTAGCCACCGATCGCCGACAGCGCCGCTGAGCCCGTCGTCGCGAGTCGCTGCCAGGTCGCCACGACGTCGGCCGAGGTCAGTGGCTGGCCGCTCTGGAAGGTGACGTTCGGTCGCAGCTTGAACGTCCATACCGTCGCCGATTTGTTCGTCTTCCAGCTTGTGGCGAGCTCGGGCAGCAGCGTCTTGCTCTGCGTCGCGCGCGCCAGGAACTCGCCGGCGATCCCGATCGTCTGGAGCCCGCCGAGGTCCGAAATCGTGGAAGGCTCGATTGCGCCGCTCGGCGGCGGGATGATGCCGACCCGGATTCGGCTGCCAGTCGCGGCCGCCCGCGCGGCGCCGAAGGCAGGTGCCGGCTCGCCAAATGCCCGCAGCACGAGACCGATAGCCGGCACTGAGATCCCAAGCAGACCGGCGCGACGCATCAACTCACGACGGTCGATCGCGCCTGCAGAGTAGTCGTCGATGAGTGCGTTCTCGAATGGGCCGGCGCCTTTGCGTCGGTATTCCTCGAGCCGCCGGCGTGCCTCGTGATCCATGATCAATGCCTCGCTTTCTCCCTGCTAAGGCGTTTGTCGCGCCCCCGCCCAGATTATTGATATGTAAGTTGATCAACAATATTATAATTGCGCAGCGGAGGCTACACTCCCCTCCTTGCGACCAATACGACAGGGAATTATCCGCAGGACGCAGCCGCGATCTTGAGGCGCTCTCGCCCCGCGTCGCGATGATCCGGCGCCAGCCAGGGGCTAAACAGCAGCCGTCGCCGAGCTGTCGGCGGTGCTCAGCACGAGCTCGCCGCCGAGCGCCTCGACGCGCACCGTTTGGCCTTCGCGGTAGGTCCCGTCGAGCAGGCCGGTGGCGAGCCGGTCGACCAGCTGCTTTTGGATAACCCGCTTGAGCGGGCGCGCGCCGTAGACCGGGTCGTAGCCGAGGTTGCCGAGCAGCGTCAGCGCGTCGTCGGTCAGCTCGAGCCCGATCCCGCGCGCGGCGAGTTGGTCGACGACGCGGCGGATCTGCAGCGAGACGATCGCGCCGAGCTGCTCGCGCGAGAGCGGTGCGAACACGACGATGTCGTCGAGGCGGTTGATGAACTCGGGCTTGAAGTACTCCTGCAGTGCCTGTCGCAGATCGGCGCCGGGCTCGAGGCGGATGTTCGAGGTCATGATCAGGACGACGTTCTTGAAGTCGACGGTGCGGCCTTGGCCGTCGGTGAGGCGGCCGTCGTCGAGCACCTGGAGCAGGGTGTTGAAGACCTCGGGATGGGCCTTCTCGATCTCGTCGAGCAGGATCACCCCGTAGGGACGCCGCCGCACGGCTTCGGTCAGCTGGCCGCCCTCCTCGTAACCGACGTAGCCGGGCGGGGCACCCACGAGGCGCGAGACGTTGTGCTTCTCGGCGTACTCCGACATGTCGATCCGCACCATCGCGTCCTGGGTGTCGAAGAGGAACTCAGCTAACGCCCGAGCCAGCTCGGTCTTGCCGACGCCGGTCGGGCCAAGAAAGAGGAACGATCCGATCGGACGGTCGGGATCGGCCAGGCCGGCGCGCGAGCGGCGGATCGCCGACGCGACCGCCTCGACCGCCTCGTCCTGGCCGATGACGCGCTCGTGCAGCCGGTCCTCCATGCGGATTAGCTTGTCGAGCTCTCCTTCGAGTAGGCGGGTCAGCGGGATCCCGGTCCAGCTGGCGACCACTTCGGCGACGTCCTCGGCATCGACCTCTTCCTTGAGGAAGACCGCGCCGCCGGGGGCAGCCGCCGAAGCCTCACGCGCGGCCAGCTCGCGCTCGAGCTCGGGGATCGTTCCGTAGCGCAGCTCGGCGGCGCGTGCGAGATCGGCAGCGCGCTCGGCACGGTCGGCCTCCTGGCGCGCCTGCTCGAGCTCCTTCTTGCTGTCGGAGATCCTCGTAATCAGATCCTTTTCCGCGCTCCACTGTGCCTTCATTGCCGACGAGCGCTCGCGCTGATCGGCGAGCTCGGCTTCGATCGCGGCGCGCCGCTGCGCCGAGGGATCATCGGTGTCCTTCGCAAGCGAGGCGAGCTCGATCTGCAGGCTCGTGATTCGGCGGTCGACTTCGTCGATCTCGGTCGGCAGCGAGTCGATCTCGATCCGTAGCCGCGACGCCGCCTCATCGATGAGGTCGATCGCCTTGTCGGGCAGGAAGCGATCGGCGATGTAGCGATGCGACAGCTCGGCCGCGGCGATCAGTGCGCTGTCTTGGATGCGCACGCCGTGATGGTTCTCGTAGCGCTCCTTCAGGCCCCGGAGGATGGCGATCGTGTCCTCGACCGATGGCTCGGCCACCATCACCGGCTGGAAGCGGCGCTCGAGCGCAGCGTCTTTCTCGATGTGCTTGCGGTACTCATCGAGCGTCGTCGCGCCGACCGCGCGTAGCTCGCCGCGAGCGAGCATCGGCTTGAGCAGATTGGCGGCATCGACCGCACCCGCGGCGGCCCCGGCACCGACGATCGTGTGCAGCTCGTCGATGAAGAGAATCACCGTGCCGGCCGCCTCGGCGACCTCCTTCAACACGGCCTTGAGCCGGTCCTCGAACTCCCCTCGGTACTTCGCGCCGGCGAGTAGCGAGCCGATGTCCAGCGCGATGACCCGTCGGTCGCGCAGGGTCTCCGGGATGTCGCCGGACACGATCCGCTGGGCGAGGCCCTCGACGACCGCCGTCTTGCCGACGCCGGGCTCACCGATCAGCACCGGGTTGTTCTTGGTCCGTCGGGCGAGGATCTGGATGATACGGCGGATCACGCCGTCACGGCCGATCACCGGATCGAGCTTGCCTTCGGCCGCCTCGGCGGTGAGATCGCGGCCGTAGCGCTCGAGCGCCTGGTAGCGCTCCTCGGGGTTTTGGTCGCTCGCGTGGTGGGATCCGCGAACCTCTTCGAGCGAGGCGAGGATCTGCTCGCGCGTCGCCCCAGCCGCGCGCAGCTCCTCGCCGGCGCTGCCCGGGTGGACGCTGATCGCAAGCAGCAGATGCTCGGTCGAGACGTAGTCGTCGCCGAGTGCCCGCGCCTCGCCGTCGGCGGTGTTTAGCACCGCGGCGAGCTCGCTGGAGATCGGCGGCGTCTCGGCGGTCGCACCCTTGATCACGGGCAGGCCCGCCAGCGCGTCCTCCAGCGGGGGTCGGATCGTGGCGAGATCGACGCCTAGCTTGCGCAGGATCGTAACGGCGATGCCCTGCGCGTCCTCGAGCAGTGCGGCCAGCAAATGCTCCGGCTTGACTTGCGGGTTTCCGCGCGCCTGCGCCAGGCGCACCGCGGTCGCCATGGCCTGCTGGGCGCGGATCGTGAAGCGTTCGGGCTGCATCTGCTGCTCTACCCCCGCCGGCGCGGGGCTTTGAACGGGGACCGCGCGTCACCCTGGCGGACGAGTTCGGTCGAGCCGGCGGCGTAGGGCACGATCTCGGCACGGAAGGAGCGCCGGACACGCTCGAGTTCCGTCGCCATCTCGATCCGTGCAAGCTCTGCCGCGTGCTCGAGCTGGACGAGCTGCGCGCGCG
>Ga0182015_10001388_pt1 | contig 32051 bp, 31 predicted proteins | sample 712P3MmetaG_FD_120478 | JGI IMG/M metagenome (GOLD analysis project Ga0182015, IMG submission 120478) | Permafrost microbial communities from Stordalen Mire, Sweden - 712P3M metaG | ecosystem: Environmental > Terrestrial > Soil > Wetlands > Permafrost | place: Sweden: Stordalen | collected... | reverse complement strand
TGGAATCTGCTCGGGTGCATCACGATTACATCTTTTAAGGTGGGTTCATCGCGGCCCACCCTTCCGCAGAGTGCGCGGAAAGGGTGGGGCACCCTCATTAACCATACGGCCAGCAAAGTCAAAGGCGGCGGACAGGAGTGTCTGCACTGCACATTTTATTGGAGTAAGTGCCAGGCTTCACGGTAGAGTTCCCAGCGGGCGCATTTGCACGGGATGCCGGGATAGAGGCGAAGGCTGGTGGAGTTGGCGATGGCTTCGATGGGGATTACGTACCAGGTGTCTAGTGGAATGATGTGAGCGATTAGGATGTCGATGTCTTCGGCGCTGTAGGTGATTTTTCCTTTGCCGTAGGTGCTGTAAATGGGTTGGACGTCGTAGCCGCGAGCGCGCAGGACTTCGGTGCATTTTAGTTGCACGCGCCAGAGGCGGGGGCCGGTATCAAGGATGAAGTCATAGCGTTCGCTGTCTCCCCATGGCTTAGCGGGGTTGAAGCCGAGGGTGCTGGCTTTGAGCATGAAGGCGGCCTCGGAGAGTTCTCCGGTGCGCTTGGGATTGCGGCGGATGGGTTGGGTTTTGGCAGGGGCGGGCCAGCGCGAGTTTTTGATTCGTTTCATGGGATCTGTGCCTTTCGCAGCGAAAAGAAAAAGCGCAGCTATTGGCTGCGCCTTTGTGTATCTTTATAGTTATACATCCAGAGTATCACGTTTCACAGGGTAAACCCGCCATTTTTGGGAATTTATTTCTGGCTTGTAATCAGGGGCCTAGCGGGAATTGGGAGTAAACAGGGGCTTGACAAGACTTGGTGCGCCCCGGTTTTGCGGCTCATCGGACTTCGCCTCCCACCCTTCCGCAAAGTGCGCGGAAAGGGTGGGGCACCCTTTGTGTATTTTGGTCGTACTTGTGATGGGTTCGTGGTTACGCCAGCGTGGACGCTCGGGTTTACACTGGGATGTCTGTTTCTACCGAAGCCCGCGCTCCGGAAAGGATATTACATGAAAGTATGCATAGAAGGCTCGCGCTTTGCGATGGTCGTGCTGGCTGCAGTGCTGGTTATTGCGATGAGTACGGTCGCGTCGGATATGCCGGGTTCAAGCGGCTCCGGCGAGACCATCTACGTACTCGATACCGATAACCACCGCGTCCAGACATTTAACGGCAAAGGTGTTTACCGAAGCCAGTTCAGTCACTCTTTCGATCTGCCGACTGGCATTGCGCTCGATGACAGCAGCAACGTGTACGTGAAAGACGGCAACCAACACTGCCAGGCAGATAAGTTCGACAGCCAGGGAAAGTACATTTTGCAATTTGGCCACTGCAGCCACGGCACGATCGGGCGCAGGGTTTTCGATAATACCGGCGCGATTGCGACCACTGCCTCTGGTGATGTGTGGGTCAGCAGCCCTGACTTTTACTACATGCAAGAGTTCGACAGTTCGGGTAAGTTTCTACAGATTGTGTGCACGGGATCGGTGGTGCAGAACTGTCCGCCAGCTACCACTTTTGACGTGCAGCCGTTTGGAATTGCTGTTGACCCCAAAGGGAATGTCTACGTGACTAATGTTTATCCGCAGGGTGGCTACAATGTCGTCAAGTTCAGCAGCCACGGGAAATATCTTGCCACCATCGGCTCGGCTGGCTCCGGCGACGGGCAGTTCAACGATCCCGAGGGCATCGCTATCGACCCCAGCGGGAACATCTACGTCGCAGATACCGGCAATAATCGGATAGAGGAGTTTGACCGAAACGGTGTCTACGCAGGTCAATTCGGATCTTTTGGCTCGGGCGACGGACAGTTCAATGGTCCGGTCGGGATCGCGTTCGACGCTAAGGGAAATATCTTCGTAAGCGATGTCGGCAACAATCGGGTGGAGACTTTTGACAGCAGCGGGTCGTACCTTGGCCAATTCGGGTCTTACGGACAGGGCCATGGAGAATTCTTCGCGCCCTACGGTATCGGGATCAGCAAGTAATTCCGGCGGGTGTGAATTGGGACCGTGTTTCATCGCAGCGCTGGCGCTGCGCCACTCAAAGTCTTGTTCCATGCGGTGCGGGGCCGCTCTGGCGAGCGACTCCGCTGACGGAGCGGCGGCTGCGCCAGGGGTCGCTTACAACATCGCTGAGGTATCTGCAGCCGTGAATGGCATGTTAACCAGTTTTGAAAGTGCTTTTCCTGGAGGATTGGCCGATATCGTCCAACAGCTAACTCCTCCTCTAAGCATTCCTTCCACCCTCCCTGGCTTGGCAGTTGGCACAGGGGAGCAAATGTATGATTGGTATCAAAATCACTAGTCGGGGAGGAACGGAAGTCAGAGATGGTGATACGCAAGCAATTGCCGAAGTGTCCGGTATGTCGGGCCGAGTTTCACATCAAGCATGTGGATTTTACGCTTCCGTTCCATTGTCCGGCGTGTGATCGGTACCTCTGCGTTCCTCGCTCCTACCCGCGTCTGCAGGGTTGTGTGGCGCTTCTCATTTCGGGGCTTTTGAGCTATATCTTCGGCGCTAGGGGCCCGACTCTAGTCCTCATCACGCTGTTCGCGTGGATACCGGCTTTCTTTGTTGTCGTGTTTTGGACAAGACACTTCGCGCCACCCAAACTCAAGCCCTGTACTCCCGATGATTCTCATTACTCGGGACCATTAGGGCTTGGCCCGGATTCCGGTAAGACTGGCAACACTTGATATGCTCTTCATGCTCGCACCTCCCGGGTTGTGTAGGCAACAACAATGTTGGCCCCAGCTCAAGGGGGACGAAGCCTTGGTCGCCATGCCTGCCAAGGTGCTGGAGCTCTCGATTCGGCTACACCATTGCGATCTGGCAGTTCGGGGGGCTGGCCCACGCTTTCACCTACCGAAACTGCGGGTGCCCTGCCCTTCTCGCGCTCTTTGCGAGAGGGCGGGGCCTTTTAAGCTTAGCTGTCGTAGACTATTTACCAGAACGATAAAGAAACGAAGAGAAAAAAAGAAGAGAAAAAAAAGAAGAGAAAAAAAGAGAAAACACGATGCCCTTAAAGAACCCACCCCATCCCGGAGATTTCATTCGGACCGAGATTATCGAGCCCGCTGGTCTGTCAGTAACGGCAGCGGAAGCGGCGCTTCGAGTTTCGCGGCCTGCGCTGTCCAGCCTGCTGAATGGCAAGGCAGACCTCTCGGGCGATATGGCGCTCCGTATTGAGAAAGCTTTTGGAGTAAAGATGGACACGCTTATGCGGATGCAGGCCTCCTACGACATCGCCCAGACCCGCAAGCGTGAGAAGCAAATCCATGTGCGGCGGATCCAGCAGCTAGCCGACATTCATCCATGAAGCGGGTTTGTCCGAGGTACAGCCCCACCCTGTTCGCACAAAACGCGAACAAGGATGGGGCACCCGCAGCTGTTGAATTGACTTACTTGCCATCGTTCTACACCTTTCCCTTACTCCCGTGTCCTTTTGGACAGTACCTTTGGTACCTGCGACTGTCCTCCTAAGCGCCGTATAATCGAGGTGAAACCGGCATAAATCTGGTAAGGATGGGCGACGCACACACGGTGGACTTGGCATTGGCATTGCCGATTTTCGCGCTGGGGCTGGCCTTTGGCAGCTTCCTGAATGTGTGTATCTGGCGGCTGCCGCGAGGGTTGTCGGTGGTGCGTCCGGGGTCGGCGTGCCCGCGGTGCGAGCGGCCCATTCGTCTTTATGACAATGTTCCCATTGTGAGTTGGCTGATTTTGCGCGGGCGCTGCCGCGACTGCAAGGCTGGGATCACGCCGCGATATCTGTTTGTCGAGTTGCTTACCGGGTTAATGTTTCTGGCTTGCTATGCGTATTTCGGGCCAACTCTGGCCGCGCTGAAATATTGCGCTTTCGGATTTCTGTTGCTGGGCTTGATTTTCACCGATGCGGAGACGCAGCTTTTGCCCGACGCATTGACTTTGCCGGGATTGGCTTTGGGATTGCTTTTCAGCCTGGTGGTTCCAGTTAACGATTTGCTTTCGCGGATGCTGTTTGGCCTGGTTTATCAGCCGGCGGCGGGCGCTTCCAGTCCGTGGCTGTCGTTGCTGCAAGCCTTGATGGGAGCGGCGGCGGGAGCGGCGTTCATTTACGGGGCGGGAGCGATCTATTTGCGGGCGCGCGGCGTCGAGGGCATGGGATTCGGCGACGTCAAGTTGATGGCGATGGTGGGCGCGTTCTTGGGACTGCGGCTCACTATCTTTACTTTGTTTAGCGCGTCGATCGTGGGATCGCTGGCTGGACTTTGGACGGTGTTAGTGGTGTGGATCAAGCGCACGCGGCGGCATATGGAACGGCATCATGAGCCGGCGAGCCTGGCGAGACGTCATGCGTGGCAATCGGCGAGCATTGCTTTGCGGCGGTTTCCGATGCCGTTCGGCGTGTTTCTTGGAAGCATGGCCATCATTGCTTCGTTCTTTGGCGACCAGTTTTTTCGCTGGTACTGGAGGTTGCTGTGAGGCTGCTCAGCAATCCTATGGTGATTCGCATGGCCGTGGTGTTGTTCGTCATGGGCTTCGCCTTCTGGGTCGCGGCCATGCTGCTGCGCAGAATGCGGCGCTTGCTTACCGAGGAATCTTTTGCCATTGAGGCTGCTCCGGAGTTGGAGCGTTTGCCCATGCATGCGTACAACGCTGTGATTCAGCAATTGAAGCAGCAGAAACATGAATTGCAGAGCCTGCAACTGGTGGAGCGGCGTCGCGCCAAGACTTCGGAAAATATCAGCGCGGCGGTGTTGTCGAATCTTTCAAGCGGGGTGCTGTTCCTTGATGCCAACGGATTAGTGCGCACGGCGAATGCCGCGGCTAAGAGCATTCTGGGATTTGCTTCGCCCGTAGGGCTGAGCTTTAAGGAAATATTTCGCGAGGCGAGATTCAGTACCGCGTGGTCAGGCGAAACTTTGGCTCATGCGGTGCAATCAAGTTTGCGGACGGCAAGCGCTTCGCGAACCGCGGAAGCGGATTATGTGACTCCTGGCGGCGAGCAGCGCATTCTTGAGTTCACGATTTCGCCAGTGTTCACGCCTTCCGGGGAGACGTTGGGATCGGCTTGCCTGTTCACTGACAAAACCGAATTTGCCTCGATCCAAAGACAGCAGGAACTGCGCGGAGAAATGTCGGGCGAGATGGCACTCGCGTTGCGCAACTCGCTGGCTACGATTTCGAGTTACGCGCAGCAACTGGCAGTCAGCCGCGATTTGACGTCGGTACGACAGTTGGCGGTTGACATCGTCTCAGAGGCGGCGGACCTGGATCGCAGGATTGGCGGATTTCTCGCGGGCGGAAAAGCCGCGAAGGCCGCTGGAGCTTAAGTTTCCATCAACGCCGACGGCCTGCGCAGATCAGCATGCCGCGGCACGGAGGATAACACGAGTATGAAACGCATCGCGCATTTCTTGACTGCAGCAATTCTGTTTGCGGGAGCAGCGTCGTTGGCCAGCGCACAGGATTCTGCTCAACCGCAATCGTTGGGCGATTATGCCCGCACCGTCCGCAAAGAAAAGAAGCAGGCCGCGGTGAAACAGTTCGACAACGAAAATCTGCCGGTGGACGACAAGCTTAGCGTGGTCGGTGGGGCGCCGACGGCGGGCGATCAGCAGAGCGCGCCGGGTGTGGAACCGACGGCGGGCGCAAGCGCGGACGGCAAACCGGCTGCGATCCAACCGGGAGAATCTGGCGAAGACCGGCAAAAGACTTACGATGCCTGGAAGGACAAGATTGCCGGGCAAAAAGCGAAAATGGATTTGGCGGCGCGCGAATTAGACGTGCAGCAGCGTGAATATCAACTGCGCGCGGCGGCGATGTATGCCGACGCCGGCAACCGGCTGCGCAATTCTGGTGACTGGGATAAGGAAGACGCGGACTACAAGAAGAAGATCGAGGAAAAGAAGAAGGCCGCCGATGAGGCTAAAGAGCAACTTGAGAACATGCAAGAAGACGCTCGCAAGGCTGGCGTGCCGTCGTCGGTTCGGGAAGAGCAGTAGCTGCGCATGATTCGAAAGAAAAGCCCTCGGCAATTCGAGGGCTTTTCTTTGCCTTTGTCACTTTGATTTTTGTTCTGCAATCCACTTGTCGGTACGGGCCTGGAGAAGATCGAGGGGAAGGGTTCCGCCGTCGAGCATTTCGTCGTGGAAGGTGCGGATGTCAAACTTTGGCCCCAGTTCGGTTCGGGCGCGTTCGCGCAGTTCGCGAAATTTCAGCTGACCTAATTTGTAACTCAGCGCCTGCGCGGGCCAGGCGATGTAGCGGTCGGTTTCGGACTGAATCGTGGGCTCATCGACGGCGCCAGATTTGCGCATGAACTCGACCACCTGCTCGCGCGTCCATCCTTTCGAATGGATTCCCGTATCAACCACCAGACGCACGGCGCGGAAAAGTTCCGAGGAGAGTCGGCCGTAGTCTGAAACAGGATCCTGGTAGAAGCCGACCTCTTTGCCAAGTTGTTCGGCGTACAAAGCCCATCCTTCGATGTAGGCGTTGAAGCCGAGGCCATGCAGGCGGAATTTCGGCAGCCCGGTGAGTTGCTGCTGCACGGATAGCTGCATGTGATGCCCGGGAATGCCTTCGTGGTAGGCGATGGCTTCGTCGTTGATCAGCGAGCGAGTAGCGAAATCTGATGTGGCGACTACGACGCGGCCGGGACGCTTGCCGTCCGGCGTGCCAGTTACGTAGTGAGTTGCGGCGGCGGACTGGAATGCGGGAATGGCTTCGACGGTGACCGGAGATTTGGGAAGCAGGGTAAAGAGCTGCGGAAGTTTCGGCTCCATCTGAGCGATGTAGTGGCGGAAGTCGTCGAGAATTTGCTCTGCCGAAGTCGGAATGTATTTGGGATTAGTTTTGAGTGACGTGCGGAATGAGGCAAGATCGGCGAAGCCTTCCTTCTTGGCGATCGCAGTCATCTCGGCCTCAATGCGATCGATTTCGCGCAAGCCCAGTTGGTGGATCTCGTCCGGACTCATATGCGTCGTGGTCCGGCCGTAGATGTCGTTCTGGTAGCGCTTCTCGCCGTCCGCGAGAGAGGTTATGGCGAGCGTAGTACGGCCTTGCGGGGCGTATTCCGTTTTTAGAAATTCGGCGAAAGTTTTGTAGGCGGGGATGACGTCGCTGTTGACGGCTTCGGTGATCTGCTGAGTCAGGCGTTTCTGGTCTTCGGGCGAAATGTCCTTGGGATACTTTTTAGTCGGGAGGAGAAATGGGTCGGCATCGATGATGCCTTGACACTGCACCGGAAGTTTTTCGGCGATCAATCGCACCGGCATGAGTTTGTCTTTCATTCCGGCGCGCAAGACTTCGGTGGTCTGGTTCAGCACCCGCGGAATCTGGTGAAGACGGGCGATGTAGTCTTCATAGTGCTTGACCGAATCGAAAGGGACGGAAAGCGGGAGGTCGGCGAGATTGGTATGAATGCCATTCTGCTGATTGATTGGCATCTCATACTCTTTGAGATTGAAGTCGGCGATGCGCTGCTGCAGCACGCGAACCAGCAGGTCGTGAGAGAGTTGGTCCTGATCGGAGAAGCCAGTCGCGGGGATGGCTTCGAGTTGCGTGAGGAAACTCTCGTCAGTTTTGTGCCGCTGCATGATGGCGTCGAGCGAGTACTGCGCCAGTTTGTCGTTGTAGCGATAGTCGCCATAGGCCGTGGCGCGCTCGGGAAAGTTGCGCAGTTCGGTCTCGTAGTAGTCCTCGAACACGGCGTTCTGCGCGGCCACGCGATCGGCGGCGGGCTTAGGGTTTTGGGTGAAGGCAGAACTGGCTAAGGCGATCAGGACAAATAAAGTTGTGTGAAGGCGCATGGTGTAAGCAGGGTATCAAATGAATGAGTAGTTGCGCGAGAATCGGCGAGGGTGGCTACACCGTACAACAATTTGCACCTCAATAAGTGTAATGGCGATGTTACGCCAATTGAGAGACTTGCTAAACCTGGTAGCTTCGGGGACGCAGCAAGGCGATGTCAAACGTTCCAATTGCGAGTTTCGATCTCGCGGCAGATCACTGTGCTGTTTGTCTCCCGAGCGCCGGTTCGCCCGCGTAGTGTCTCGATTAGACGCACGAGCTCCGTTTGATCCTTGCATGCAGCTCTGAGCCGAACATCAAACGATCCCGTCAGAATTGCCATGCTAACCACTCCCGGCAGCTTCATCACGGCAGCCTCAAAGCTTTGGGCACTTGTGCCAGGTTGGAGCCTTACGTCAATGTAGGCCTCGACAGAGAGTCCCAACCGGGCGGGATCCAGCGACGCGTGAAACCCCCGGATGATTCCGATTGATTTCAGTCGCCGAATTCGTTCCGCGGTAGCGTTTGGGCTGAGGTAAACACTCCGGCTCAAATCTCGAAAGCTGACACGGCCGTCGGCGCAGAGCGCACGGAGGATTTTTCGGTCGATCTCGTCCATTGCAGTGTTTTTCTCGGCAATTTTGTTCTTTCGCGCCATATCACCGCACAAATCACTGAAGTTAGCTGCCTGTCTCGTTGGTTCTTCTTGTTCTCTGATCCAGACAGGTATATTTGCAGTATAGCTCCCGAGGGAGTAGACATGACTAAACTCTGCATTCTGACCCTTGCCCTGCTCTTAGCGCTGCCATGCCGAGCGGAAGCGGCGCGTCCCGCTGCGCTTACACCGCAGCAAGCAGACGAGATCGTGGACCATCTTTTGAGCAGCCTCGCCGATTATGTATTCCCGGAGATCGGTGAAAAATTGCAGAGCGAGATACGAAACCGTCGATCCGAGTATCGTGCCATAAGTGACCCCAATGCTCTGGCCGCGAAACTTACCGAAGACTTGCGTGTCGTGGGGCACGATAATCATCTTGCAGTCTCATTTGGCGAGGAACTCGGCGTGCAAAAGGAGCCTACTCAAGCCGAGAGACAGCACGCACACGCTTTTGATCTCGCGAATGGGCACGGCATTCGGAGCGGCCGCCGCTTGCCGGGAAATATTGGCTATGTTGATCTGGCCTATTTTTCTCCTGATGCAGAAGCCGGAACGGGGCTTGCTGCCGCCATGCAACTGGTCAGCGGCGCCGACGCCCTCATTGTAGATTTGCGCCGCAACGGCGGCGGCAGCGGTGGGACTGTTACGGCATTACTGAGCTACTTCTTCGAGGAATCGACTCAACTATCGTCCATAGTGGAGCGCAAGCATGGTCAACCTGAGGAGCGGCAAAATTGGACCACGCCCTACGTCACAGGGCCGCGTTTCCTCGGCAAACCCGTATTTGTCCTGACCAGCCATCGTACTCACTCTGCCGCTGAGCAATGCGCTTATGATCTTAAGAACACGCATCGCGCCACCGTCGTCGGTGAGCGCACTGGGGGAGGCGCCAATTCAAGCACGGGTGAGATCGCACTGGGCTACGGTTTCTCTGCCTTCATTCCCAATGGCCAGGCCAGAAGTCCCATCACGCACAGCAACTGGCAGGGAACGGGAGTAGAGCCGGACGTTGCCACGACGGTAAGTGACGCCTTGATTATCGCCTACAAGCTGGCTCTCAAAGATTCGAAACCCAGCGTGGAGTCAGAGGAGCTAACAAAAGAGCGACAGCTAGCGATACAAAATCCGCAGGCCGCCCTGGCTGAGGAAATCGCTGGATTCCAGAAGAACTAGAGCAGCCAATTCCGCGCGGAGACATGGTTCTTGCGGATGGTGGTTTCGGTGTGGATTGCGGGCAAGCCGGAAGTTAACTGTAGTAATCGGGCCATTACTCAGAACCGCCCCAAAAGGAAACGAACTGACTCGTCGAGAATTCAGTGTCCGAAGTCGGCTTGTAAAAATCCTACGATGAGTAGTTGCGCGAGAATTAGCAAGGCCGGACTCGAACTGAGTCCGGCCTTTTTTTTGCTGTGAAGTTCTTAGTTGACGCCCTCAGCTTCGATGCTGGATAAGCCGTTCCCAGGTCTGCAAGGTGGTAGATAACCAGCCGTTGCAGGGCGGGGGAAACGTTTGGTCTCCAGGTTGGCGCCTTGCACCACTGGCGGAAGATGCACGTGGACAAGTCCGTTCCTGACGGCATAGAGCACCAGCTCGGCGATGGAATGAAGCCTGAGCTTGCGCAAGATGTTGCTGCGATGCGTCTCTGCGGTTGAGAGCGACATGCTCAGGATGGCGGCGATTTGCTTGGACGCCTTGCCCTCAGTGACGAGTTGCACAACCTCGCGCTCCCGCGGCGACAATCTGGTCAGCTTGTCTGGAACTGGAGTGACGCGATACCGCTTGTAACCATCCATAATCATTTCGGACACACGCGAGCTAAAGATGGTCTTTTGCTGTTGCAGCGCCTCCACTGCGGTCATCATATCGCGGGTTGCCTCGGACTTGAAAACCCATCCACGAATGCCCGCTTCCAGGCACTCCCGAATTGTATCCTCGGAGTCCACGGCGGTAAGCACCAAAATTGCCTGATCCGGATTGTGTTTCAGGACTTGCCGTGCGGCCTCCAGACCATTCAGTTCTGGCATGCAAATGTCCAGAATCAGAAGATCCGGTTTGAGCTGCTTGCACTTCTGGACCGCATCCCGTCCATCAGCAGCCTCTCCGCATATCTCCCAACCTAGATGGGACCGAAGAAGCGCGCACAAGCCGAAACGGAATATCGGGTGATCGTCAGCTACTAAAATGCTAAACCTATTCATAGAACCTCCCCCACACTAAGGGCTAAATTTATCAGGACGTTCTAATGCTGTCTGAGCAGAATTGCTCAATTTGTCACGATTGGAGATTTGCACGCTACTTGGACCAGAGGGGTCGCATTGACAGTGTTTTGGCTGAATTGAGCAATGTTGCACAGAATTGCCGGCGGTAACGTGTCAAGGTGAAGTTGTCGAAGATGCGCAAGAGGGGCAATCTTTGAATCAGTGGGCGTGCGGAATTTTCCTTCCGTTTCTCAACAGCACTTGAGGATAGCTGATGCATCCTTTTCTCATTAGAACTCGTGCCTTGCTGGCGTTGATGGTTGAAACACTGCGGAAGCCGTTTGCGAAGAAAGCGGGGGGTTTCGGATCACAAAGGATGTGCCCGTTCTGCGGCTTGATCACTCCACGAACCAAGCAATCTTGCTTGGAGTGTGGCAAGTCGTTAAGAGGCGTTCGAATAGAGCGTAAAGATGCAAGGCAATGGTGAGTAGAGAAATGAAAAAGGGGAGATAAACATGCTTTGGACAATTTTTGTGGTGCTTTTGATTTTGTGGCTTCTGGGCTTCAGCTTTCACGTAGCCGGCGGACTGATCCACTTGCTGCTAGTCGTCGCATTAGTGGTTTTAGTAATCAACCTGCTAAGCGGCCGCCGTGCGGTGTAGAAGCAGTGAGCCGAGATGAGCAATTCCTTTTCGGCGTTTCAATGCGAGTTTCTAGATTTCAGGATCTGGCACCATGTCAGACGGGGCCGAAGAAACCGTATAACGCGCCAATTTTCGTATGCGCCGATTCAAAGCGCGCCACGCGTACCCAGCTTGGTTGGTACGTAGGCCCTCAAATGCAATGAGGCAGCATGCTGATTAATCATCGCTGCAGCTTGGGTGCGGCGGTTACCATTCGTGTGATCGAAATCCAGAGTAGTGACGCTGTGCTCGCAGAAGGTACACTTGAATGTGGTGCCGCCATTCATCGATTTGGTTGTGTAATATCTCATATCTTCATGGTAGTCCTTTAAGCTGTCCGGCGTTGGGCGATAGGCGTGCAACTTAGAGCGGGGGAACTCTGTTTCTTGCGAGGGAGTGTCGTTCTGCGATTGTTATCAGGGGTTACGCTGCTTCTGACGTTCGCATGATTTTCATGTAGCTATCCATCGACTGAGTAAGCTGCGCGTCGACCTCGTCCGCGATGGTCATAACGTCGGGTAACAGCAGACTGAAATCCAGCGAGTTCAAATTGTTTTGCAATGTTCCGAAGATAGTTACCTGCAGTATTCGCGATTCGTGCACCAGCATCGCTGGAGAGTACCCCTGCAGATATCGGAGCCTTCCGTGGGCGATGGCGGTGCCGGAGAAGATGGCATCGTTGTGCTTGTCAGTCGCGCTGGGCTTGCTCAGGCGGAGAGCCAGGTCTTCGACTAGCGTAGGAAGATGTCCCGTGCGGTCCTCGTCGCTGAGCGCAACGCGGTTGAGTTCACTGCTCTGTTTCGCCAGCGCCAACCAACCTCTGACGATATCGGCAGTCGAGCGCAGCAGTATTGCACCCACCCTCTCCTTCTGCAACCGTTTGGCCGGATTGCGATTGGTCATCCTTTCCTGGACTAATTCGGTGAACTGTCCAATCTCGAATGGCTTCACGACAATTTCGTCTGCCTCGAGAAGGATCGCGGCCATGGCGCTTTGCACGTCGGGGTAGCCGCTGACCAGCATAGTGAGGGCACTGGGCTGCGAATGGCGCATGGCTGAGACCACCGTAAAACCGTCCCCTGGGTTGGGCATGTGAAGGTCGGAGATGAGCACGTCAAAGCGCTCGTCGGCGATTCGTCTCAGAGCCTCGATCACACTGGCAGCGGCGACTACCTCAAACCCCTTGCGCTCGAGCCCCTGGGTCATCATGGCGCGCACGCCACCATCGTCATCCACCAGCAAAATTCTGTGTGCAGCCTTAGGTTCGGTTGAAGCCACTCAATACCGCCTCTCCGCACGACCTGGAGCCAGTTTAGGGGTCAATTTTTTTCAGAACTGTGCAATTTTGACCAGTAGTCCCATTTTGGGCAATGTAGTATGCAACCTGTTTGACCGGGGTAGTTATGGATTAGTGTCGGGCACGCCAAAGTTAGTGTCGGAGGATGACGTTGGACTTTGGTTAGTGTTGGAAATACCGACGTTCAGATCCTTACGACTGCTCCACTTTCTAACCAACGCGCACAGGCCGGACCTGGACGGTTCGGCCTTTTTGCGTGGCGGCAAATTTTAGCAGCCGTGCGTGGTGGCAAGGGAGATCATAGTGTCCGTGTTCTGCAGGGGTTCGAAAGCTAGTCGTGGAGAACAACATTCAACAGCGAACTGTGAACTTGCAGGCCACCGTTGTAGTGAATAAATCCTAATTTCCTGAAGCGGTTCATAAAGAAACTGACCCGCGAGCGGGTGGTGCCGATCATTTCCGCCAACATTTCCTGGCTGATCTTGGGAACCACCGTCTCGGGTTTGCCTTCCTTGCCAAAGTGAGCGAGTAGCAGGAGGATCCGCGCCAGTCTTTTTTCGCTGGAATTGAAAAGCTGGTCTACCAGATCTTCTTCGTAGCGGATGTTGCGCGCCAACAAATAGGCTACGAATATGTCAGAGAATTCGTGTTCCCGATGCAGCGCTTTCATCATCGCGTTCTTGTCGATTCGCAGAAGAGCGCAATCCGTTATTGCAGTCGCAGAACTCATGCGGAGAGGTTGGCCCGCGAGCGAAGCTTCCCCGAAAAAGTCGCCCTCACCCAATATGCCGATGGTCGCTTCTTTTCCAGTCTTAGACACCACTGTGAGTTTTATCTTGCCCGTCTGGATATAAAACACCGCATCAGCAAGCTCACCCTGGGCAAAGACGTTTTGCCTTGACTTGAACCCCACAGGTTTCCTGCCCTCGCTGATGGTTGCGAGGAATGCTTGCGGGCTGAAATCACGCCTCCTATTGGCCGCTGCCCTTACACTTATGGGATTGCGTTTTTTGGGGAGGGTCGGACCGATCGAGGTTTGGCGGGGAATACTGCTTGTGCGTAAAGAACTGTCGGGTTGGAGAGCGGGAGACATTGGCACCTCCTGGGCTGCACGGGTTTCCCCACCCGCCTTCTATACACATCCACCTAGCTTATTTTGTCACTTTTAATGACTGCCGTCAATACTGCCGAAGCCTCATAAAAGTCAAGTCAATATTCCAGTCCTTGCACCATCCAAGTCGGTAATGGACCAGTTTGGATTAGAAATCCAAACTGGTCCATTACCTCGAAGTCAGGTTCCGTGCACGTTGCCACCCTGAGGAGTACTATTGGCTCGTCCGCCTTTCGAGGTTCCTATGCCCCATAAACCTCACTGCGAAACTCCCATCGAACGCATCTTCCGGGAAGTCACGGGCCGCAGAATGCCTGCATCCGTTAAGTGCATCCTGTTGCGCAAGCGCAAGGCCAAAGCCAAGAGCACCTAAATTCACGCTACACCACCGCCCGTCGCGCGCTGGATCGCTTCAACGCGGTGAGGATGAGATTGTGTCTTTGAGGGTTAGGACATAAGCACAGTATTGCGAAAGCACTTAGGCGACTGTGTTGGAGACTTACGTCCTACGGCCTGCTGGCCGCGCGCAACCATCTACAGTGATCCCCATATGCGCAATCTACTTTGAGAACACAGCGGTCAATGTGCTTCGCGACAATGGGAAAGAATCACACCATGGCCTTTTCCGCGCGGGAGACCTGAAGCGAAACCACGCGCGCAGCCTGACATGGTCGCGCAGTGAGCTGTACCCCGAAATAGGCCTCGCCTTGCGGGATTGAAAAGTTGATCAATAGTGTACAGACACTGAATAGACGTTTGGATAAAGTTGCTACGTCGAAGTTACGTCTGCGAAATGGAACGAAGAAGGGAACACGATATGAAAGTGTTTGCGATTTCTTTGCTGGCGCTGGCATTGTCGGGAATCGGCGCTCAGGCTCAAACTGGTAGCTCAGCAGTGAAGATCAATCTGGGGACAGCCGACAAATTTGCCTTGCTGGGCGGCTCCGGAGTCACCAACGTTAGCGCTTTGACTTACATAATTGGCGATGTGGGCAGCTCACCCACACCCACGATAACTGGACTAACGCAATCGCAGGTGAAGGGCCGCTTATTCCTTACGGCCAGCCCGGTGACTGCGGAGGCGCAGCGAGATCTGACGGTGGCATACAATGAGGCGGCTGGCGCATCATGTGGCACCGACCTTACCGGCAAGGACCTGGGCGGAATGAAACTTGGTCCTGGAGTGTACTGCTTTTCGTCTTCGGCGGGATTGACCGGCACGCTGACGCTGGACGCGGAAGGGAATCCGAATTCGCAGTGGGTTTTTCAGATTGGCAGCACTCTGACCACGGCCACGGATTCTAAAGTAGCCATGGTTGCTGGGCACACGCTCTGGACCAAAGGTCTGCGAGGGTGCAATGTGTACTGGCAGGTTGGTTCATCGGCGACCATTGGGACCGGCAGCATTTTTGTCGGGAAGATACTGGCGCTTACCAGCATCACGCTCGACGGCGGGATCTTTCGCGGTAAGGGCCTAGCCAGTAATGGAGCCATTACGATGTCAGATCAGGAGACGGTTGACGGTCCGCGCTGCGATTAGCGCTGGCGTTGCGGATGGTCACTGTCTGGTTCTTCGCTGATTGACTCTCTTGGCGTGTGGCTTTCAATGGAGCGATGACAGCGGATGCTGCTCATCGCTTTGTTGTCGGCAGCGGGTTTCGCAAGAGAAGTGCGCAGCCAACCGCACCTAATCATGCAGGACAACATTGAGCAGGGAACTGTGGACCTGCAATCCGCCTTCGATACCGCCGGAGTACTGGATGAAGCCGAGTTTGCGGAAGCGGTTCATAAAAAAACTTACCCGCGAGCGAGTAGTGCCGACCATCTCTGCCAAACTTTCCTGACTGATTTTGGGAACCACGGTCTCGGGCACTCCTTCTTTGCCAAAACGTGCTAGCAATAGAAGGACGCGCGCCAGCCGCTTTTCGCTGGAATTAAATAACTGATCGACCAAATCCTCTTCATAGCGGACATTGCGCGCCAGCAAATAGGCGACGAACAGATCTGAAAACGTATGCTCGCGATGCAGCGCACTAATCATTGCCTTTTTGTCAATACGGAGAAGTTCACAATCCGTGATGGCCGTCGCCGACCCCATGCGCTGAGCCTGGCCTGCCAGCGCACCCTCGCCAAAAAAATTGCCCTCGCTTAACATGCCGATGGTCGCTTCTCTGCCGGTCTTGGATACGACGGTGAGTTTCACTTTGCCGGATTGGATATAGAAGACTGCGTTGGCGTCATCTCCTTGGGTAAAGATCCCTTGCCTCTTTTCGACAACCACATTCTTCCTGCCCTCGCCGATGGTTGCGAGAAAGGTATTGGGATCGAACTCGCGCTTCTTCCTACCGTTCGATGGTTTCGGAGAACTCATTGACTGCAATTCTACCGCAAAAAATCTGCTAATTGGCACAAATAGTGACTTCGGGAAAGAGGCATCTGATTCCTGCCCCACGGTTCACACAAAGTGAGCCATTTTGCTCAGTATTCGGCCAGCAAATGTGCGAAGCTCTGAGCGCACCTGAGCAAGTGAAGCGAGGGTCAAATGCGCTGCGAAGAGCTAATGAGTCCTGACCTGGTTAGCGAAATCGTGCTGCTGGGAAGTGCTGCGCTGATGGTCGCCGTGTTGATACTGATCGTGGTGGCTGCCCTCACGCAACCGGCAGCGCTGGCATGGCAGCAGTGCGGGGAATCATTCAGACCGATGTAATTGCATTGCGCAAATCTAGAGAAGACTATGACAGCAAACGTTCAAGTCGGTACTGTCTTGATGGAGAATCGTCCGGTGATGGCCAAGGCACTGGGGCTGCAAAGTGTGCCGTACTCCGCCAATTGGGGAATGCTCACCGCGCTCGACGGCTCCGGCATTAATCGCAAGATCCAAGCTGCCGGATGGAATTTCTTCTTCATGGCCGCCGAAGTGAAGGTAATGTTTTTCGGTGCGCTCGGGGCAGGGCGCATCCAGAACGCATTGCAGAGAATGTTAGTAAAAGTGAAACCGTTGAATTTTAATTGTCTTGAGGTGACGGGTATCGCTGCCAAGCGATTTCTAGGCGTGCCCTACACTGTGGTTTCCGCGCATTCCCGCCACATCCAACAAAGTTGCTACCTCGACGGCGACAAAGCACGCCGGAGATCTCAGCGCGAGGCCGCGCATGACGGGGCTTGATCAATTGCAGCCCCCCTGAGTTACCTCTTCATTTAAGGTCAAGCCACTTTCACCCATCCCATTTGCTTCTCCGAGCCCAGCAAACGCCGATCCCGGTGTGGCTCTGTCCGCGGCTGCCCGGTGCTCAGTTCACACTTCTCGCCCACTTTGGCGCCGCAAGTTGGGCATCGCACCGCGAGAGCTAGGTTTTTCTTGGCTATCATCTTGGCATAATGAAGCAGTTCTTGCCGGGAAGATGTTCAATTGTGATCAGAATCACGGGGTAATGTTAATTATTCGACCCTGTTCCGAATTGTTGAAATGCAACTAGAAATAACAAAGTGAGCAATCTAGACCAGCTATTGCTCTTGACGTAGCGGATTATAACGCTAGAGACATGTACCTTCTCTCTTTTCAGCTTCACTGAGCTAAGTCAGCGATCTGAAGTCCTCTCCTCTTAGTTTCGTAACCGCGAAAGGGCATCATGAAAAAGATCACTTCACTTTTCCTGATGAGCTTCGTGGGAATGATCGGCACTTATGGGCTGGCGGGTTCGACGCGCGAAGAAACAGTTACCCGCCTGCAGAACTCCGTAGATGTGCTTCACCCGATCATATCAACACCTGACAAAGGTATCCCGGAAGAAGTGTTGAGCAACGCGAAGTGCTTTCTCGTGGTGCCGGACCTAATCAAGGGTGGATTCATTTTTGGTGGCAACGATTCGACCCGCGCGATTTACGGCAAGGACGAGGCATTCGGCGCCATCCTTGCGGGTAAGACTTCAACTCCGAAAAGTGCTGAGGCCCTTGTTCATGCGGTTGCTGAGACAGGCCAGCAAGCACGCATCGCCGAAGCTGGAGATGGCGAGAGGTAATACATCCACGGTCACAATTTCAAATTGATGAATTGGAAGATACGGCAGAAATCTGAGAAGGAGACAAAATGAAAGTGAAACTGTTATTTGCAACCGGACTGGTATTAAGTTTAGGCGCAATGGCTCAGACCGCTGAAAATACTACGGCGATCCAGCCGGCGAGCCACACGCCGACGTTCCGCGTAATGGTCACAAGCCGGACCACGCCAGCCGTCAACTATAGGCATCACAGCGGCGCTACGAAAGTAGATTTCGCAGGCACCGATCTCATGCCCACGGCGGATGGCCAAGCCGAGGTGAACAGCAAGCGAGGAACGATCGAGATCAAAGCGGAATTCGGCAACTTACAGAGTCCCACGACATTCGGCAACGAATATCTGACCTACATTTTGTGGGCGATTTCGCCGGAAGGACGCGCGGTAAATCTGGGCGAAGTGTTAGTGGGAGGGAACGGCCGCAGCAAGCTGCATGTTACAACCGATCTTCAGGCGTTCGCCTTGATCGTTACCGCAGAACCTTATTATGCGGTTCGGCAACCTAGCAACGTGGTGGTGCTCGAAAATGTTATTCGGAAGGATACGCAAGGCACGGTCGAGACCGTGAATGCAAAGTACGAATTGATGGAGCGCGGCGGTTATATTCCCACCGGCTACAAGTTTGACCCGGTAGTCATCAATGCCAAGCTGCCGTTGGAATTTTATGAAGCGCGCAATGCTCTGCGGATCGCTCAGTCTGAAGGCGCCGAGCAGTACGCTCCTAACAGTTACGAGAAAGCCGTCCAGTTGATGAATACCACCGACGGATATGCCACCAGAAAGCACGTTCAGACCAGGCCGCTGATTGCTGTCGCCCGGGACACGGTGCAAACGGCCGAAGATGCCCGCGCCATCGCAGTCAAGAAGATGGATGAGGTCCGCCTAGCCGACGAGCGGCAGGCTTCGACTGATGCACAGGAGCAATCGCAAGCCCAGGCCGACGAGGCTACCCGGCAGAAGCAGCAAGCTCAGTGGGACACGGCGAAGGCCCAGGCTGACGCAGCTCAGGCACAATCCGACATGGCAGCAAATCAGGCAGCATCGGCGGCAGCGGTCACAGCGGCTCAGGCCGACGCTGACCAATCCCGTTTAGCGGCGCAGCAATCCCAGATGAATGCGCAGCAAGCTCAGCAGAATGCGCAGCAAGCACAGCAGAATGCGCAGCAAGCTGAAACCGATAAAGCCGCCCTGCGCGCTCGTTTGTCTGAGCAATTGAATTCCATTCTTCAGACTCGCGACACCGCACGTGGCCTCATCGTCAGCATGTCCGACGTACTGTTTGACACTGGTAAGTACTCGTTGAAGCCCGGAGCACGCGAGAAGCTGGCGAAAGTCGCCGGTATTCTGTTGGCTTACCCGGGACTCAACATTGAAGTCGGCGGCTACACCGACAATGTCGGCGCCGATGAAATGAATCAGCAGCTCTCGGAGAATCGCGCGACTTCGGTACGCGACTATCTGGTGCAAGAAGGCGTAACCACGAATTCAGTGAGCGCCAGAGGCTTCGGCAATAGCTCGCCCGTAGCCTCGAACGAGAACTCGTCAGGCCGCCAGCAGAACCGAAGAGTTGAACTGCTGGTATCCGGAGACGCAATCGGCAATCCGGCTAACGTCACCACAGGAAGCTTGCAGTAAGGCAAGAAGATTCGAATCAGCTAATGGAGGCAACACTTATGAACCTAGTAGGAATTATCGGCACAGCAGCTCTCGCTTTGACCCTGGGAACCGCAGTTCCCGTTTACGCGCAGCAAGACGATCGCGGACAGCAAGACGAACACGCACAACAGGACGATAAAAAAGTGCAGCAGGATAAGCCTGCTCAGCAAGAGGAGAAAAAGGCGCAACCAGAGGATAAAAAGGCGCAACAGGAAAAGCCTGCGCAGCAAGATGAGAAGCACGCACAGCAAGAGCAGAAGCCACAGCAGGAAAAGCCCGTGGCGCAACACGAACAGCAGGCACAGCCCCAGGGCAATCACGGACGCATTCCTGACGACCGTTACAAGGCCAACTTTGGACGCGAACACACGTTTCGGGTTAACCAAGGCGATTACAATAATCACCGCTTCCAATACGGCGGTTACTGGTTTGGATTCGCCGGCGCTTGGCCGAACAACTGGCTCTACACGCAAGATGTTTACGTGGTCGACATCGGCGGCGTGTATTACCTTTGCAACCCGATGTATCCCGGCGTCAATGTTGAACTCATCGTACAACTCTAGCGCAGCGGAGCCCGCTTTCCTGCGGGCTGGCGCTGATTAGATCGCAGGAGATTAAAGGAGCAAGATATGCTTGGAACTGTATTGATCGTGATTTTGGTCTTAGCACTTTTCGGAGCGCTGCCACGCTGGTCGCACAGCCGGGAGTGGGGTTATGCGCCGAGCGGCGGCGTAGGCCTGGTGCTTTGCATCGTGGTCATTCTCTTGGTTCTCGGTCGCATTTGATCACGCAGGAATCGACGGCATTGCCAGGCGCCACAATTAAAGGTGTGGCGCCTGGTTCGCGTCGAAATCCTGAATTAACGTGCGGAAGGTTTAGGGCGGCTATTACCGCTGGCTGCCACTTGCGCGTCGTTTCTGCCAAGAGTGATCTTGGTGCCGGCTTCGCGCGAATAGTTTAGGGTTAGGACGTCGGGAGATTGCTTTCGGATCTCACTTCTGTATTGGGCGCGGGAAGCGGTGGAGTGCGGACCGAACTGGTCGCGTTTCAATTCACTGGTGCCCATTGCGGTGATTGAGTAAGCGCCGTTTTGCGTGGGCAGTACTTCTAACTTATATGTGCCGCTGACGGGCCCACAAATCTGAATGTGGGCTGCACAATGTTTTAGGCTAGTCTGATCGTCAAGTTCGTTGCACTCGACAAAACCGTCAGCCAGCGGCAACTCCTGCCAGACTTTTGGGGTTCGCGGGTCGTATCCGACTTTCCGGCCCCGGGGATCAGTAATCCGTAATCCGATGTTGGGTGGACCAGCATTTCCGGTTTCATAAACTATGCCGATTTGTCCCATGGATTCGCATGACTGCTGATCGGTGGGATCGGCTTCATCGCGGATTTGATGCAGAGGAGAGCGGGCTGAGAGGTTTGTATCCGCATCGATCCCGGTCGCGCGAACCGAGGATACTCCGAGGTTCAGAACGAAGATTGCGAGCGCCCACAGCAGAAATCCATGCTTCATAAAAACACCCGATCCAAATTTGACCGTTCGCCGTGCGTTCATCAGGCGCGAGGACGACGCGAGGACGACGCGAGGGCGTGCCCGAGCACACTTGCGCAGAGCACACTTGCGCCGATGCGGTCCGATTAGCACCTAATTAATGGGGCGAAAACGTAGGGTAACGATAAAACCGGGGACGGGGCAAGTTACTTTTGTGCGTCCAGCGATAGGGAGATCATGGAAGAGAAGAATACGGAGATAGGGATTTGGCTGCCTACCCAGGATTCAAACCCGGAATCGAAATCCTGCCTTAAACGTCAATCCCCGGATCAGACATTGCATGGGCCGGCCGACTAGATCGCGAAAGAACTCCATGAGGATAGGAGAACAGGAGCGGGAAAGAAGCTTAGAACGTTTGGCTGCCCCCCAGGGATTCGAACCCCGATAACCTGCTCCAGAGGCAGGTGTCCTACCATTGAACGAGGGGGCAAAGTGCGGTGTCGGGCAGAATATCTGCCGTTCTGATTCTATGGGGCCGTGCGCGTTGTGGTCAACAATTGCGGGCTCTGGGAGTTTGAAATCGTTGCGCGAGATTCCCCTCGGCTTGGCTCGGGTAGGCTCTCGCCCGCTGGTAAACCCGCGAGTCTTCGGAATGGCTAGCTTCAAAACTGAGAGCCTTACGGTTTAAGATTGCATTCAGGAGAACTCTCATGGTGACCGCTCTTGGTAATATCACTCCACTAGGCAGCGACTACGCCGAAATCGCTCGCGCCCCTCTTGAAGCCGAGCGGTGCGCGCTTCTCGTAATCGATATCCAGGAAAAACTACTTCCGCCGATTTTTCAGAAAGCGCAGTTGGTGAAAAATTGCCAGTTGCTGATTCGGCTTGCGGGCATTTTGAAACTTCCTGCGTTGATGACCACGCAATACGCCAAGGGCTTGGGAAACACTGTGCCTGACATTGCATCGTTGCTGCCTGAGACCCAGGCCATCGACAAACATATGTTCTCCTGTTTTGGCAGCGATGCGTTCTGTTCCGTGCTCAAGCGGCTGCCGGGGAACCGGAATACGGTTCTGCTGTGTGGAATGGAGAGTCACATCTGCGCAGCTCAGACGGCGCTGGCGGCCTTGCGCGAAGGGTACATCGTGCACGTGGCGTCCGATGCTGTGAGCTCGCGCACGGAGTGGAATTGGAAGATTGGTCTGGAACGGATGCGCGCGGCTGGGGCGGTGATCTCGTCGACGGAGATGATTATCTACGAATTACTGCGCTCTTCTGGCGCGCCTGCGTTTAAGGAGCTGTTGCCCTATTTGAAGGAATAGAAAGTTAGTCTTTTTGCTTGACTCGCACCACGGTGATTTTCGAAAAGCCTTCTTCGAACGCCGGTTGCTTGAGCTTTCCAGCCATGCGGCGCATTGCGTCTTCGGGGACTTTGCGTTCGCGGCGCCGGTTTCGCTCGAGGCAGACCTCCACGGGCACATCGAAAAATACCGCCTGCACTTCGTAGCCGTAATCTTTGGCCAGCTTGATCCATCCATTGCGCTCGTGAGGGGAGAGGTTGGTGGCGTCCACGTAATTCATGGGACGGCGCGCGATCAGCCGTGCTTTCAGCATGGAACGCAGGTTGGAGAAAATCAGATCCTGAAAACGCTGTTCTGTAGGATCGTCAAAGAGAAGAGCGCGCAACATGTCGCTGGAAAGCGGAGTGATGTTGTGACGTTTGAACCAGGAGCTTTTGCCCGAGCCGGGCAGTCCAATTGCCAGTACAACCACGCCTTTCGAAGGCGGCGTTGGTTTTTCAGGTGGCGCAGACGTAGCAGGCGCCTGAACAGTTAGTGGCGTCGGCTCGTGCGGAGTGGGTTGCGTGGAGCCTTGTGGTTCAACCCTCGGGATCGATTGCGCGGGAGGAGCGCCGTTGCGTCCTCTACCTCTGCCGCCTCTGCCGCGTCTACGACGGCGCTTGGCGACGTCTCCGCTTGCGGCCGGGCGTTGGTCTGCCGGGCGCGGCTCAGCGGGCGGTAAATCGTGCGCGGCCTCAGGTTGCAGAGGCGCCGCGGATGGCTCATTCCGTTCAGGTGCGGGCTCTGGGTGGGCCGGCTGGTTATCGTAGAAAGCTGGCTGCAGGGGAGCTGGAGCGGCTTCGGCACCCGCTTTTTCAGGCTCCTTTTTGCGGCGCTTTAAGCGCTCGCTCATCCATTTGCGCATCTCTGGCTTGTAACACACCCACGGCCTCGTGGGCAACGTGTCCACAGCAAACGTACCAACCCGGTCAGGGGAAGTTGCGTGAGTTCTACAGATACTTGTGATCTAGAATGTCTCGATGGCCATCCCGAGTGAGCTTCAAGGACAGAAATACATCAGCCTCAGGACCTTCCGCAAGAATGGCATTCCGGTCGCTACGCCGGTATGGTTTGGAGAAGGAGTTGACAAGATTTATGTAATGACGCGCAGCGATTCGGGGAAATATAAACGCATCCGCAATAATGCGCATGTGCAGGTTACGCCCTGCAGCATGCGAGGCAAAATTACCGGTCCGACTTTCGCGGCCACGACGCGGATAATGCCTGAAGCGGACTGGCCCCTCACCCGCAAGACTCTGCAAAAGAAATACTGGTTGACGCGAATTTCATTTCTGTGGAGCAAGAAGAATGTGTATATCGAGATCAGTGATTTCAAGCTGAATCCCTGATGTCCGTGCGCCTCATTTGCTGCGGTAGTCTTTCCCTGTTAACATTTTTAGGTTCCCGGCCCCGCATTCTTTTCGTTCGTTTCTTCATTATCCTCATGGAGGCTAGATGGCTATTAAAGTAGGGATTAACGGCTTTGGACGCATCGGGCGCAACGTTTTCCGCGCGTCGCTGAACGATCCGAATATCGAGGTTGTCGCGGTCAACGATCTCACCAGCCCTAAAACGCTGGCGCATCTGCTCAAATACGATTCAATTCTCGGCAACCTACACAACGAGATCTCGGCTGGGGCCGACAGTATTAGCGTAGATAACAAGACTTTCAAGGTTTTCGCGGAAAGGGATCCGGCCAAACTTCCGTGGGATTCGGTCGGGGCACAGGTTGTGCTCGAATCTACTGGCCATTTCACCGACGCGAACGATGCGAAGAAACATGTTCGCGGGCCGGTAAAAAAAGTCATTATTTCGGCGCCCGCCAAGAATGAAGACGTCACCATCGTGCTCGGAGTCAATGAGCAGGTTTATGACCCGGCCAAACACCACATTATTTCCAACGCTTCATGTACCACGAACTGCCTCGCGCCCATCGTGAAAGTCGTTCATGACAACTTCAAGATTCTTTTCGGCACCATGACGACTATCCATTCTTATACCAACGACCAGGTAATCCTGGATTTTCCGCATAAAGACCTGCGGCGCGCCCGGGCAGCCGCGCTCAACATGATTCCGACTTCGACCGGCGCAGCCAAAGCCCTGAAGCTTGTCATACCCGATATGGCCGGGAAACTGGATGGATTTGCCATGCGCGTTCCTACGCCCAATGTTTCGGTAGTGGATCTAGTTGCGCAAGTGGAGAAGAAAACTACCAAGGAAGAAGTAAACGCCGCGCTCAAGAAAGCATCGCAGGAGGGACCGCTCAAGGGATATCTGGGATACGAAGAAAATGAACTGGTGTCGTCTGACTTCCGCGGTGACTCGCGCTCCTCGATCGTGGATGCGCCCATGACCCTCGTGGTCGGAAGCTTGGTCAAGGTAATTTCCTGGTACGACAATGAGTGGGGATACTCGTGTCGTGTGCGTGATTTGATCAACTTCATAGGTAAGAAAGGTCTATAAGGTTTTCGTAGCGCCGGCAATGGAGGACGGGCGGGACGTCCGGCCTCCACAACGACCGGTTAAGGATTCATAATGTCGAAGCTTTCCATCCGCGATCTACCTGTAAATGACAATCGCATTCTCATGCGAGTCGACTTCAACGTGCCCATGGAGGATGGGCGGGTGATGGACGATACCCGCATCCGCGAGACTCTGCCAACTATTGAGTACGCGCTGCGCCACGGTGCGCGGTTGATTCTCGCTTCGCACCTGGGGCGTCCCAAAGGCAAACCTAATCCCAAGCTCAGCCTCAAGCCAGTGGCCGAGCGCCTGCGCATGTTGCTCGATAAGGAGTTGGCTCGCGGCGAGAACGTCGGATTCTCTCCTGAATGCGTTGGCCCAGAAGCCGAGGAGATTGCCGGCATGCTGGAGAAAGGACAAACCCTGCTTCTGGAGAATCTGCGGTTTCACGCCGAAGAGGAAGCGAATGACGAAAAATTTTCCAAGCAACTGGCTGCGCTTGCCGATTATTACGTGAACGATGCATTCGGAGCCGCGCATCGCGCGCACGCCTCTACGGTAGGCGTGACCAAGTTTGTCAAGAAGTCGGCCGCCGGGCTGCTTATGGAGAAGGAACTTCGCTACCTGGGGAAAGCGCTGGAGCATCCCGAGGAACCTTTTGTTGCCATCGTGGGCGGCGCTAAAGTTAGCGACAAAATCGGGGTCATCCGAAATCTGATGAGTAAAGTTGATACGCTGCTTATCGGCGGAGCGATGGCTTATACATTCCTAAAGGCGCAGGGCGAGCAGGTCGGCAAGTCGCGGGTGGAAGAAGACAAACTCGACCTCGCCCGTCAACTTCTGGAGGAAGCGAAGAATCACAAACTGAAATTCTTGCTGCCGATTGACCACGTCGTCGCGGACAGAATAGACGTCAACGCTGTAACCCATATTGTGAACAGCGGGCAGCCGATTCCGCCTAACATGATGGGCCTTGATATTGGACCGCAAACCATCGAATTGTTTTCGGAAGAGGTTTTGCGCGCGCGGACCATCATCTGGAACGGACCCATGGGCGTGTTTGAAGTTTCTCCTTTCAGCAAGGGAACTTTCAAAATCGCTCGCGCAATCGCCGAGAATGTCGGCGCCATTTCAATTGTCGGTGGAGGGGATTCTGTCGCAGCTGTTCACGCGGCGGGTGTTGCTGACAAGATGACTCACATTTCTACCGGCGGCGGCGCATCGCTGGAGTTCATGGAAGGGAAAAAGCTTCCCGGCGTGGAAGCGCTGACTGACAAGAAGTAAGCTTTCCCTTCGACATCACGTTGCCCTGCGAACTCGATCATCGCTGTCATCCTGAGCGTAGCGAAGGATCTGTGCATTTGCTTTTCTCACACTTCAATCCGGAGTCGCACGGGCGTGGACGCCCGCGCCTACACTGAAAGGATTGTATGGCCCGTAAGAAATTGATCGCTGCCAACTGGAAGATGTACAAGAATCCTGACCAGACTCATGAATTCTTTCACGACTTTCTGCCGTTGGTGGCGAGGCATGATCGCGATGAAATTGTTGTGTGTCCGCCATTCGTCGATCTTTGCGCCGCGGTGGAATCCGCCAAAGGCTCTAATGTGGCAATCGGAGCGCAGGACATGCACTGGGAAAAAGAAGGGGCTTATACCGGCGAAGTTTCCTCCAGCATGTTGCTGGCCGTTGGATGCACTCACGTCATTATCGGCCACTCCGAACGGCGGCAGTATTTCGGCGAGACGGATGACATTGTGAATTTAAAACTAAAAGCTGCTCTGGAAGCCGGACTTATACCTATTGTTTGCGTTGGTGAGGTTTTGGAAGAACGCGAAGCCGGGCTGACCGAAGACGTGCTGCGACGCCAGTGTCTGCGAGCTTTCCACGCGGTTTCCAGCAAGAAGGCTGGCAAACTCGTGGTCGCCTACGAGCCGGTCTGGGCAATAGGAACGGGAAAAACTGCCACACCACAGATGGCCGCCGACTCCCATAGCTTGATCCGCGGCGAGGCCACGAAAGCTTTCGGCAAGCAATTCGCGGAGAATCTGCGCATTCTGTATGGCGGCTCGGTGAAACCTGAAAATGCCAAATCGCTTATGGCAGAAGAGGAGATCGACGGCGCGCTGGTGGGTGGCGCCAGTTTGCATGCAAAATCGTTCGCGGCAATCGTAATGTACTAGATTCATTGACCACAGAGTCACAGAGTAAACCCATAGGATTTTCTTTCGCTGGGACTCTGTGGCTCTGTGGTTATTTTGCGGAGAGCTGCCTGACCGTGGCGATGAAGGTAGTCGTCGGCCGCGTATGGGTTCGATCCCGCCGGTACGCGAGTCCCAACTCCCGCCACAACTCTACCCCTTGCAGCGGAATCAGCTTCACCCGCTCCGCTAGCACCTGATCGCGAGCGAAGCTCGAACTGATCAGCGAAACCCCGAGCCCGGCGGCAACGAAGCTCTTGATCATTCCGATGCTGGGCAATTCCATCCTGACTTGCAAATGTGCGCGGTGAGGCCGAAATAGTTTGTCCATTACCCGGCGACTGTAACCGGTTCTCGGTAACAGCAGCGGTTGGGTGACGATGTCCGCCACCGATACGTGTTTATGCCTGGCGAGCGGGTTCTGGGGATTGACCATCAACATAAGCTGATCGCGAAAAATCGAATGTACTTTCAGGCTGGGAGATTTTATGGGCAAAGTTACAATGCCGACGTCGATCGAACCATTCTCCAGTTTCTCGATAATTTTGTAGCTGAAATTGCGGTAAATGCTGATTTGTACTCCGGGATAAAGCCGGCAGTATTCAGCGAAGACTTCCGGCAACACGTACAGGCAGGTAGCTTCGTTAGCGCCGATTAGAAGAGTGCCGCGCGGCGTGGCGCCCTGGTCGGCGACGGCGAGCAGCGATTCATCGCGTAACCTGAGCAGCCGCTCGGAATAGGCGAACAATACTCTTCCCGCTGGGGTAAGCCGTACTGATTTTCCTGAGCGATCGAGAAGTTTGTCTCCGTATTCCTGTTCGAGCAAGCGAATCTGACTGCTGACCGCGGACTGGGAACGAAAAACTTTTTCTCCAGCGCGCGAGAAGCTGCCCAGCTTGGCTACTTGTAGAAACGTGACTAGCTGGTCGAAATCCATGCGTGCGTGATTATAACGGAGGGGTGCAAATTATTGAGTACCGCGCAGTGCACGCTGCTTTCGATAGGGCAAGTGGCTAATCGGAATAGCCCGAGATATATCAAGAACCGGGGATTTGTTGACTTTGAAGCGTTTGAGGATTGCATCCCATGTCTCTTCAATTGAACAAGGTAAGGACAGCGGTTCGATGCGACTGAACGGCAGAGGCCGATCGCTGCGGAATAATTGCGAAACCCTCGGGCTTCCGGTAAGGCGTTCGTGTCTGCGAAGCACCCTGCGCAGCCATAATTCTTCGTTGAGTTCGAGTGAGACGAGTCGAACGGATTGCTCGTTGTGCACGTTTCCCATGGCGGAGTCGCGCAGCAAGTAAGCCAGGCCGCCGGTCATTCCGGCTCCGAGATTAATTCCGGCTGGTCCGAGAATGATAGCTATGCCGGCGGTCATGTATTCGCAGGCATGTTGGCCAACGCCTTCGACTACGGCAAGCGCGCCGCTATTGCGCACGGCAAATCGTTCTCCTGCGCGGCCCGCAATGTAGAGTTCGCCGCTGGTGGCGCCGTACAACACGGTGTTGCCGGCCAAAACGTCTCCGCGTAGGGATGCTTCGGTGCCAGCCGTGATGGCGATGTTGCCGCCCGACAAGCCCTTGCCCACATAATCGTTGGCTTCGCCGAGCAGCCGCAGATTGATGCCGGGAACCAGGAACGCGCCGAAGCTCTGACCCGCGGTTCCGACGAATTCGTAATCGATGGGCGAAACAATTTCGGAACGCCAACGCACGATCTCACCCGAGAGATTGGCTCCGACCGCGCGGTCTGCATTGCTGATGTGAAAGCGTTTGTCACGAGCAGTGTCGCGGTGAGCGAAGGCCTGTGCTAATGCAAAGTGAAGCGCGCCAGTGAACCCGCGATTGCAAGTCGCTTGCCCGGGTGCTTCGATCGGCTGAAGCAGTTCTGCCAGGATGGGCGCAGCCGCGTGGGTGCGAGGCTGCAGCCGATCGACTGCGCCAACGATTGCGTCGATAGAGCGAGCACCCATTTTCGCCAGCAGGTCGCGCACCTCGGCAGCCACGGCGCGAAAATAGCTTTCCACCATTTCGGGTTTGCCGGTGAACCGCATCCTGAGAGTTTCGTTTTGCGTGGCAATGCCCACCGGACACGTGTTCAGATGGCATTGACGCGCCATAACACAACCCAAGGCGAGCAAAGCGGCTGTGCCGAAGCCAAATTCGTCGGCTCCCAGAAGCGCACCAATTATCACGTCTCGTCCGAACTTAAATCCGCCGTCGACGCGCAGCCGAACCCGGCGGCGCAAACCCGTGCGCACCAGCGCGCAGTGAGCATCGCGCAACCCAATTTCCCAGGGGATGCCGGTATTCTTGATGGAAGTCAGGGGAGACGCACCGGTGCCTCCGTCATAACCGCTGATGGTGATAACGTTGGCACCAGCCTTGGCAACGCCGGTGGCCACGATTCCCACGCCGGTGCTGGAGACGAGCTTGACCCCAATGCGCGCTTGCGGGTTTACTGCGCGCAAATCGTAGATCAGTTGCTCCAGGTCTTCGATGCTGTAGATATCGTGATGCGGCGGCGGCGAAATTAACGTCGTGTTAGGTACGGAATGCCTGAGCCTTGCGATGTACACCGTTACTTTGCCCGCAGGGAGTTGGCCGCCTTCGCCAGGTTTCGCGCCTTGCGCGATCTTGATCTCTAACTCATCGGCGTGGACGAGATATTCGGTAGTGACGCCAAATCGCGCCGATGCCACTTGTTTTACCCGATTGTTGGCCTCAGGTTGATCGCTATACACAGCGGGATCTTCGCCACCTTCGCCGGTGTTGCTGCGCGCTCCCAGACGATTCATGGCGATGGCGAGCGTGCGATGGGTTTCTGGGGAGATCGCTCCCAATGACATGGCTTGGGTGCTGAAACGGCTGAGAATGGAAGCTTCCGGCTCCACATCTGGCAACGGCAATGGAGTGGACGGCGCGATCTCCAGCAGATCACGAATGGCAACTGGCTCTCTTTTTTCGCTGAGTTCGGCGAATGCATCGTAGTTTTCGTTGGTCGGCGACTTGATGAAACGATGCATTCGACGAACCAACTCTGGCGAGGTCGCGTGGCGCTCACCTTCGCGGCGAAAGCGGTACAGCCCGAGATCTCGCAACGGGGAGGTTTCAGTTTTGAACGCTGCGGCGTGGCGTTCAATGCAATCTTCGATGAGCCCGTCGAGGTTTTTACCACCGAGAGCTCCGCCAGCATCTTCGAAGAAGCGATCCCGCAGATTCTTGTCGATGCCAATCATTTCGAAAAGCTGGCTGTTACGATAGCTGGCGACTTTCGAAATGCCCATGCGCGCGATTACTTTGCGCAACCCGTTCTCGATGGCGGAGCGATAAGCTGCGACTCCGTCCGCGCGCAGAGTCGCAGCTTGCTCCATTGCGGCATAGGGGAATACTGCGCTGGCGCCTGCGGCGATCAGCAGCGCAATATGATGGGTATCGATAACTTGGCCGGTCTCAATGATCAGGGGCACGTTCCAGCGTCCCGCGTTGACCATCGATTTCCAAACCGCCGCTAGAGCGAGCAACGCAGGCAGGGCCGTTTTCTGCGCATTCACAGCACGATCACTTAACACGACAAGCCGCGGGGAAGCGTTTTCCTGCATCGCGCCTTCCTCAAGATGCTTTAGAACACGCTTTCCTCCCTCGATCCCATCTGCGACTGCAAAACTAAAATCTATATGCGTGACCGGTTGCAGTTTGTTCTGGATTTCGTGCCACTGGCCGAAATCAAGCAGTGGAGATGGAAGCAGCAAAGTGTCGTCCAGATGAACATCCAACGACATAACATGGGCTTCACGAAGCGGATCGATCGGAGGATTGGTGACCTGCGCAAAACGCTGCTTGCAATGGTCCCAGAGCGGCCGGCGCATGTTTGATAAGAACGCTGCGGGCGCGTCGTCGCCCATGCTCCAAACACTTTCCTGTGCCTTTTGCACGAGCGGCTGGAACAGCAGTCGGAATTGATCTTCCGTCCAACCTAGCGCGGCCAAAACATTTTTGGGCTCGGCGGAGGCGATTGGAGCCTCATTGGTCAGATTAATTCGCTCCGGCAAAACGGCAGAAACAAATTGCCGCCATTGCCCAAGTTCAGACACTTCTCCAGGACGCAGGAATTTGCCGTTCGCAGGATCGACCAACAGCATTTCGCCGGGTCCCAGTCGCTGGCGTTCGATTATCTGCTTGTCATATAGGTCGGCGATTCCCACTTCAGAGCCGGCAATGACTAGTCCGTCCGAGGTTAACGTGTAGCGCAGCGGACGCAAACCGTTGCGGTCGAGCTTGGCGCCGACGGTGCGACCGTCGGTAAAGATAAGTGCGGCGGGACCGTCCCACGGCTCCTGCTCGCGGGCGTGTGCATGGAGAAAAGATGAAAATTCCGAGTCGTCGTCGGCTTCATTTTTTCGTGCTGGGGGCACCATGCGCCACATGGCGGCGGCTGGGCTGTAGCCTTTGCGCAGTAGGATTTCGACAGCATTGTCGAAGCTTGCCGAGTCGCTCACGCGTTCTTCGAGCAAGCGGGCCGTGGCCGGAAGTCCAAGCGAGTGGCGCAGGGAAACTTCTTTGGCTCGAAGCCAGCGCCGGTTCGCGCTGATGGTATTGATTTCGCCATTGTGCGCCACGAAACGGAACGGTTGCGCCAGCGACCAACTGGGGTTCGTGTTGGTGGAATAGCGTTGATGAAAAATGGCGAAAGGACTGGCGAAATCCGGATTGGCTAAGTCCGGATAAAATGCCGGCAGTTGCTCCGGCGTTAGCAATCCTTTGTAGACGATGGTCCGCGAAGAAAGAGAACAGAAATAAGTTCCATCGGGCGCCCCCGATTCCACTTCCTTACGCAAGCCGAACAAATAAGCCTCGAGGTCGATAGATTCATTCGAAGCCAAAAAACATTGATAAATGACAGGAATGGTGCCGAACGCCCGGGGACCAACGATCGTGGAATTGATTGGGACAAGGCGCCATCCTAAAAGTCGCAGCCCATAGCGTCTCGCAAGCCTACCGATCAACTGGCGTGCGTAATCTTGCTGCTCGCCAGGCAAGAAGACCATTCCGAGCGCATATTCGGATGGCAATTCGACTCCGGCTTCGCGGGCGCGATTCCTGAAAAACTTATCCGGAATGGGGGTCAGCAG
>Ga0182015_10001386_pt1 | contig 32094 bp, 25 predicted proteins | sample 712P3MmetaG_FD_120478 | JGI IMG/M metagenome (GOLD analysis project Ga0182015, IMG submission 120478) | Permafrost microbial communities from Stordalen Mire, Sweden - 712P3M metaG | ecosystem: Environmental > Terrestrial > Soil > Wetlands > Permafrost | place: Sweden: Stordalen | collected... | reverse complement strand
TGTCTGGCTGCTGCAAGGTTCGGAACGCTTTGTGAGCGATCCGGAGGTGAGCGACGTGCTGATCAAGGCCGCGCGCGAGAAAGACACGCGGCGCTGTCTGCTGCTGTTGGGCGCGATTCTCGACACACCGGGATTGGCCGAGCGGTTGCTGGAGGCGCTAAGGCCGGAGGTAATGGCAGGCGCGAATCGTCGTCGTGATAATCATGATCGCGATAATCGTCGCGCAAGAAACAGTCGGGCGGCGAGGGCAGAAGGGAGGGGAATCCGATGACTTATTCCATGACCTGGGCGAACTTCTACTTGATCTGTTTTGCGGTCGGCTTCTGCTTCAGTTTCTTTTCGTTTGTGTTCGGCGGCTCACGCACCGGCCGATTGCATCTGCCGCATTTCCACGGGCACATCGGCGGAGCGCATCTGCCTTCGGCCAGCGTCCCGTCTGCGCATGGCGCGGTTACGGCTGGTCATGCGAAGGTTGCGGGTCCGCAGGCCGCGGCGGGGAGCACGCACAGTCAGCAAAACGGCGGGATTTCACCGTTCAACTTCGTCACGCTTACGGCGTTCCTAGCCTGGTTCGGTGGCGCCGGGTATTTGCTTACGTGCTACTCCGGCCTGTGGGTCGGCTTTGGATTGCTGGCCTCCGTCGCCAGCGGACTGGTGGGCGGAAGCATTGTGTTCCTGTTCCTGAGCAAAGTGTTGATCTCAGATGAAGAGAACATGGACCCGGCGGATTACGAAATGGTGGGCGTGCTGGGGCGAGTTTCCAGTTCCATTCGCGAGGGCGGGACCGGCGAAATCATCTATGCGCAAATGGGAACCCGCCGGGTGTGCGGTGCGCGCAGCGATGACGCGAGCGCCATCGCCAAAGGAACCGAAGTAGTAGTCACGCGCTACGAAAAGGGAATTGCCTACGTCCGGTTGTGGAGCGAGATGTCGGGGGATGAATAGCGGATGGGGTTAGCAGATTTGGAAGGTTTCGGTAAGGGAGAAGGCTTATGAATGGGAAAATCATGAAGCGAACATTTACTCTCGCGGCGCTGGTAGCGGCGGCCGCATGTTTAGCCGGCGCACAAGATGTGGTTGGTGACTGGCAGGGAACGCTGTCGGCGAACGGCGCGGAACTGCGGCTCGTGCTGCACATCATGAAGGGCGCCGATGGCGCGCTGAAAGCCACGCTTGACAGCGTCGACCAGGGCGCTAACGGTATCCCCGTAAGTTCGATTTCTCTAAAGGATTCGAAACTCAATCTAGGCGTGAACGCGGTGCACGGAACTTACGAAGGCAAAGTTGCGACCGACGGCAAGACGATTACGGGGACTTGGTCGCAAAGCCAACCGCTGCCGCTCGAATTCAAACGTGCCACTGCACCGGTGAAGATTGAGCACAAACCTGCCAAGCCTTCCGAGATTGACGGCACTTGGATGGGGACGCTGGATACAGGCGCGATCAAGTTGCGCGTTGTCTTCCACATCGTCAATACGGAAGACGGTTTGACCGCCACGATGGACAGTCCGGATCAGGGGGCGATGGGACTGCCGGTCACTTCGGTTACGCGCAACGGAACATCGCTGAAGATGGCAGCGAAGGGGATCGGGGGTGTGTTCGAAGGCAAGATCGCCGACGGTCTTTCCTCGATCGACGGAACGTGGATGCAGGGCGGGGGGAGCTTTCCACTGGCGCTGAAGCGGGTGAAGGATCAATCGGAACTGGAACGGAAGCGTCCGCAGAATCCGACGAAGCCGTATCCGTATCGCGAGGAAGAAGTTTCCTATGGCAACGAGGTTCAAAACGTGAAGCTGGCGGCGACGCTGACAATTCCTCCGGGCGAGGGACCGTTTCCCGGAGTTGTGTTGATCACCGGTTCCGGGCCGCAGGATCGCGACGAAAGCCTGATGGGGCACAAACCGTTTCTGATTCTTTCGGATTATCTCACGCGCAAGGGAATCGCTGTTCTGCGCGCCGACGATCGGGGTACGGGTAAGTCCACAGGGAACTTCGCGGACGCAACGACAGCCGATTTTGCCACCGACACGGAGGCGGGGGTCGCCTATCTGAAAACCCGTTCCGAGGTCGACCCGCACAGGATTGGCCTGATCGGGCATAGCGAAGGCGGAGTAATCGCGCCGATGGTGGCGGCTCGCAGTCCAGACGTAGCATTCATCGTGATGATGGCGGGTTCAGGTGTACCTGGGGATGAGATTCTGGTCGCGCAATTGCAGGCGATTGAAGAAGCCAGCGGCAAGAGCCACGAAGAGGCCACGAAGGATGCGGCTAAGGAACGCGAGATCTTGACTCTGGTCGAGACCGAAAAAGATGAGGCGGTGCTGGCAAAAGAATTGAAAGACAAAATGGCTGGAGAGGTATCGCAGGCGCAAATTGGGGCAGAGATCAAGGCCTTCACGTCGCCCTGGTTCCGGTACTTTATGACCTACGATCCCGCCGCCGCTCTGCGCAAGGTGACCTGCCCGGTACTCGCTATCAACGGCGAAAAGGATACGCAAGTCCCGCCCAAACAGAATCTTCCGGCCATCCGGAAAGCGCTGGAACAAGCCGGCAACAAGCACTTCGAGGTCGAGGAGCTATCCGGCATGAATCACCTATTCCAGACTGCAAGAACCGGCGCGCCCAGCGAGTATGCGGAGATTGAGGAGACTATGTCGCCGGTGGCTCTGGACAAGATGGCAAGCTGGATTCTGAAGCAGTAATTTCACATTTGGTCTTAGAACCGCATTCGTAAGAGGAGGCGTTATGCCAGAGATGTCACGGATGGTCGAGATTTGGATTTTCGTTGGGCTGGGAGTGATGGTCCTTCTGTTCCTGATGAGCGGAATGGCCAGGCTCTATCGCAAAGCGGGGCCGCACGAGGCACTCATCGTGTACGGCCTGGGCGGAACACGCGTGGTGCAGGGGCACGGCACGCTGGTGCTTCCCATGGTGCAGGTCTGCAAGGATCTGTCGCTGGAACTGATGTCGTTCGACGTGGCGCCGCAGCAGGATTTGTATACCAAACAAGGCGTCGCGGTGACGGTTGAGGCCGTCGCGCAGATCAAAGTGAAGTCCGACCGGGAGTCTGTGCTGACGGCCGCCGAGCAGTTTCTGACGAAGTCAGATCAGGAGCGCGAAGGACTGATCCGGCTGGTGATGGAAGGACATCTGCGCGGCATCATCGGACAGCTCACGGTGGAAGAAATTGTGAAGCAGCCAGAGATGGTTTCCGACCGCATGCGCGGAACCTGTGCCGAAGATATGAACAAGATGGGCCTGGAGGTGATCTCGTTCACCATCAAGGAAGTCCGCGACAAGAATGAATACATCACCAACATGGGCAAGCCGGATGTGGCCCGCATCAAGCGCGACGCGGACGTTGCCACGGCGGAAGCCGATCGCGATACGGCAATCAAGCGCGCACTGGCGCAGCGGGAATCGGCCGTGGCGAAAGCCCAGGCCGATCAGGAGCGCGTGCTGGCGGAAACGTTGTCATTGGCCAAGCAGGCCGAATCGCAGCGCGATCTGGAAGTGAAGAAGGCACAGTATGTCGAAGTCACCAAACGGCAGCAGGCGCAGGCAGACAAAGCGTATGACATCCAGACCAACATCATGCAGCAGCAGGTCATCGCCGAGCAGGTGAAGGTGCAGCAGATCGAGAAAGAACAGCAGGTCAAGGTACAGGAAGCGGAAATAAACCGGCGCGAGAAAGAACTCATCGCAACCGTACTGAAACCTGCTGAAATCGATCGTCAGCGTATCGAAACTCTGGCTGCGGCCGAGAAGCAGCGCCTGATCGCGGAAGCGGAAGGGCAGGCTGCGTCGATTCGTGCGCAAGGCGAGGCTGAGTCCGAAATCATTTTCAAGAAGGGCGAAGCCGAAGCCAAGGCCATGAACGTGAAAGCCGAGGCCTATCAGGAATACAACCAGGCCGCCGTGATCGACCGGTTGTTCGCCACGATGCCGGAGATCGTGAAGGCATTGGCCAGTCCGCTGGCGAACGTCGACAAGATCACCATCGTTTCCACGGGAAACGGCGATGCCTCGGGGATGAACAAAATCACCGGCGACATCGCCAAGATGGCGGCGCAGGTGCCGGCGTTGTTCGAGACGCTTTCAGGCATGCCGCTCTCGGAGTTGCTTGGCAAAGTGCGTCAACTCGGCGACAAGACGCCAAAGGCACCGGCGCCGCCGGTGGTGGATGCGACGAAGTAGCGGTCTTTACTGCTCGTGCGGGGACAGCCGCCTCGGCCTGCCCGAGCGAAGCCGAAGGGGCTGTCCCGCCGAGCGCAGCGAGGCGAACGAACTGGAGTTGAGAATATGAACAGAAAATCGAAAGGAATGGGTTTAGGAATTGCGTTGGGCGCAGCGCTAGGCACGGCCCTGGGCGTAATGGCCGGACATATCGGTCTTTGGCTGGGGATCGGTGTGGCCATCGGCATTGCCATCGGCAGCACTTTGCGGCGGAATACGTGCGCCAACTGCGAAGCGGCAAAACGTAATCAAGAGCTAGGAGCTAGAAGCTAAAAAAGGAGTCCATCATGTCACTACTAGAGCGTGTTTCCACATTAGTCCGGGCCAACCTCAATGACCTCATCGACAAAGCCGAGGAGCCGGAGAAGATGATCAAGCAGGTGATTCTCGACATGCAGAACCAGCTTCTGCAGGTGAAGACGCAGGTGGCCATCGCCATCGCCGACCAGCATCTGCTGGAGAAAAAACATAAAGAGAATGAAGACAAAGTGGCCGAGTGGATGCGCAAGGCTGAGTTGTCCGTTGACAAAAAACAGGACGACCTGGCGCGCGCTTCGCTGCAGCGTGTGGAGAGCTATCGCGATATGAGCGAGAGCTTCACGCAGCAGGTGGCCGACCAGAAAGCGCAGGTGGAGAACCTGAAATCGGCGCTGCGCCAGTTGGAGCAGAAATTGACCGAGGCGCAGGCCAAGGCCGATCTGCTGATTACGCAGCATCGCCGCGCCCGCGCCGTGGGCAAGGCCAGCGACGCTCGCCTGGCCATGGGCGATGGCTCGAAAGCCGCGGCTTTCGACCGCATGAAGCGCAAGGTGGCGCACTCGGAAGCGCTGGGGCAGGCCAAGTCGGAGATTGCCGGCGACAACATGGAAGACCGGCTCGCCGCGTTGGAGAAAGAAGATCGTATTGAGCAGTTGCTGGCGGAGTTAAAGACAAAGCGAGGAGCGTAGGGCCGCGACCTAAGCATTGTTTGCACTGGCGGCTTTTTTGCGATGAAGTGATGTCAATAGGAGCGTCAGATGACAAAGGGCCACCGGGCCAGGAAAATAGCTTTTGAGGAAGCCCTCCGTTGTTTCGACAGAGAGAATCCGGTGAAGCCTGGCAGCAGTAACGGATATGCTCGCGGGCTGCTCAAATCAGCGGACGAGAAATTTGGTGGCAGGTGGGGCTGCATATCCCTCGTCCGCGAGGATCTTTTGGATATCATTCTCCCGCACCATATTTCGGAGGGCGGTTCAATTGAGCTGATTCCAAGGTCGGGCTTGACGGTGGCAGCCGCTGTGCAAAAGTTAAGAGAGATATCGGTGCGTGAGTACCAATCCGCAAATCCTCGTTGCTGGCAGAAGATCACGTATTGGAAGGAGCATTATCCATCGCCGATTTTTCTGAGCATCGTCCCCATGGGCGAAACAGACTATCAAGACTTGGCGGATTACAGAAATCATCTGATACACCTCGATGGACTTCATCGTCTCATCGCGTGGGGGCTGTCGGGTAGGTTTGAGCCCGAGGAGTATGAAAAAGGAGATGGCGTCACAGCCTATGTAGCGGGCCTTGAGGAAGATGGCACAAATTGACTACCACAGCGCCGGCGGCAAGCGGAGAATGCCTTCCAGTTTCAATGCAACCTCCTCACCGTGCGGAGATCCTTTGACTCCGCAACCACTTCGCTTCACCAGTAGCTGCTCCGCTCAGGATGACAGAGCGGGGTTTGAGAAAGTCCCTCTGGGCTTACATCCATTGACCGGCCAGCCTGCATCTCTGTAGTCTTACAGGGATAAATCTCGCGTCAGAATCTTAGATCAGGTCCCAGGCCTCAAGGAAATCATGAAACAAGTTGTCATTCTGCTGTTGGTCGCACTCATGCTTAACGGTTGCAATGCTAAAGATGCTGTGCAGGCCGGGGCTGGCGGAATCTGGCAAGCGCAGCTGATCGGAGGAGACGGCCAGGCGTCCGGGTTCAGCTTCGTCACGGAGTTCACGGTAGGCAACACCGGGCCAATAACCTTTAACAGCCTTCAATTCCTGAACTACGACCAAAACGGCAGCCAACAAGAGTCGTGTTTCCCGCTCAGCCCCGTACTAACGGACGACACTGGGACGACAGACCTGAATTACAATTCGGCCAATCAGCTGTTCAACAGCAGCGTCTCGATTACCGTGACATCCGGAGGCAATACGCTTACCTTGACCAGTATCGACGTGACCGGAACCTTGAACACTAACGGCAAAGGGCAGATCACCGGTGGCTTGGTCACGGGCACCTGGACGGTGACCGGCGGCACCGGCTGCAACGGGGGCGGTGATTTTACTATGACGCAGGCAGTCTCCAACCCCTAAACTCAGAACCAATCGCTGCGGTAGGCGACCCACCACGAGACGAAAAGAATAGGGATGGTCGCGCCCAGCGCCCACCAAAGGGGCAGCACGAAGTCTGCAATTAGGCCGAGCAACGTGAAGGTTATCCAGAAGATTTTGCGCTCCATAGAAAGATTGTAGGTTCTGACGGGGCGTATGAGGAAATGCTGCAGAGTGGACGGCTTGTAGTATCCTCGGGTTGTCGATATTCTGATGCACGCGGTACGCCACCGACTCCACAATCCATGAACCCTAAACCTATCTTCTCCTCTCTTGTTTTTGGGCTGTGTTCGCTGCTGTGGAGTGCGACAGCCTTCGGCCAGTCTGCTGCGTCGCCGGGTGCGGTGCCTGTGTCTCACGCGAGCCCGCAGTATTCGGCGCAGGGCGCGGTTGCCGGATCGCCGCAGGGCGGCCCGGTTTCTTATGCATCGGTAACGCAATTGAACGGCTTGCTGGCGCAACTGGAAGCGACTTCAAAGACGACCCAAGTCGACCTGACGAAGTTGCGCATTGAGCGCTGGAAGACGGACGCCTCCACCAAGAAGGATGCGCTGGGAAATGTGGATTCGATCCAGCGCAACCTGCAGAATGCGCTGCCGGAGATGCTTGCGCAATTGCGCAATGCGCCGGAAGACCTGCCCGCGACCTTCAAGTTGTACCGGAATCTGGATGCGCTCTACGACGTGGTGGGGAGCGTGGTGGAATCGACGGGAGCGTTCGGCTCGAAAGACGATTTCCAGGCGCTGTCGAACGATTTGAGCAGCTTCGAGGGGACGCGCAAACAGTTGGCGGAACGCATGGAGAACCTGTCCGCAGTAAAGGAGCAGGAGATTGTGCGTCTGCGTACGGACCTGAAGACGGCGCAGGCGGCGATTCCGGCCGCGCCTCCCAAGAAAATTGTGGTGGACGATAACGAGCCGGTGAAAAAGCCTGTAGTAAAGAAGAAGCCAGTGGTGAAGAAGCCAGCGGGCACGACGCCCGGTACAACGCCAGCGACTACTGCCCCGGGGCAGACTCCCCCGGCGCAAGCCAAGCCGCAGTAGCTGGGCTTCGGACTTCTGCGATCAGGCTTCAGCAATGCCAGGCTTTCGTCGATACCGAAGGTTTCCGTTCTTATCTGAAAAGTTTCGCCGAAGCCCGAAGCCCAATCGAATCTGTTACCCTTCCTTGCGCATCAAGATTTGCGACTGAGAATCCGGCATGAGCTTTCACGACAGCGTTCCCGCGATTGTCTTCGGTATTGTCATCATCCTGGTGGTGCTGCTGGATGCGTTTGAGACCGTGGTGCTGCCGCGGCGGGTGACACGGCACTTCAGACTGACGGCGTGGTTCTACCGGCGCACCTGGATTCCGTGGAGAAACATTGCGGGGCGCATTCGAACGCTCAAACGGCAGCAGAACTTTCTGGGATATTTCGGACCGTTGTCGTTGATCATGCTGCTGGCGTTCTGGGCCGCGAGTCTCATTCTTGGTTTTGCCCTGCTGCAATACGGCATCGGCGGCCACGAACAACTCAGCCATGAGCCGATCACCTTCGGAAGGATCATCTACCACAGCGGCCAGACATTTTTCACCCTGGGCTACGGCGATATTTTGCCGACATCGAGCCTGGCGCGCGCGCTTTCGGTGCTGGAAGCGGGCATGGGCTTCGCGTTTCTCGGCGTAGTGATTGGCTACCTGCCGGTGGTGTACGGTTCATTTTCGCGGCGGGAGATTCAGATCTCGATGCTGGACGCCCGCGCAGGATCGCCACCAACTGCAACCGAGTTGCTGGTGCGGCTGGCCGGGAGTTCGGAGAATCCGGCGATCGAACAGATTGTGCTCGATGAAGTGTTGCGCGATTGGGAGCGCTGGGCAGGGGAATTGCTGGAGAGTGGTATTTCTTATCCGGTCTTGAGCTTTTTTCGTTCGCAGCACAGCAACCAGTCGTGGCTGGGAGCGCTGATGACGATGCTGGACGTAACTTCGCTGGTGATCGTCGGCATCGAAGGCATTCATCCCGGACAAGCCCGGCTGACTTTCGCCATGGCGCGCCACGCGGCCGTGGATCTGGCGCAGGTGGTGAATGCGCGCTACGATCCGGAGGCGGCGGAGCGGCTGACGGATGCTGACTTCAATACGCTGCGAGAAACTCTGGCGGCCGCGGGATTGAAATTGCGAAGCGGCGAGGAAGCGCGGCAGAAGCTGACCAAGTTGCGCTCGATGTACGAACCTTACGTCCACTCGACGGCGCGCAATCTGATGGTTTCGCTGCCTCCGTGGCAGCATCCGTCGAAGATGAAGGACAACTGGCAGGCAGGGCCGTGGGACCGAATGATCCAAGCCAAGGGGTTGGCTGTTCTTGGTCAGAAGCCGGTACAACCGCGAGCCAGTGAGGATCATTTCTAGGAATTTGGCAATTGAGCAATTTGGTAATTTCGTAATTTGAAAACCATCAACGCCAACTTCGCAATCGATCAACCGCCGCTGGGGTTGCGATGCGAAGCCCGCCATCTGATAGGATCGCGTTTTCATGGATAATCTTGGCGAGAACGTGGTGCGCATTGAGGCGGAAGCTTTGCGCGCCCTGGCAGACCGCATTGGTGGGCCCATGGCGGATGCGTTTCAGCGCGCGGTGGACTTGATGTTTTCCTGCGCGGGACGCGTGGTGGTCACGGGGATGGGGAAGAGCGGTCTGATTGCGCGCAAGATTGCGGCCACGCTGAGTTCGACGGGTACGCCGGCGCTGTATCTGCATCCGGTGGAGGCGCTGCACGGAGACCTGGGGATGGTGGTGCGCGGCGACGTGGTCCTGGCGCTTTCGGCTTCGGGTGAAACGGAAGAGATATTGGCGCTGCTGGCGACGATCAAACGGCTGCAGGTACCGCTAATTGCGATGACGGGGGATGAGATCCTTAACAAGTCCGCGGGCGAAGGCGTCCGCGCCACACGAGCTTCCACCCTCGCGGCGGGTGCTGACGTAGCTCTGGATTGTTCGATTGCCCAAGAGGCTTGCTCGCTGGGACTGGCTCCCACGGCTTCGACTACAACAATGCTGGCGCTGGGCGACGCCCTGGCTGTTACGCTCAGCGAGAAGCGCGGCTTCAAGGAGGAAGATTTTGCCAACCTGCATCCGGGAGGGAAGCTGGGCAAGCGGTTGGCGCGAGTGGAGTCGCTGATGCACTCGGGCGACGCGCTGCCGCGGGTCGCTCCGGAGGCGAAGATGCCGGACGTGATTTATGAAATGTCGCGGAAAAAACTGGGTGTGACGGCGGTCGTGGAAGGCGAGAGGCTGGTGGGCATCGTCAGCGATGGCGATTTGCGGCGACTGCTCGAGAAACGCGGAAAAGATGTGCTCGATATGACAGCGGGCGACGCTATGACCAAAAAACCGCGGACGATTGCGGCGGGAGAGTTCGCCGCGACCGCGCTGGCGCTGATGGAAGAGAAGAAGATTACGTCTCTAATGGTGGTGGATGAAAGCGGCAAGCTGGAAGGGATTGTGCACCTGCACGATCTGTGGAGTACCGAACTAGTGTAGCGCCGGCGTCCCGCCGGCTTTCGTGTGAGTTGCGGCAGCCGGCGGCGCTACAATAGTTGCATGTATCACTACGATCCCAACACCGCGCTCGAAGAATTGACCGAAGACGCAACCCTGCCGAACCCTGTGCACGTGCGCGACATGATGCTGCGCAAGCATCTCTCAACCGATAAGGCACTAGAGTTAAACCGGCTGTTTGTGGAGTATCAGAAGTTTTTCGGGGAGACGCAGAAGCTGGGGAAAGAGATTCTAAAGCAACTCACTGCTTAGTTATGAGTTGCGAGGAGCCGAGTAGGTTGATGGCGCCGTGACTCTGCGCGAAGTGCTATGGGCAGGCTCTACGTCACGCGGATTTTGTTTGGCCACAAGAACCGAAAAACGTTCTCGCCATCGCAGAGGTTCGATCGAGAAGGGGCTGGATCTCTTCCGCACTCACAATCACGTTGGACCGGTACAGAATGAGTGTGTGGCCGTCCCCTTCCATGTGCCATTTCTCCTCCGTTGACAGTCCCTCGAGAAAGGTTAGCAACGGGGCGCAAAAAGCTCCCGCACTTTGTCTCCCTCCGGCCCCCGCAGCAAGTAACGATGAGAAAACCCTGGGTTTGACTCGAAGTCGATATCTTTGTGAGTGAAGGCATCGGCTACTCGGTCCAGGATTCCTTCTGGGCACAGCGCAAAAACGGGTAGCCACAAATCCTGTGTGAAGGCAACTACGGTTTGCGTCCACGTGTGACTGCTCTTTCCGCCGCCGGTCGTATACCAATAATCGAAAAGGCTCGTATCGAATCCGCCGAATTGACCGGCCATGACATTTCGGAATTTCTGGCTGTGTCCCCTGTCGAATAACGGCATTTGCAGCCGCAGTGCGCGCGAGGGATCACTCCAGTCGTCTCCCTCAAAGGTGAACCCGATCGCCGGAGCTAGAGAGATCAAAGCCTTAGTGCGCCGCTTCGCCTGGATCTGGCTGATCACAATGAAAATGATGACCACGACAAAGATTCCGATTATAAGGTAGTTGTTAAAGTTACCGTGCATCGATGATCCTCAGGGAGTCGGAATCTTATCGCGGAAATTGCAGCGAATCAATCTTCGAAGCAGATGGTAAGCCAAAATCGTGGACCGAATCATTTACAATAGCTAATTCTCCTTTTGAATCCGCGGTGCCCGTATCTCGGTACTCGCAACTCGGTACACGGTACTCAAACTCTATGCATCGTTGGTCAGAACTCTTCATTCCTACACTGCGCGAGGCTCCGGCCGACGCTGAAGTCGCCAGCCACAAGTTTCTCGTGCGCGCGGGCTACATCCGTCAACTTGCAGCCGGAATTTACTCGTATCTTTTTCTGGGCAACCGGTCGTTCAACAAGATCATGGCCATCGTGCGCCAGGAGATGGACCGGATCGGGCAGGAGTTTTTTCTGCCGGCGCTGCATCCGCGGGAGATTTGGGAGGCCAGTGGTCGCTGGGCTTTGATGGGCGACAACCTGTTTCGCCTGAAAGACCGAAAGGGAGCCGATCTCGCGCTGGGCATGACGGAAGAAGAAGTGATGACCGACATCGCGCGCAAGGAGCTGCGCAGCTACAAGCAGTTGCCGCAGATCTGGTACCAGATCGCTCCCAAGTTTCGCGACGAGCCCCGGCCGAGGTCCGGCCTGTTGCGAATTCGGCAGTTCATGATGAAGGATGCGTACTCGTTCGACATTGACGCGGCCGGCCTGGATGTTTCCTACAAGAAACATTACGACACCTATTGCCGCATCTTCGACCGCTGCGGGTTGAAATACATGGTTGTGGAAGCGGATTCGGGGGCGATGGGAGGTAAGGAGTCGCACGAGTTCATGGTGCGCACGCCGGCGGGAGAAGATCAGATTGTGAGCTGCGACGGCTGCAATTACGCGGCGAACATGGAGAAGGCTACGTCAAGGCTTGGGCTGGTGGACGATCTTGCCGCGGTGGGTGATGGTAAGCCGCTCGAAGTGCACACTCCGGGGCAGAAGACGATTGAGGATGTGGCGCGGTTTCTCGGGGTCTCCCCGAAAAACAAGATCAAGACGCTGGCTTACATGGCGGATGAGAAGGATGAAAAGACGGGCAAGACGAAATCGCGGGCGATTGTCGTGCTGATGCGCGGCGATCATCAATTGAACGAAGCGAAGTTCAATGCGACGGTGGCGGTTGCGACGCGCCCCATGGAAGAAAATGAGATCAAAGCGCTGTTCAAGTCTCCAGCGGGGTATTTGGGGCCGATGGGGATTGAGTGGGCAAAGGATTTGAAGAAAGATAAAGATGCGGAGCGTCCTGTGCTGCTGGTCGATAAGGCTCTCGAAGGCCGCACGAACCTGATCGCAGGCGCCAACAAAGAGAACTATCACCTGAAGAATCTCACGCCAGGGAAGGACTTTCATCCCACAATGTACGCCGATCTGCGTGCGGTTACTGCGGGCGAAGGGTGTCCGAATTGTGGGAACGTGCTGCGCATCGATACGGCGGTGGAGATCGGCCACATCTTCAAACTTGGCTACCGCTATTCGGAGTCGATGGGAGCGCGGGTGCTGGACAAGAATGGCAAAGAAGTCACGCCAATCATGGGCTGCTACGGCATTGGAATTGAGCGCATTCTGACCGCGGCGGTGGAGCAGAGTAATGACGAGAATGGATTCTGGCTGGCGCCGGCGATTGCTCCGTTCGAAATCGTGGTTACTCCCACGAATGTAAAGGACGAAAGCCTGTTGAGTGCGGCGCTTGACATCGGTACCCGTTTGGAAGCCGCTGGATTTGACGTGATCCTCGATGACCGCGACGAACGGCCCGGTGTGAAGTTCAAGGATGCCGATCTGGTTGGTATCCCCTTTAGAATCACGGTGGGAAAGAAGGTTACCGACGATACTGTGGAAGTGGTTCTACGCTCGACTCGGGAAGTACGCGATGTTAGGATCGCGGCGGTAGTGGAATATTTTCAAGGATTGCTGCAAGCCAAGGCCTGAAAGTTGCGCCCGGCTTTTGCGGCGCAGGTTTCAGACTATGGGAATCATCAAAGTAATTTTTGGATTTCTTGCAATTGCGGCTGTCATCGTTGGCCTGTTCCAGGTGGCGCCGCCCATGCTGGCCAATTACAGTTTTCAGGACGACCTCAAGAACGTCGCGATGATGGACAGTGCCAGCTTGCAGAAGACGGACGAGGATGTCCGCAACGATGTGATGCGGAAGGTCAAGGAGCACGACCTTCCGATCGAGCCGAAGCAGGTGACGGTGCAGCGCATCAACACGCCCGGTCTTAGCGCGGTTTACGTTGCGGCGGATTATTCGGTCACCGTCAGCTTCCCGGGCTATTCCTTCGATATGCACTTCAATCCGACGAGTGGAAACAAAGGGTTCTAAAATCAGTGGCCAGTGGCCAGTGATCGGTGGCCAGTAAAACCTTTGGTTTGACCCCACTGCCACTCTTCTGTCAGCCGAATCGGCGGTGCTTGCCAGTTACATCCGTAACGTTGTGGTCTGTGGCCACTAGAACTCTGTCCAGACTGACCACTGGGCACTGCCCACTGCCCACTCTTCAGCTGGGCTAACCGACCGAGTCTGCTAGTGACATTCGTAACGTTGCCATCACATTACCTTTCCTCCTAATATCGCGATGGAGTGAGATTTTTCTCATGAGGCCGCGCAGCCAGCGGGCCTTGCCAGGGTGGCCACTCCAGAAGTTCAGCCGCAATTCAGATTTGCGACGTTTCCGGGAATGTAACCGAACAGTGAAGATCAGGCGGAGGCAGTTCATGACGATGCGAGTTCGAGGTTTTCTAATGCTGGTGGCGGGGCTGGCGGTAATGGGATTGGCCAGTTGCGGTCATTACACCTGCGGCGCCACCTTTGGTAATTCCACCTGCACGCCTTCCAGTCCCGGGCTGGGCGGCGGCGGCACCACCAGCACAGCAACTGCTTATGCCTTCGCCGTTGACGACCAGAATGACACAATCGATGGCTACACACTAAGCACAAGCGCGGGGACATTCGCGGCCACCTCGCCCTACACGGCGCCCGTGATGCCAGCTAACTTTGGCGGCGTTGGGTTGGTCGTAGCACAGAATAAATTTCTCTATGGCGTGTTTCCGGACTTGCAGCAGCAGGAACTCTATGGATGGTCTATCGATTCCACGGGTAATCTGACGTTGCTTAACGGCTTTCCGCAAGCGATGACATTAACCATTCCTACTTTATTGCTCTACAACCAGTACGCCGTGATCACGAACCCAGCTGGAACTCTGCTTTTCGTCTCCGACGCCGGGATCAACCAGATTATTGTCTATCAAATCAACTCTACAACGGGAGCGCTGACGCCAGCTCCGGGCTCGCCGTTCTCTGCGGGCACCATCGTGCCCCAGAATATGGGGATGGATGGGGGGGGCAAATACCTGTACGTTAGCAGCGAGGAGGGCTCTCTCGATCACGCCGGCACAGTTGTGGGGGCGTTCAGTGTGTCAAGCACTGGCGTGCTCACGCAAATCGCAGGCAGCCCATTCAACTACCCTCTCTGGGAGATGCAGGGTGATCCCACCGGCCAATACCTGATCGGGATCAGCGGGGAAACCGACGGCTACTTCGGTTCGGACGACTATAGCCTTTACGTCTTCAGCATTCAACCGCAAACTGGAACGACTCCGGGCGCGATCACTCCTGTGACCAACTCACCCTTCTCCTCGGGACTGTATGCGCCATTCAACATTGCGGTGCAGCCCGTCGCGACGAGCGGTGCATTGATCTATTCCTTTAGCGAGAATGACGATCTTGCCCTTGGCCCCAACCCTATCGAAGGTTATCAATTGAGTACCAGCAACGGGGCGCTTACCGCGGTATCAGGCTCTCCTTTTAGCGCTTTGACGCCTTCAGCCTGGGGCCAGTTCGATCCAAGTGGGACCTACCTGTTCACATACAGTGGCATCGGCTCGAGTGTGGGACTGAGCGCTTATCAGGTGACCAGCGGTGGTGGGTTGACCTCAATAGGATCAGTAGTGCCCCTGACGACCTCGTCGTCTTACGCCTACTGGGCGGTTGCCGACGCGCAATAAGCGCGGTTGGCCGGGCGTGAGTTGACGAACCCCCTGGCTATTAACAGCTTAGAGACCCGCATGAACTGCGGGTCTCTTTTTGTTTGCGGGTGGAGCGGTACAATGGGTACACAGCTCCCAAGTAACTGTGCATTGTTCAAGACTGCAGGCAAGGAGCCGGCAAAGGGAATAGCAGACGGTCAAACCTTTTGGCGCATCCCATCGTCTGACCAGTAGGCAGTTGTTGAGCGGGCGTGCGAGTCCAACGTGGCCATTAAGATCAAGATCCCAAAAAACGAAGGCAAAGGCGGCAAGAAATGGCGCGGGCTGCCGCGCGATCCGGTGATTCGCGCGGCGCTGGTCGTGTTCCTGGTGGCAGCGGTGGGCGTGGGCGGATTCCTTAGCTACTATTACATCAAGTACGATCGCATTATTGCGCAGCGCTTCCGCTCGCCGGTCTTCAGCAATTCAGCCAAAATCTACGCCCTGCCCCGGACGGTGCACGATGGCGACAAGCTGGACGCCAAGGAAATCGCCGGCTTCCTGCGCCGGGCGGGCTATTCCGACAAGGAAGGCCAGTCGCCGCTCGGCAGCTTTCGCCTGTTAAGCGACGGCATCGAGATAACGCCCGGCCCGGAGAGCTACCACAGCCCGGAAGCGGCGCGCATCAGTATTCAGGATGGTCAGGTCGAGAAGATCATCAGCAAGAACAATGAGCTTTCCGCTTATGAGCTGGAACCTCAACTGGTAACCGCGTTGTTCGACTCCGAACAGCGCTCCAAACGCCAGGTGGTCAAGTACTCCGACATTCCCAAAGTGATGGTCGATGCGGTCATGGCCATCGAAGACCGCCGCTTCTTCGAGCACAGCGGCGTGAACTTCACCCGCGTGTTCGAGGCGGTGTGGATCGATCTGTTGCGGCAGCGTCACGAGCAGGGCGGTTCGACCATCACCATGCAGCTTTCGCGCGGTTTTTTTCTGACGCCGGAAAAAACCGTCCGCCGCAAGTTGACGGAAATGCTGATCGCCGAGGAGCTGGAACAGAAGTTCAGCAAGCAGCAGATTTTCGAGTTCTACGGTAATTGGGTGAACCTCGGCCAGCGCGGATCGTTCGCCATCAGCGGATTCGCTGAGGCCTCGCAGGCATACTTCAACAAGGATTTGAAAGACATCAGTCTGCCCGAGGCCGCATTGCTGGCGGGAATCATCCAGGGACCGAGTCGTTTATCGCCCTACCGGCATCCCGAGCGCGCCCTGGAACGCCGCAACCTGGTGCTGGATTCGATGGTCGAGACCCATGCCATCACCAGGGAGCAAGCGGAGAAGGCCAAAGCCGCACCACTGAAGCTGGCCCCTCCGAACGTGGAAGCCAGCGACGCCCCCTATTTCGTCGACATGGTGCGGGACACGCTGATCAACAAGTTCAGCGAACACGATCTGAACGACCAGTCCTACCGCATTTACACCACGCTCGATCCCGACCTGCAGAAGGCGGCGGCGCAGGCCGTCGAGTCGGGAATGAAGCTGGTGGACGAACAGGTCACCAAGATGCGCACCAAGCGCAAGAAGGTCGGCAAAAAAGTAGAGACGACTGTGGCGCCGGGTCCGCAGGCGCAGGTTGCGTTGGTGGTGCTCGACCCGCATACCGGCGCGGTGCTTGCTCTGGTCGGTGGACGCGATTACGGCTTCAGCCAGTTGAATCACGCCTTGTCGAAGCGGCCCACCGGCTCCATTTTCAAGCCATTCGTTTATGCCGCGGCCATGAACACGGCGCTCGACGGTTCGCAAACCGTCATCACACCGGCTTCCACGGTCACCGATGCGCCGACGAGCTTCGCCTATGGCGACCAAATCTACGAGCCGCGCAACTACAAAGAGGAGTACCACGGCGATGTCACGCTGCGCTATGCGCTCGCCATGTCGCTGAACAACGCCACCGTAAAAGTGGCGGAGGAAGTGGGCTACGACAAAGTGGCGGACCTGGCCAAGTCCGCGGGTATCACTTCCGTGAAGCCGACGCCGGCCATGGCGCTCGGTTCGTATGAGGCCGCGCCGCTCGACATGGCCGGAGCCTACACCTCATTCGCCAACAATGGCGAGCGTCTTTCCCCCATCCTGGTGAACTCGGTGCGCAACGCCAAAGGCGACGTGGTGTCGAACTTCAAGACCGACCAGCGCCAGGTCCTCGACACCCGCATCGCCTACATCATGACCAACATGATGGAAGGCGTGATCAACAACGGTCTGGGATACACCGCCGTCCGCCTGCGCGGTTTTCTGCAGCCGGCGGCGGGCAAGACCGGCAGCTCGCACGATGGCTGGTTCGCCGGCTACACCTCGAATCTGCTGTGCATCGTCTGGGTGGGCTACGACGACTATAGCGATCTTCGCCTCAGCGGCGCGATGACCGCCGCGCCCATCTGGACCGAATTCATGAAGAGGGCCTCCGCGTTGCCACAATATTCCGACATGAAGGCTTTTACCCAGCCCACAGGCGTAGTCGATGTCCAACTGGATAAAGCCACAAACCGCCTGGCAACGCCGACCTGTCCGGACGACTACGTCTCCGCCTTCGTAGCCGGCACCGAGCCGCGCGAGACCTGCGATCAGCAGAACGGTGTGGCGGGAATGTTCCGTCGCTTCTTCGGCGGGGGAGAGACAGCGCTGCCGCCTCCCACGCAAGCCACCAGCGGCCAGGACGCTCAGGATCCCAAGAAGAAAAAAGGCTTCTTCGGCAAGATCGCCGGAATTTTCAAAGACGACAAATCGTCAACGCCTCCGCCCAAACCACAAGACACCACCCAGCCCCCGCCGCAATGAAAAGGGTGGGTGGCTCGGGGATGGGACGAACCCAGCTGTGGATTCGGCCCGAGAATAAAGTTTGGGCTTGGTTGCGGCGGAGGTTGGATAGTTCGCTCCTAATTGCCGAAAATCGGGGGTACCCCACCCCCTCGACGCTATTGGAATCATCACGGTAGCAGGAAATTCTCTGCAAAATACGGTTTTCAAATAACTTAGATACTAAAATCCGTGAAACAAAGGGCTTGGGGGTGCGACGAGTTGGCTTGTGCCAACCGTCACGGCCTCGACCATGATCGCGCAAGGGTGGGGCTGTGGACAAGGTTGGATGTCACAGCGATCTGTGGATTTCCGCCCGAAGCCCACTCCTCGCAAAGGGGGCGAGAAGTTGGTACCCGGCTACTCCGTATTATCGGTGGCTGGACTAAATTCAAAGCCACGCCCGAAACATCTTTGACACAATGATCGCGGTAGAGGCTCGTAATGTGCTCCTGGAAAACAGGGATGGCCATCCACCCAGCGAGAATCCCGAGGGAATTTTTTATCTACGCAATGCATCAATATCTCCCCGGACTGATTTTTCACGGTCACAGACTCTTGCCAATCAGGGGTTGCTGTCAGCCGATTGGCGAATGTAATCTGCTTCCCTACATTGACAAAACGAATCTCTTCCATGCCTTGAAACGAGCGTTCCGCGATTCTATAGGTGAAGTTAAATTCGTATTCCTGAGTGTTTGCATTAAGGGGTATCCAGACAATATCATCTGGTGGGGATGTGGGGTCTATTTCTGGATAACTCTTCGAGTACCAGCTTTTTTTAATCAACTCTTCTGCATCAGTCGGATTTGAAGCTTCCTCTATCCGAGCGATTCGGATCATTTCCATATCCCGCATCATCACGCTAGCGTTAAAAATCGGCCTGTGCGTGTTCTGGCCATTCACAAGCATAATCAAGCCCGGAGAGCCGCTAGGTCCGACTGCGGGTGAGAACACGCCCGGATTCACAAAGAAGAAATTGAGTTCCGTCTCCGAATAGATCGACCGCTGCCCATAGAATCCAAAGACACAAACACCGACAGCAATGACAACAATTCGGCGCCAACGAGCGATTGGAGTTAACTGCCAAAATGAATAAGCAGCGCATATCAAAGCGACAATCCACCAACCCCATGCTCCGCATGGATGGCCCTCTAGCATCTCGTACCCCAGCGGGCCAAGGGCGAAGACAGCCGTAGCGATAAGCCCCAGAGCGATTGTTTTATGTTTTTTTCTGGTGTTTCGGCTCGGAACAACAGCCAACCACATGACAATAGAGCGCCGCTGTTCAGCAAACCACTTTCGCATCTCGGGTTTGCTGTAGGCGGCCATTTCGTTAAGAATGTGGAATGCGAATCCCGCGACAGCAAGGACAATGGAGCCGATGGTTTGGCTGATATCGAATGGGTAGGTATCGGACATAGGGCATGGCCGCCCCATTGTGGCAGAAAAGAACGTGCGGCACATATATAAATACCCTGCTAACCCGATGATTCCTAAATACCCGGAGGGGTGGGGTATCCCCAATTTCAGGCTGCTTGCAGGCGAAACGTGCTGGTCCGGGAATGTCGTCCAAACTTTATTTCGGTTGTAAATCCACAGTCCGATTGGCCCTAGCCCGCGGTAATCAAATTTCTTCGCCGCCCGGCCAAAACTGTGGCAGAATAGCCCTGTCGGAACTGGTCGCTTGGGGGTGTGTATGTCCTACCGAAAGGCCTGCCTGCTTCTTCTCGTAATTTCTTCCACTGCTGCGCTAGCGCAAATTTCTCATTCGGAGCAGGTGCAGATCGCACCGCCTCTGGTGCGCGCCATTGATCCTCCCGCCGCCGATGCAACCGCAGCGGATCTGGAGCACCAGGGTGACCTGCTGCGCGAGGACAAGATGTATCTGGATGCGCTCGACTATTACGAGGCAGCGCTCGGCAAGAAGCCGAATGACGCGCGCCTGCTTAACAAGATCGGCATCACAGAACTCATGATGCAACACTACAAAGAGGCGCGAAAGTCGTTCGAGCGCTCCATCCGTGCCAATCACGAGTTCGCCGATGCCTACAACAATCTGGGCGTGATTCTCTACGAGAATAGGAAATACGGAGCGGCGATTAAGCAGTATGAGAGCGCCATTAAGAAGGACAGTGAGTCTGCCTCGTTCTACAGCAATCTGGGCGCGGCTTATTTCTCCAAACGCGAATTCGAGCCTGCCGTCGCCGCCTACCAGCGTGCGCTGGAGATGGACCCCGACGTTTTCGTGCGCACTTCGCGGAGCGGCGTGCAGGCGCAGTTACCGAGTCCCGAGGATCGCGCCCGCTACGACTACACGGTGGCGAAACTGTACGCCAAGATGGGCTACTCGGATCAATCGCTCGAATACTTGAAGAAGGCGATGGAAGATGGCTACAAAGATTTGAAGAACGTGTATAAAGACACGGAGTTCGCGCAGTTGCGGAAGAACCCGCGCTTCACCGAGCTCATGGCCTCAAGCACGCCTGTGATTTCGAATTAGCGATGACGCCAACGTCGTTACGAGATCGTTACGACCGTTGCACTTCGTGGCACGAAAATTACAAAGTTTTACAAAATTAGACGTAACTTCATTCGGTTCTGAGGTTTAATCGTTGCACATACTCCTGAAAACAACAGGGTGAGTAAGGAGAAACGGTAGCCCATCGGATGCTGACCCGAGCACGCCCCAAGCAAGCATCCGGTGGGTTTTTTCTTGGCCCTTAGCTGCGGCGAACAATTTACGAAAATCATTTCTGCGGCTACAATATTCGGATGCCGTCCCTTCCTGCCTCTCTAGCTTGGGCTCACCCTCTGGTTGCGGAGTGGTTTGTCCAGCGCTTCGGCACGCCCACCGAGCCGCAGGAGCAGGGCTGGCCACACATTCTAGCCGGCCGCACGACTTTGATTTCCGCGCCCACCGGATCGGGCAAAACGCTGGCTGCGTTCCTCACCTGCATCGACCGGCTGGTGCGCAAGGCGCTGGCAGGCGATCTCGCGGATCGCACGGAAGTTCTCTACGTTTCACCGCTGAAGGCGTTAGGCAACGACATCCAGAAAAACCTGGAAGTGCCGCTCGGAGAAATCCTGGCGATGGCCGGCGAACGCGGGCTGCTCATGCCGGAGATTCGTACGGCCGTCCGTACCGGCGACACCCTGATGCACGAGCGGCGCGCCATGCTGAAGCGGCCTCCGCACATCCTGGTAACTACGCCGGAGTCGCTCTACATTCTGCTCACAGCGGACAAGAGCCGTGCGATTCTGCGCGATGTCGAGACCGTGATTGTGGATGAAATCCACGCGGTGGCCGACGACAAGCGCGGTGCGCATTTGACCTTGTCGCTGGAACGGCTGGAGGCGCTGACTTATAAAGCACCCGTGCGCATTGGGCTTTCCGCTACGCAAAAGCCGATTGAAGAAGTCGCGCACTTTCTGACGGGCAGCTCTGACTCCAACAAATCACGGACTGAAGCCGTAATCGTCAACATCGGACACAAGCGCAAGCTCGATCTCGCAGTCGAAGTTCCACCTATGCCGCTGGGGCCGGTGGCCTCGAACGAAATGTGGGACGAGGTTTACAACCGGCTGGTGGCGCTGGTGGAGCAGCACCGCTCGACGCTGATATTTGTGAACACGCGGCGCATGGCGGAACGCATCGCGCACAACTTGGGTGAGCGCATCGGAGAAGAGAATGTTGCGGCGCACCATGGCAGTCTGTCGCGCAAGTTACGGCTGGCTGCGGAGAAAAAGCTGAAAGAAGGTCAGGTGCGGGTGCTGGTGGCGACGGCGTCACTCGAACTTGGCATCGATATCGGCACGGTGGATCTGGTGGTGCAGATCAATTCGCCGCGCGCCATTGCGGTGACGTTGCAGCGCGTGGGTCGATCCGGGCACTGGCGCGGGGCCGTGCCTAAGGGACGACTGTTTGCCACGACTCGCGACGATCTGCTGGAGTGCGCGGCTTTGGTGCGCGCCATTCGGCAGGGCGATCTGGACCGGCTGATGATTCCGGAATCTCCCCTGGATGTGCTGGCGCAGCAGATAGTCGCGGCGTGCTCCGCCGAAGAGTGGAGTGAAGATGAGATGTTTGCGCTGGTGCGGCGCGCTTATCCCTATAGAAATTTAACGCGCCCCACTTTCGATGCGATTCTGGAGATGCTGGCCGAGGGCATTGCCGCAAAGCGCGGGCGTTATGGCGCGTATCTGCACCGGGATCGAGTGAACGGCAAGCTGCGGGCCCGGCGCGGGGCGCGGCTGGCGGCGATTACCAGCGGCGGAGCGATTCCGGACAACTCGCTTTACGCGGTAGTCGCGGAGCCCGATGGCATTGTCGTAGGCACAGTGGATGAAGACTTCGCCGTGGAGAGCAACCGCGGCGACATCATGCTGTTGGGAAATACGTCGTGGATGATTCGCCGCATCGAAACCAACGCCGGGCGCGTGCTGGTGCAGGATGCGCACGGTGCGCCGCCGAGCGTTCCGTTCTGGCGAGGCGAGGCTCCGGCGCGAACCCAGGAACTTTCGGAGCACATAGGAACGCTGCGGGAAACCATCAGCGCGATGCTGCCGCATACTTCGCCGGTAGGTTTTTCGGCGACGCAGCCGGAGGTTGCGCAAGCAGTCGGCTGGATGAAGGAAGAATGCGGCGTGGACGATTCCGGTGCAGAGCAGGCGATTGAATACATTCTGCAAGGGCGCGCCGTGCTGGGCGCGGTTCCAACGCAGACGACAGTGATTGCCGAGCGATTCTTCGACGAAGGCGGCGGCATGCAGTTGGTGATCCACGCGCCGTTTGGAGGACGCATCAACAAGGCCTGGGGATTGGCTCTGCGCAAGCGCTTCTGCGTCGGATTCAACTTTGAATTGCAAGCTGCGGCGACCGACAACGGACTGAACATCGCGCTGGCCGAGCAGCACAGCTTTCCGCTGGCGGATGTCTTCAACTTTCTGCAGGCGGCGACCGTGCAGCCGATTCTGGAGCAGGCGGCGCTGGATTCACCGATCTTCGCCACGCGCTGGCGCTGGGATGCGAACCGGGCGCTGGCATTGTTGCGCTTTCAGAACGGGAAAAAAGTTCCAGCGCAGATTCAGCGCATGCGCTCCGACGATCTGCTGGCCTCCGTTTTTCCCGATGCGGCCGCATGCTTCGAGAACATTCAGGGCGATCGCCAGATTCCCGATCATCCGCTGGTGGGCGAAGTGATGAAAGATGTGCTCACCGAGGCGATGGATATTGACGGGCTGAAGTTTGTGCTGAGCGGTTTAGCAGACGGACGGATTCGCTGTATCGCGGTCGATACGCCGGTTCCATCCCAATTCTCGCACGAGATTTTGAATGCGAATCCGTATGCGTTTCTTGATGATGCACCGCTCGAGGAGCGCCGGGCGCGCGCGGTGCAGATGCGGCGCATGCTGCCGGAATCGGTACTCGAAGAAGTGGGCGGGCTCGATCCGGCGGCGATTGTGCAGGTGCGCGAAGAGGCTTGGCCGGATGTGCGCGACGCGGATGAGTTGCACGATGTGCTGCACACGCTGGTGGCGCTGCCGGAGAGTGGGCCGAATTTTGGGACGGCGCAGTGGAAATATTATTTCGAACGACTGGTGACCGAAGGGCGCGCCGCGGCGGTGGAGTCCGGCGGACGGATTTATTGGGTGGCGGCGGAGCGTGCCGAGACCTTTTCGGTGCTATTTCCCGAAGCGCGACTTGCGCAGGAGTTGGCTGCGGTTGAGGCAACAAGTCCTTCTCGCGATGATGCTTTGCTGACTCTGGTTACCGGATGGATGTCGCACCTGGGGCCGGTTACGGCGACGCAACTTGGGGAGACTCTGGGGATTCCTGCGTCCGAGATTTCGAATGCTTTGCTTCGCATGGAAGCTAGCGGAACTGTCTTGCGAGGAAACTTCAGTGGCGTTGCCACGCGGGCAAAGCCTGCCCTGAGCCTGTCGAAGGGAGTGCCCGCGCCACACGAGTTGAATGCGACGACTGAGACCGAATGGTGCGAGCGTAGGTTGCTGGCGCGCATTCACCGGCTTACGGTCGCGACGTTGCGCAAGCAGATCGAACCCGTGACTGCTGCGCATTTCATGCAATGGCTGCTGAACTGGCAGCATGTGGCTCCGGGCACGCAAGTCTCGGGTGAGCGGGGCACGCTCGAAGTGCTGCGGCAACTGCAAGGGTTCGAGATTCCGGCGAATGCGTGGGAGCGGCAGGTGCTGGCTCGCCGCATTGTGGACTACGATCCCAAATGGCTTGACCAGCTTTGTCTGACTGGGGCGGTGGGTTGGGGAAGGCTGTCGCCGCATCCGGCGACATTGGATTCCAATGTGAGCCGCGGGATCGCAGATAAGGGGGGCGCGCCAACGCGCCAGCGGCGGGTGATTCCTACCAGCGTTGCGCCCATCACGTTCTTCATACGCGAAGATGCGGACTGGATGACGCCCCGGCATCCGGGCGCGGAAGAGGGTGCGAACCGTAGCCTGGACAGCGGTCTGAGTCACGGAGCACAGATGGTGCTCGACTTTCTGCGGCAGCGCGGCGCGTCGTTCTTTGCCGATATCGTGCGCGGCACGGAAAGGCTGAAAGCGGAAATCGAGACCGCTCTCTGGGAACTGGTGGCGGCCGGCCTGGTGACTGCCGATGGCTTCGACAATCTGCGCTCTTTGATCGATCCCAAACGGCGGGCGGGACAGGGAAGCGGGCGTACGACGCGTCCGCGGCACAACGCTGGAAGGTGGGCTCTGCTGCACACCGATGATGTTGTCGAGAGACCGCGCGCGGTGGAAGCGGCCTGCTGGATGCTGCTGCGGCGTTACGGCATCGTGGTGCGGGATGTGTTGGCGCGAGAGGCGAACTTGCCGCCGTGGCGCGAACTGCTGGCCGGCTTCCGACGGCTGGAGGATCGGGGCGAGATTCGCGGCGGCCGTTTTGTGGATGGATTTTTGGGCGAGCAGTTTGCTTTGCCGGTTGCAGTGGATTCCGTGCGGGCGATGCGCAAACTCGACTCCGCGTCGGGGACAATCACGCTGTCGGCTGCCGATCCGCTGAACCTGGTAGGGATTCTAGTGCCGGGCGAGCGCGTGTCGGCGATTTCCGGTAACAGCGTTACTTTTCGGGATGGGGTCGCTGTGCCTGCGGTTGCGGCTTCCGTCAGCAACGAATCAATGGCCAGTTAGCTCTGAGTTGGAACTGACCAAAGAATCAGGGATCCGATGAGGGGGCCCCTCGGATCCCTGATTGGCCAGCTCAGCAAGAACTGTTCTCAAAAAGCGCTTCCCCCATCGCTTTTTGCCGAGCAGTGGCGCACACGACTCAGTGCATGCGGTATGCCAGTCGGCCTCCGGTGCGGTAAGAAGTCTCAGTATCCGCCCAACTTATTCTCGGCAAAGTATTTATCGACTGACTCGGCAGGATGCAGCATTCGTGCTGCTTGGGCTGGCGTTCCCAATTTTGCTATCCGATCGGATAGCAAATCCTATCTGTTCGGATAATGGAACAAGTTCAGTTCGGGAATGAATTTGTGTCCAAACTGTGATAAGAAGGGGCGCGGGGTGAATCAGCTTGCGACCCAGACTCCTGGTGCTTTCCGGGCCCTTGAAAGACTCGACGATTCCACTGTCCGAAGATGAGATCACCATCGGGCGAGAAGCGTCGAATGGAATAGCGATTACGGACCCTTCGGTTTCGCGAAAACATTGTTCAGTCAGTTGGCAAGAGGGAAGGTTCCGGGTGCGGGATCTGGACAGCCGCAACGGAACCCTGGTGAATGGTGCTGGGGTCGAAGAGCAGTGGCTGCAACACGGAGACGCGATCTCCGCCGGCGACTCTTCCTTTTTGTTCCTGCTCGAAGACGAAAACACTGTGCCGGCCGGGGGCCAGGTGGAATTCGAGGACGCGCGGGGTACGGTAGAAACCACGATCATCCATCCCAGGGACGTGGTCTACCTGCAGCCGGATCGTCTGCTGCGCGAGTTGCCGGCGACCTCCCAAGTGGCGCGCAACCTGAACGCGCTGCTCAAGATCAGCCGGATCGTACACGCGATTCGCGATCTTGACGAGCTGCAAGGCCAGCTACTGGACCTGATCTTTGAGGTCGTACCTGCCGGGCGAGGCGCTATCCTGCTGGCGGACAGGGAGGGGCAGCAATTCAATTCCACGTTCGTCCGTATGCGGCAGGCAGGGCAGGCTCCGTTGGTTAAAGTGAGCCGGACGGTCGCGCGGCAGGTGCTGGAGCAGGGGATTGCGCTTCTGGGCACGGATGTTCCAAGCAGCGGCGATTTGCGGGAGGTGGAGAGCCTGGCGGCGTCGCAGGTGCGGTCGTTGTTGTGTGTGCCCCTGACCGTGTTTCAACGTGTGATCGGGTGCATTTATCTTGACAGCAGCAGTCTGGGCACGCGCCTTCACGAAGAACATCTGCAACTGGTAACCGCAATCGCTGGCATCTCGGCGGTGGCGCTGGAGAATGCTCGCCGCCTGCAGTGGCTGGAGCAGGAAAATGAACGCCTGACGGTGGAGATCAGCCAGGAGCGGAGCCTGGTGGGTGAAGGCACGCGCATGAAAGAGGTCTATCAATTTCTCAAGCGCGTAGCTCCGACCGATTCAACGGTCTTGATCGAAGGCGAGAGTGGAACCGGCAAGGAGCTGGCGGCACGGGCCTTGCACCGCAACGGTCCGCGGGCCAGCAAGCCGTTTATGGCCATCAATTGCGCCGCGATTCCGGAGACGTTGCTGGAAAGCGATTTATTCGGTCACGAGCGAGGAGCGTTCACCGGAGCCGGTACGCTGAAGAAAGGCCGGCTTGAGGTTGCGGATGGAGGCGTGGTTTTTCTCGACGAGATCGGCGAACTGGCTCCCGCGCTGCAAGTGAAATTGCTGCGCGTGCTGCAGGAGCGTGAGTTCGAACGGGTCGGGGGGACGCAGACCATCAAAGTGGATATCCGGCTGATTGCCGCCACCAACTGCAACCTAGAGCAGGCTGTGCGCAACGGCGAGTTTCGCCAGGATCTGTACTACCGATTGGCCGTTTTGAAGATCACCATGCCCGCGCTGCGGGAGCGCCGGGAAGATATTCCGATGCTGGCGCGCCATTTCGTGCAGAAACATGCGAAACACTGCAAGGTGAAGCCGCGGCCGATTTCCCGGGAAGCATTGTCCCGCATGGTGAACTACGATTGGCCGGGTAACGTGCGCGAACTGGAAAATGCCATCGAGCATGCGTTGGTGTTGGGGTCCTCAGACATGATTCTGCCGGAGGATCTGCCGGAGTCCTTGCTGGAGCGCACTCCGTTGCCGGAGATGACGGAGGCGAAATATCACGCTGCGGTAAAAGAACTGAAGAAGCAACTCATTCTCGATGCCGTGGAGCAAACCCAAGGCAGCTACGCCGATGCCGCGCGCATTCTGGGCGTTCATCCCAATTATCTGCATCGCCTGATCCGCAACCTGGAATTGAAAGAGATTCTGAAGGATGCGCTGCGGGATATTCCTCTGCGTGGGTTGAGTGGACTTCCGGGCGGGAATGCATGAGGCGATGGGCCATTACAACTAGCAATTAGCGCCCAGCCATTACGGGCTGCTAGGCTGAGTGCTAGTTGTTAATTGCGGCAGAGGCAAGCGCATCAGGCTAGCAGGATCGAGATAGGTGCCCTGCCATCGCACCGCGACGTGGAGATGCGGTCCCGTGGCCCGGCCCGTTCCGCCGCTCAATCCTATTACCTGGCCGCGTTTCACCTGATCGCCTTCCTTGACCTTGAACTCGGAAAGATGCAAGTAGAGCGTCAGAAAACCCTGGCCGTGATCCAATACGACGAAGTTCCCTTCGTAATAGAGCGGCCGCGCCAGCAGCACCGTGCCGTCATTCATGGCGGCGACGGGGGTTCCGCTGGGGACACGAAAATCCAGGCCCTGGTGCGTACTCGACGTCTTGCCATTGAAGACGCGCTGGGTACCGAAGACGTCAGAAATCTCGGCCTCCGCCGGCGCGGTGAAGTCTCCCGACCACTTGCGCTCCGGCGTGGTCCGGTTCAGATAATCCTTCTTGATTTGCTGACCTTCGATAATTTGTTTCTGCTGTTCGGGGTCAGGCTCGGTGAACTTACCTTCAACGCTGAGCTTGGCTTCGATTCTGGGATACTTGCCGGCAGCCACCGCGAACTTGCGTGTGAAAGACACTTTATTGCCGGGTATTTTTCCTGCTTGGTTCTCGCCAGTTAGTTCAAGGGAATAAGCTCCCGGCGTAGTCTCCATGCTGACACCCGCCAACGCGTACCATGCCTTGTTCGTCGCGTCGAAGCTGAATGAAATTTCATGTCCCAGCCAGGTTCCGTGCAGCGATTCGAAGCGCACCGGTGGCTTGACTTGGAACAACACAGGACCGCCGTTGACCAGCCGCGCGGGCTGCACACGCACGGTCCAGTTCGCGGCAGAGGCCGGAGGGACAACGCTAAAGGATGTCCAAGCTAAAAAAAGCGCGAAGGGAAAAGTAATTCGCCGCCGGTTCACTCTATTAGCCTAGCATTTCTCCGTAGGAAGCCCAGATATAATCCGCATGCGTAGGGGCGTGTTCAACGCGCTGTCTTCCCAGGCGGCTTAGATTGACGACCATAAGGAGGCACTCTTCCATGAAACGAGGCGACAGCAACAAAGAGCCCGCAGGGTTTGGAACCCGGGCAGTGTGGGCTGGTGAGAACGGTAGGCATTGGGAGCGCGCCACGCAAATCCCCGTTGCCCTCAGCGTTGCGTTCGGCTACGACGACGTGGACCAGTGGCTCGATGTCGCGCGAGGAAAAATGCAGGGGCATATCTATAGCCGGAATACAAATCCAACGGTAGCCGCCTTCGAAGAAAAGGTAAGAGATCTCGAGATGGCCGAAGCTGCCACCAGCTTTTCGAGTGGCATGGGCGCGATCAGCAATACGCTTTTTACACTGCTGTCTCCCGGCGATCGCGTCGTTTCGATTAAGGACACCTACGGCGGAACAAACAAGCTATTTATTGAATTTCTGCCTCGATTCGGCATCAAGGTGTCGCTCTGTGATACCAGCGATCACAAAGCAATCGAAGCGGCAATCGGCCAGGAGTGCAAGGCGGTGTACCTGGAAAGTCCGACGAACCCAACTGTCAAGGTTGTCGATCTCGGGCGATTGGCTGCCGTGGCTCGTCGCCACGGTGCGATGGTGATTGTAGACAACACACTGGCCACGCCCATCAATCAACAACCTTTGAAACTCGGCGCCGATCTCGTGATCCACAGCGCCACAAAGTTCCTCGGCGGGCATGCGGACGCGCTCGGCGGCGTGGTGCGCGGCGCCTCTGATCTCGTCGCAAAGATTTATCACTTTCGTGAGATTACGGGCGCCTGTCTCGATCCCATGGCCGCTTACCTGCTGCTTCGAGGAATGAAAACTCTTCATCTTCGGATCGCACGGCAAAACGAGAGCGCACTGAAGATTGCGAGATTCCTGGAATCGCACCCTCAGGTAATCAGCGTCTTTTATCCCGGGTTGGAGTCCCACGAACATCACGAAATTGCACGCAGGCAGATGCGTGGCTTTGGAGGCGTGCTCAGCTTTGTTATCCGAGGAGGTTTCGACTCAGTGAAATCATTTCTGCCGCGCTTGCGCTACGCACACTTAGCTGCGAACCTGGGCGCCGTCGAGACTGTTGTTGGTCCACCCTCCACAACAAGCCACGTCGAGTCCACAAAGAAAGAACGCGCGGCGGCTGGCATACCGGAGGCGCTCATCCGTTACTCGGTGGGGATTGAAGACGCCGAAGATTTGATTGCCGATCTGCGTCAGGCGTTAGAAAATATCCTCCCCGCGAAGCGGTCGCGAGGAGGATCTTGAGCGGGCGACTACTTTGCGAGCTGCGCCCCGACCTCGGGCAGCACCGGCGTGCCTTCCGTTTTCACCGCGTCTAGCGCCGCCGGATCCAGCCCCAACGCCTTTACGATCGTGGGCGCGACCTGTGCGGTTGCTGTTACGGTGGAAACTGTCTGTGCCGTGAAGGCTGAATTCGCTACCAGCAGTATGACATTGGTATCGTCATGCGCGAACCCGCCGTGATCTCCCACCATCGCCGTGCTGTTCGAGTAGATCACGCCTACATTCGGGGTCACGATAATGTCTGGCGTCCGCGGATCCTCACCCGGCTCAAGACCGCCTGCGTTGTAGTTCAGCGCCAGGCTCGGCCCGTAGTAGATTTCCCCCAGTCCGATCGCTGTCGCATTGTTTTCGAGCAATTCCACAGCCGCGGTCACGCTCACGCCTTTTTTCAGCCAGATTACGGACACATCATCTTCGGTTGCGCCAATGCCTGTGGGATTCAGCGGGGACTCCGAGTAGGGAATGGCAGTCCCCAGCAGCGTTGCCGGCGTATTGGTGCCGTCGGCCACGTACATGCTTGGGTCGATCGGCGACTCGCCATGTTTCGCCGTGATGATAAGCAGCGTGTCGTTATAGATGCCGGCAGTCTTAAGCGCATTGACGATCTCGCCGATCGCGGTGTCGACGTATTCGATCTCCCCCAGCAACTCCGCGCTGGGCAGGGCCGCCGCGTTCTTGTAGCCGCCCACGGCCACACCCGCCTCATTTACAGACTGGCCGACGTACACGGATTGAAAGTTCATGCCGAAGACTGCCGGAACAACTGACGGTGCACCCGAATGCGTTTTGCCGGCAATCTGGTTCAGCAATGCGTATACCTTGATGGCGTCATAGCACTGGATGTTTTTGAAGCTGGAATTCCACGCCGACACACCAACCGTGTCGCGGATTGGATCGCACGGAGCGCCTTCCAACGTTTTTACGCCTGGCAGCGGCACCACAGTCGAGTTGACCTCGGGAGAATAATAGTCATCCAAGCCTGTGCCGCCGGGCCCGCCTACAAACGAGTACGACGGGTGCTTGTCGATCCATGCCGTATAACCGCCCGCCGCATGGATCACACCAAAGAGCGTGTTTGTCCGAATGAAGTTCCAGGGATACACTGGCGCGCAACCCGTCGCCGGGTCTCGCGCCAGCTTCTTCGGGTCAATCGAGGCAATTCCGCCATCCATCAGCCCCGCTCCTGGTGCGCCACCATTCAGCTTGGTATCGTCAAGGTCAATGCCCTGGTCGTTGTCGGTGGTTGTTCCGGTCGGTGTCGCATATGGCGTGCACGGACCCGCAGCTAAGCCAGTGCCCGTCGTCTTGGCCGGCGCATCAAGCGACCGATCATACGCCACGTCGTAGTAAAGGCCGGTCGATTTCGGCGTGCCGCCAGAAGCTAGCGCCGCCATTCCGGGAAAAGAGTCCGAAGGTTTTGACGAGGAAGCGCCCACATAGTTGATCGCCGTCTGGCTCAACGCTGCCATGTTCGGGCAGTACGGATTCCCTCCATTGGCGCCCGCAATCCCCTGTGTGCAGTTATAGAAATCCACTGCGTGCATACCGTCAATGCTCAACAGCAGCACATGCTTGATCTTCCCTGAGCCCACAGTGCTCGTGTCAGCCGCTGTTCCTAGAATTGACGACGCCAGAATTACCGCCACCGCAGTTGCAGCTATTACCAGCCGATTCGCCCTCATGTAAAACCTCCACGAGAGTATTAGCCCGCAAATATTTCACAGGCGTTACTGCTATGTGAAATTACGGCTAATCCTGTCCTGAGAGGCGCCTCCCGTGCGCATTAAAGCCAAGTGCAATGCGGAGGAAGCCTTGCTGTGAGCACCAGAGGGGGGCACGACACATATTCACGACACAATTTAGGACACAATGCCGTCGCTAAAGGCACTCGCCCGGTCTAAGTTGTTGAGAGATATGGTGGACCTGGTCGGGATCGAACCGACGACCTCTTCCATGCCATGGAAGCGCGCTCCCAGCTGCGCCACAGGCCCACGATTGAAGACGAAAATTTCGAAGCCCGACAAAATCGGGATCGAGAGAAGTACTGCAATCATTTTCGCCCACATTGCCGGGATAGTCAACGCGCGCTGATTCTTCTGTTTCTTTCCACAGGCATCTTCTGCCATAATTGATCGTGCACCCCACCTGCACAATCTTTCAAACACAATTTAGAGCGAGGAAGAGATGCCAGCGAAGTACATCTTTGTAACGGGCGGAGTTGTGTCT
>Ga0182015_10001385_pt1 | contig 32106 bp, 26 predicted proteins | sample 712P3MmetaG_FD_120478 | JGI IMG/M metagenome (GOLD analysis project Ga0182015, IMG submission 120478) | Permafrost microbial communities from Stordalen Mire, Sweden - 712P3M metaG | ecosystem: Environmental > Terrestrial > Soil > Wetlands > Permafrost | place: Sweden: Stordalen | collected... | reverse complement strand
TCGCGAACCTTATCAGCGGGACCAGATGGTCGGGACCTCTCTTCTTCGGGACCAAATCCTCTTGTAAGAAGTCCAGGCAGTGACATCCGGTCCTCGATCGAAAATCCGCTGCGCGGTCTATACCAGGAAATCTTCAGAAGAGGGGCTGGAGCAGTCCTTCAATTCCCTCCAGGCACAGCGGGAAGCTTGCGAATCCTATATTGCAAGCCAATGACATGAGGGCTGGCACGGCATAAAGACGCATTACGATGACAGCGGGTACTCAGGTGGGACACTGGAACGCCCCGCCCTCAAGCGCCTTTTTGGAGGATATCGCCTCCGGCAAGGTCGATACCGTAGTCGTCTATAAGGTAGACCGGCTCACCCGGTCGCTTGCCGATTTCGCGAAAATCGTTGAGGCGTTCGATCGCCAAGGGATCAGCTTCGTCTCCGTCACCCAGCAGTTCAACACCACGACCTCGATGGGTCGCCTGACCCTTAACGTCCTGCTTTCCTTCGCTCAGTTCGAGCGCGAAGTCACCGGCGAAAGAATCCGCGACAAGGTGGCCGCCTCGAAGAAAAAGGGCATGTGGATGGGAGGCCGGGTTCCCCTGGGCTATGACCTTCGCGATCACCAACTCTTCATCAATCTAGAAGAGGCCACGCTGGTGCGCCAGATCTTCACCGATTATCTACGTCTCGGCTGTGTCTCTGAGCTCAAGAGATGCCTGGACAAAGAAGGTATCCGGGGCAAGATGCGGGTGAGTCAAGAGGGTCGTAGCTCAGGGGGCGCCTCATTTTCTCGCGGAGCCCTGTACAGCCTGCTGGTCAACCGCCTCTATCTCGGTGAGATCGCGCATCGCGGACAAGCCCATCCGGGTCAACACAAAGCCATCATCGAGGCAAGCCTTTGGGAGAAGGTCGCGGCACAGCTCGCCGAGAACCGACGTTCTCGCCGGCGACGCGGTAGTAAGCACTCTCCAAGTTTGCTGACGGGAATGCTCTTCGACGCTCAAGGGGAACGCTACACTCCAACCCATGCCCTCAAAGGTGGTCGCCGCTACCGCTATTACACTTCTCAATCCGTGATCCAAGGCAAAGAGAATCCACCGACGATGAGTCGACTCCCTGCCCATGAGGTGGAACAGGCGGTTTTGGCCCGCTTGGTTGCTTTCCTCGAGTCGCCACGGGAGCTCTTGCAGCTGCTTGAGGCGCGCACTGTTTCCCTGGCCGAGACCAATCAAGTCGTTGCAGCCGCAAAACAGAAATGTCTCGAACTTGAGCAAGCATCGCCGCAAGACCAAGCCACATTCCTAGCCGCAGCGGTCGGACGAATTATCGTCGGGGAAAGTGCGCTCGATATTCGAGTCGCAGTCATACCGCTGACCGACTCGCTCCTTGAACGTCCAGCCCGAGCGTTGTTACTAGACGCAACATCGCCTCTTTGTCTGAACGACGTTACGTCGCTCTCTCTGACTTGCGACCTTCATCCGAAACGACGAGGGCGCGATCTCCGTCGTGTGTTCGGGCAACAGTCTGTCTCGCGACCCTCGCTTCCGCTTATCAAAGCCGTGGCCCGGGCAAACAGCTGGATGGAAAGGCTTGTTTCAGGCGAGATCTCCACTTTGGAGGATTTGGCGTCCGAGACCGGCTTTACCAAGCGCTATATTAGCCGAACGCTTCGCAGCGCTTTCCTCGCACCTGACATCACGGAAATGATTCTCGATGGCTTGCAAGCGCCCGATCTGACCGTCCGCAGCTTGATGAACGGCTTTCCAATTGACTGGCCATCACAAAGGTTGGCACTGAACGGAGTCCATTCGGGAGATGACCGGTTCGGTTAACACAAGCGCCTGATAGGGTCCTATCGTTTTCTCAGTACCGATCTTCTTTCGAATGGAGCAGATGTGCTCCCGGTAGACTATCTAACGCCGATACGCAGGAGTTGAATGCATCCCATTTTGCGTTCACCTCCTCCATATTGGCGAAGCTGAGCAGGTAGGTCATGTTCGGCATTCGCGGGCCGATGAGAGTATCGCCGTAGAAAACGGGATGAAAATCGGCGTTTCTGAATATCTGGAACTCGCCATCCTGAAACATCTCCACCTTGCGAACGTGGTCGCCATTGCTTGGACTCTCATAGGTCCGTAGCTGGAAAATGCGTTTACCTTTCGTGGCTAAGGTCGCCGGCAGCGTCAATCGCGGCCAACCCTCAAAAGCTTTCAGCAGAGAGCTCTCAACCCGCAGAAAAGCAGGAGCCGTCGCAGGCGCATTCCAAAACGGTTCTGCAACTGTCAAAAATGCAGAATCCTGCGCAAGACGCAAATCCAATTCTGCCAGGGCTTCGACCGAGGAACACGGAATCAGCACATAGAACGCCGGCGCCACAGGCCCGAAGTTCAGCTGGAAAGCCCCCCTATAGGTCCCATGCCCATTCGGGTCAGCGCTGGGATGAGAGCATCGCCGAAATAGCTCACCGTCAGCTTCGTCTGCGGCCCGGCCTGCAGGTGATACTGGCGAATCAGGTAGAACTCGCTGGAACGAGACGCGGGCTCCTGCGCAGCTACGTTACCCACCGTGGCAGCGGCGGCGGTGGCTAGAGAAGTAGCTAGAAATTGGCGACGATGCACGGCGTCCCTCCCTGTAAACACAGCCATTCACGCGACCACTTACCGAATCTTGACGAAGATCGAATAAATTGACAGGCGCTTTGTCCGCTGGTACTATTTTGCTGTCATGATAGCACGCTATGTCTACACGTAAAATTCGCCGCTCGGCGTCGATCCTGGGGCCACCGGCGTGCCTTCGCAGCGCAGCTCTGAAATTGCGGTTTGTAAGGAGCGAATAATTGCCCTCAAGAGCAAAAGCTCAAATTCTGGCCCGTCTTGCAGAAGACCTCGATCGCCGCTCGGTATGGATACGATGCGGTTTCATCTGTCTTATCTCGGTTGCTCTTTCTATACCATTAGCTGCGCAAACCATCGATCTGTTTCCGGGGAACCAACTCGGTGAATGGACTCGCGTTGCGATTCCACCCGATCCACTCGGCAATATCGATCAATGGCATACGGATCCACCAACGCGTGAGATTATCTGCTATGGAAACGGCGGACGTGAATGGCTCCGATTCAACCGCGAGTTCAGCAATGTTCACACTGCATGCCGAATGACGCTTTACCAAACTTCCAGGCTCGCCAAAATATAACAGCGGCATTTATTTTCGGAACAACGCGGATGGACGGACAATTGAAACATTACACCCACAGGGGGATATGAAAGAGAATCGTCTCAAGCCCGCTGGCGAGTGGAATGTCTATGACCTCCGTTGCGATGGCAGTAAATGCACCCTTGCGGTAAACGGGGTCATTACCAGCACTACCGATTCCGCCGGAGAAAAGGGATATGTCGGCCTCCAGGCAGAGGGTTATCGGATTGAGTTCAGGAACTTAACCATTCAGGAATTGCCGTGATGTCAGGAGAGCGCCGCTGCCGGATATATTAACCATGAGACGAAGCGGCTGATACCTCAATGGCGGGATACGCGGGATGCAAAAGCAGATCGGATCTCCAAATGAAACGAACCAAAATCTTCGCCAATGGGAATAGCCATGAATCGTCGCGAATTTAGTCGATTGATTGCGGGAGCAGCTGTTGCGCATACTGTCCTCTCGCACGCTTCGGAAAGTAATCCATCCACAGCGCCGTTCCAGCTCTCTGACAAATTAGGAAAGGCTTCTAATTCACCGGATTATGGTTGGTGTGTCGTCAACCGATTCAATGCGTCGAAAGGCAGCCTTGCTACCGGCGCATAACATACGGGAAAGGCCATTTATGCGTAGAAGACAGTTTCTGATGGGTGCAGTGGGAGCGACCGTGGGAACGATGGCAGCGGGTGCGATGGGACGGGCCAGCGGCATTGTGCCCGAGGCGGGAGGGGCATGGATTATGCCTAGGGGAACCGGACCGGAATCGCCGGCCCCGTCCGAGCTGGAGCACCGGGCTGTTGCCCCGATGGCTGTCGGCCTTTTCATTCAACTGGACAACGAGCCCGAGGCGATCATCGCGCGGGTGCACGAGTTGGGAATGTCGAACTGTTTCCTGTTCCTCGACAGTTACCTGGGAAGCTACTCGAAGGCCCTGGCGCAGCAGGTGGGCGATCTCCTGGAGAAATACCGCGTGGTTCCCACGGCGGTGGAAGTGGTGGGCCCGCCACCGATCGCCTGGGATTTTCTGCACGGGCCGTTGACCCTTGGGCTGGTTCCGCGGGCAACGCGCACCGCAAGAATGGATGCGCTGAAGCGGACCTCCGATTTCGCGAAGCTGCTGGATATCGGCCAGGTGCAGACGCACTGTGGATTTATTCCCGAAGATCCAGCTGACCCTGTCTACGAAGAGGTGGTTCTGGCCATTCGCGAAGTGGCGCAGCACTGCGCGGGCAACGGCCAGCTGTTCCTGATGGAAACCGGGCAGGAGACGCCGACCACCACCTCGCGCGTCATCCACGATGTGGATCAGCCGAATCTCGGCGTGGGACTCGACGCCGCTAATCTGATTCTTTTCGGCAAGGCTAATCCCGTGGATGCTGTCGACATCATCGGGCCGTACGTTCGCAGCTTCCACGCGAAAGACGGAAGGTGGCCGACCGACCCCATGCAACCGGGCGCCCAGGCGCTGATCGGCACCGGCCTCGTCGACTTCCCCGCGGTATTCACCAGGCTGCATCGTCTCGGCTATGCGGGTGCGGTCACCATCGAGATCTCGAAACCGCAGCAAATTGCGGAAGTTCCAGCGGAGAAGCAATACCTCGAGGGGGTCATTGCGCGGGTACGCAGCTAAGCGGCATAAGGAGCGAGCAGGGAAACGACCTCCCGGAACACCCCCGAGAAGACTGCAGCCTCGGCTTCCTTGTATTTTTCCGCAGCACTTTTATACGTATCGATGAAAGAGGCCGCGAGGGCGGCTCCTTTGGTCCAAACCTTCCGACCGATTACCAACGAGATAATGATTCCAATTACGGCCCAGGTCGGCGGCAAAGCCGCGAAACCGATAAGTGACATTCCGAGCACGATGGCGATTGCACCGAACCGATACTTGGGGCGGATCGACCATCTAATGCGCTGGATTTATGGTTGCTGTGTCGTCAGCCGATTCAATGCGTCGAAGACGATGCCCTGGGTCAGCACCTCGGGCAACAGGGTGGGCCCGGTATCCGCTCCACCGGAATAGAGCGCATAGGTTGGAACGCCGCTGCGACCCAGCTGCCGGAGGGCTTCTGTGATGGAGTCGTCGTGATTGGTCCAGTCGGCGCGCATCATGACCACGCCGTGATTGCGAAAGTCTTCTTCAACCTCAGGATGGTCGAGGACGACACGCTCGTTTACCTGACAGCTGAGACACCATGCGGCAGAAAAATCGACAAATACCCCTTTGCCTTGCGCGCGGTAGGCAGTTAGCTTTTGGGTGCTGAAAGGCTGCCATGTGAAGTTGTCGCCAGCCCCCCCATTATTCGTGGTTTCAGATGCGCGGAATTGGCTTGCCGCGACGCCGGGCAACGCGACAGCAACAATCAGCAAAAGAACCGCGACCGCCGTCGAGGCCCACTTCGCAGGCCAACGACCGAGCACCCAACCGGCGATGGCGGTCACGAGCATTCCTGCCAACAATGCCGCGACACCATCACCGCCGACCACATGCTCGAAGACCCATACCATCCATATAACGGCGAGGAAGATGGGAATGGAGACAGCCTGCTTGAGGTATTCCATCCATACACCGGGCCTGGGAAGCAGGCGCGTCCATGCGGGCTGGATGGTCAGCAGCACATAGGGTGCGGCCAATCCCAGGGCCAGCAGTGTGAAGACTGAGAACGTAGTGGGGATACTCTGCGAAAGCGCGAAGCCTATGGCCGCGCCCATGAAAGGTGCTGTGCATGGCGTCGCGACTACAGTCGCCAGCACCCCGGTAAAGAAGCTGCCGGTGTAACCGCCGTGTGCGGCCAGCTCCCCGCCGACGCTGGTTGCGGAGAGGCCGATCTCAAACTGTCCGGCGAGACTGAGTCCGAGGAAAAAAAACAGGAGCGCCATGACGGCGACAAAATAGGGAGACTGGAATTGAAAGCCCCAGCCGAGATGGCTACCGCCGGCGCGCAGCAGCAGTAACACAGCGACGATGATCCAGAAGGAAACGAGTATCCCGAATGTGTACATGGCGCCGTGGGCGCGCAGGCGTTTGCGCTCCTCTCCCGAGGACTGCACGAGCGACAGACCTTTGATAAATAGAACCGGGAAGACACATGGCATGAGGTTAAGGATCAGGCCTCCGAGGAACGCCAGTCCGAGCACTCGCCAGAGTGAGGTGCCGTTCGCTCGCGATGCAATGGACGCTGATGTGATGTCCGACGTGAATTGGTAGGCGGTGCCGTCGGGCAGCTTGATCAATCCATGCAGATGCGCTGGCATCGGAGAGCCTTGTGCTTTCTGGAGAGTGATGCCAACGCCATGCACGAGCGGCTCGATTCTCTCGGGCGCGGCGTTTGCGATGATGTTTTGATCGAAGGGATAAAATTCCGCCGATGCAATGCGTTGGCCCGTACTCAGCAGGACCACGAATGCGGCGCTGGTCTGCGTTGCGGACACCGATGCACCGGGAGGCAGACTGCGCGGCAGGTGCTGTTCGGCCGCCAAAAATAATGGCTCCGTCTTCGGATTCGGAGCGCCCGTTTGCGCAGCAACGGAGACAGTATCCTCGAGATCGGCGTGGCCAGGAATGCAGACGTTACTGCAGACGAGAAAATGCACGTGCCCGCGCAGGGTTTCTTTGGAGCCCGGCTGGAGAGTGCCGTCGGCGAGCATCGGAATGGGCAGCAGGACTTCATTCTCATAACCGAAGTCCATGAGAGGGCCGAGTGGCAGGCGCTGGGGGGCGGGAAACTGTAGATTGCCGGCAACGATTCCGGCGGGGAGTTGCCACTCCACACGCGGCGGTTCGCCGGCGTCGCCCGCGTTGATCCAGTAAATGTGCCAGCCTTTTTCGAGCACAAAGCGCAGACCGGCAAGAAAGTCGTGGTTGGGTGCGATGGTGCCGGTTTCTGTAATTAGTTCGACCGTGAGGTGTTGCGTGCGCACGGGCTGCGCATAGGATCGCGCACCGGAAAATAACAGGCACGCGAGAACGCTGACAATCCAGATGTGACCCCCACGCCCGCTATATTTCGGATGCATCGTGCATCTCCTCCCAATTGTGTGAACAATTTGCACCAGCAGTTATCGGAACTACCGTTTAAATGTTGTTCTTACTTTTGATTTGCCGATCCATTCTGCTGCTGCACAATGGCACCTTCTCCCGGGAAGGGCCAGTTAGTATTCAGCAGAATCTCCTTTTCGCGTTGTTCTTTGGGGACTCTGTCGATTCTTAGATTCTCGAAAAGATGGACGCCGGTTTTTCCCGCGGTGGCGATGTCGATGTCGCCATCACCGTCGAAATCTTCGGTGACGAACTGCGTTCCGGCGCCGGCGGTGCCGTTGACAGCGATGGAGTAGCGGGTGAACGTCGCCGTCTTGCGATCGATTTTGTAGTAATAGACGACCAGTGGATCGTAGGAGCCCGGGTCCTTTCCGTCGTGGCCGCGATATCGTTTGCCGGTCAGCAACTCGGGCTGGCCGTCGCCGTCGAGATTGACCATCTTCAGTGCGTGAATCTGAGAGTAGGATTCGTCGATGGTGTGGCGAAGCCAGTGGCGGTTTGCGCCGGAACCCTGCTGCTCCAGCCAGTAGAGCCCATAGCTGTGACCCTGACCATAGATGATGTCCATTTTGCCGTCGTTGTTGACGTCGTAGCCGATGATGGGAAAGCCAGCGTCGCCGAGGTTCCAGTCAGGGTGCCACTCCCACTGATCGCGATTGGCGTCGATCTGTCGAAACCATCCATAGGGCGTCAGGATATCGGCCTTACCATCTCCGTCCACATCGGCGACTCCGATGCCGTGGCCGTCCTGATCTTTTCCGCCGACATGATGCACGATCGGCGTCGCACCCGAGAAATCCACCCAAATGATGCCGGAGTGATTGTAATGAGCGAGAATGATGTCGGGTTTGCCGTCCCCGTTGATATCAGCCATCCAGCCGCCTTCCGTGTCGTAGCTATCGGTGATGAAGTGGGCCTTCCACAGAACATCCGGCTTCTTCGGGTTTTCGTACCACCAGAGACCGTTGAGCATCCAGCCGGTGGTGACGACGTCGGGGGCGCCGTCGTGGTCGACGTCAACGATCCACTCGCCGGAATCGGAGACATATTCGCCAAGAATGCCGACGGTGCGGTACTGATGCTGCTTCCACTCGCCGCCCTGCGGACCGGGATTTTCATACCAATAAGCGCCGCTCAGGATATCCGGACGCCCGTCGCCGTTCATATCGAGCGTGGTGATGGCTTCGTCATGGTCGCTGCCCAGGCGATGAACGAAGAACGTTGCCTGCGGAACTCCATTGGGACCGTTGCCGGGTGTCGTCAGCCGTGGGGTGGTGACAGTTTGAGCGATCGCGCGGCCGGCCATCATGCCGCAAGCAAGAAATGCAAGAGAGCTGAATAGATTTCGCATCGCTATAGAGCGGGGGGTCGTGTGGATACCGGTTTTCACAGGAGGATCCTTTCGTGCCGTTTCAATCTAGTGTCATCGATCTGGGTAAACTGTCTTTCATCTGGTTGCGTTGGTTGTGGGAATCGACGGCATATCGTCTGCGCTTATTGTTCCTGCCGTAGCCCGGAATGGATCATGGGCAGACCAGTTACCGGCCAGTGACTCACTTCCGCGTCAATATTGGGTTCCAGGGCGCTGTCCGCATTTATGACCGGAGCTATATCTACATTCCATCCGTCCAGCGCCACCACAGGCATATCGCCCTTCAGATCAGCCTCGGCCGCATCGACAGTCACCGTACGACTCTCGCCGGGCACAAGGGATATATAGTTGTCGGAATAAAAGACCGGTAGCACCCTTTCGCCCGAACTTTTGCGCCGTAGTTGAAGATGTGCCATCAGCGCCATCGTCGTGCCTGGGTTGTGCAGCGTAACATCCAGCAGCATGCGGCCGTCAGCGTCGTGTCGCGCGACCGTACCCGTCAACTGCACTACCGGGAGCTGACCTAGTCGCGTCAGGTCTTCGCCTTGGGCCGGAGTGGGCTCCCAATACAGATTGCGAGACAGCACTTTTCCATCGGAGTCTCGCAGTTCCAGTCGCACAAAGTAAACCGCCGAAATATTCTCAGGCAGCGGAATCGCGCCAAGGTCGATGGCTGCGTCCGCTGGTCCGCTTACCGTGTAATCGTGCTCGAACGCAGACTTGCCATCGAGATTCAGAATCGACAAATGCGCGGTCGCTCCGGAGATCGGTTGCGGCAGATTATTGATAACTTCCAGCGTGCCTTCAGCCTCGTTCATCTGGATGTGGATTGGCTCGGACGCCGACTCAACCGCGAATAAGGAGGAATTTGGCTCCAGGTCGTAGTCATACAACTGCCAAACGAAGCTCGGATGCGCCGGGTTACTCATCCATGTCATTACTCCGGTGTCCGGATGAAATAGCCTGGCATTGCGCCCTTCATACATCGCGCGAAACGCTTCGTAGTTCATCATCTGCGCCTTGCGCACAAAGTCGGCAAGGTTGACCACGCGGCCGTACCGGCCGGCAAGCACATACGGATAGGTGTCGCCGTGTTGATTACCTTTAGTCAGATCATGCTCTGCCCAATCGTCATTGATTATTTCCCAATCTTTCTGCGGCATCATGCCGTGAATAGACTCGAGGGTTGGCACCGACACGCTGCCGGTCTCGGTCTTGAATGGCGCGTCGTAGGCGTAAAAACCTCTGGATTCCCGCCAGAAATATGGTCCGTGCGATTCCACACCGCGGCCTGCGGTCGAACTGGACTGATAGAGTCGCACGGGATCCAGCTCGGGAAGCATCTTGCGCAGCGCGCTTTCGATCTCCGGCGGTGGGTAACCCTCATTGCGAGCGCACCACAGCGCAATCGAGGGATGGTTACGGAAGCGCAGAACTTTGTCCCGCACGTTCGCCAGATATGTTTGCAGATCATCCGGATTCGTCCCATTGCTCGGACTCGGCTGGAAGAACTCATCCCAGGCGAGAATTCCGTACTTGTCGCACAGTTCGTAAAAGTCTTGGCTGGTGCTCTGCCCCACCCAATTGCGGATCATATTCAGGTGCGCCATCTGATGCATGCGGATCTCCGCATCCAGCCGCTCGCGCGGAATCCGCTTCATCGCTTCATCCATGCCCCAGTTGCCACCGCGGATGAACACAGGCACACCGTTCACAGATATCGTCAGGTTGTCCGATCCGGGCAACTCATAAGTGATCTTCCGAATGCCGAACGGCGTGTCCTTCGCGTCCGAATCTCTCCCGTGCTGCACAAAGCGGAGGTGCAAAGTATAGAGGTTCTGCGGCCCATAACCATTCGGCCACCAAAGCTTCGGATTCGCGAAGTGCAGGGAGGCGGTCGTTTTCGGATCGAACACAATGATCCGTTTGCTGTGGGGAGCGAGGGTCACCTTCTCGGAAAAGTTCACCTCCCCAAAGCTGCCTTCGAGCACGCCCTTTTCTTCTCGATCGGCGATGTTTTCGAGTGTTGCGCTCACCGTCACGTTCGCCGTATCGATGCGCGGCAACGGCAGGTCCGTTGTCACAAACGGGTTCTCCAGTACGACCGGCCCGGAAGCCGACAACCATACCTTTTGCCAAAGTCCGGTATCGCGGTCTCGCATCGCCGGCAGCCAGTCCCATCCGATTGTCGACAGAAACGTTGGCCCATCCAGTGCCGTGATTCCGCCGTTGGGACCAACCCCGTTTGCAATCGTGTGCTCATGCGGGACGCCCGAATGTGGTTGAGGAAAAACCTGCACTGCCAGCACCCCCGTCTCGCCCGGCTTCACCAATCCGGTGATGTCGAACAGCCCGCGAATGAAGGCGCCTTGAATCGAACCCACCTGTTTCCCATTCACCCAAACTACCGAGCGAAAGTTCGCTCCGTCGAAGTGGAGGGCCACCTGATGGTGGGCATACGTCTTTGGCACTGTAAACGGGACGCGGTACCAGTACGATGTCTTGTGCAGGCTCTCAGGGATCTGACGGTTATCTTCGCCATACAGCGGCTCCGGATAAACGCCATCGTTCACCATACTCGTCAGCATAGTTCCAGGTACTGTTGCTGCTAGCCAACCCTCCGGACGATATGTACCAGAGGAGATGGATTCCCCCGTTCCCGTGACCTTTGCGCTGTCTTGTAACTGCCATCCGGAGCTGAGTTCAACCGGGGCTGGCGGTGCGGTCTGCGCATGCGCTATCCCGGTTGCCGAGACTACCAACCCTGCTACCAGCCAGCTGGAAAGCTTCCTGCGTGTGCACACATTTTCGCTCTTTCCCGTTGCAGGCGATGAATTCAATGCAGACATAACGTGGTCCGTGAACTAACCTTTAATGCCATTCACTTCCGCTTTTGCGGCGTCATTGCAATTATGAAGAGAGCTTGTCTGACCGTTGGAGGAACAGGCTAATATCAAGCCGATCTCCCCGCTATCTGCTCCGCAACCTCGATAACTCGTTGCGTTTGCGCCGATAGCAAAGCGGCCTCCAAAACGGCCATCTCTTTCACGCCATCTGTAAAGTTCGGCTCTATTTTGATTCCGGAAGCGATGGCATTCAGGAAGTCAGCCATGGCATTCACAAACGTGTGCTCGTAACCGATGATATGTCCGGGAGGCCACCACGCATTCAGATATGGATGAACAGGTTCCGTCACGAGGATCTTCCTAAAGCCTCCCGCGTGGGCCGGGTCGTCCATCGAAAAATAATTCAGTTCATTCATTCGCTCCACATCGAATGCAATGCTTCCTTTACTTCCGTATATTTCAAACGTGTTGTAATTCTTCCGCCCTGGCGCAAATCGTGTCGCCTCGAAGGTGCCAAGAGCCCCGTTCTCGAAACGCACCAGCATGGAGGCGGCGTCCTCCACGGTTACTGGTCCCATTCCACGGGATTCCCCCAATGAGCCCGCCTCAAACGCGCCGCTGGTTCCTTCCGTCGGAATTGGTCGTTCCGCAATGAACTGCGCGGTGAGGGCTGTTACCTGCGAGATCTCTCCCACGAGGAAGCGTGCCAGGTCAACCAGATGTGAATTCAGATCGGCATGCGGACCCGATCCAGCTGTTTCCTTGCGAAGGTGCCAGGTCAGCGGGAAATTCGGATCCACGATCCAGCTTTGCAGGTACGCCGATCGCCAGTGAAATATCCGGCCAAGCCGGCCTTCCTGGACGAACTGTTTGGCAAGCGAGACAGCGGGACACCGGCGGTAATTATGATTCAGATAATGAACAATTCCCGCGTCTTCTGCGGCTGCGCACATTCTTTTCGCCTCTTCTAACGTGAGGCACATGGGCTTCTCGCAGAAGATGTGCTTTCCCGCCTTCGCTGCTTCGATCGCCACGTTATGGTGAAGGAACGTCGGATTAGCGATATCGACGATGTCAATATCCGCTCGGTTTACCGTTTCTTTCCAGTCCGTGGAGGTTGACTCCCAACCCCAGCGGTCGGCAAAGCTTTCAAGTGAGCTTCCCGGACGGCCGCACGCAACCTTCAGCACTGGTTCAAAAGGCACATCGAAGAAACGATGCACCCGCGACCATGCGCTGCTATGCGCTTTGCCCATGAATTTGGCGCCAATGATGGCAACGTTCAATTTTTTCATTCAGTATCCTACGACCTGCTCGGGATGAGTTACCTCGTGGTCTTGTCGTCCAAAGCTGCGGCGATCTTCTTCAATTCGCGAATGCTTTTCGCCACCGCCTCGTCCTCGTCCCCCCGATACTCGGGATGCAAAAAGTCAATTTCGACAGCCAGGAAACCCTGGTAGCCCACGTTCGCAAGTAGCCTCGCAAGCTGCAGATTGTCGACGATACCGTCCCCAACAGGAGTACTCGAGAAGAAGTACCACTCATCAGCCGCCACTCCCTTTTGTGTCTTCAGATCCTTAATATGGGTCGCATAGACGTATTTCGCCAGCTTTTCCATGCCTTTGATGGGGTCGTCAAGCAGACGCACGAAATTACCAGTGTCGAAGTTAACTCCCAAATAGGAAGAATTGACTCCTGTAGTCAGGCGAAGCATTTCCTCGGCGGTGAAATCGATGTGGTTTTCCACGGCCAGGCGGATGTTATATTGTTCGGCGACCTTGATGGCATCGGAGAACATACGGGTGAGCCGCTCGAGCTGCGGTTCATGCGGTTGATGACGAAACATGAGGCTGCTGCCAACGACCCGCATCACATCTGCGCCTATGTCTTTCGCGCGTTCTATGCTGGCCAACATATCGTCATACGCCTGACGATTTGTCCCACCTTCGAGCCCATCCGGATGGCCCCAGGCATACACCCTGTCGAATTTGTAATTGTCGAGAATACCTTTAATGTCGGCAAGGTAATTCCGATCCAGACTTGGAAAGAAGCAGGATTCCAGAGAAACTCCATCTACCTCGAGATCCTTCGCCCGGTCCAGGAAATCTTCGAGCGACATTTGCCGGGGCGCGGGCGATTGTTGCGGATAGACTTCTCCGAAAAAGCGATGGTAGCAATAGCTGTCAATTCCGACTTTCACCGTCCATCCTCCGTTAAAGCGATTCGACCGAAAAATCGAAGATAGTTCCGAGCATCCGGATATCGGTTTCGTTCTGTCCGGTCGTAAGCAGGTAATGGTGCGAGGCCAGTGATCGCACCATTGCAGGGCCGTTCTTAACACGGATGACGGCTCCGTTTTCGCAGTCCGAACCAGGATACTGAACGTAGCTCTCGAGGGCGCCCTCGGCCACGCTCATCGTATCGAGTTTGGGATGCAGCTTCGCCAGGGTCACCTGGCCGCAAGGAAGACGTGCGTCGATTGCCGTCGCATTTTCGTTCACGATCGCCAGCACCTTCGGCTTCAACTGCCATTCGGTGGAGAAAGATTGCGGCAGCACACCGAGATAGCCGCAATGGGCTACCAGGATGCAGTTCTCCGGCTCCGGCAAAGCAGGAAAAGAAGGAATTCTCTCATGTTTGAGTGCGGCCTGACCCATAAGAAACGGGTATAGGTTCGTCATCATGATGGGAACTCCCAACGACCGATGCAGGATCAGCTTGGTCAGCATCGCCATCGTATCCGCTTCGCAACCCCAGATCAGCTTCTCTTCCTCATACAGAATGTTCCAGGCGAGACAGGGAGTCGTATCTGAGAAATGCGATTCATTCAGGCAGTTCATCCCGGCTGCCTGGATAGAAGGATCCGCGTCCAGTTCGCGCTTGACGGCAAGGTAGAGTTTCAGTGCGCTCAGATAACTGCGAGACGGCACACCCTGGAGCGGGACCTTTCGCGCATCGGCCGCGGCTTGTGCCTCTGGATCCCCGATCGACTTCGCCGCTTCGCCGAGTTCTTTGTAACTTTTTCGAACAATCTCGATGCCGAATTTCGCGCAGATCCTTTCCGTGCATTCGTTCTCCCACCAGTAAAAGCGCTTAAAGATGCTGGCCTGAAAGCCCGCTCCCGGGTTGTCCTGAAAAACCAGAAACCTGGATCTGCGAAGCTGGCGTTTGACGCCCAAACCGCGGCAAATCTTCCGGGCCTGTTCAAGGCTGCTGGGTGCAAGCAAAGCGATGCCTTCGGATCGCATGTACGCCAGAATCTCCCAGTCCCACATCGAGACTGTCCCGAACTCGGAGGTGATGACCAGGATCGGAACTCGGATCTCCTTCAGATGGGCCGTACTCCGATATGCCGTTCCCAGCATCTGTGGAAAAACGACTGCGTCCGCTTCATCTGGAATCTTCGAACCGAGAGGAAGGGCCGGCAGAAACTCTGCCTCATCACCCAGGAGACGATGAAGCGTCGCGAGTTGTTGCGTGAATTCTCCCTCCGGTTCAGGCGTGAAGTGAACCGGCGAAAGCACTGCTTTTTCAGTTCCAGTTTTCATCCAGGTCCCTTTGTCCTTTGGATCGCGCGCATTGCGGTCCGGTTCAGCCTTATCTATGGATAGTGCTTACTCCCTACCCTGGCGCACCACAGGAGGCGGCGTCGCTGCCGGCCGAATCATTTCGGCCCGCCCAGCGAGGCGGCTGAATAAAGCTGCGTCAATTTCAATGTGAAGCACCTGCGCAATAACCTGCGTCCAGCCATGAAGGAAGTACAACCAACCGTCTTCGACGGTCAGGTTACGCTCTTCGCGCTGCGCGAGCGCCTGGTGAAGGAACTGCAGTTCACCGCGGTAATTCAGTTCCCAGGCCACGCCATAGGCCGGGAAGATTCCGGCCTCCGTAATCGGCGACCCGGGAAGATCTTTGCCCATTCCTGTCGCATTGATCACCACAGATCCCGGAGGTAGCCTCTCCATCAGCTTGTCGTTTTGAAGAGGATCCTGTTGGCAGTGATACTCAAACTCGATATCCATATTCAGTGACGGAACCATGCGACGAAGCTCTTCAAGCCGGCCCGGAGAGCGGTTCACGATCACTATGCGGAGCGGCCGGTCAGCTGGGTCGGTTTTACGGCTGAAATGCAGCAGCAGTGCAGTGGTAGATCCGCCGGCTCCGAAAGAGAGAACGTGTCCGCCGGTACACCCGAAGTAACCAGCCTCGAGGATCGCGTCCAGGCTCAATCCGCCCGTGATCGGGTCCTTCGCGTGCCCCTGCAACTCACCCTGGAACTTGGAGATGCAGGAGACTTCCCCGGACATCTGTGCGAGCGGGTCCAGATAGTCGAATAAGTCGCGAGCCGCGTTTAGTAAATTAATCTTATGCGCCGTGACGAGCGCTCCAAGGCAAGCCGGGTCTTCTTTGATTAGTGTGACGGCGCGGCGGTAGTTCTCTGGATCGTCGTGCAGTTTAAGATCCATCCCTCCCAAGCGGATATCCGGTCTTCCTAACTCCTCCATCCAGAGCGGAAATAGCTTCATAATCGACGAGTGGTGCGTGCTGACACCGACGAAATACATTCGTTCACAGCCTTCGGAAGAAGACGGACTCATGCCGAGCCTCCTTGAATCAGTACCGGATGAAGGGGAGGTTCTCCGCGGAGAACAGCTAAACAATCTCGGACCGATTGCCATCCCATGCTGTCGGCTGCACCGTCGGTATGGGCGCCGCAATGGGGTGTTGCGATCAACCGGTGGTGACGCCGGAGAGGACTATCCGGCGGCGGCGGCTCTACGGGGTAAACATCCAGGGCAGCACCTCCAAGATGCCCCGAATCGAGCGCAGTCAGCAGCGCTTCCTGATCGATCAACTCCCCGCGCGCGGCGTTGATGAGGTACGCCCCCTGTTTCATGCGGGAAAGGAAATCCCCATCGACCATATGCCTGGTTTCGTCCAGCAGGGGTACATGTAGTGACAGGAAGTCCGAATCATGGATCAGCTGTTCCATATCCACGAGCTGCACTCCTAATGAATGCGCCTGATCCTTGTCTCCAAAAGGATCACAGGCAAGGATAGTCGATTGCCAGGGCTGGAGTCGCCGCGCAACCTCCTTCCCGATAGCACCAAAACCGACGAGGCCGATAACCTTGCCGGCCAGTATCTTGCCATGAAGCCGCGGCCACTTGCCTTCACGAACTCCCCTGGTGGTTTCTGGAATGGAGCGCGCCAGCGAGAGTAAAAGGCCGATTGTGAGCTCGGCAACGGAAACAGAATTAGCGTTGGGAGTATTGGTAACGGTAATTCCTTTCTTCGCCGCCGCCTTTAGATCGATGTTGTCGACTCCTGCGCCGTACCTCGCGATCACCCGGAGCCGGTCGGCCGATGCGAGCGCCGTCGAGTCGAGATGATCCAACCCGGCAATCAGAGCGTCGCACCCCGGCAGCCGCTTTTGCAGTTCGTCCGAGGTGAGCGGCCGTCCAAACTCGTTGTAGATTACTTCGCCTAAGGTCGACTCCAGCTCCTGGCAGAGCCGCTTGTCATAAAGGCCAAAGGTCGTGGGCGTCACCAGCACCCTGCATGCTTTGAGCGTTCGCATGTTGTGCTAACTCCGCTGCCTGGCAGATACGGGATTATCGACGATGGTTGGCTCGCCATTCTGTTCGAGGAGCCGCTTGCTGAAGCCGACGGCATCAATCGTGGCGTAGTCGTGTCCAGCGTTCGCCGGATAGACGAAGAACGTCACCAGGTCTTCATCGCCGGTATTGATCGAGCGATGTGCCCAATCCGGCGTCACGTAGACCACGCGACCTGGAAAGAACTCCTCGACCGAAACCTCCCCCGCCTCGTTCTCCATCAGGAGAAGGCCCTTCCCCTGCAGGCAGTAATAGACCTCCGCGGTCCCACGGACCGTGTGATAGTGCCCTTTGGTCATGTAATACTCCTGACCAACTCGTCCCGGATGGACGATGGATAAGCCGCTGGCCAGCTCGCCGGCCAGCTCCGGGCGAGGATTTTCATACACCTCATAGACCAGCGGATCGCTCTCATCCAATTTCGCCTGAAACGCCTCGCCGTCCATAAACTTATTGCGGAGCGAAGAGAGCCGGCGCTCAATATGGTTGTCGAAGGAATCCGCCTGCTGATACAGCGCTAAGATGGGATACCCGTACGGTCGTGATCTCACAAGGCCTCCTTGCTATCGCTCTCGAGAACGACTTTGAAGATGTTTCCCGCTTTTACAGCGGAAAATGCGTCCGATATTCGATCCAGACGGTAGCGGCCGCTGATCAGAGGCGCGAGATTTACTTTTCCCGAGGCGATTAACTCCATCGAGCGCCTGCAGTCATTGGTGCTGCATCCGGTTGTTCCCGTTACAGTCAGTTCCTTGTAATGAATCAGGTTGGAGTCGAGCGTGATGGCGGTATTGTTGACCGGGAGGCCGGCAAATAAATTGATCCGTCCTCCAATCGCGGCCAGCGCCGGAGCGCCCTCCATTGCCTCCCGGACTCCAGCTGCGACGATGACCACATCGGCACCGCGCCCCTCGGTCTCTTCGGCGACCGCATCAGGGAGAGACTCCTCGATGAAATTAACCGTCCTGGTAGCCCCCGCAGCTGTGGCCAGGGATCTGCGCTGCGTCGACCGCTCGCTGACTATGACTTTCCGGGCACCCGCTGCTCTCGCCGCGATCGTGTGCATGACTCCGATCGGTCCCGCGCCGAGAATGAGCACGACATCATCGCGACCAACGTTCACTGCCTTCTGACCGCGCAGCACGCAGGCAAACGGTTCAGCCAATGCGACTGCTGCACCTTCCAGCGCGCTGTGGAATGGGATCAGATTGCCCTGTTCGAGAAACGCCGCGGGAACTCGCATGTACTCTGCGAACGCGCCGTCCAGGGTGATGCCGAGCGCGTCATAGTTGGCGCAACGATTATTTTCGCCACGGAGGCACTCCCGACAACGACCGCACCCTATGTTCGGAGCAATAAAGACGCGCTGTCCGACGCGATAATTGCCGCCAGATTGCGTACCCAGCTCCACGATCGTCCCGACCACCTCATGGCCCGGCACCCGCACTGTTCCCGGTCCGTACTTGCGATGCACGCCGCGGAGGATGCGCAAGTCTGTCGCACAGATGCTGGCGCAATCGACCCTGACCACAGCTTCTTTCGGAGCCGCCGAAGGCGTCGGCCGTTCTTCGAGCCTCAAATCCTCCGGTCCGTGATAGACCGCTGCGATCATGCTTTTGCCTCCGCCGCGTGAGCCACTCCTTCGAGCAACTCTGTCATTCTGACCCTGCGTTGCTGCAGGAAAGACTGGTTAGCAGCCAGGACAACGGCTACCGCCCATCGCCCATCGTGGCCGCCTACGCTCGGCTTGGTCTCTGTGCGAATGCACGTCAGGAAGTGCTTCATCTCGCGCACATACGCCGATCCAAAGCGCTCTGGCCAGGATCGATAAATCGGAGTGACGACGCCATGCTCCCGATCGGTGCAGAGCACGACCGATTGCCTCTGGATAGCGCCGATCTGGATCAGTCCCTTCTCTCCAACAATCTCGATCCGCGCGTCGTATCCGTAGTCGCATGGGCAGACGCCGCTGATCGAGGCCAGCGCGTTGCTTTCGAAGCGAATGTTCACCAACGCCGTATCGTAGAAATTGGGCGTATTGACGCCGTGTTTTTCGCCTTTAAAGTTGGACACCTCGGCGTAGACGGCCTCAGGATCTGAGTGCGCCAGCCACCGGACCGAGTCGAAGTCATGGCTGTTCACCTCGGCCAGCATTCCATTGGACGTCCTCAGGTCGCGCGCCCAGGGCGGAGGAAGTCCGGGCCCATGCGTCAGCGATTTAATCACCATCGGCTTGCCAATCTCGCCCGCCTCGATACGGGCCGCGGCAGCCTGAAAATCCGTATCGAAACGACGCATAAAACCGAGCTGGAGGAGCACGTCATTGCGTTCGGCTGCCGCCGCCATCTGGTCGCATTCCTCAAGACTCAGAGCCATTGGTTTTTCGCAGAAGATATGCTTTCCGGCGGCCGCCGCTTCCAATGCCAGATCGCGGTGCGTGAAGGTCGGGGTAGTAATGACCACCGCATCGAAATCGGCTTTGTCAATCGCCTCTTCAAGAGATGTAAATCGCGCCTCAACCCCAAACCGGGTGCCCGCCTTTTCCAAGGCCATCGGGTCGGGGTCCACTAGCGCCGCGAGTGTCCCCCCGGGTATGTGCTCCGTCAACGACCCCGCATGCACCTGGCCAGCACGGCCCGCACCCACCAGGCAGACTTTAATTATCTTTGGCATGGTCCTCGAATCCAGTCTTGAGCTTTGACTGCCAATCCAGATATTGCTCGAGCGAGGCGTCGTAGGTTGCCCGGAGAGCCGGATTGGGCGACAGAATCGTTTCTGCCCGCGGTGCGAGCTCCGTTGCTGTCTCAGCCAGGCTGGAGATCAGCCCTGACGCTTTTGCCGCGATCAGCGCGCTTCCCCACGTCGCGCACTCTGTCCGCGGCAGTTGCACATAGGGAACAGAAAGAATATCGGCTTTGATCTGATTCCAGATCTCGCTCCTGGCTCCTCCGCCGATCACCCGAGCCTCCACCAGCTTCAGCTCCGGCGCGAGCTCGCGCAGGATTCGCAGATACCATGCGTATTCGTAGCCGATGCTTTCAAGAATTGCCCGAAAGAAGTGCTTGCGCGTATGGGTCCACGAAAACCCGATCCAGGCTCCTCGCATCTCTGGCGCAGCCGGACAAACGCGTCCACCCAGGTGGGGAGAAAACTGAAGGCCGTCGCAACCTGCGGGCACATCGGCCGCCTGCGCGAAAAGTTCGGCATACGCCTCGTCTGAAGTGAGGCCTTCCGGTGGGCAATTCGAGAACTGCCGCCCAAACCAGCCTGGCGCCAATCCTCCTCCACCAACATAGGCCAGCGGATTCCATATCCCCGGCACAACAGAGCGCATGACCATCAGCGCCTTATGTCGGGTATCGGCTACAAATTGATCCGTGCAGCAGGCCAACACAGAGGCCGTTCCGGCCGTGTCCAGCAGCATACCCGGATGCACGATGCCCGCACCGAGCGCGCCCGCAGCGGTATCACCGCAGCCCGCTGCCACCGGAATGCCGGCCTTGAGGCCGAAATCACCCGCCGACTCCGGACTCAATTCGCCGATGATTGTCCACGGCTCAGTGATACGCGGGAGTCGCCCGGCATCAACCCCCAGCGCGCGGCATAACTCCTCGGACCATGTCCCGCTCGCGGCATCACTAACCCCGGTGAAATGCAGGAATGTTGGATCGATAAAGGTATCTTCTGCGCGCAGCCGGACCGCCCGCCCCGCTACATAGCTGTTCGGCATCACAAACTTCGCTATTCGCTTATACTCGGCGGGGCGTTCCTCCGCCCACCACAGCATCTTGGGAGCATGGTCGCAGGTCACAGGACAGCCGGTGAGCTGCGTTACACGGTCACCGAAATTTCGGTCAATCTCTTCTATATATGGCTGACAGCGCGCGTCGAGCCAGGAGTCGAACCGCATCGCCGGCTCGCCAAACTCGTCAATTCCGCCGATTCCCGCCATTTGGCTGTCGAAAGACATACTCGCCACCTGGGCGGGATCCACATTGCAGGAGCCCATGCATCCCCGAATGGCAGCCGCAGCCGATTGATAGAAGTCCCCCATCTCCTGCTCCGCCGCGCCCGATTGCGGGATATACAAGGGAACCTCCGCTCGCCCCTCCGAGAGGAGGCGCCCGCTCAGGTCGTAAAGAGCGGCTTTTGTCGCGGTTGTCCCGAGGTCGATACCTAGAAAAAGCATTCCATCTCAGTATGCATAGGCTGCTATCATTATATCAGAACAGTGGCAGCGGGCAAGACGTCTGTCAATGTTTCAGTTTTCGTCCAATAGGGCTGCGAAAGGAGAGCAGGACGTCGGGGCAAAGCGCCGCGCTCTTACATCCTCAGAAAGATTATTGGAGTGACGAAACCTCGCGTCCCCCCTTTCATTCCTTCTGAGGTTCAGCGCTATGCCTGCTGAGTCGCGAGCTCTCCCATCGCTCCCCGCACTGCAGGACATCATAATCCTGGCCCGCCGCGCGCGCTGCCGTCACAAAGTCCGCCACTGGAGCCGTGTTGAAAGCGAACATGTTGTAGTGGCAGGGAATCACGATGCGAGCGCCGATCTCTCGTCCGAGCTCGGCTGCATCCTGGGCGGTCAGGTTGCCGGCAACACCCCTCTCCGGGCCGCGGCCGCTAATCGGCAATAAAGCAACATCGATCCGAAATGGCCTCAAACTTTCGACCAGATTGGGATGGGGTACCGTATCCCCACTGTGATAGATCGCGAATTTGCCAAACTCGATCACATAGCCAAGGAATCGGCAACGGCCTGCCGCGTCTAAAGTCACATCCTCGTGAGCCGATGCGACGGCGTTGATTCGGAAACCGTCGATATCGATACTTCGGCACTGATCGAGCCCCAAGGTTGTCGGCCCACCGCCAGACAGCTTCTTCTCGATTACATCCCGTTCCGCTTCCGGAGCGACCAGTTTGAGCTTGGGGTTGACTCTATGCAGCGGCAGCAGAGTTTCAGGATCCAGGTGATCCGTGTGTGTGTGACTGGACGTCACGACATCAATAAAGGTTAGATGTTCTGGCCGGACCGGCAATGCTGTCATGCTGACATGAGGCGTCGATGTCTCCGCGTATTTTTTCGTGAGAGAATCGCTAAGGTAGGGATCCAGGAGCAGGTGCCGCCCATCCCACTGCAGCAGAAATCCGCTTTGGCGCAACCACCAAAGCCGAAACTCACCATCTTTCTTATTGGCCGCTGCAATATTCCGCAATAGAGCTTCATCACGCAACGCCGGTTCGATCATAGTTTGTGCATCTTCCCCAATCCTTAATTCGATAGCGAACACACTCGTCTAATGCCATGCAGATCGCCGATTATTGAGGCCGCGCGAGCACGATTAACCTTTTCGATGATCTCTGAAGCTTTTGTCGTCCATAGGAAGGGTTTTGGGTTGTCGCACACGGAAATCGGCTTGCTCCGGAGGACGGTGGCGTGTATAGAGTTATAGAGCCATCCGGGCGCCCGGATGGCTCTTCCACCACCAGGTGGGCAGCAAGCCGCGACGGGCGCTCCAGCGCTGTTCCTGTTCTGAACGTAGGGCAATCAGTATGGCGCCTACCCATTCATAACACACATAACGCTGGCGCCATCGGGCTACAGCTTGATAGGATTATAGCAAACGAGCCTAGGGAGCAGGCTATGTTCGATCAAGCCGATATCGTCAAACACGACAGCCCTGTACCTTATTATTTCCAGCTGTCCACCTACATTGAACAGCGGATCAAGGCTAAGCGCCTGTTGCCGGGACAGCTCCTGCCCAGCGAACAGGAAATCTGCGAGAAGCTCGGGGTTAGTCGGACCGTCGTTCGTCAGGCGCTGGCCGGTTTGGAACGGGACGGGTTCATCAATAAGCAGAACGGAAAGCGCAGTGCGATCTCATATCCCAAATACAACGGCACCCTCATGCAGAACCTGCGAGGGTTCTATGACGACGCCATATTGAAGGGTCAGAAGCCGACTACGCGCATTCTCGAGTTGAAAGTCGTACCAGCTGAAGGTGAGTTAGCTGAAATCCTGAAGCTCAAGGAACGCGAGCCCGTTATCGTGCTCACCAGGCTTCGCTTCCTCGATGGTGCGCCTGAAGTTTTGGTAGTTACCTATATTCCGGAAATCAAGTGCCCAAACCTGTTCCGCGAAGATCTGACCGATCAATCCCTCTACGGGTTGCTGGCCATGAAGTATGGCCTCGTCATCTCGCGGGGCCACCGCACCGTGGAAGCGATCGCGCTCGATCGCGCCGATGCCAAACTCTTAGACGTCCGGCCCAGAAGTCCAGCACTCTTGCTGAAGAGCGTTGGTCTGCTCGCGGATGGAACGCCCCTGGAGTACTTTGTGGCAAAGCACCGCGGAGACCGCAGCAAATTTCATATCGATTTGGTACGCGATACGAAATCATAGGCCTCGGAACTTTGCGAACTCATTGAGAACCCTGTGAGCAACCTAAGTCCAGGAACTGGAGAGCCGGGGAGATTTCCGGGTGCCCGAAACCGGATTCGACCGCTGGGTTTCGGTGAACCGTCATCGCGCTTCGTGTTCCCTGACGGCCTGGGAACCACTACACCCTGCGAGTTCAGGTGTTTGCGGTGCGCCTTTCGTGAGGGAGATTTGGCCCGAAGTCGATCGGCCAGTGGACGGCGGAGCCGCTGGCCGATCACGCAAAGCGACGCAGATCACAAGAAGTGCATAGGTTCACAGGAAGTCGGGAAGTTACGCTTACTGGCCTTCCGTCGTTCGATTCCTGGAAGGCACCGCGCTATTTTGCGATCCGGAAGATGCGCTGTTCCAATAAGCGTGCTGCCCATGGTAGTAATCCTCCGGCAGATTCTTCAACATCGCCCGACGTACCTCCAGGATATCCATTTCTCCCTGTGTCTTATACAGAACCTCGCCGTTCAATCCAATCAACACCGTATACGGAGCGCCTCCGACCCAACCGGTACCAAGAGCTGCAACAGCGTCGGAAGCGTCATTTCCATTGAAAATGTAATTAGGGTTGAACGCATGCTGCTTCTGCAGAAAAGTAAGAACCATGGATTTTTCGTTCGGATCGTTGATGCTGAGAGTTACGAAACTGACCTGCCGGTCCCCATACATACGGACCATCGTCTCGAGCGCGGGAAATTCGTCGACGCACGGCCCACACCAGGTAGCCCAGACATTCAATAATAGAAACTTGCCTGTACCTGCGTTTCGGCGGAGTGCCCGAATCTGGGCCGCAGAGATAGGGTTAAGGGTCACGGGCCGCTCATCGAACTGTTTGTTCTCCGCTGCGACAGTAGGAATCTTATAGGCCCACTTTGTGGAACAACCGACCACGGGGGTGCTTTGTACGGCCACCGCTCTGCCTGCTAGCAGAGCATCGATGGCATCTCGAGTTTCATGTTTTACTGCCAGCTTCTCCTGCGGGTTGCTGTCAATCCGTCCCTGATAACGCAGGATTCGCTGCTGATCAAATATGAAAATGTGAGGTGTCGCCGTCGGCCCATACTTTTGAGTTACGGATTGCGTGTCTCCATCATAGAGATATGGATAGTTAAAATGTCCGTACGTGGCCCTGATCTTCATGTCGCCAAACGTATCCCCTACATCCGTGTAGCCCAGTTCGCTAAGCCGCTCCGCCTTGGGATCATTTCCCATGATCACGACAATTGCCACTCCCTTATTCCGGTAGTCGTTCACGAGCTGTTTGATTCTGTCCTCATACATCTCGGCTACAGGGCAGTGATTGCAGCTAAAGATAACGACCAGCACCTTACTTGATGCGTAATCCTTAAGCGCATGCATCTTTCCATCTACTCCGGGCAAATCAAAATCCGGAGCTTGCGAACCGATCTTCAGGACTGGAGGAAGGACATTGGTTTGTGCCGCACCATCCTGGCCCCGGACGTCAGCACGAAAAAGAGACAAAGCCACAATTGTTAGGGCTAGAAACATGAACGCGCCCCTTCCCGCATGAGAACGCGTGCCTTCAGGATTTCGCGACATCATCACTCCTCCTACGCTCGTTCTGGAGATAACACATGAACGCCAAAACAGCCGGCATTTTTGACGCTTACGATTTATTGGCCGGCAGATGCGACGTGGGCGTTACCGCGTCCACCGTTTCGCCAAGTCGTGAGCCTTTCAATCACATGATCGCGCTCGCCCTTGCTGCACTGCTAGGAGTATAGCATCCTGTGATGGACGTTGGTTCGCAGGCAAATCTTTTTGTTGCGCCCTTTACCCAAAGGGAACCCGGGGATTTCGACCAGCCCCGAGAAATACGATGCCACGATAAAGCCGAAGTGCTCCCCGCCGATTGACCGGCAGGCTGGCAGCAGCAAGACGCGCATTTACAGTAGAGCCAGATTGCCGGGACCCTGAGGCTGGACAGGGAAGTGCTGAAGACCGTGAGCCAAAGAAGCGGCCGAAAGTCGCCGAACTGAGCGAAGAGGTGGCGGTCTGCTCAGATTTCTGCAGAGCGAGCGCCTGGCCTGCGGGCTGCTGGGCGGTCGAGTTAGCGCTACGAAGCCGGACCGCAGGGCGGAGCTGCGAGCGGAGCTGATGCATCTGACCCGACAGAAGCCGCGTTTCGGCTATTTGCCGTCTGGATGCGATCCTGGAGCGCCGTGGAGCGGGGGAACGTTACGCGGATCTGTGGTCTCTATACCCAGACTTCATCGAGGGCGTCCTCCCTAGTCCTCCCTACATATATTGACGCACGACCGATCTGTGATTTGATATCTCCGGCAAACGGGTAGCACCATCCCCCCGCGACCCTCCTGTGCGAACCAAAATAAGATTTTGTGGGGAAATCCAAGAATTACGTTTGACAAACCTTTAATGATAGGCTTACCATCGCGCTCGATCAAAGGACCATAGTTCCCTGCGACCTTAAAACAGTTTCACGGTTTCGCTCCGCGTATTGGCGGTATTTGGGTACGTTGGTACTTTATTGCAGCTCCAAGGAGGCAGCATGCAGTCCAAGTTCAAAAGATGCTTGAGTCTAGGGTTGGTTCTGGGAGTACTTCTATGCCTGTTTTCTGCGAAGCGGGCGAGCGGTCAGATGGATCAGGGAACCGTTACCGGTGTTATCCAGGACAGCAGTGGCGCCGTGATCCCGGACGCGCAGATCACCCTTACGAATAATGACAATGGCTTGGCGCTGAATACCAAATCCGACAAAAGTGGCATCTACGTCTTCTCGCCTGTGAAAATAGGCAACTATACCGTCACTGCGAGTGCTCCCGGCTTCAAGACAACATCTCAGGAGCATGTGGTCTTGAATGTAGGGCAGCGCCTCAACGTTCCGATCTCACTGACGCCCGGCTCCACGTCGGAAACCGTCATCGTAGCCGCAGCTCCTCCGTTACTGCAGACACAAGAAGCAACAGTGGGCCAGGTATTAAGTACACGTACCATCGACACCACGGCACTGAATGGGCGGAACTGGATATATATTGCCCAATTGACCGCCGGGGTCGATCCCAATGCCGGATCACGAGCGGCAGGAGGTGGGGACTTTGAAGCCAATGGCCAAACCGCGGGCCAAAATAACATTTTGCTCGATGGCGTCGACAACAATACGATGGATCCGGATTTCATAAATGGATCGAGCTTTGTCGTAAGACCCCCTCCCGACGCACTGGCAGAATTCAAGGTATCGACCAGCAATTACAGTGCAGAGTTCGGCCATTCTGCGGGAGCTGTCGTGAGTGCCAGCATTAAGTCCGGCACGAACCACATCCACGGCGATCTCTGGGAATATTTCCGCAACAATGTTTTAGATGCGCGAGATTTCGACGCCCTGACTATTCCGGAATACAGGCAAAACCAGTTCGGCGCTACATTGGGTTTTCCAATCATGCGCAACAAACTATTTTTCTTTGCCGACGTAGAAGCAGACCGGGTCGTCTTTGGTCAAACCAAAACAACAAGCGTCCCAACGGCGAGGATGAGAGTTGGAGATTTCTCTGAACTCTTAAGCCCCAGCCTCACGGGAGATGCGCAGCCGGTACTGCTTTACGAGCCAAACTCGGGAGGCACAATACCTGTTACATGCAATGGACAGCAAAATGTCTACTGTGCCAGCCAACTCGATGCTATCGCGACCACAGTTGTTAATTTATACCCGGCGCCAAATGCGAACCACGGGCTTACATATAACAACTACATAGTAAATCTAAATGCCACGGATAATCGAACGGATTGGGATACGCGCGTGGACTGGAATATCAGCGCAAAGGATCAAGCATTCGTCCGCTTCAGCTATTTGAACGAACCGACAGATACCCCAGCACCGCTGGGCCCGATCATGGATGGCGGCACGTATCAAGATGATGGATTGGGCGTAAATCGCGGCGAAAACTTCGCGGGAAGCGAAACACATATTTTCAGTCCCACCCTGACAAACGAGTTTCGCTTTGCCTACAGCTATGGCCATTTTGGCTATGGCCCCGATGATCCTAATTTCAACGCAGCTACACTGGGTTTTGGCGGTATTCCGTTTCATCCAGGAATTGGCGGACTGCCCACCACTAATATTTCTGGAGAGGCCAGCTTTGGAACCTATCAAGACTACCCGGTCATTGAGAATCAGAATTCATATGAACTCCTTGATAACGTCACTAAGATTCTGGGAAACCACTCCCTAAAAATAGGCGTAGAATTTCAGAGCATTCGCTACAGCTTATCGCAGCCGGTCGCTGATCACGGAGAATATGGGTTTAATGGGCAATACTCTAGCAATCCGGGGGTAAGTTTTACAGGATTTGGCCTGGCTGACTTCTTAACGGATCAGATTAACACCTCGTCTCTCTCTCCCACCGGGAACCTGGTCGATTCTCGTTGGTATCGCGCCGCCTATCTCCAGGATGACTGGAGAGTTAACAAAGCCCTGACATTGAACCTGGGCGTTCGTTACGAATATTTTCAACCTTACAAAGACGTTGGCGGCTACCAGGCCAATTTTTTTGCAACTGCACCTCCCGGGATTGCTACTGGCGGGGCCACGCTTGAACTTCCAAAGGAAGCGCGGAATATCTCGTTAGCGCCCGCCTTCCTAAGTGCCTTACAGCAGGATAAGGTGACGTTGCAGTATGTAAATAATGAATCTTTGTCAACGGGCCAACTTGACAATTTCTCGCCACGGCTGGGGTTTGCATATCAAATCGATCCAAAGGCGGTAATTCGTGGCGGCTTCGGGATCTTCTACGGCGGCCTCGAAAATGAGGGTGGCGCCGACAACCTGGGCTTTCAATATCCATGGCAGTTCGTTTCGAACTACCCAGCTCCCAACTGCCATGCAGGTGTAGGAAATTGTCCAACGAATGGACTCACGCTTGAGACAGGCTTCACAGCGCAGATAGCAGCAGGAATACAGAACTCTGTATCCACTCCCTCAATCAATGGCCGCCCCCCCCATACAATGACTCCGTATGTCATGGCGGAAAATCTGACAATACAGCTTTCCCTGACCCCAAATCTGGCGGTCAGCATAGGCTATGTAGGAAATTCAGGGCAGCATGTGTTAAACCTTGAATTCCAAAATTCGGCAGCGGCGCTCTTGCACTCCGGAGATAACTCTCAGTTTGTGGAACCCTTTCCTCAGTTCGGGAGATCTTTATTCATTGCTGATGAAGGACACAGTACTTATAATTCGTTGCAATCACAAATCGAAAAACGATATGCAAACGGATTGAATTTTCTGGCCACATATACGTGGTCTCACTCTATCGACAATGCGCCGCAAACAATCTTTAGCGCCACTGGGAGTGGTTATAGTGGATATCGCAATATGTTCCTCATTCCAATTAGTGAGGAATTCGCAAATTCTCCCTGGAATACACCCGACCGGTTCACATTGAATGGCCTGTATGAGCTTCCTTTTGGTGTAGGACGCGCACATGCCAACCATGCAGGGTTTGCAAATATGGTCTACGGGGGATGGAGTACGAGTCTTACGTTCGCAGCGGAAACTGGCGAGCCGATTACCATTTCTCCGAATATTTCGACGGCGGCTGGCGGCTCAGCTTTTGCAATCCTCACCGGCAACCCGTATGCCAAAGGCGGCAACCCGAATTCAACAAATCCAAGTATATCGTGCGCACAGGCGACGAGGAACAAAACGCACTGGTTCAATCCATGCGCATTTTCTAATCCGTTGCCCGGATCGCTGATTAGCCCTGGACCGAACGCAGGGAACCCGAACCAGCCCCAGCCTGGATATTCTTATCCTGAATACGTACAAAGTGAACAAGAAGCGTTGGCATTCTTAGGGGGGAGACGCAATCAGATCATGGGGCCGGGCTACGAGCGGGTCAACATGTCAATTTTCAAAGCCTTTACTACTTTTCGCGAGCAGCAATTGGAGTTCCGTACGGATATATTCAATGTACTCAATACGCCCGCATATGGAGACCCGAGTGGCTCGAACAACACGAGCGGAGGCCTCATTACCTCAGCGAGATTTTTCCAAAATGATACGCCGGATGCCCGCTTCTTCCAGTTTTCTCTGAAATATGTTTTTTGATTGGAGTTAAGATAGACTTCGAAGGTGAAAATGGGTTCGTGCACTGTCGCTTGCCCGAATTTTGTACCAGCCGGATTGTTGCTGGAGCGCGGCGGACGATGGTAGTTAATTCCACTGTCGTCGGGGGTGTGGGGAGGGGGAAGCGCGCAGCGGTTTCCACGTCTCCACTATTCCATAGTCGTTTGAATTTGCCAGGCTGCCGGCGCGCCCTGGGTTCCGCGGCCGGCGCTGGCGTTGCGACGACTGGCGGGTTTTTTGCATTTCGCTCCCCGAAAGGGACCGCACTGCAGGTCACCGGAGAGAATTGGCATTATGGGCTCTGTTACTCTCTTGGAACTCATTCTCCAGTTCCTTTTCGGGTCCGCATTTACGCGAAACCCGGGCATTTGGCCCAGATTTACGCTCGGCTCAGAAAAGACGCTGCTTTTACAGACTGTATGGCGGAGGGAGAGGAATTCGAACTAACAGTACCTCTTCGAATTCTTTGAAGGAGCATGATCTTATAAGCGAAGCGCGCACCGCGCTGGGAAGACGTCCCCTGGGCCTAACCCCTTCCCTACGAGAGTGCGGCTGGAGTTTTAACATCACAGCTCTATGTCCCAGACCGAAGACCTCTTATCCACAGGAAAGCCGACTTCCGTGAACCATCCCGTGTCGTGACTCTATGTCTAGGCGGAACTATTCTTCAACATTAGTCTTTGTGATGGCCAATCAGCGGGGAAGCCAGCCATCAATCTTCGGACGGTCAGATCAGATGGCTGAAGGCCATCGAGAATCATTTCTGTGAGGTCCGGCGCTAGGAATGAACCTCGCAGCGTCCGACCGATATACCGTCTCGTGAATCCGGTCTCGGACGCCAACTCCTCCAATGTCGAGATTTCGCCCGATAGCAGCCTTTCCATCCAGCCGTTTGCCCGTGCCACGGCTTTAATGAGCGGAAGTGATGGTCGAGAGACTACCTCTTTCCCTGGTGCAACCACAAGACGAAGGTCGTACCCCCGCCGTTTCGAATTGAACTCACAGTGCAGGGAAACTGACGAACTGCCTTCCTGACGGCTAGGAGATCCGGGGTGAAGAGACGAGGATTCCGCTGGATGTCCGAGGAATAGGTCTGTAAGAGACCTGACCGCAATTCGCACGTCGAGCGAGCTCTGCTTGACGATAATCCGTTCGATCGCCACGGCCAGAAATGCGCTCAGAACCTGCGGCGCCGCTTGACTGAGCTCAAGGGACTTCAGTCTTGCTGCTGCGACGACTTGGTTCGTCTCGGCAACAGAAACGGTCCGTGCTTCGAGCAGCTGCAAGAGTTCCCGCGGCGATTGCAGGAAAGCGATCAGATGGGCAATTACTAATTGTTCCACCTCGTGGGCGGGAAGTCGGCTCATCGGCGACGAAGCTTCTTTTCCCTGAATCACGGTTTGCGATGTGTAGTAGCGATATCGGCGACCACATTTGAGGGCATGAGTAGGAGTGTAGCGTTGTCCCTGATCGTCAAAGAGCATTCCGGTCAGCAATGCTGGAGGGTGTTTGCTGCCGCGTCGCCGGCGAGTACGTCGGTTTTCGGCTAGCTGTGCAGCAACCTTCTCCCAAAGGTTCCTCTCGATGATGGCTTGGTGTTGACCTGGATGGATTTGTCCACGATGCGCGATCTCACCCACATAAAGGCGATTAGCCAGCAGGCTATATAACGATCCACGAGAAAATGAGGCCTCTGAGATACGTCCATCTTGAGTCATCCGACTCTTACCCCGGATGCCCGCCTTATCCAGGCATCTCTTCAGCTCAGAAACACAGCCTAGACGCAGGTAATCGGTGAATATCTGGCGAACCAGCGTGGCCTCTTCTTGATTGATGAAGAGTTGGTGATCGCGAAGATCATAGCCCAAGGGAACCCTGCCGCCCATCCACATGCCCTTCTTCTTGGAGGCGGCTACCTTGTCGCGGATTCTTTCCCCGGTCACTTCGCGCTCGAACTGGGCAAAGGATAGTAGGACATTAAGGGTCAAGCGGCCCATCGAGGTCGTGGTGTTGAATTGTTGGGTGACGGAGACGAAGCTGATCCCTTGGCCATCGAATTCTTCGACGATTTTCGCGAAATCGGCAAGAGACCGGGTGAGCCGGTCTACCTTATAGACGACTACGGTATCGACCTTGCCGGAGGCGATATCCTCCAAAAGGCGCTTGAGGGCGGGGCGTTCCAGTGTCCCACCTGAGTACCCGCCGTCATCGTAATGCGCCTTGATGCCGTGCCAGCCCTCATGTCGTTGGCTTGCAATATAGGATTCGCAAGCTTCCCGCTGCGCCTGGAGGGAATTGAAGGACTGCTCCAGCCCCTCTTCTGAGGATTTCCTGGTATAGACCGCGCAGCGGATTCTCGATCGAGGACCGGATGTCACTGCCTGGACTTCTTAGAAGAGGATTTGGTCCCGAAGAAGAGAGGTCCCGACCATCTGGTCCCGCTGATAAGGTTCGCGATCTCAGAAAGGGTGGCGAATTCCCTTCCACGATATTCGTAGCCGGAGGCATGGATGGTG